>Ga0194112_10002021_pt1 | contig 29379 bp, 21 predicted proteins | sample TA2MahC400mmetaG_FD_146191 | JGI IMG/M metagenome (GOLD analysis project Ga0194112, IMG submission 146191) | Freshwater microbial communities from Lake Tanganyika, Tanzania - TA2015016 Mahale Deep Cast 400m | ecosystem: Environmental > Aquatic > Freshwater > Lake | place: Tanzania: Lake... | reverse complement strand
CTGGCGTACCGGCAACTGGTTCGTCCGCTCGCCCGCCGCCTGGACGACGAGGCCCTGGGCCTCATCGTCGAGTCCCGCTGCGCCCAACTCGGTCAGCGCCTTATCAGCGCTCTTGAGTTCTCGCGCCTGGCCGACCCGGAGGCGCTCGGCTGCTCGGCGGCCATGGTCCGGGCTAGCATAGACCAGGGCCTCCGGGCCGCCGCCGCCGTGGACATGCCAGGCACGCTCGACCGGCGGCGGCGCCGCCGCCGCCTGGCTGCGGGCTTGGCGGCTGCCGCCGTCTTCGCGGGCGCGTTCGCCCTGCTGCCCGGCACGATGCTCCTGTGGCTGGAGCGCAACATCCTCCTGGGCGACCGCGCCTGGCCCCAGGCCACGCACCTTGAGGTCCTGGATGCGGCAGACGGGGTGATCGTCTGCCCGCGCGGCGACGACCTGGCGGTGCGCGTCCGCGCGGACCCCGCGGGCGTCATCCCCTCGCTCGTGATGCTCGAGTATCGCCAGGACGGCGGCGCGGCGGGCGCCGAGCCGATGGCGCTCGTCGGCAGCGACCTCTTCAGCACAGTCTTTCGCAGCGTCCTGGCGCCGCTGCGCTTCCGCGCCTGGGGCGGCGACGCCGAGACCCCGTGGCACGACGTCCGCCTGGTCGAACGCCCGGCCATCGAGTCGCTCGACCTGGTCTCGACGCCGCCGCCGTACGTCGGCAAGGGTCCCCAGCCCCTGGCTGCCCAGGGCGGCGCCGGCCTCGTCCTCGCGGGCAGCACGGTGGAAGTCCGCGGCCGCGCGAGCAAGGACCTCCACCGGGCCGAGTTGGCCTTCGACAAGGGCCGCCCGGAAGACATCCAGTTGACGGGTCCCCGCGAGTTTCGCGCCGCCCTGGCCGGTGACCGCCTCCGGAGCGGCACGTACGCCGTCCAGGTGACCGACGCCGAGTCGCTCGCCATGCGCCGGCCCGCGTGCTTCGTCCTGCGGGTCGTGCCCGACGAGAAGCCGGTCGTGCGGGCGGCGCTGGTGGGCATCGGCGACCTCATCGCCCCGCGTGCGACCGTGCCGGTCCAGGCCCGGATGTCGGACGACTACGCCGTGGCGTCGGCCGACCTGGTGTACGCGGCCGCCGCCGAGGGCGCCAAGGAGCCCGTCCGCGCCCGCGCGCCGTTCGGCGAACGCAAAGATATCTACGGATATAAACAGGCGGCGGCCGTGCACCGGCTCCAGGTCGAGCCCCTGCGCCTCTCCGCCGGGTCGCACCTGGTGCTTCACGTCGAGGCCTGCGACAATGACGCGGTGTCCGGCCCGAAGGCGGGGGTGAGCGGCTCGTTCTCGCTCCGCGTGGTGACGGAGGGTGAACTTCAGGCCGACCTCCTCCGCCGCGAGCAGGAGAGCCGCATGGAGTTCGAGCGGCTCCTGCGGGACCAGCAGAAACTCCTTGAGAACTCCCGCGCCCTGGCCGCGGGGCTGCGGCAGGCGGGCGCCGCGGGCCTGGCCGCTCAGGACCGCGCGATGCTGGCGGCCTCGGAGAAGCAGCAGCGCCTGGTCGGCGGCCGGGCGCTGGCCATCGCCCAGGAGTTCGCCCGCATCATGGCGGAGGTCGAGAACAACCGCCTCGAAGAGGACATGCGCCCCGTCAGGGACCGCCTCCAGAACGGCATCATCGGGCCGCTGCACGAGGTGGGGCGCCGCGGCGTCCCGCAGGCGGCGGACCTGCTGGACGTGGCCCGCAAGTCGCTCCCCGACGCCGCGGCCGCCGCCGGGCCGCCGGCAGCCGGGAGCGGCGCGGACGCGGGCCGCCAGGGCGGCGCTCCCGCGGCCCTTGCCGCCCTTGCCGACGCCGCCGCCGAGCAAGAGCGCCTTGTAGCCGCCATGCGCGAGGTCCTCAAACATATGGTAAAATGGGAGGGATACCAGGAGGCCGTCAACCTCCTGCGCGACGTCTTGAAGGCCCAGAAAAACGTCAGCGACGAGACCTTCAAGGAGTACCAGCGCCGGATCCAGAAAATCTTTGAGCCGTGATGTCCCCGCGGCAGGGGGTGCACGATGAAACGCATCCGCATGGGCTTTATAGGGTTGATGCTGCTTCTGCCGGGCGCGGCGGTTCCGGGCGCGGCGGCGCCGGGGGTGGATCCCGCGCCCGCTGCCGGGCAGCCGCCCGCCTCGGGCGGCGGGGCCGCCGACTCGCCCCTCGGCATCCGGCAGGACGGCGTGCGCCAGATGACCGTGGAACTGGAGCAGAAATTCGCCCGCCTCGCGGAAATCCTCAAGGCGAGCGAGCCCGAGCAGGCCGCGCGCCTCCTCAAGGCGCTCCAGGAGTCGAAGGAAGCCCTGATTGAACGCCATATGTCCAAAATTGTCGGCCTCCTCGACAAGGGCGACCTCGACGGGGCACGCAAGGCCCAGGACAAGGTCATCGAGGACCTCATGCGCCTCGTCGCCGTCCTGATGGCCGACGAGCGGGACGAAATCCAGAAACGCATCGAGCAACTGGAGGCGTGGAAAAAGGAAATCGGCCGCCTCATCGAGAAAGAGCAGGCCGAAAAACGCGAGAGCGACAAGGTTGCCAACAAGGACGACGTCCTCGGCCGCCTCGAGGCCCGCATCAAGCAACTTGAGGCCCTCCTGCGCGAGCAGAAGGGCCTCCTTGCACGCACGGGCGCCGCCGGCAGCCGCGACCTCCAGGAACTCGGCCGCATCGCGTCGGCCCAGAAAGATGTGCGCGATGGAACAGAACGCCTGGCCGACGCCATCAGCCGCGATGCCGCCGGCCAGGCCGACGCTCCAGGCGCAAGCGCCCAACCGGGAGGCCGCGGCACGCCTCCCGTGCCAGGCGGCGGAGCGCAAGCCGCGGCCCAGGCCGGCGCTCAAGCGGCCCAGCAAGGTGCCCCGGCAGGCGGCCAGGGCGGCCAGCAGCCCGCAAGGCAGGGTGGCCAGCAGGAGGGAAGCGGACAGGCTGCCCAGCAGGGCGGTGGGCAGGCCGCAGGGCAGCCGGGTCAGCAGGGCGGCGGACAGGCAGGTCAGTCCGGCGGCGGCCAGGGCGGCTCCCAGGGCGGCGGCGAGCCGGGCCAGCGACCCCTCGCCCAGGCCGCTCAGAGCCAGCGGGCCGCCGAGGACAACCTCACCCGCGGCGCCCGGCGTGCCGCCGAGGGCGACCAGCGCGAGGCCGCCGCACGCATGCAGCAGGCCCTCGACGAACTCACCAGCGAGCGCGACCGCCTCGCCCGCCTCCCCCAAGATCACTTCCGTCGCCTCGCCGAGCGCCAGGACCAGATCGCCGGCGACACCGAGAAACTCGCCCGCAGCATGCAAGAGGCCAAAGATGCCGAGGCCGGCCAGTCCGGCGGCTCCCAAGGCGGACAGCAATCCGGCGGGCAGGGCGCCCAGCAAGGCGGCGGGCAGGGTGCCGGTCAGTCCGGCGGGCAGAGTGGAGGGCAAGGCGGCGGACAAGGGGGAGGTGAAGGCGGAGGCCAGGGCGGACAGCAAGGCGGCCAGCAGCAGCCCGGTCAGCAGTCCGTTCAGCAGGCCCGGCAGGCCATGCAGCAGGCATCCCAGCAGCACCGCCAACAGAATCCGCAGCAGGCCGCCGGCCACCAGCAGCGGTCCATCGACGAGTTGCGCCGGGCCCTGGAGGAAATCGAGCAGGCCCTCGCCCAGTTGCGCGACGAGGACCGCGAGGAACTTCTGGCGGCCCTGGAGGCCTGGTTCCGCGAGGTCCTCCAGCGCCATCGGCCCGTCACCGCCGCGACGATCGACCTGGAGGCAGCCCGCGCCCGCCGCGACTGGACCCGCGCCGACCGCCTGCGCCTGGCCGATGCCGCCGAGGAAGAGCGGCTCCTGGCGGACCTCGTCCGCAAGGCCCTCGAAATCCTGGTCGAGGACGGCACAACGGTCATCTTCCCGAAGGTCGTCTCGCAACTGGCCGACGACATGCAGAACGTCCACGGCCTCCTGGCCGCCGAGCGGACCGACGCCTACACGCAGGCGCTCGAAAAGGAAATCGAGCAGACCCTGGAGGAACTCATTGCGGCCCTGGAGCGCGCCCGCCGCGAGCAGCCCCCCCAGCAGGGCCAGCAGGCGCAGCAGGGCCGGCCGCCGCGCCAGCCCCTCGTGCCGAACTCCGCCGAACTGAAACTCCTGAAGTCGGCCCAACTGCGGGTGAACCAGCGGACCCGGTCGTTCGACCGTGCTCGCCCCGACGGGCCCCTCGACGCCGAGATGAAGTCGCAACTCCGGAAGGTCGAGAATCGCCAGGACGAGGTCTCCCGGATGGCGCAGGAGATGATCGAAAGAAAATAAATCTGGCAATACGTCACTACAGCGCCACTTGGCGCAGCCCGCCCTCCGTATCGGCGGGCCGCGCAGAACCTTAATCGGCGCTGTGGCATACGTCTTGAGGAGGTCCCCCGATGAATACTGCCGCGCGTGCGGCCCTGTGCCTGGCGGCGGCCGCCGCTGCCGGACTTGCCGCCGCGGCCGGCGTCGTCGCCCCCGGGTCGCCATCGGCGGCCGGCCCGGCCCCGCCCGCCCCCGCCGGCCTCGCCCCGGGCGAGGTCTGCCGCATCACCGCCGACGCAGACGTGCCCCTGGCGTGCTACTTGCCTGCGGGCTACGATCCCGAGAAGCGATATCCCGTCGTCTACGGTTTTTCCCCGGCCGACGGCAATGCCGACGCGGCGGCGAGGCGCTGGTCTCGCACCGCCGACCAGGCCGGATGGGTTGTCGCCTGGTGCGACCTGGGCGTTGCCGACGCCGTCAAGGTCGAGGACCTCCAAGCGGTCCTGAAGGCCATGATGGCCGCTGTCGAGAAGCGCGTCCGCGTCCATCCGCGCCGCTCCTACGCCGCAGGCCTGGCGGCCGGCGCCCGCGCCGCGCTGGCCCTGGCCCGCTTGCACCCCGAGAGGTTTGCCGGCGTCTTCTGCGAGGGGGCGCTTGCGGCCGTGCCGCGCGGCGAGCACCCCAGGCACGTCGCCGTCTTCGCGATGGCCGGCCGCCGGGACCCGCACGCCGCAGAGGTGGCGATGGCCAAGGTCATCTTCGATGCGCAGGGCATCCCGCTGGAGGTCCGCTTCTTCGACGGCGGCGCCGAGCCCGCGCCCGGCCGCCTCCTGGAAGAGGGCGCCAGGTGGATGAGCCGCCTGTGGTTCATCCACCAGGACGACGATTCCCCGGAGGCCCGCCGGGAGCGCCTTGCCGCAGCCCGCGACGCCTTGGCCGAGGTGCGCAAGTGCCTCCAGGACGACGACCGCCCCTCCGCGTACGCCAGGGCGCTTGAGTTCCAGGAGACGTTCCAGAACACAACCGACGACGCGCTCGGGGCCCTGGTGGCCGAGGCGGCGGCCCTCATCGCCGACTTACGGCGGGACCCGGCCGTCGCGGGCCTCGAATCATACCGGCCGCCGCGGCCGGCCGACGTCGTGGGCGCCTTCCGCGAGGCGTGCCGGGCCGACGCGAAGATCGAACCGGCCCGCCTCGCCGCCGCCATGCACGTGCTGGATGGGGCCGCAGACGACCCGTCGCGCCTGCCCGACGCGCTTGCCGACGCCCTCGCTGAACTCCACCCCAAGTTCCGCCAGGCCCTGGACGCCCTCGACCGCGAGGACCTGCTCGCGGCCGCTGCGCTCCTGGACGAACTGGGCGGCTCGGCCGACCCGGCGCTGTCGGCGCACGCGGCGTATTTCGGCGGCCGGGCACGCGTCATGCTAGAGCGGTACGAAGAGGCGATGCCGCTCCTGGCGAAGGCGGCCGGCGAGTGGATCGACCGCACCCTCTTTTCGGGCGAGAGCCTCTTCCTCGTGGGCGTCTGCCAGACGGAACTCCTCAGGCGGCAGGCGGCCCTGCGCATCATGAGCGACTTCCTGAAGTTCTACCCCGACGCCCCGGAACGGATGCGCGTCGGCGCCGATTACGTCGCCCGCACCATCAGGGCCATCGCCGACGGCTCGCTGCCCGACGTCCAGGACCGCATGGACGACTGCCGCCGGCTGCTGAAACTTCAGTACTCCGGCAAGCCCACGCAGGACCGCCAGGACCGCATCATCGCCATGCTCGACCGCCTCATCGAGGAGGCCGAGGAGCGCGAGCGCAACGGCGGGGGCGGCGGAGGGGGCGGCGGAGGGGGCGGCGGAGGGGGCGGCGGCTCAGGCCCCCCGGGCGGCACGGGTGGCCGGCCTACCAGCCCCGCCACCGAGTCGGCGGCGCCCCCAGGCGAGGCACGCATGGGCGCCCTCGGGCGGGCATCGCGCGGCAGCCCCGACGAAGTGTGGGGCGCCGCACGCCAGCGCCAACGCGACGAGGTCCTGAATGTTCTGAAGACGAAGTTCCCCGAGCGTTACCGCGAACTCCTGGAACAATACTACAAGAGCCTCCAGGAAGGAGATCGAGCCGGCGCGGCCGCCGGCCTCGCGCCCGGGGCCGGGGCGGAGCGATAAGTATGAAGATTCGTCACATGCTGTTTCTTTCGTTGGCTGCGGCCACGTGCTACGGTTTGCTTGTCAAGCCGTGTTCCGGTTCGGCCAACACGGGTAGGCAAGCGACCCGTGGCACCGCGCAGGCCGACCGCCTCGTCCTGCTTGACGGGACGGCCCTCGACGACACGGTCGCCGCCATCGACCCCGGCGGCGCCGTCCGCACGAAGGGCTCCGGCGCGCCCATCGAGTTGGACGGCCTGCGGCGGATCGAGCGCCCCGGCCCCGCCGCCCCCGCCCAGGCGGCCCCGTGCGAGGTCTATCTGGCCGGGGGCGGCGTCCTGCGGGCACAGGACGCCGCGTTCGACGGCCGGCAGTTCTCGGTGACGTGGGCCTACGGAGGGCCGACCGCCCTGCCCCTGGCCGCCGTCCGCGCCCTGCTGCTCGGCAGGGCCCCCGCCGGCGAGGCGGGCGCCCTGGCGCCCGAGTTCGCGGCGGCCCTCGCCCGGGACGAACTTCCGCGCGACGAACTCTTCGCCGCCGCCGACCAGGCGCTCCAGGTGGTCCGCGGAGCCCTTCAGAAGGTCTCTCCGCAAGAAGTCCGCTTCATCTGGAACGACGCCGAGCGCCAGGTCCAGCGGGCCAGGGTGTACGGAGTGGTGCTCGCCCGCCGCGGGGCGCCGCCCGACCGCGCCGGGCAGTGCCTCATCCGGTTGGCCGACGGCTCTTCGCTGTGGGCGACCGTCGCCGGCATGAAGGGCCGCCGCCTTTCCGTCGGCATCCCCGGCGGGGCGGACCTCGTGCTTCCCTGGGACGCCGTCCGGCGCATCGAGGTGCGCAGCACGCGCATGGTTTTTCTCTCGGACCTTGACCCGGTCGAAGTGCGCCAGGAGCCGCTGGTAACGTACGCCGGCCCCTGGCGGCGGGACCGCAACGTCCTCGGCGGGCCGCTCGTCCTCGCCGAGACCGCCTACGAGAAGGGCCTGGGCGTGCACTCGCGCACGTGCCTGGTGTACCAGGTGGGCGGGCGGTACGACGTGTTTGCCGCGACGATCGGCATCGACGCAAGCGCCGCGGGCCGGGGCGACTGCGTTTTTTCGGTTGCCGCCGACGACAAGGAACTCTTTCGCAAGCGCGTCCGTGGAACCGACCCGCCGGTTCCCGTGCGGCTGCCCGTCCGCGGCGCCGGCCGCCTTGCCCTTGCCGTGGACTGGGGCGAAGACCTGGACCTGGCCGACCTGGCCGACTGGTGCGACGCGCGGCTCCTGAAGGAGAGCGGCGGGCCGTGACGAAGCGCGCGCCCGCGCGGTGAAGGGCACAAGGCCGTGAGAACGCTGGCGGCGATCCTGTGCACGGCGGCTCTTGCTGCTCCGGCGGCGCCGTCGATTTCGCCGGAAGACCTGGCCCGCGTCAAGGCCGACGAGGCGGCGCGCATCCGCGCCATCGAGCGCATCTCGGGCACGGTCGTGGCCATCTTCGGCGCCGACACCGACCGCGGCGGCGGGTCGGGCGTCATCTTCGACCCTGACGGCTTCGCGCTCACGAACTTCCACGTCGTCCAGGCCTCCGGCCGCAAGGGCAAGGCCGGCCTCGCCGACGGCAACCTGTACGACTGGCAACTGTACGGCATGGACCCGGGCGGCGACCTGGCGGTCATACGCCTGGCCGGGAAGCAGGCGTTCCCGGCGGCCCCCCTGGGCGATTCCCGCCGCGTCCGCGCGGGCGACTGGGCCCTCGCCCTGGGGAACCCCTTCAACCTGGCCGACGACCTGCGCCCGACCGTCACGCTGGGCATCGTGAGCGGCATCGAGCGGTTCCAGCCCGGCCAGGGCTCCGGCCGCGCACTCGTGTACGGCAACTGTATCCAGATTGACACGTCGATTAACCCGGGGAACTCCGGCGGGCCGCTCTTCGACGCGGGCGGCCGCCTCATCGGCGTCAACGGCCGCGGGTCGTTCGAGGAGCGCGGCCGCGTGAACGTCGGCGTCGGCTACGCCGTCTCAATCGAGCAGGCGAAGAACTTCCTGCCGGACCTCCTGGCAACGAAGTTCTGCCAGCACGCCACCCTCGACGCCACTTTCCGCGACGACCAGGGCGCCGTCATCTGCGACGCGATTAACGAAGACTCGGCCGTCGCCCGCGCGGGCCTGCGCCTGGGCGACAGCCTCGTCGCCTTCGACTCGGTTCCCATCCGTGCCGCCAATCAGTACCTGAACCTCGTCTCGACGATGCCGGCTGGCTGGCCGGTGGCCGTCACGTTCCGCGGCCCGGACGGAGAAAGGACGGCGCACGTCCGCCTGCGGGTGCTGCCGTACGGGCAATTGCCCCGCCCCTCGGCCACTCCGGCCGGCAAGCCTGCCCCCGGCCCGGGCGAGAAAGGTCCCCCGGGCAAGAAGCCGGCCGCTAAGGCCCCCGCGGAGCCGCAGCCTGAGCCGGGCCAGATCATCAGCCGCGACCTCAACCGCCAGGAATGCGAGCGGCTCCTGCGCCGCTGGGCCGAGTTCCTCGGCGGCGCCGACGCCGTCCGCCGGGCGCCCGCCCTCCAGGTTGAGGAGGAAGTCCGGGCCGGCGGCAAGGCCGCCGGTCGGCAGAAGGTCCTGCGGGCAGCCGACGGCCGATTCCGCGTCGAAGTCCTGGAAGGCTATCCGGGGGCGCCGGCTGGCGCGGCCTGGGGCTACGACGGCAAGACGTTCTGGCGGCGTGTTCCCGGCCGCCAGGATGTTGTGCTCGAAGGCGGCGCCGCGATGACCGAGCCGGAAGTCGCACTTGCGCGTGCGCTGGCGGCGGCCGCGCGGCCGAAGCCGCTGGAGGAGTTCGCGGCGGTCGAACTCGAGGGCGCGGACCGTGCCGGGGGCGAGCGGGCGTTCCGCGTCCGCCTGGAGGACCGCGGCGGCGCAAAGGTGCTTCTCTGGTTCAGCGTTCTCGATAGCCGCGACCGCCTCAGCGTGCGGCTGCTTAAGGCCGCGATGGACTCGGCCCAGAAGGGCGCCGACGAGGCCTGGTTGTTTGCCGATTGCCGTCTCGTAGCGGGTATCCAGGTGCACCACTGCCGCGCGCGTGTGCGCGGCCTGGCCGAGCAGGCGGACCTTGAGTTCGCGGCCGTCTCGTGCGAGCCCGTGGCGAGCCCGCCGGCCGACGCGTTCCGGCCGCTCGCGCCGGCGGCCCCGCGCGGAAAGGAACAGCCATGATGCGGCTCTTGGCGGTCGCCGCGGCGACTCTGCCGCTTGCTGCCGCGCAGGCGGCGGAGCAGAACGAGCCGCCGAATCCATTCAGCCGCGCCATCGCCTACGCCCAGGCCCGCTGCGCCAAGATTTACGGCAGCGGCGCCGGACGCGAGGCCGGTTACGCCACAGGCATCGTCGTCTCCCGCGACGGCCTCATCCTGACGGCGCAGGGCATGTACCTGAGCGGCGAGCGCCTGCGGGTGGTCCTGGCCGACGGCAGCCGCCACGAGGCCCGGGTCATCCGCCGCAGCGAGAAACTCCAGGTGGCGCTCCTCGCGATTGACGCCCCGACGCCCGCTTGGTTTGAATTGTCGTCCGACAGCCCCGTCCAGCCGGGCGACTGGGTCCTGGCCGTCAGCAACGCCTTCAACGTGGCGGCGGGCGACGAGCCTCTCTCCGTGAGCCTCGGCATCGTGTCGGTCCGGGCCGAGATGGAGGCCCGCCACCGCATGCAGGACGTGCCGTACGAGGGTGACATCCTCCTCGTGGACGCCATCACGAGCAATCCGGGCGCCCAGGGCGGGGCGCTCTGCACTGCCGACGGGCGCCTGGCCGGTATGCTGGGGAAACTTTTCGAGAGCGCTGCCACACGCACCCGCGCGAACTACGCCGTGCCCGTCGAGATGCTCAAGGCCTGGTTCGCTGGGGGGGAGGACGCCGGCGCCACGCCCGCGCCCCCCGACGCCTCCGGCAGGTCCCCCGGCCCGCAGAAGCCCGCCTTGCCGCCCGACCTCGGCATCCGGCTTTTCACCGTCAGCGGCGAGCGGGCCCCCGCCTACGTCGATTCCGTGGCGCCGGGATCGCCCGCCCAGGCGGCCGGCGTCCGCAAGGACGACATGGTGCTGGCCGTCGGCGACACCGTGGTCCGTAACTGCCGCGAGTTCGCCGAGGCCGCCGGGCGCCTCAAGCCCGGCGAGTCGGTCGTCCTGCTGATTAAGCGCGGCCGGACGATCCTCTCGGTCACCGTTGCCACGGCCTGCCCGCCGGCAGGCGGGGCCGGACAAGCCGCCCCTGCCACATCCCGCCAGGAGAAGCAGCCATGATGCCGCGGTTGCGGGAAACGCCTGCGCCGTGCCGGCCAGCCGCGCTGGTGTTGGCGGCCGCGCTCGTGGCGGCGCTCGTTCCTCTGGCGGCCCCGGCGGCCGAGGATGCGCCGGCGGACCCTGTGCTGGCGGCCCGGGCGTTCCGCGCGGCGGCGGCCAGGGTGCTGCCCTCGGTCGTCACGATCGAGACTTACGGCGGGGCGGCCGCCCCGCCGCCGCCCCCGCCGCAGGAGCGGACGCCGCCGGGTGCGCCCGGCCGGCCCGCCCCCCGCCGCCGGGCAGGCGCCCTGGCCAACCCCGGCGAGGGGCCCACGACCGGCCTTATCATCTCATCTGATGGATATATCATCACGAGCACTTTCAACTTTCTCCGCAGCCCCCCGGTCATCACGGTGGTGCTGGGCGACGGGTCGCGCCACGTGGCCCGGCTGTGCGGGCGCGACGAGACGCGGGGCCTGTGCCTGCTCGCGATCGAGGGCGCCGCCGGCCTGCCCGCCGCCCAGCACGCGCCGCCGGACGGCCTGCGAGTGGGCCAGTGGGTCCTCTCGGTGGGCGTCGGCTACGGCGGCGATGAGCCCGCCATCTCGGCCGGCATCGTCAGCGCCCTGGGGCGGCTCTCCGGCAAGGCCGTCCAGACCGACGCCAACCTCTCGCCGGCCAACTACGGCGGTCCCCTGGTTGACCTGGAGGGCCGCGTCGTCGGCGTGTGCGTGTGCCTGTATCCGCGCGGCGGAAGCGCCGGCGAGGGCGTTCAGTGGTACGATTCGGGCGTCGGGTTCGCCATTCCGCTGGCCGACGCGGGGCCGGTGCTGGAGCGGCTGAAGGCGGGCGAGGTCATCCGGCCGGGACGACTGGGCGTCCGACCGGCCCGCGGCGCATCCGGCCCCGGCGTCACCGTGGAGTCCGTCCTGCCGGATTCCCCCGCCCAGAAGGCGGGCATCCAGGCCAAGGACGTGATCGTCGCCCTCGGCGAGCAGCCCGTCCGGGACGTCATGGTCCTGCGGGCGCTCATCGGCGCCTGCGCGGCGGGCGACACCGTGACGCTCAGATTCAAGCGCGGCGGCGAAGAGCGGGCCGTGCCGGTCACGCTCGACGCCGGCGACGAGGGCCTGCCCGCGCCGCCGGAGCCGCCGTCGATCGACCGAGGCGGCCCTGGCAGGGCGTTCAGCATGCGGGCCGGGGCAGCGCCCCCGCACCGCCGGGACCAGCAACCCGCACAGTTTCGGAGAAGGACCCCATGAATCGGACGACATCTTCCTCCGGCGGCCGCTGCGGCCGCGTTGCCGGGGGCGCATGTTCCGTGCGACTGGTTGCCGCAGCGACCCTGGTGGCGGCCCTGGGCGTTCTGCCGGCCGCCGGCGCACGCGGCGCGCCGGCGGACCCGGCCGGCATGCCGGCCGGGGGGCAGGCGGCGCCCCAGGCCGGGGCGGGCGCTGCCCGCGTCGAGGGGAGCCTGCGCCAGTGGCACAAGGTCGCGCTGGCGCTGGCCGGTCCCTTCGCCCGCGAGACCGACAGCGACCCGAACCCGTTCACCGACTACCGCCTCTCCGTCGTTTTCCGCCACGAGTCGGGTGCGCCGGAGTACCGCGCGGCGGGCTACTTCGCGGCCGACGGACGGGCGGCCCACACGTCGGCCGAGGCGGGCAGCGCCTGGCGGGTCCACCTGGCGCCCGACAAGCCGGGCCGCTGGACGTACCGCGTCTCGTTCGTCAAAGGCCGGCACGTGGCCCTTGACGCTTCGGCGGCTGGGCAGCCGGTGCCCGGCCTGGACGGCCTCGCCGGCGCGTTTGACATCGCCCCCACCGACAAGGCGGGGCGCGACCTTCGCGGCAAGGGGCGTCTTCAGTACGTCGGCAAGCACCACCTGCAATTTGCCGGCACGGGCGAGTATTTCCTCAAGGCGGGGGCCGACGCGCCCGAGACGCTGCTTGCCTTTGCCGACTTCGACGGAACCTGGTCGCGCAAGAAGGCCGACGCCCCGCGCCGCCAGGGCGAGGCCGCACCGGCCGGCCTGCATCGCTACGAGCCGCACCTGAAGGACTGGCGCCCGGGCGACCCCGCCTGGAAAGACGGCAAGGGCAGGGGACTCATCGGCGCACTTAATTACCTGGCCGGCAAGGGCTGCAACGCCGTCTCGTTCCTTACCTACAACGCAGGCGGCGACGGCGACAACGTCTGGCCCTTCGTCGCCCCCGACGACAAGTTCCACTACGACTGCTCGAAACTGGACCAGTGGCAGATCGTCTTCGACCACGCCCAGGCCGTGGGCCTGTACCTGCACTTCAAGATGCAGGAGACTGAGAACGACGACAACGTCCGCGGCCAGAAGGAGGGCGGCCGCGTGCCGGAGGCCCTCGACGGCGGCGACCTGGGCCCGGAACGCAAACTTTACTGCCGCGAACTCGTCGCACGCTTCGGCTATGCGCTGGCCCTGGGCTGGAACCTCGGCGAGGAGAACACCCAGACGCCCGGCCAGCAGCGGGCAATGGCCCAATACATTCACGACATCGACCCGTACCGCCACCCCATCGTCGTCCACACGTACCCCAACTGGCAGGACCGCGTGTATCCGCCGCTGCTGGGCAAGCAATCGGTCCTGGCGGGCGCGTCGCTCCAGAACAGTTGGAGCCAGGCCCACCAGAGGACGCTGAAGTGGGTGGCGGAATCGGCGAAGGCCGGCCGACCCTGGGTCGTCGCCAACGACGAGCAGAATCCCGCCGACATGGGCGTGCCGCCCGACCCCGGCTACGCGGGCCACGACGGCAAGGCCGTCCAGGGCGCAGGGACGTACGACCTTCACGACATCCGCAAGTTCACCTTGTGGGGCACTCTGATGGCCGGCGGCGCGGGCGTGGAATACTACTTCGGCTACAAACTCCCCCAGAACGACCTGGGGTGCGAAGACTGGCGCAGCCGCCAGCGCTCATGGGACTACTGCCGCGTAGCACTGGAGTTCTTCCGTGCTCATAAGGTCCCCTTCTGGGAGATGAAGTGCGCCGACGAACTCGTCGGCAACGAGAAGAACGACAACTCCCGCTACTGCCTGGCCAGGCCGGGCGAGGTGTACGTCGTCTACCTGCCGGGCGGCGGCACGGCCGACCTGGACCTGGCCGACCACGCGGGGGCGTTTGACGTCTTCTGGTACAACCCGCGCAGCGGCGGCGACCTGGCGCGCGGCAGCGTCCGGGAGGTGAAGGGGCCCGGCAAGGCGAGCATCGGCCGCCCGCCGGCCGGCGGCGCACCGGCCGGCCGAGATTCCCCCGCGCAAGCGACGGCCGACGACTGGACCATCCTTGTGCGCCGCCCGCCCGCCCGCTGAAGCGCCGGGCGCAACCCCGCGCGCCGTTGCGCGGACGGCCGAGAACAAGCGGACGAAGAGTCGCTTGCCGGCAGCAAGATAAACATCACCTCACCGGAACACCGCCCAAGTCATCGTCCACTGCGTTTTTTGCGCTTGCCCCGGCGATCGCGACGACCTCGGTCCCCGGCTGGCAAGTTTGCGCGCTCAAGTGCGCGATCAGCCCGTTTGCGGGGCGTGCGCCAAGCGGGTTTGCCTTCCGTGTCGTACAGGTGCAGGCCAGCCCGGCCACCCAAGAGGCTCAAGCTCACCCGGGCCTTACTGGCCGGGTCTGACATTGACAGGAACGGCCCGTCGGTGCGCACCTTCAGCGTGGCCGAGTTCTTGCCCGCCGCGAGCAGGGCTAGAGCGGGGCCATCAGCGGTGCCGCCGTCCAATGTCAGGCGGGGCTCGCCCGCCGCGTCCCTCATGAGAAGACTCGGCCGGCCCTCGCTCGCACTGATGAGCACCTCCGCGAGGCTGCCGGCGTCCTTTACGACCAGGCCCGGCTGCTGTGCGCTGGCTTGTAGTTCCACCCGCCGGTTCCCCCCATTGTCGCACAGGCTCAGGCGTGGCTCGGCAGGACCGCCGAGAGTATCGAGCAAAAGCAACACGTTCGCCTTGGTCGCGCAATCGCTCAGGGAAAGTACCGGTCCCCAGTCGCCCAGGCTCAGCCAGACATCCTGCTCGCGCAACTTGCGCTTGTGCCCTGACAGCGGCATCATTGGCCCGAAGATACGAGACTCCAGGCTGGCCACGTCTTGGTTCTGCGTGCCGTGCAGACGCAGGCCCGCCTCCCCAGCCGAGAGCCCCAGGCTCACCCAGGCCTTCCTGCCCAGGTCCGACAGTGACAGCAACGGCCCATTGGTGCGCACCTTCATCATGGCCGAGTTCTCGCCCGCCGCGTCGTACAGGGACAGGCTTGGCTGGCCAGCGTTGGTGGAAAGGCACACCGCCGCCTCGGTGGGAGCATCCTTCAGCATGAGGGTCGGGCCGCCTTCGCACAAGGCCAGTATGAGATTCGGCGTGCCCCAGTCGCCGAAAAGAATCCCTGAGTACTTGGCGCCGGCGGTCAGGCGTAAACCCCGGTTTTGCTCTTCCTCGTACAGGTCCAGGCCTGGGCCGCCGCCACCGGCCACCCACAGGGCTGCCCTATTATTGCCCGCTTCATCGTCTAGCTCCAGACTCGCCCCGCCCACCTCGTTTGCACGAAGAATTATCCGAGGCACACCTCTTGTGTCGCAGAGTTCCAAGGCCCCCCCGCTGAAAGTCATGACGAGCGTCGCGCGCACATTGCCCTCCCCGTCGCATAGCACAAGGTTAGGCGCGTCGTCACCCACGGCCAGTATCGCCCGAAGCATACCTGCCGTGTCGTACAAGCCGAGCATCGCCCTGTTCGCATCCACGGTCAGTCCGGCCCGCGGCTCGCCTTGCGCACCGTAAAGCCACAGCCCGGGTTTATCGTCATCCATGGCCAACGCGGCCCGCAGATTGCCCTGGCCGTCGACCAGTTCAAAGCGCTGGGCCCGCAGCGTCTGGGCCATGCCGTTAGCCGGATCCTGTGCTTGCATTTTTTGGCTCCTTTGTTCGGTCAGACGCCTCTTGCGGCGGCCCCTACGTCGCTTATACGTTCATCCCGTGGTGGCGTTTTTGCGATCTCTTCCCCCCGTCGGCGCCGGTTCACGCGAAAGCCAGTTCTGTCTTGCAATAAGTGCGGGCGCTTGCAGAACGGCAGCCACCTTCCCGTTGCAGGCCCGGAAGCAGAGGTTTACTCGCCGCCATTCTTCACGACGTACGCCGGGTCGAGTTTGTAGCCGTGATCGGCGTACCACTGCTGGAGGCGGCGCCGGCCTTCAAGGACGTGCCCGCGCATGGCGGGGTCCAGGGCCAGGTTCTTCATTTCGCCGGGGTCGCGGTCCAGGTCAACCAACTGTTCGCGGCGCTGGCCCTTGGCATAAACCATGTATTTGAAGCGGCCCCAGAGAAGCAGGCGCGAGCCTTCGTTTTCCACTACGAGCGACTCGCGCCAGGCGCCCGCCTGCGCGGACGCCGCGGCGGGCAAGCCCGGGCCGCGCCCCTCGGCCAGGGCGCGCAGACTCCGGCCCTTCAACTCGGCCGGCACGGCGATGCCCGCAAAGTCGCACAGCGTCGGAATCAGGTCGAGGCCCGTCGAGGCCAGGTGCTCGCGGTCGGCGCGGCCGGGGGGCGTAACGCCCTTCCATGATACGATGAGCGGCACGCGGACGGCCTCTTCGTAGAGTTGCGACTTGTGTTCCAGGCGATGTGCGCTGTCGAGGTCGCCGTGGTCGCTCACCAGGACGACCAGCGTGTTTTCTTGCCTGCCGCTCTCGCGCAGGGCCTTAAGGACGCGGCCGATTTCGGCGTCCACCCGCTCGGTAAGGCGCGCGTAGGCCCAGCGGTGCATGCGCCAGTCTTCTTCGGTCCAGTTGCGGCGGACGTAGTGGCGGAAGGCCCGCCAGTCGCTCAACTCCACGCCTTCCGGCTCGCCTTCCGGGATGGCGTGGTTGGGCGGCAGGGGCGGGCAGAGGCGGGCGAAGAACTCTTCGCGCGATACGCCTTGCGGCAACTTCAGGGCCTCGGCAAGGCACTCGCGGTCTCTGCGGCTGGCGGGGAAGTCCTGCGGCTTGCCCGCGGCCTGCGCATGGGCGTCTATGGCCATGAAGCAGATGTCGTGCGGGTTGATGAACGAAGCAACCAACAGGAACGGCCGCTCGTGCTCGGCCCGAAGGAACTCGGCGGCGGCATCGGCCAGCCCTTCGCGCTGGTCGGCGGAGATCATGCGGTCGAAGCCGTAGGAGAGCACCAGGTCTTTTCGCGGCTCGCCCTCGGCGGGGGGCAGATGGGTCTTGCCGCCGTAGGCCGTCTCGTAGCCGGCCTGGCGGAACAACCGACCGAGGGCGTGGCGCATTATGCTCTGCGGCACGGGGCCGCCGTGGCCGTTGTGCTCGATGCCGTTGCAACTGGGCGGCACGCCTGTGAGCATGTTGAAGCGCGACGGCAGGCATACGGGATTGCCGCAGTAGGCGCGCTCGAACCGTATGCCGTTCTGGGCGAGGCCGTCCATGTTCGGCGTCTTCAGGTACAGGTTGCCCGCGCAACTGAGCATGCCGGCGTGTTGCTGGTCGGTGATGATCAGCAGGACGTTCGGCCGGCGAGCGGGGGGTGGTTCCCCACCGAGCGCTCCCGGCCGCCCGAGCGTCACCGCCGCCGCCACCGGCGCCGCCGCCATCCGTTTCAGCAGGTCCCGCCGCGTGAAGTTCATAGGCTGTCTCCTCGTTAATCGCTGATGCCCCGCCTGGCATAATGATAGGCTGCCCTCGCCGCCCGGTACAACGCATTTCGCGGGTGGCGCGGGCGGTCGAGCCGCCGCCGTAAAGCGGTGGGTATCGCTGGCCGGCGAAGATGCCCGCGGGTATACACCCGCGGCTCGATGCCCCGCGCCACAAGGAGAGCGGGTGCGTTGGCGGGCGCGGCGATTGACACAGCCGGCGCCGCCGGGCTATAACAATCGCCATGCGGATTCTTGGCCTGGACCTGGGAGAGCGGCGCGTCGGGGCGGCCCTGAGCGACGCGGGCGGCACGCTGGCGCAGCCGCTCGCGCAACTCCAGCCGCGCGGCCGCCGCGACCTCGTGGCGGCGGTCGCGCGGCTGGTCGAGGAAAACGCCGCGGGGCGCGTCGTGGTGGGCCTGCCCCTTCTGGAAGACGGGCGCCGGGGCGAGCAGGCCCGCCGCGCATCGGCCGCCGCGGCGGCGCTCCGCAAGGCGCTCGCGGTGCCGGTAGTGGAGTGGGACGAGCGGTACTCGACCCTGGAGGCCGAGGCGCGCTTGAGTGCGGCGGGAGTCGGGCAGCGCAGGCGGCGCGGGCGGCGCGACCAAGCGGCCGCCGCCGTCATTCTTCAGTCGTATCTGGACGCGGGTGCTCCCCTTTAGGCGGGGCCGGTGTCTGCGCCAGGTCGGTCCGCACTTCCACCCCGTGCTCGTCGAGGCAGCGGTAGGCGGCATGGTCGAGGATGGCCGCCGGGTTGGACCGGATGCGCACCCGCGTGTGGCTTTCGGCCTCCAGCCGCGCCAGGGTGGGGCGCTTGGCGTTGTTGATGTGGTCGGCCACTTCCGGATGGACGGACACCTCGATGGCGGCGATGCCCTGGCGGCTGGCCAGCAGTTTCAGGTGCCGCAGCACTTCCAGGGCCATCGACTCGGGGTGCTTCAGGATGCCCGAGCCCTTGCAGTAGGGGCAGTCCATGAAGGTCGAGCGTTCGAGGCTGGGCTGTACGCGCTGGCGGGTCATTTCGATGATGCCGAACCTGGAGATGTGGAGCATCTGGTGCCTGGCGCGGTCGCCCTTGAATGCGTCGCGGAAGACGCGTTCGACGTGGCGGCGGTTTTCGGCCTTGAGCATATCGACGAAGTCGATGAGGATGAGGCCGCCGAGGTCCCTGAGGCGGATCTGGCGGGCGATTTCCTTTGCGGCCATGAGGTTCAGTTGGTGGGCCGATTCCTCGGCGTCGCGGCCGTGGCGGAAGCGCCCGGAGTTCACGTCGATGGCCACCAGGGCCTCCGTCTGGTCGACGACGATGCTGCCCCCCTTCGGCAGCGGCACTGCGCGGCTGTAGATGCGTTCGATGGCCTCCTCGACGCGGTACTTGTGGAACAGGGGGACCTTGTCGGTGTACAGTTTAGCCGCATCGATGCTGCGGGGCAGGGCGATCTTCATGAACTCGCGGACGCGCCGCAGGACCGGCTCGGAGTCGATCCAGACGGCGCGGATATCGGGCGTGTAGATATCGCGAATAGTGCGCAGGACGAGGTCCGACTCGCGGAAGACCTCGGCCGGGGCCTTGGCGCCCTGGGCGCGGGCCTGGACGGCCTTCCACAGGCGCACCAGGTACTGGAGGTCGCGCCCCAGGTCGCGCTTCGAGCGGCCCAGCCCGGCCGTCCGCACGATGAAGCCCGTGTCCTTGGGCGGGTTCAGGCTGGCCAGAAGGTCCCGCAACTGGCGGCGCTGGCCCTCGTCTTCGATCTTCTTCGAGACGCCCAGGCGCCCCAGGCCGGGCATCAGCACCAGGTACCGCCCGGGCACCGAGAGGGCGGTCGTCAGGCTCGGTCCCTTGGTGCCGAGGCCCTCCTTGGTGATCTGGACGAGGCAATCGTCGCCCGGGCGGAAGATCTCCTGGATGCGGAGGCGGTGGGGTTCGGCGTCGGGCTTGCCCTCCTCGCCCTCGGCGGGCTTCCTTCGGCGCGGGAAGGCCGAGGGCAGCACGTCCGAGACGTGCAGGAACCCGTTCTTGGCCATGCCGATATCGACGAAGGCCGCCTGGATGGTCGGCTCGACGTTGTTGACGCGGCCCTTGTAGATGTTGCCCACGTGCCGCTCGACGCTGGCGCGCTCCAGGTAGAGTTCCTCGAGCGTCCCGTCCTGGATGACGGCGATGCGGCACTCTTCCCCCTCGACCACGTTGATAAGCATTTCCTTCGCCATGCGGGTATTGACCTTTCGCAGTTCATTGCCGCGCGAGCGCTACCCCAGGCGGATTTCAGTGCGGCGGATGTCGGCCCGCGCGACGGCCTCGGCCGACAAGCCCAGCAGGCGGAGCACCTCGTCGGCCCGGACGGTGCCGGTCGGGCCGGTGCGGACGGTCATGCGCACATGCCCGGCGTCGGCCTCCAGGGTCTGGATGAAGGCCCGCGCGTCGAGGGCCTTGGCGCCGGTGGGGCGATGGCGCACCACGGGCGCCTCGGCCTGCGCCATGAGGCGCGCGGCCCGTTCGGGGAGGTCGGCGCACGGCTGGGCCAGGCGCGCCACGTACGCGACGGTCTGCGGGCGCGCCTTGTCGGCAGGGCGCAGAAGATCGAGCGAGGCCAGTTCGATGCCGGCGGGAACCTGGCGCTTGAGGTCCTCCAGGACCGCGTCCGGATTGACCCAGTCGGCCAGTTCGAACTCGAGGATTTCGGCCTCTGAGGCAATTCCGACGCTGCGCGGTTCCACGAGCGACATCCGCGGCCGGGGGTTAAAGCCCTCGCTCATCCGAAGGGGCAGCCCCGCCCGCCTGAGTGCCCGCTCCCACAGACGCATCATGTCGTGGTGGCTCAGATACCGCTTGTCGCCTCCCACGCGAAACCACAGACGCAGACGCTGACGGAACAAAGATCCTCCGAAGCACGCCGCTGTGCACATCGGAGCCGCGACCGCAAGGGAGCGGTGCAGTTGCGCCAGGCCGCCCCACGGCACCGCTCCCTTGCGGTCGCGGCTCTGATGCGGAGTGCCGATTACTTCTTGGCGGCCTTCTTGCCGGCCGTCTTGGCCTTGGGCGGGCTGGGGTCCGTCTCTTCGCCCGCCACGAGCGGCGTCTTGCCGGGGATGGCGACTTCGGCCGGCGGGGCCGGGCCGAACTCCAGTTTCTCCGGCACGAGGCTCAGTTTGGACGAGGCGAGGACCCAGTTCCAGGAGATTTCGCGGCCGGTGTAGGCCGACATGCGGCCCATGATGGCCGTCAGGCTGCTCTCGGCGATGCGCTTGCCCTCGTTCAGGGGGTTGCCGGAGCGGATGCTGGCGACCAGGTCGGCGTGCTCCTGGAGCGTGGGGTCCCTGGTCTCGGCCTCGAACTTCCACGGTTTCTTGCCGGTGATTGTGCCGGAGGGGTCGCACGTGCCCTCTGTGCCCACGATGTTGTCGGAGACGCGGTGCGAGGCGTTGCCGCCGAACTGCGAGCAGTAACTGGCCACGCGGGCGCCGCCCGGATACTCGTACTCGACGCCGAAGTGGTCGTAAATGTTGCCCCACTCCGGGCCGGTGCGTGCCTGCCGGCCGCCGACGGCGATGCACTTGGCGGGCGGCGACTGGAACGCCCAGTTCATCCTGTCCAGGTTGTGGACGTGCTGCTCCACGATGTGGTCGCCGGAGAGCCAGGTGAAGTAGTACCAGTTGCGGCACTGGTACTCCATTTCGGACCATTCAGGCTTGCGTCCGCGGTGCCAGAGCGTTCCGGTGATGAAGTAGCACTGGGCGGCGACGAGTTTGCCGATGTCGCCGCCGTGGATGCGTTTCATCGCCTCCAGGTACGGCGGATGGTGGCGCGACTGCGTGCCGGCGACGATGGCCAGTTTCTTCTGGGCCGCCAGTTCGCTCGTGGCGATGACCGAACGGACGCCCACGGGGTCAACGGCCACGGGCTTCTCGACAAACACGTGTTTGCCGGCCTCCACGACCATCTTCATGTGCATGGGGCGGAAGCCCGGCGGCTCGCACAGCAGAACCAGGTCAACGCCGGATTCTATGACCTTCTTGCAGTTGTCCCAGCCGCTGAAGCAGTGCTCGTCGCTTACGGCGCCCTTCTCGCCCAGGTCCTTCAGGCCCTGGCGGAAGGTGTCGATGCGGTCCTTGAACAGGTCGCCCAGGGCCCAGAGCATTACGCCGGGCGAGGCGTTGACGCAGCCCTTGGCGTCGGCCATGCCGCGACCCCCGCAGCCCACGAGGCCGATCTTGATCGTATCGGACCCTGCGGCGTAGGCGACGCGCCCCACCAGGCCGGCGGCGGCAAGGCCGGCCCCGGCGGCGGCCGAGACCTTGAGGAACTGCCGGCGCGACATCTCGCCCGGCGTGCGGATTGCGGAACGCTTCTGCATGGCTTGGCTCCTTCACAAGGTTCTGTTCGCGGCCGTACCGGCCGCGGCTAAACGTTCGCGGCCGTACCGGCCGCGGCTAAACGTTCGCGGCGACGGCGAGGGGGGCGCGCGGCCGCGGCTGAAGATCAAATCAACTCGAACTTGCCCGGAACGGCCACGGGATGCGGCTCGAACGCGGCCGCCAGGTCCATCTTGGGCGGCAGGAGGTCCAGTTTCGACGTCTCGGCGGCCCACTTCCAGGAGATTTCGCGGCCGGTGTAAGCGGCCATGCGCCCCAGGACGGCGGCCATGCTGGAATCGGCCACCTGCTTGCCCTCGTTCAGGTAGGGCGCCTGGCCGCGGATGGCCGCGACGAGGTCCGCGTGTTCCTGGACCTGGCCGCTGGGGTTCTGGCCGTCGAACTTCCAGGGCTTCTCGCCATTGATGCTGCCGTTGCAACTGGAGTCGCCCTTGGCGCCGACGACGCGTTCGCCCACGCGGTGGGCCACGCCGCCGGGGAACTGCGAGCAATAACTGGCCACGCGCACGCCGCCCGGGAACCCGAACTCGACGGCGAAGTGGTCGTAGATGTTGCCCTTGCCCTGGCGTGTCTGGCGTCCGCCGACGGCGATGGCCTTCTCGGGCAGGGCGCCGATGGCCCACAGAATCACGTCGATGTTGTGGACGTGCTGCTCAACGATGTGGTCGCCGCACGTCCACGACCAGTTGTACCAGTTGTGAATCTGGTAATCGACGTCGGGCTGGCCGGGGGCCTGCGTGCCGGGGGGCTTGACGGGCGAGCCTATCCAGTAGCACTGCGCGGCGACGATGTCGCCCATCTGGCCGCCGCGGATGCGCTTGATGCACTCCTGGTAACTGGCGGTGTGGCGGCGCTGGGTCCCCGCGGCGACGCAGAGTTTCTTCTGCGCGGCCAGTTCAGCCGCCGCGACGACCTTGCGGTAGCCGACCGGGTCAACGCAGACGGGCTTCTCCATGAAGACGTGCTTGCCGGCCCTGATGGCGGCCTCGAAGTGGATGGGGCGGAAGCCGGGGGGCGTGGCCAGGATGGCTATGTCGATGCCGCTGGCAATGACCTTCTGGTAAGCGTCCAGGCCGCCGAAGGCCCGGTCGGGCGGGACCTTGAACCTCTGGCCGGCCGCCTGGGCCTTCTCGGTCCAGACGTCGCCGACGGCCCACATTTCGATGCCCGATGCGCCCTGCTGGCACTGGCCTGCGGCGCCGCTGCCGCGACCTCCGCAGCCGATGAGGCCCACCTTGAGCGAGTACGACCCTGCTGCGTGGGCCACGTGCTGGATCGCCGCTGCGGCTGCCAGGCCCGCCGTCGCGGCGGCAGACGCCTTCAGCAAACTGCGGCGCGAAACTCCGGACACCCGACGGTTGCCGATGGCGGGCTGTGGCATGCGGATACTCCTTCCGATACCAGGCTAGAGACAACCGCGCGCAAAACCTCTCCCTTGGCCGCGCACCCGCGCGGCGCTGGCGCGCACATCAGAGCCGCGACCGTAAGGGAGCGGTGCAGTTGCGCACGCCGCCCCACGGCACCGCTCCCTTACGGTCGCGGCTCTGATTCGGCGCCGTTGCGAAAGCATGGCCGTTGCACGCGCGAGAAGCATGCTTTCGCAAGCGAAAGCATGGCACCCACGCGGCGCGCGGCGGGCCTTCGCCCGCCGTAGGGCTACGCCCCGCAGGCGGGCCAGGAGACCCGCCGCGCCCAACGCTTGGCACGGCTGTGAAACAGCCACTGACTTCGTCCCCGTCGTTAAATCAGTTCCGTCTCGCCCGGCTTGGCCACGGGGTCGGGCGTGTACGGGCCGAACGCCAGTTTGTCGGGGCCGAGTTTGAGTTTGGAGGTCCTGGTGGCCCAGTCCCACTTGATTTCGCGGCCGGTGTAGGCGCACATGCGGCCGAGGACTGCGGTCATGCTGGAGTCGGCGACCTGCTTGGCCTCGTTCCAGTGCTTGCCTTTGCCGCGGATGCTGTTCAAGAGGTCGATGTGCTCCTGGACGCCGTGGTGGGGGTCCTCGCCGGCGTACTTCCAGAGGTTCTCGCCATTGACGCCGGTGATGTCGCCGTTACAGTTGGAGGAGCCCTTCTCGCCGACGACTCGCTCGTTGACGCGGCCGGCGCCTTTCGGCCAGTGCGAGCAGTAACTTGCGCACCGGACGCCGCCGGGGAACTGGTACTCGATGGCGAAGTGGTCGAAGATGTTGCCGGTTTCGGGGCGGACCTGGCGGCCGCCGACGCCGACGGCGCTCTCGGGCGGCGAACCCATGGCCCAGAGCATGATGTCCAGGTTGTGGACGTGCTGCTCGACGATGTGGTCGCCGCAGGTCCAGGACCAGGCGTACCAGTTGCTGCACTGCCACTCGATGTCGGACATGGCCGCGCCGCGGGGCCGGTTGTGGGTGACCGGGCCGCCCATCCAGTAGAACTGGCCGCCGGTGAGTTTGCCGAGGGCGCCCTTGTGGATTTGCTCAATGGTGGCCTGGTATCGCTTGGAGTGGCGGCGCTGCGTTCCGGCGACGACGGTGAGTTTCTTCTGCTGGGCCTCTTCGGCGGCGGCGCAGATGACCCTGTAGCCCCACGGGTCAACGCAGACGGGCTTCTCCATGAAGACGTTCTTGCCGGCCCTGATTGCGGCGGCGAAGTGCAGGGGGCGGAAGCCCGGCGGCGCGGCCGTGACGAGCAGGTCGATGCCGCTCGCGCACACCTTGTCGCAGTTGTCGAAGCCGCCGAAGCAGGCGGCGTCGGTGGCCGCAACCTTGGAGCCGTGCGTCTTGTCGCCCTTGAACTGTGCCAGGGCCGACTTGGCCCGCTCGGGCCACAGGTCGCCGAACGCGACCACCTGGATGGCTGCGCTCGACTGCTCTGCGGCCTTCAGGCAATCGCCCAACGCCCCCTTGCCGCGCCCGCCGCAGCCCACCAGGCCGACTTTGATCACGTCCGACCCCGCGGCATAGACGTAGTGCGTGGCTGCGCCCGCCATCGCCGCCGTGGCCGCCGCAGCGGTGGCGCCCTTCAGGAAGTCTCTGCGAGTGACCTGCTTCTTGCCCGTTTCCATTGACGAATCCTTTCTATTGGATGCCAGGGAGCCACGCCTTCGCCCCGCGAAAGCGTGCCCATGCTTTCGTCAGCGAAAGCATGGCACCCCTGCAACGTGACCGGTCGGGCCGCGGCGGGCGACGCGCTCGCCGCCGGCCCGCGGCTAAACTTTCGCTTCCTCCCACTGCGCCTTCAGGAAGGCGAAGGACTTGGGGATCTCGACCATCGGGTCGAGCGGATTCTTCTTGTCGCCCGTCGTGTTGCACTCCAGGCTCTGGTAATCCTGGTAGCCGATTTTCTTGAGGCCCCTGAACCCGGCGACAAAACTGCGTTCGGGCTTGTCGGGTTCCTTCAGGTGGTCCTGGCCGGGCAGCCAGCGTATCCGGCTGGCCAGGTGGACGTGGTGGACGTACGGGCCGGCGGTGACGAAGGCCTGCTCGTCGTCCTTCTCTTCCTTGCACATATGGTAGAAGTCGCCCATGAGGCAGATGCCGGGGCTCTTGGAGGCCCTGCAAATCTCGACGGCCTGCTCCAGGCGGTTCAGGAACCGGGCCTCGCCCTTGTTCAGGGGTTCCAGGAGGACGCGCGTGCCCAACTTGACGGCGTAATCTCCGACGGCGGGCAGAAGGTCGGCCAGGGCCTTCAGGCCGTCGTCCCAGCCGAGTTGGGGGTGGTTGTTGAAGGCCGGCACGAAGATGACGCCGGTGGACCCGGCCTCGCCTGCGCCCTGGATGGCCTGTTTGAGTTTTTCGGCGCCATCCTTGCGCTTGGCCTCGTCGGGGTCGATAAGCGAATAGTAGCCGCAGCAGAGGGCGGCGACGCCGACGCCGGTGCCCTTGAGTTCTTCCTTTATCTGCCTGGCCCGTTCCACGCTCAGGCCGCCGAACTCCAGGCCGCAGCCGCCGAACTTAAGGATGTTCTCGGCCTTCTCCTTCAGGCCCTTGCCGGGGACCTTGCCTTCCTGGCTGCACAGTTTCAGGACGGCCTGGCGCCTGGGCTTGTCGGGGGGTGCGGCGGCGGCCAGAAGCCGCCCGGCGGCGCCCGCGGCAGCAAGGGCGCCTGCGGCGGCCAGGCCGGACCAGAGGAACTCGCGTCGGTCCATGCATTGGCTCCTTGTCGGGCGCGAAACGGGCGTCTATTCCACCCGTTTGCCCCGCACAAGTCAAGGAAATCGGGCGTGCAACCGAAACGGCCGCCACTTGCCACTGACGGCTGCCACTTGCCGCTCGCCGCTTGCGGGTTGTTGTTGCCGTTGCAAGTGGCAAGTGACAAGTGGCAGTCTTACGCGAACATCTCCGGCAGCATCCGCCGGCCGATCTCGCCCAGGTATGCGTCCACCTCGCGGTCCGAGTCGAACTGAAAGGCCTTCTTGCAGATTTCGCGGGCCTGCTCCATGCTGTAACTGCGGATCACCTTCTTGATCTCCAGCAGGGTGGCCGGGGATACGCTGAAAACCTGGACGCCCAGGCCCAGCAGGACGGGCACGTAGATGGGGTCGCCGGCCATTTCGCCGCAGACCGCCAGTTCGACGCCTGCCTCCTTCGCCGCCTCGGCCACAGTCTTGATGAGCCGCAGCACCGCCGGGTGGCCCGGCGTGTACATGCTGGCCACGCTCTCGTTGGAGCGGTCCACGGCCAGCGTGTACTGCACCAGGTCGTTCGTGCCGACGCTGAAGAAGTCGCACTCGCGGGCGAAGTACCGCGCCATGATGGCGGCGCTGGGAACCTCGATCATGATGCCCACCTTCATGTCGGGGTCAAAGGGGACGCCCTCTTCCTCCAGGTCCTCGCGCACGTCGGCCAGGAGCATCTTCGCCTGCCGGAGTTCCTTCAGGTTCGTAATCAGGGGGAACATGGCGCGCGTGGGTCCCAGGGCGCTGGCGCGCAGGATGGCCCTCAGTTGCGTCTTGAAGAGGCCGATGTGCTGGAGGCTGAAGCGGATGCTGCGGCAGCCCAGGAACGGGTTGCGCTCATCGTACTCGCCGGAGAGGTGCGTGAACTTGTCGGCCCCGAGGTCGCACGTGCGGATGGTCAGTGGGCGGCCCTTCAACAGGTCGATCGCCTCGCCGTAGGCCTGGAAGTGGTCTTCCTCGGTCGGGTCCTGGCCGCGGTCGAGGTACAGAAACTCGGTGCGGTACAGGCCGATGCCGCTCGCCCCCCGGGCGAGGCACCCTTCCACGTCGTGAGGGAACTCGATGTTGCCCCAGAGTTTGACGTCGCGGCCGTCGAGGGTGACGGCGGGCAGGTCCCTGAGGTCCCTCAGGTCCTTCTCCATGCGGCGGAATCGCTGGTCGGCCTCGCGGAACCGGGCGATGGCGACCGCGTCGGGGTTGATGATAACCAGGCCGCGGTTGCCGTCGACGATGACCGAGTCGCCGCCGGCCACGTCGGCCGTGATGGTCTTCAGGCCCACCACCGCCGGGATGCCCATGGCGCGGGCGACGATGGCGGTGTGGCTCGTGCGGCCGCCGATGTCGGTGGCAAACGCGAGGATCTTCGTGCGGTCAAGGCTGGCCGTCTGGCTCGGGCTGAGGTCGTGCGCCACGATGATGGCCGGCTCGGTGAGCGTTCCGAGGGTCTCGCGCTTGGCGCCGATGAGGTGCCTGAGGAGCCGCTTCTCGACGTCGTAGACGTCGCCGGAGCGTTCCGACATGTAGCGGTTCGGCAGGCCCAGCAGTTTCCGGGCATAGCCCCGCAGGACGGTGGAGACGGCGTATTCGGGGGCGTAGCGTTCGCGCTCAATCAGTTCGCGGATCTGCTGGGAGACCTCGGGGTCCGTCAGGAGGTTGTCCTGGAGGTCGAAGATTGCGCCGAGTTTCCTGCCGATGTCCGTGGCCACGCGCTCCCTCAGGCCGCGCACCTCGGCCAGGGCGCGTTCGACGGCCGCCTGGAAGCGGGCCAGTTCCGCCGGGATTTCGGGGGGCTCGATGCTGCGGCGGGGGATACGGAACTGCTCGCTGTCCAGCACGATCGCGCCAGAGATCGCGACACCGGGCGAAACCGCTATGCCTTTGCGAATCTCCATGCTTGGGGCCGGCGCCCGTCAGGGGTTTTTACGCGCGTTCTCGTCGAAGTGCTTGACGACCTGCACCAGGGCCTCCAGGCACGGCGCAGCGTCGTCGCCCTCGGCCTCGATGCGAAGGACGGCGCCCTGTTCCGCATCCAGCAGCATCATCTCCATGACGCTCTTGCCGTTGACCTTCTTATTGTCCTTGTGGACCCAGACGCGGCTGGCGAACCGGTTGGCGGCCTCGACGAACTGGCTGGCCGGCCGCGCGTGCAGGCCCTGGCGATTCGTTATCTCGACCTCCAGGAAGGCCACGTGCCGGTCTTTCTATGGTTGGCGGCGACGCCGGCGGCGTCATTCCCGTTCCTCGTCGGCCTCCCGCAGGAGGTCCCGCAACTCTTCCCGAGACGTCGCCTCGCACATGAACCGCCGCAAGTGGTCGTTCTTGATGCTCCGGAAGATGTGCTCCATGGCTTTCAGGTGTTCCTCAGGCTTCTCCGTGTTCGACAGCAGGAGGAACAGCAGGTGGACGGGCTGGCCGTCGAGCGCGGCAAAGTCGATGCCCCTGGCGCTGCGGGCGACGGCGCCGACGATCCCGGCCACGCCGTCGTGCTTTGCGTGCGGAATGGCCACGCCGTTGCCGAAGCCGGTGGTGCCCTTCCTCTCGCGGCGCATGACGGCGTCGACCGCTCCCTTGCGCTCGGAAGCCGGGATGGCCTTGGCCTTCACCAGCGCCGCCACCATTTCATCGACGGCGGCGCGGGCCGTGTCGGCCGCGAGGTCGGGCAGGATCGCTTCCGGGCGGATGAAGTCCAGCAGGCGCATGGGCGGCGGTTCCTCCGGTTGCTGCGTGCTTGCCGTTGCCGAATCCCGATTCCCGCCTTCGTGGCTGGTCAGGTTCGCGTGGGCTGGTGCGGGTTCGGCCCGCGGCCCTTGCGGTGGCGGGTGCGGTCCTTATGCTCGACTACCTGGCGTTCGACGCGGTCGGCGGCGGCGTCGATGGCCGCCCGCAGGTCCGGCCCCGTGCTCTGGGCCACCAGGTCGTGCATGTGCTCCAGGTCGGCGATCATCTCGCAGGTGAACCCCGCCCCGCTCTGGTCCAGGAGCACCCGCACGGCCTGGATCCGATTGTAATACTTCAGCAGCCGCTGGGCCTTTTTCTTCGCATACGCCTTCATCTCGGGTGAAACAGACGTGTGACGGACGGTCACTTCGATCTGCAACGTTCACCTCCGCGTGCGCAAAAAAACCTGGCCGCTCCGACGGCAGCCCGTCAATCCTCGTGGCAGTGTACCAGCCGAAATGAGGCGAAGTCAACGAAAAGGACACTCCTTCGCCGTTGACCGCCGCGCCCGGCTGTGCTATGTTGAATCCCGGAAAACGAACCGTCACCTGTGGAGGGCGCGGCCATGAAAAACGCCATGCAGAAGGCCCAGATCATCATGAAGGATGTGCTGCGTGAGTTCGAGCCGACCAAGGGGCACTTCGTCGCCGGCACGCGCGAGTTCCTCCTTGCGCTCCGCAGCGTCGTGGACGCCGAGATCGCCCTGTTTGACCGGGCGACCGGCAAGAAGAAACCGAAGTCCGACCAGTAAGAAGCTGTTTCACAGCCCTCCGGTCACTTGCCGGAGGCGGTTGAAGCAAATGATGCTGGCGGCCAGATCGTGAAACGCCTGAAAATGTTTGCCCCA
>Ga0194112_10002019_pt1 | contig 29381 bp, 27 predicted proteins | sample TA2MahC400mmetaG_FD_146191 | JGI IMG/M metagenome (GOLD analysis project Ga0194112, IMG submission 146191) | Freshwater microbial communities from Lake Tanganyika, Tanzania - TA2015016 Mahale Deep Cast 400m | ecosystem: Environmental > Aquatic > Freshwater > Lake | place: Tanzania: Lake... | reverse complement strand
GAAGAAAGGATAAGTCGATTTAAAAAGAATTTTGCACTCCTCAAAGGGATGGGATTGGAAGTGGAGGCATTTAATTCCGAACTCTATATTCCTACAAAGGATAAGGAATATGTGGATTCATTTTTTAAATCATTATCTTCTCCTTTAAAGAGGCCAATGATTGCCATTCATCCCGGGACAAGCCTAAAGACTTTTTACAAAAGGTGGATGGCTGACAGATATGGCCAATTGGCGGATCGATTGGTTCATGAACTCAAAGCTACAGTGATTTTCACTTGGGGGCCTGGGGAGTTCGAATGGGTAGAAGGGATTAGAAAGAAGATGAAGAATCCGTCGATTCTTTCACCCCGAACCGAATCTTTAACAGAGCTGGGAGAAGTCTTAAGGCGTTGTGATCTCTATTTAGGTGGAGATACAGGTCCAATGCACATCGCATCCATGACAAAGACACCAGTTGTCGTTATTTATGGTCCGACAGACCCCATTGTGAACGAACCTCTTGGAGTCCACAAGAAGGTGAGAAAGGAGGTAGGATGTAGCCCATGTCGAAATCGCTCCTGCAAGGACCTTACCTGCTTAAGGTCCATCACTGTAGATGATGTAATTAAAGCAACCAAAGAGATTTTATATATAACCCCTTGAAAATATTTTATTATTGATTTTATAAATTTAATTTAATAATATTATTTTTTTAAAAGAAAGGTTCCTTTGGAATTCGATTTAAGGAAAATTAATCGGATACTGGTAAGAGGGGTAAACTGGGTAGGCGATACCATCCTTTCCTATCCCACAGTCCAAGGATTGAAGACCCTCTTCCCCGATTGCCACCTCGCTATTCTTGTTACTAACCATCTGGTTGATTTATGGAAGACATTTCCCTATGTGGATGAGATCATTCCTTTTCAAAAGAGAGGGGGTTTGAGATCTCTTTGGGAAGATTTGAACTTCATTCGTTCTATAAAAAGGAGGAGATTTGATATAGCGGTTATCCTCCCTCGATCTTTTCGTTCAGCTTATCAGATCTACTTGACTCGTATTCCGGTACGAATTGGTTATCAAGATGAAGGACGTTCACTCCTTCTTACCCACGGCATTCCTCGAACAGGTGAGACCCTCCGTATCCATCGAATCAATTATTACCGAAAACTGATCGAACCATTGGGCAAGGTGGAGACTACTATCCCTCCTCACATTTTCATCAGGGGTGAGGATAGAAAATGGGCTGACCAGATGCTAAGAGGTTTTGGTCTTTTAGAAGGGAGACCTCTCATTGGTATCAATCCGGGTGCCACTTATGGCATAGCCAAGTGTTGGTATCCCAGTCGATTCGGAGAATTGGGGAAAAGACTCTTCAAGAGATGGAAAGCCACTGCGCTCATCTTCGGGAGAGAAGAAGAGCAGGCCATTGCTAAAGAGATTCTGAAATTTTTAGAAGATGGGGGGATAGATTTGACCGGGCAAACTCATCTGCTTCAATTGGCCGCACTTTTAGAGCGATGTCATCTCCTCATCACGAACGATACTGGGACAATGCATGTGGCCACTGCTGTGGGGACGCCTGTTGTAGCTCTCTTTGGTTCAACGGATCACATCGCCACAGGACCCTTAGGGGAGGGAGATGTGGTTGTGAGAAAAGAGGTACCATGCAGTCCATGTTTGAAAAGGGTTTGTCCCACTGACCACCGATGCATGGAACTTATAACGGTCGACGAAGTAGAAGAGATTGTCTCGAATAAATTGAAGGGTCTTCAGAAATGAAGGGAAAGGTTCCAGTCTCTGTTTATGTCCTCACATCCAACAACCGAAGGACGATTGAGCGGTGTCTGAAGAGCCTATACTGGGCAGAAGAGCTGATCGTTGTTGATTCTTTCAGCAATGATGGGACATTTGAAATTTGTCAGCAGTATACAGATAAAATCTACCGGAGGGAGTGGAAAGGGCACCGTGATCAGTATCAGTACGCTTCTGATCTTACTACCCGGGATTGGATCATGTTTGTCGATGCCGATGAGGAGGTCCCTTCAGAATTAGTTGAAGAGATTCGAAGGGAATTGGCAGGAGAGGAAGAAGGGGTGGACGGTTTTTTTATTTACCGGCAGACCTATTACTTGGGAAGATGGATTCGATACGGGGGATGGTATCCGGACGGTGAGATTAGGCTATATCGAAGAAATAGAGGGAGATGGGAGGGAGGGCTTCATGCCAAGATCGTGGTAGATGGAAGGGTAGCCAACTTGAAGAATCAGTATCTCCATTATACGTATCGGGATATTTCTGATCAGATTCAGACCATTGATAAGTATTCAGAGATGGCCGCTCAAGACTTAGCTGAGAGTGGAAAGAAGTTTAGCCTTTTTAAACTTCTATTTCACCCTCCATTTCGATTCATTAAAGAGTATCTTCTGAAGTTGGGATTTAGAGATGGGCTGCCGGGGCTCATCATCATCGTTTCAACCATGTACTATGTTTTTATTAAATATGCCAAACTGTGGGAATTGACGATCTCGAAAAAGGAGAGGAAAGATGGCTCCTTATGAGGAGGCTTTCAAAGGCAAGGAAGTACTGGTCACAGGTGGATTGGGTTTCATCGGGTCCAACCTTTCTCTTCGTCTGGTAGAATTGGGAGCGAAGGTGAGGATTGTGGATAACATGATGCCCCGCCTTGGGGGAAACCTCTTCAATGTGAAGGAGATCATGGATAACATCCAGATCAATTTCAGTGATGTGCGGGATACGCATTCGATGGATTATCTGGTCAAAGGGCAACACTATATCTTTCACCTCGCGGGTCAGGTCAATCATGTAGATAGCATTAGAAATCCCATTCAAGATCTCGATATCAATTGTCGGGGTACATTGGTCCTCCTCGAATCTTGCAGGAAATACAATCCAGAGGTGAAGATCGTTTTCGCCGGGACACGCGGGGAATATGGTTCCAGTGTGACCTTGCCAGTGGGGGAGGATCACCCCACCAATCCAAAGGGGATCTATGCCGTCACAAACTTGACGGCTGAAAAGATGGTTTTGGTTTATCACGATGTTCACAAAATTCCTGGAACCTGTCTTCGGATTACAAACACTTATGGACCTCGGCACCAGATGGCCCATGATGAATATGGAGTGCTCAATTGGTTTATCCGAAAAGCGATCGACGAAGAAACCATACCTGTCTTTGGAGACGGCCGAATCTTGAGGGATTTCCTCTATGTCGATGATCTTGTCGACTGTTTTTTACAAGTGGCGGCCTGTCGATCGGCTTACGGAGAGGTATTTAATGTAGGGACAGGTATCCCCATCAGCTTCATTGGTTTGGCAAAAAAGATCGCTGAGATTGCCGGCTCAGGGAAGGTGGCCTTTACGGAATTTACACAAGAACGAAAGGAAGTTGAGCCTGGAGATTATTATACCGATATCTCTAAGATCAATCGCATCGTTGGTTGGAAACCCAAGACAGACCTGGAGGAGGGTCTTCGAAGAACGATCGAATTCTACAGGAAGTATAAGAAAGAGTACTGGGGATGAAACCAGTTATGAGTTTGGAGTTTATAGTTCGGAGATTCAAGGCTAAAAACTCCGAACTCCGAACTTAGGGGTGGATAGTGGTTCCGTTTTTAGACTTAAAAAAACAGTATAAAGAGATTGAGGGGGAAATTTTCTCTGCAGTAAAGAGGGTATTTGAAAAATGTCGCTTCATTCTGGGTGAGGAAGTTTCTGCCTTTGAAGAAGAGTTTGCCCGCTATTGCAATGTTCAATACGGGGTGGGAGTAGATTCTGGTACAGATGCTCTCTATTTAGCTTTAAAAGCGGTTGGAGTTGGAGAGGGAGATGAAGTGATTACGGTGGCTCATACTTTTATTTCCACAGCCCTTGCTATCTCTTTTACCGGAGCAAAACCCATCTTCGTCGATATCGACCCTACCACATATACCATGGATCCATATGCTTTGGAGCATTTCATCAAGAGCCGGGAGGCGAAGGGTAAAAGGCGAAGGATGAAGGCGATTCTTCCTGTCCACCTTTATGGCCATTCTGCAGAGATGGATGCGATTATGGAGATTGCCAACCGTTACCACCTTCCTGTTATTGAAGATGCCTGCCAGGCTCATGGAGCAATGTATCAAGGGAAAAAAGTGGGTTCCTTTGGTCTACTCGGTTGCTTCAGTTTTTATCCCACTAAAAACTTAGGTGGGTATGGGGATGGTGGAGTGGTCGTAACGAAAAGCAAAAAATTATATGAAACATTAAGACTTCTTCGATGTTACGGAGAGAGAAAGAAGTATCACCATTTCATCAAAGGGGGTAACCATCGATTGGATGAGATCCAGGCGGCAATGCTACGAATCAAATTGAGATATTTAGATCGATGGAATGAAGGGAGGAGAGAGAAGGCGCAGATTTATAAGAAGATGCTTGAAGGGTCAAAGGTCATTTGTCCGCTCGAAAGGGAACTGTCCCAACATGTTTATCACCTCTTCGTCATCCGGACCAAGAAACGGAATGCACTCCAGACATTTTTAAAAAAGAAAGGAATTGAAACGTTAATCCACTATCCCATCCCCATCCACCTACAGAAGGCTTATAAAGATTTGGGATATCAGAGGGGGGATCTCCCTTTAACAGAACGATCTGCCCAAGAAGTGCTCTCCCTTCCTTTCTCTCAAGGGATAACCGAATCAGAAATAGAAGAGGTTGCCCATCAAATTCGATGCTTTTTTGAACTGCCTGCCCTGCCTAGCCAGCAGGCAGGCGGCAGGCAGGGGAGACAGTATTGAAGATCCTTCACCTCTTCAGTGATTGGAAATGGACAGGACCCGCAGAGCCAGTGCTCAATCTCTGTAAGGCATTGGGGAAAAGAGGTCATGATGTAACCTTGGCCTATCAGAAACCGCCTTTTACTGTAGAAGACAGTTTTGAAAAAAGGATATTAAAAGAAGGGGTGAAGAGCACGAGTCAGTTTCATCTGGACCATGCCTTGAAGTTTTATCGTCCTTCCTCTATCAGGAAAAACCTCTGTGATATCTTAAACCTCACAAATTATCTCCGCCGGGAAAGGGTGGATATTTTAAATGTCCATCAATCACACGACCATATTTTGGGAGGGATAGCGGCAAGAAGGTCAAAGGCTCCCGTCATCGTGATCCGGACAGATCACAAACGAGATCCTCTAAAAACCAACTTAGGCAATCGCCTTCTCATTTCAAAACTGACCGATGGGATGATCACCTTTTCAGAAAGGGCAAGGAAAGAAGATGCGGAGCATTTTGGGTTTCCCCTTGAAAGAATAGGAAGAGTTTTTCCTGCCTTAGATCTAAATCGATATGATCCTCAAAGGAAATTTAAAAATATGAGGTCAGTTTTTGGAATTGGCCTCGATGAGATGATTATTGGAATGGTCGCCCGATTTCAGAAATATCGCAGGACAGAAGTCTTCCTGGAGGCGGTCAAAACCATCATCAAGGAATCTCCAAATATCAAGGTTCTCTTAGTGGGCAGATCGAGTCAGATGGAAGAGAGCGTCATCCGGCCGATGAAAAGACTTGGAATTGAGCCATGGGTGGTGCTGGGGGGATACCGGACCGATGACTATATTGATACCTTGGCCTGTATGGATATCTTTGTTTTCTTGATGGCAGGCTCGGATGGAACAGCCCGAGCCTTGAGGGAGGCCATGGCGATGGGAAAACCGCCAGTCGTTGCCGACCGAGGTATCCTGCCGGAATTGGTGGAAAATGGTGTCTCGGGTCTGGTGGTCAAAGATTCTCCTGAGACATTGGCAGAGGCACTACTTCAACTCCTTCGGAATCGAGAGTTAAGAATGGCATTGGGAGAGGCTGCCTATCAGAAGGCCCACAGAGAATTCCGATTGGATCGCCAGGGGGAAGCCGTCGAAAAATTTTATCAAGAGATGATGTCACTGGGAAAATGGAAAAAAAGCTAAGATTTGCCGCAGCCATTTTAGACTTCTCCAAGGGAAAGGGAGGAGCAGAAAGGTATTTAGCCGATTTATGTAATCGAATGGTCGATGAAGGTTTTGAGGTGCATGTCTACACGGAACATTGGGATGAGGAGGATCAAGGAATCTATTTTCATAGAGTGAAAACCATTCCGTTCCCTAAGGGCTTTCGTCTTCTCTCTTTTGCGATCAAAGCAACGAAGGCGATAGAGAAGGGTCGTTACGATATCACCCTCGGTGTAGGCAATACCTTAAGGGCAGATGTTCTTCAGCCCCATGGAGGAGTCCATTGGGCATGGTTTTGGCGGAGCCTCAGGGCTTACAATAACCCTATCCTTTGGGCGATAAAATTTATAGGAAGGATCTTTAGCATCAAGCAATGGGCGAGCGGCTATATCGAGGGCGCCCCTTATAAAGACATTTCTAAGGTCGTCGCCATCTCTGAAATGGTAAAACAGGATATGATGCGTTGGTATCAGATCCCCGAGGAACGAATTACCGTCGTCTATAACGGGGTAGATATTGAGCGCTTTCATCCTCGGAACCGTCAATATCGAGATGGGGTCAGGAAACGGCATGGTATCGGAGATGAGAGGGTAATCCTTTTTGTTTCAAACAACTTTCGAATGAAAGGATTGGGATTCCTATTAATGGCTTTGGCCGAAATCAAAAAAAAGGATCATTTTCCTTTTAAACTTCTGGTTTTGGGGAAAGATCGTCAGATCCCTTATCTCCGTTTAGCAAAGAGGATAGGAATTTCGGAAGAGGTGATTTTTGTTGGCTCTACCAGTGAACCAGAAAAATATTATGGTGCAGCAGACCTTCTGGTCCATCCTACTTTTTATGACGCCTGTTCGCTCACTGTATTGGAAGCCATAGCCAGTGGATTACCCGTGATCACTACTCTTTGCAATGGGGCCAGTGGCATCCTCACCTCGGGTCAGGAGGGTTTCGTCCTCTCCGATCCCCGAGATGTCAAGGGTCTTGCTCTAACGCTCTCATTCTTTCAAAACCCTGAAGTTTTGGAGAAGGCTTCGGTCGCTGCTCGTCGGTTGGCAGAATCTTACTCTCTCGAAAGAAATTGGAGAGAAATGAAGAATATTTTTCAAAAGGATTTTTTATAGAGGTATATTGAGAGAATAGTTCATGGAATGAGTATCTCTATTGAAATCATAGGTGAGTTAGATGAACGGAAGGATCTCATGGAGTAAATTATTTGAATACAGGGATAAGATTCACCAGCGCTATCCCGAGATCTGGGACTTGAAGATCCTCCGGAAACGATTTCCTATGATGCTGAAGACCATTCAAGAGGGGGAGAAGGTTCTGGATATCGGGGCTTCGAATCGTCATTTTCAAGAGCGGCTAAAGCATTATTTTCCAAAACTCATCTATAAGAGTATGGACATTGATCGGGAACAGCTCCATGACTTTTATAGTCTGGAAGAGATTCAAGAATCATTTGACGTGATCTTTTTGTTTGAGGTGATCGAACACCTTGATCTCGGAGAGGGCGTCAAACTTTTAAAAAAGGTTTATGATCTCCTCAATGAAGGAGGACGATTGATTCTAACAACTCCTAACATCTTTAATCCCAGTAGGTTTTGGAGAGATGCCACTCACAAAGTAGCCTATTGTTATGATGAGATCGGGGGGATGCTATTGGCCCAGGGATTTCACATCCATGCCATGTATCGAACTTACAGCGATGCCTTTCATCGCTATTTCCTAAGGGTCTATTTGATGGCACCCCTTCATCGATACTTGGGCATCGACTTCGCTAAATCGATTTTGGTCGTCGCTGAGAAGAGGATGAATGAGACCCCATGAAAATTATCTTTCTCACCCACTCGAGTGATCAGGGCCATCGGTTCAGGGTGGAACAATATTTCCCTTACCTCAGGGCTCATCAGGTAGAACCCCATTGGCAACCCCTCGTCAGTTCCATAAGAGAAAGACTCCTGATTTACCGAGGGCTTCCGGTTTTTGATGTGGTCTGTATTCAGAGGAGGCTGCTTTCGCCCATCGAATTTTATTGGATCCGGAAAAGATCGAATAAGATCATTTTTGATCTGGACGATGCCATTATGTACCGTTCTTCCAGCTCCCCTCACCCTCATTCCTTTTCGAGGTGGCAGAAATTCAAATGGATGGTGAAAGGGAGTGATGTGGTGACTGTAGGAAATCAATTTTTAAAGGAGGAGGTCCTGAAAGTGGATCAGCAGAAGGAGATCTTCCTGATCCCGACTCCCATTGATACGAGTCTCTATCCAAAGAAAAAGAAGATCTCCTCCCATCCAGGAGTGATTTTAGGATGGATTGGAACGAAAGGGAATTTGAAATATCTACAAAAGTTAGAGCCGGTCTTTGAAAGGCTTTCCAAGAGGTTCTCTCACGTCAAATTGAAAATCGTGAGCAATGATGTTTTCGAGTCCCATCATCTCCCTGTGATAAATAAACCATGGAGATTAGAAGATGAGAATGAAGATCTGATCACTTTCGATATCGGATTGATGCCCCTTAGCGATGATCTCTGGTCTAAGGGGAAATGTGGATTGAAAATCATCCAGTATCTCAGTGTCGGAGTCCCAGTGGTCTGCACACCAGTGGGGATCAATCGGGATATCATTCAGCATGGAACGAATGGTTTCTGGGCCGCCACTCATGAGGAATGGGTTGACCATCTCACCCTGCTTATCGAGGATCCTGATTTGAGGCAAAGGATGGGTTTAAATGGGATAGGGACAGTGGAGCGAGAATATTCCCTTTCAGTCACCTCTGAAAAGTTTTTACATGTTCTTCAACGCCTAAAGTATCAGGAATGATGGAATAGTGGAATCATGGGAAAAGAGTTAAAAAGAAAAAAATATGCCTCGATGTTTTTACCAATATTCCACCATTCCATTTTTCCAATATTCTATTTCACTCGTTGAGTGGGTATGTTATGAAGGTCCTTTTTCTTATTCAAGGTTTTTCCGTTGCTGCCAGCCGATATCGAGTGCTCCAATACTTCCCCTATCTCCAATCGAATGGAGTGGAGGTAACAGTTAATCTCTATCCAAGAACTTTAAAAGAGAATATTAAATTCTTCCATGACCTTCCTCAATACGACATCCTATTTCTACAGAGGAAGAGATTCAATCAGCCTCGACTCGGGCTGCTCAGGAGGAGGGCGAGGCGGATCATCTATGATTTTGATGATGCAGTGATGTATCGGAATTCGAAAGCGAAAGACCCAATTTCCCAAACTCGAAGAAGGCGTTTTGTTCAGATGATTAAGGCCTCCGATTTTGTCATTGCGGGAAATGAATTTTTAAAGAGAGAGGTGCTCCCATTGAATGCCCATGTTGAGGTCATCCCCACCCCTATCGATGAAGACAGATATTTGACGAAGGACTACTCGGTTCAAAAAGAGAAGGTGACCATCGGGTGGATCGGAGACCATGGGTCCATCCATTATTTAGAAAAGATGAAACCTATCTTTGAAAGGTTGGGGAGGCGACACCCCCATGTGGAGCTGAAGATTGTGTGTGATACTTTTTTCGATTGCGGGCAGATGAAGGTCGTGAAGAAACAATGGAGTTCGGAGGAAGAGGTCTCAGACCTTCAAAGCTTCGACATTGGCCTCATGCCCCTCATTGACGATCCGTGGTCTTGGGGAAAGTGTGGTTTAAAAATTATTCAATATCAGGGTATCGGTGTGCCAGTGGTCTGTACTCCAGTGGGAATCAATCAGGATTTAGTAAAGAATGGAGAGAATGGATTCTATGCGATGAAGCCGGAGGAGTGGGAAGAGAAGCTTTCTCTTCTCATCGAGGATTCTTTACTCCGGGAGAAAATGGGACGAGAGGGAAGGAAGAGGGTATTAGAAAATTATACCCTTCAGGCGTGTGCTCCCCGCCTTCTTTCAATCCTGAATCGGATGATGGGGAGATCATAGAGTGGGGAAACCTCCCGCCCCTGGGAATAGCGAAGTGTGATGATCGGATGAAAATCTCCACCTTTAAAAAAGTTTCTATTGTTGAGATGAAAGGCTGGTTGAGAGAGGATATATTGAATCTTCTCCCTTCAGACTTCTTTAAAGACCCTGCCTCCTCTATCCAGAAGATGGGAGGCGAAGTGATCACGCAATCAAAATGGAGGTGGTCTGCCATTCTTTCCTTGCCGAACGGGGCAAAACTTTTTTTTAAAATGGATAGGACAAAGGGATGGGTTGAAGCCTTAAAATATCTTCTCTTTCCCTCTAAAGGGAGAAGAGAATGGTTCATCGCTTATCAACTGGAGAAGAGAAATCTCAATGTCCCTAAACCTTTAGGTTGGATGGAACAGGTTCATCGGGGTTTGGTAAAGGAGAGTTATTATCTTTCGGCGGCCATTGGATCAGGGATTTCATTGATCGAGGATCCGGCCCGACTCAAAGAGGATGTTTCGATCATCGAATTGGCAAAAACTGTGAGAAAAATTCACCATTCAGGTTTATTACACAGAGATCTTCATGCAGGGAACTTTTTATGGGATGGGGAGACCTTCTTTCTCACCGATTTGCATCGAGCCAGTATCCTCAAATCCCTTTCCTTGAACCAGAGACTATGGAATCTATCGCACCTCTTTCACTCTTTGCGTTCCCTATGGGGAGAGGAGGAGCAGGTTCGGTTTATCGAAAAATATTTTGCGCAAGTTCCTCTCGGCCCTAAGAAAAAGGAAGAATACCTTCAAAAGGTCCGTTCCCGTATGGATCACCTTCGAAAGAGACAATGGAAAAGCAGAACCAAACGCTGTCTGAAAGAGAGCACAGAATTTTCGATTAAAAAGGAAAAAGGGGCTCGATATTACCATCGAAGGGACTTCCCTTTTGGTCAAGTCAAAGAGTTGATAGAAGAACACCTTCACATTGTCAAAGAGAAACCATCGGCATTGATAAAAAATAGTGCAGAGGTGAAGGTCTCACTCTTGGAAAAGGGAAAAAACCGAGTATGTGTGAAACAGTTTTGCTATCCCTACTTTTGGGACCGTTTAAAAGAACTTCTCCGTCATTCGAAAGGACTTAGATCCTGGAAGACTTCGAATGGTCTGAGGACGAGGGGAATTCCCTCTCTATTACCACTGGCCTTGATTGAGAGAAGGCATTGGTGGGGATTGAAAGAGAGTTTCTTTATCATGGGGACTTTGGAAACCGACCAAGAGATGGATCGATATATCTTAGCGGGATTTGAGGATTTTCATGAGAAAAGGCTTTTTATCAAAGGCTTTACCCAGTGGCTTTCCAAATTCCATAAAATGAATATTTATCATAAAGATATGAAGACCTGCAATATCCTTGTTTCAGAAAATGGGGAGGCTTGGGATTTTCATCTCCTTGACTTAGAAGATATCCAACTGGATGAAGAAGTGGATGAAGGGAGGTTGTTCAAAAATTTCCTTCAACTCAATACCTCCACCCCTGAGGTCATAACCAGGATCGATCGTTATCGGTTTTTAAAAGGATACCTCCATCTAAATCCTATCGTCAAGAATCAGAGAGCCTTCCTCCAACGGTTAACAGAGGAGAGCAGACGGAGAGGTTTGGTTTACGTCTCACCTCAGGGAGTGGTCGTGGGGAAATTGTGATAGGTGAGAATACTCTTATCATCATAGGAGAAAAGGGGCTTAGGCAGTGAAAATCATTCCTTGTGAAGTTTGCGGGTCCAGTCAACATCACTTTCTTTTTGAGGGATGGGACCGAGCATTTGGAATTCCTGGAAGTTTTAAAGTTGTTAAGTGTAAAGAGTGCGGTCTCATCTTTATCAATCCTCAACCCGGGCCGGAGACGTTGAAAGAATATTATCCAAAATATTACTATGATCCCAAACCTTCTCATTACAGAGAATATTCCTGGATGAGACGGAAGATATTGGAAACCTATTGGGGATATGGACATTACCCTAATTCGCCAAAAACCATTCATCTCTTTAAAAAAATGGTCCTAGTCCCATTTCGAATCAGGTATCGGCATTCCATTCCCTTTGCCAAGGGGGGGAAGCTTTTAGATATTGGGTGTGCGAATGGAACAGAGATTTATAGATTGAAATCGATGGGTTGGGAAGTATATGGAGTCGAGATAGATTCCGAAGCCTCTGAACGGGCGAGGGCAAAGGGGCTTTCGGTTTTCACTGGGGACCTCCTTGAAGCGAATTATCCCGATCATTTCTTCCATGTGGTCAGGATGGATATGGTATTAGAGCATCTTCCCAACCCCAAAGAGGTCCTTTTTGAGATCAACAGGATACTCATGCCAAAAGGCCGAATTTATATCTCCGTTCAGGATGCAAGAAGCTTGAACTACTGGTTATTCCGTAAGTGGTGGTTTAGTCTGGATGTTCCCCGGCATCTTTTTTCTTTTACCCCTAAGACCATTCAAAAGCTTCTTTCCCCCTTGGGGCTGGAGATTAAGAGGCTCTGGTTCGATTCCGGAACGAGGACCTTTTTAATGAGCCTTCAGTATTGGATGAATGAGCGACATGGGCGAAAGGCAGCATATCCGAACCCCCAACCGATTGGAGATAGTCGTTTTCTAAAGCTTCTTTTTCGCCCCTTTTGTTGGGTGGTGGATCGGTCGAGATTTGGAGATATGATGTATTTGGAGGTCATTAAGACTTGATCGATCGAATGGAACAATGAAAGATGAATCATCTTAGGGGAAATAAATTGGCCATAGTGGAATAAAAAGCGCTTGAAAGTTGAAGTGGATAGCCTATGAAGTTATTGAATCAAAGTGTCCTTTTTCTCAAAAAGTTTAGGAGAAAACTGGTCTCTTCCTCTGACCGCAATATCTATACAAAAGATCTCTTGGGGGACCGATATCTTATCGGCGATCACACTTATGGGAAACCAAGAGTAATATCTTGGGGGGAGGGGACATCCCTGACGATTGGTAAATATTGTTCGATTTCAAGAAATGTTACCATTTTTCTCGGAAGCGAGCACCGAACCGATTGGGTGAGCACCTATCCCTTTCCTGCTATCTGGGAAGATGCTAAGTCGATTACGGGACATCCTTCGACAAAAGGAGATGTGATTATTGGAAACGATGTTTGGATTGGGTATGAGGTGACCATCCTCTCGGGAGTTCATATTGGAGATGGTGCTGCCATTGGGGCATGTTCCGCCATCGCAAAGGATGTCCCTCCCTATGCCATTGTGGCCGGGAATCCTGCACAAATTATCAGATATCGTTTTGATGAGGAGACAATTGAAAAACTTTTAAAAATAAAATGGTGGGATTGGCCTGATGAAAAGGTTAAAGAAAATGTCCATCTAATTTGTAGTGATTCCATTGATACATTTATAAAAAAATTCGGTTGACAGGCAATCATTTTGCCAACGAAGGATAGAGGTTTGGCGCTATTGAAAATTATGATCTTTTAAAAATCTGTTGAGTTTTGAAGATGGTAAAGACATGATTGACTTATCTATCATCATCGTCAGTTGGAATACGAAAGAATTTCTACTTCGCTGTATGAGATCAGTTTTTGAAAAAGGACAAGGGATTTCTAAGGAGGTTATTGTAGTCGACAATGGCTCTCAGGATGGAAGTGAGAATGAGGTGAGGAAGGCATTTCCCTTGGTTCATCTCATAGAGAATGAAAAAAACTTGGGCTTTGCAAAGGCTGCCAATCAAGGACTCCAAAGGGCCTCCGGTAGGTACGCCCTTCTTCTGAATCCAGACACTCAGGTGAAGCGTGGAGCAATTAACCGATTGGTATCATTTATGGACATTCATCCTGAAGCCGGAATCGCTGGAGCACAACTATTAAACTCGGATGGATCTCCTCAGAACTCCATTGCCATTTTCCCCTCCTTGACGACAGAACTCCTCAATAAAAGTGTCTTGAGATGGTTATTTCCAAAGGCATTTCCAGGTAAGGGGAAGGGTTATTATGAGCCGATTGAGGTGGATTCTGTCATCGGTGCCTGCATGATCGTGAGAAAAAATGCCATCGAACAGGTGGGTTTATTGGATGAGGACTATTTTCTCTTTCTTGAAGAGACCGATTGGTGTTACCGGATGAAAAGGGAAGGCTGGAATGTCTACCACTTGCCTCAGGTTGAGATCTATCATTTTCAGGGGAAAAGCGTTGAGAAGGATATAAGGAGGGCAAAGGTAGAATATTATCGATCTCGCTACCATTTTTTCAAAAAGAATAGGGGAAGTTTCCAAAGGGTTATTCTTCTCATCGGGTTATTGATAAGATTGGGATTTGAGCTGCTCTCCATGACGGTGGCTTGTATGTTCACTTTATTTGCCATTAAGAGTTGGAGAAGGAAGCTCTCCATCTATGCCTATCTGATGGGCTGGCATCTCAGGGGCTGTCCCGAAGGAATGGGCCTGAGAAATGAAATGGTCAATGGTCAATGACCAATATCCAATATTCATTTAAAATTGTCCATCGATCATTGAAAATTGCTAATTGATACTTGTTAGGAGGTTTTTATGGTCGGTATTGCTGTGGTGGGTGCAGGGGCATGGGGAAAGAATCATATTAGGGTATTCTCTGAGATTCCCAATGTCCAGTTGAAATATATCTGTGATCATGATCCCACGAAACTATCTTCTTTGGAAAAAAACTATCCCCAATCGAAAATGGTTAAGAATTTAAATCCTATTCTACAAGATCCAGAAATAAAAGGGGTGGTTGTAGCCTCATCCGCACTTTCCCATTACCCCTTATCAAAGGAAATTTTATTGGCCGATAAAGATGTTTTGGTCGAGAAGCCGATGGCTTTAAGTTCAGAAGAGGCAGAGGAGATATTGGGGATTGCAGAGAGGAGGAAGAGAATCCTCATGGTTGGCCACCTCCTCATCTATCATCCTGTCGTCAATCGGCTGAAAGAGATGGTGGATTCCGGGGGGTTGGGGAGGGTCTATTATATTTATACACAGCGAGTTAATCTCGGTGTGATCCGCCAGGACGAAAATGCCCTCCTCTCCTTTGCCCCTCACGATTTATCGGTCATTCTCTACCTACTTGAAGAAGAACCTGTTATGATAACTGCTCAAGGAGAGAGTTACATCCAGAAGGATATCGAAGACGTTGTCTTTCTCAGCCTTCGTTTCTCTGATGGAAAGATGGCCAATATTCACCTGAGCTGGCTTGACCCTCATAAGTTAAGGAAAATTACTATTGTAGGTTCGAAGAAAATGGTCGTCTTCGATGATATGGAAGCCTCTGAAAAATTGAAAATATATGATAAAGGGGTGAAGAGTCTCTCTTATAATACTTATGGGGAATATCTGAGCTTGAGATTCGGGGATATCATCGTCCCAAGTATCAAGATGGTAGAGCCTCTTCGGAGCGAAGCCGAACATTTTATCCAATGCATCGAATCAAGAAAAGAACCTAAGACAGGAGGAAGAGACGGGGTGAAGGTGATTAAAATTCTAATGGCAGCTCAAGAATCCTTGAAGAAAAAAGGATTTCCAATCAGCCTTGAAAAAGGATGAAAGAATGGGGAAGGCATACTTTATCCACCCTACGGCAGTAGTCGATGAGCCCGCGGAAATTGGCGAAGGAACAAAGATTTGGCATTTCACTCATATTATGTCAGGTGCTAAAATTGGGAAGAATTGCATCATCGGACAGAATGTTTTCATTGGGTCAGGGGCCATCTTAGGAAATAACATCAAGGTTCAAAATAATGTCTCCATTTATGACGGGATTATATTAGAGGACGATGTTTTTTGTGGCCCCTCCATGGTCTTCACCAATGTCTTCAACCCTCGGAGTTTCATATCGCGAAAGAAGGAGTTTCGGAGAAGCTTAGTGAAAAAGGGAGCCACCATTGGTGCGAATGCCACCATCATCTGTGGTAATACAATTGGTCAGTATGCTTTTATTGGAGCAGGTTCAATAGTAACGAAGGATGTTCCGGATCATGCTTTGGTGTACGGAAATCCAGGAAGGGTGAAAGGGTGGGTCTGCCAATGTGCTGTGGAGATAGTTTTTCATTCTGGGAAGGCAGTATGCCAAGCCTGCGGTAAAAGGTATAGAAAGGATCGCTTAGGGGTAAGGTTGGTTTGAAAGTAAAAAGGGGACAGGCTACTTTTTAAGGCAAGGTTTTAGAGATGCCAAGAATTTCAAGAGGTTTAGCCAAGAATTCTATATACCATGTAATTAATCGGGGAAATGGAGGGCAAACAGTCTTTCGGAAGGATAAAGACTATGAGGTTTTTGCTGAAATGATGGAAGAAGCAAAGCTCCGTTATGCTGTAAAGCTTTTTGCCTATTGTTTAATGCCCAATCATTTCCATATGGTTTTGATGCCTGATGAAGCCCAGAATTTGAGCAAATGGATGCAATGGTTAATGACAAGTCATGTCCGTCGTTACCATCAACACTATGGGACAAGTGGGCATGTTTGGCAGGGACGGTATAAGAGCTTTCTTATCCAAAAAGATAGTCACCTATTGGCGGTGCTCAAGTATGTTGAAAGCAATCCGTTAAGAGTAGGACTAGCGAGTTCAGCAAGAGAGTGGTTGTGGTCTTCCCATTTGGAGTCACTTGGTAAAAGACCAAGTTTGTTGATTGATGAAGTCCCGATAGAATTGCCTAAGGACTGGGGTAAATTTGTTGACGAACCGATGACAGAGAAGGAATTGGAAAAGCTTCGTCAAAGTGTGAACCGTCAGTCTCCTTACGGAGATTCGTTTTGGCAGGTTCAAGTGAGCAAAGAATTTGGATTGGAATCTACAATTAGGCCACGAGGAAGACCCAAAATGGGATTAGGACTGGAAAAGTAGCCTGTCCCCTTTTTTTAGAGTTGAAGGAATGAAGATTGTAACGATTGTTGGGGCAAGACCACAATTTATTAAAGCCTCAGCCGTGAGTCGGGCAATCCATGAATTCAATCAGAGATGCTCTTCAGGCGGTCGGCTCAAATCAAAGGGGCGGATTCAAGAAATTTTGGTTCATACAGGTCAGCATTATGATTATTTGATGGATAAGGTATTTTTCGAAGAACTTGAGATTCCCAATCCGAATTACCACTTAGGGGTAGGTTCCGCTTCTCATGCAAAGCAGACCGGGATGATGCTTGAACGTATCGAGTATGTCCTGGAGAAAGAAAGACCGAAGTGGGTCGTTGTCTATGGCGATACCAATTCAACATTGGCCGGGGCTTTAGTAGCGGCAAAATTAAACATCCCTGTGGCTCATGTAGAGGCCGGTTTGAGGAGCTATAATCGAGCCATGCCAGAAGAGATCAATCGCCTTCTCACGGATCATCTCTCTACTCTTCTTTTCTGTCCTACTGCTCAAGCTATACGAAATCTATTGAAGGAGGGTATAAAAGATGTAGAGAGGGAAGAGGTAAAGAACGTTGGCGATGTCATGTACGATTCAATCCTCTATTATTCAGAACTGGCTGAAAAAAAATCAACCATCCTCAAAGATTTGAGTCTAATCCCTCCGAACTCCTGTAGGGAACGGTTTGAAACCGTTCCCTACCGAACTCCGAACTATTATTTAGTGACTCTTCACCGTGCCGAGAACACAGACAACCCAAAAAGATTAAAGTCAATCTTAAAAGCTCTTAACGAAATCGGGGAAGAGACTCCTGTCGTCCTCCCCCTTCATCCCAGGACAAAGAAAATGATAGAAAACTATCACCTTTTACGTAAAACCCATAGAATTAGATTGGTCGATCCGGTTTCCTATCTCGATATGTTAACGTTGGAGAGGCATTCTAAAGCCATACTAACGGATTCGGGGGGTGTCCAGAAAGAAGCCTATTGGTTAGAAGTGCCTTGTTTTACACTGAGGGATGAGACAGAATGGGTTGAGACTCTAAATGGTGGATGGAACGTATTGGTTGGAACAGAGACCAGGAAGATTTTAGAAGAGGTGAAGAAATTAGAGAAGAGAGGGCCTTCTAAAAAGAGACCAGGGTTATTTGGAGATGGAAAAGCCGGAGAAAAAATAGTTAAAGCTATGGAAAAATATTTCTATTAGATAGACCGAATCTTCCTTTGGAGTTGGACTAAATCGATGATGAATAGGATAGTTCTTTTTTTCAAAAGTCTTAAGGAAAGCCAGATTCTTCTGATCCTCATTGGGATTACCTTTGGATTAAGGCTTTATGCTGTCCTGATGGCAAAGGGGATCGCCTACGACAGTGCTGCTTATGGATTTGTGGCAAGGGATTTTTTGAAGGGGAATTTTGTAAAAGGACTCTCCGCAACACTCCATCCCTTTTATCCACTTTTGATTTCCTTGGTTTCATTCGATTCGACTAATGTGGAAATAGCAGGAAGATTAATCTCACTATTTTTTGGAACGCTAACTTTAATCCCAGTTTTTTATTTAGTGAAAGAAGTGGTTGGTCAAAAAACGGCTATCTTTTCAGGCCTATTTTATTCTTTTCACCCATATTTAACGACCTACTCGGGGATGCTTCTTTCCGAAGCAACCTATTGGGGTCTACTTACCCTTTCTGTTTATTTTTTCTGGATGGGATTAAAACGAAAAAGGATTCTTGGGGCGATCGCTTCAGGTGCGTTCTTAGCCTTGGCCTATCTTACAAGACCAGAGGGGATGGGTTATCTATTTGTATTTCTGATTTGGATCGTTATTTATGGTGGAGTTAAGAAAGGATGGTTTAATAAATTTATCCTCATCGGAGGTGTATTCCTGCCATTTTTTATTCTTACCTATCCTTATATGATTCATATCCATCAGGAGACAGGTCAATGGTTGATCACAAAAAAAGCGGTGGGAGTTCAATCTCAATTATTAAAATGGGATGGGGATGAGGTCAATCCTTCAAAAGGAGATGAAAAACAGAAACCTATAGAAAGGAATTCGAAAATCCTAAGTGTGTCCAAAAATATTTTTCAATATATTCCATTTACCACATACCATTACCTGAGAGCTTACCAGTTTGCTTTATGGCTGTTTTTAGTTTTTGGTTTAATTAGAATAAGACAAAGGGAAATTAAAGGGGAGTTGTTTTTAGCCTCTATTGTCTTTTTCCATTTATTTTCTTTGTCTACTTTCACACCTTCTACAATTCGGTATTCCGTTCCTTTGATTCCTATTTCAGTCTTTTGGGCAGGTGCAGGTGTTTCAGAGATGAAGAAGTACTCCAATAAAATTAAAATTTCAAGGTCTGAAACCTTTATTTTTTATTTCATAGTCCTTGTTATCCTCATCCAATTACCGCAGAGTTTGAAGCCTGAGCGAAGGCACCGGGAAGAGCTGAAGACGGTGGGCCTGTGGTTAAAAAAGAATATACCCAAGGACTCAATAATCATGAGCAATAGCCCGTTTGAGGCATTCTATGCTGATCGGGAATTTATTTTGTTACCCCTGGGGATACCCGAAAGTCAGACCCCTGGTAAATCTTATCATGAGATCATTCAATTGGCCAAAGAGAAAGGGGTCAACTACATTCTGGTCAATAAATACACTTCTGAGACGAATCCGGATTTTAACGAATCCATCCGTTCGACGGATTTAAAAGAATTTTATCAATACAGAGAAAAAGATGGGAGTTTGATTATTGTTTATGAGGTCATCTACTGACCAATGGAAAAAAACTCTTTAATATCTGTAGTGGTGTTAAATTGGAATGGGATTAAGGTCTTGGACCAGTGTTTAGGTTCTCTGGTTGGCCAAACTTATAATCCCTTAGAAATCATTGTGGTGGATAACGCCTCAACAGATGAATCAGTGGATTTTGTAAGAAAGAGATTCCCTGAAATAAAGTTGATCGTGAATTCAAGAAACCTTGGATTTGGCGGTGGTAATAATATCGGGATTGGGGCATCCAAAGGTCAATATATTATGATGTTGAATAATGATACCCGCTTGGATCCAAAATGTATAGAAGAGTTGAAGAGGGGAATCGAAAAGGATGAAAAGTACGGCGCCTGCGCTTCTAAAATTCTTCTGGAATATGAAGACAACATTATCGACGCTGCGGGAATTGTGGTTTGTCCGGATGGCCTTTCCATTGGAAGGGGAAGGCTTGAAAAGGGAGATCGATACGATGAAGAGACAAAGGTTTTTTTTGCCAGCGACTGTGCTTGTCTTTACCGCAAAGAGATGTTAGAAGATATAGGGCTTTATGATGAGGATTTCTTTGCCTATGCAGACGAGACCGATATGGGATGGAGGGCTCAACTGGCGGGGTGGAAATGTATCTATAACCCCAGAGCCATCGTTTACCATTTTCATTCAGCCAGTTCCGGAACCTACTCTCCTTTTAAAGCATTTTTAGTAGAGAGAAATCGAATTTGGGTCGCCATCAAGAATTTTCCCATCTCCCTGCTCATATTTGGACAATTTTATACTTTTTGGAGATATATGTTGCAGGCCTATGGTGCCTTTACCGGAAAAGGGGCAGCCGGTCGGTTTACTGGTGACTTTTCAAAGATAGAACTGGTTAAGATACTGTTGAGGGTCTATCTTTCTTTATTGAAGCAGTTTCCCTTGATGCTCAATAAAAGAAGGATCATTCAGAGAAAGAAGCGGATTTCAAATCGGGAGATATATCAATTGATTAGGCAATTTGGAATTTCTGCAAAAGAGATCGCTTTAAGAGAATAGAAGGAGGTATTGTCCATGATCCCGGTATTCAAACCTTCATTTGGGGAAGAAGAACTGGTGGCTCTACGAGAACCTTTTAAGACAGGCTGGATTGGTTTGGGTCCAAAGACAAGAGAATTCGAGGAAAAGTTTGCAGGGTATGTTGGAACAAAATTTGCTGTGGCGCTCAATTCAGGAACCGCTGCTCTTCATCTGGCATTAAAAGTGCTTGAGATTGAGGGGATGGAAGTCATTACAACTCCTATGACTTTTGTTTCAACGAATCACGCAATTCTTTATAATAAAGGAGTTCCAGTCTTTACAGACATCGAACCCGATACCCTGAACATTGACCCAGTAGAAATCAAAAAAAATATTACTCCTAAGACAAAAGTCATTCTGATTGTTCATTATGGAGGACATTCCTGCGATATGGATCCGATCCTCGAAATGGCGAAGGAAAAAAATATTTGGGTTGTGGAGGATGCGGCTCATGGTTGCGGTGGCGAGTACAAAGGCCAGAAATTGGGTTCCCTGGGGGACCTTGGCTGTTTCAGTTTTCATGCCGTGAAGAATATGTCCACAGGCGAAGGAGGGATGATTACTACGGATGACCCGGAGTTATATGGAAGGCTTTTAAAACTTAGGTGGGTGGGAATTTCTAAGGATACCTGGTCCAGAGAAGAGAAAGATAAAAAATATTCATGGTATTATAATGTAGAAGAAGTGGGGTTTAAATACCATATGAATGATATCCCCGCAGCCATAGGCCTAGTACAGCTAAAGAAACTGGATAAGATGAATCAGAGGCGTAGGGAGATTACGGAAAGATATAACCAGGACTTAAAAGGGTTAGAGTGGTTAGAGACTCCCACTATTAAACCCTATGCGAAACCTTCCCATCACAATTACGTGATTAAAGTGGAAAAAAGGGATCAGATAAATATTTACCTTCAGGAGAAAGGGATTTCAACTGGAGTCCATTATATTCCGAATAACCATTACGAGATGTACCATCAATACCGAGGGGAGACGCCGGTTTCGGATTCTGTATGGAAAAGGTTATTAACTCTTCCACTTTTTCCAGATTTAAAAGATGAGGAAGTGGAATACATCATTCATGAGATCAAGGAGTTTGGAAAAAGAGAATTTTAATGGAGTATGTGAATTGTAATCTTTGTGGTCTTGATGACACCCAGGTTCTTTTTAAAAAGAAGGATAAGTTCGGTATTACTGAAGATGAATTTAATGTCGTCGAATGTAGAGGATGTGGCCTCCTATATGTCAACCCGAGACCTTCCAAAGAGGAGATAGAAAAGTTCTATCCTGAGACCTATTCATGGAAGGAGACATTGGAAGCCGACTCTTTCATTACCCAATGGATCAGAAAGTTAGAGAAGGGTTATCGCTATCATCTAATAAAGGATGAAGTCTCGAAGGTTGTGAAATTTACTGGTAGAAGATTTGGAAAGGTTTTAGATATTGGATGTGGTACTGGCGATCGGCTCGATGTATTTCGTAGTGTAGGGTTTGAGACCTATGGAGTGGAGACTTCCAATTCTGCAGAGTATGCCAAGGAACATTTGAAATTAAATGTAATCAAAGGGGATCTATTTTCAGCACATTTCCCTGACCATTTTTTTGATATGGTGACTTTATATAATGTTTTAGAGCATACCCACAACCCAACGAGGGTATCCGAAGAAGTTCAGAGGATTTTGAAAGATGACGGCTTTTTAATCATTCAGGTTCCGAACAAAAATTCTCTCCAATATAAAATCTTCAAGAAGAGATGGGCGGCGTTTGATGTTCCCAGAGACCTTTATTATTTCCAAACTGAAACCCTTGGCTCCCTGCTCAAAAAGGCCGGATTCAAAGTAATGGAGATAGACCATTTTATGAACTGGTGGCATCCACCGACAATGGTTATTTCTCTATTTCCCAATCTTGATCCCCAAAAGGCTTGGCAAGCAGAAGAAAAAAAAGGCAATCCTTTTATGAAGAGGGTATTTTGGATAGGCTGGACATTAATTTTATCCCCTTTTACTAAATTGGAGAGTTTAATGGATAAGGGAGCAATAATAACAATTTATTCGAGGAAAAATATCTTTATTGATGGGTCAAAGCAAATATAATAAAGGTAGCTTTTAGGGAAAACAGACCGCAATTTAATGAAATTAATCAAGTTATCAATCAAGAATGAAAACTAAAATCTTACTGATAAATGCCATTCACCCTAATATTGAAGTAGAACAACGTCATCCTCCTTTGGGGCTGGGTTATTTAGTCAGTGCCTTAAGGAGGCATTTCGGCAGAGATTTTTTTGAATTTAGCATAATTGATAGAGGTGTGGAAAAAGAAATCAGTCAGTTCAAGCCAGAAGTTGTCCTTATTAGTTCAGTTACACAGAATTTCGATATTGCTAAAAACTATGGTCGTTTAATAAAGCAGAAACAAATTCCGGTGGTTATTGGAGGTATTCATATCAGCATGATGCCTTCCAGTTTAGACTCTAACTTTGATGTCGGAGTTGTAGGGGAAGGAGAGGAGACTATAGTTGAACTTATGAAAGCTTTTTTAAGCAATAAAAATAAATTTTCACCTGAAGATTTAAATAAAATTAAGGGAATAATATATAGAGATGGAGATTCTATCAATTTTACTGGGGCAAGACCCGTATTAAAGGACTTAGATAATATTTCTTTCCCTGCAAGAGACCTCCTAAAAATTGATAGACACACATATATGTTTACCTCACGGGGTTGCCCTTATAAATGCGTATTTTGCGCCTCCACAAGATTTTGGCCTAATGTGAGGTTTTTTAGTGCTGAATATGTGTTAAAAGAAATCGGGGAATTAGTTGATAGATATAATGTAAAACTGATCAGCTTCTATGACGATCTTTTTATCGGTAATCGAAAGAGATTGGCTGAGATTAGCTCTCTGGTAGAAAAGGATAAAAAATTAAAAAATATATATTTCACTTGTAATGTGAGAGCAAATCTTATTAATGACGAAGTCGTTATGCTTCTTAAGAAGATGAATGTAGCTTCAGTAAATTTAGGTTTAGAGTCGGGCTGCGAACGGACTTTAAAATATTTAAAACCAGATGTAACGTTAGAACAAAATATCAATGCTGTTAAAACCATAAAGAGTCATGGATTGGCTTGTAATGGTTCCTTTATTATCGGGAGTCCGAAAGAGACTAAAGATGAAATTTTAGAAAGTTATCGATTTGTGAAAAAGATACCTATCAATCTGACCGATATTTATGTGTTGACTCCTTATCCAGGAACACCGCTTTGGGACTATGCAAAACAAAGGGGATTGGTTTCAGAGGATATGGAATGGTCAAAATTGGATGTAAATTTCCAAAATAACTATCGGCGGGCAGTTATCGTTTCAGAGGCCTTAAGACGTCAAGAAATCGTAAGACTTTTTAAGAAATTCTATCGCCTTCGTTTCTTTAAAAATATTAAAGGAATCATAACCCATCCATATTTAATGGATTTACCCAAAACGGCTATAAGGCTCTTATTTGAAAAAATTAATCTCAAGGTTAGAAAATTATGGAGATAGAATTACATCCATTAGCGGAACATTGGGATAGTTTAATTTCACCATTTAAACATACCTTTTTTGAGACTTCCATTTGGGCGAAAATAATTAAACAGGGTTATGGTTGTGATGTTTTTCTGATTCTTCTCAGAGATAATAATCGTATTTTGTTAGGTTTACCGACAATGGTTCTGAACTTTAAAATTCTAAAATTATTGTTAGCTTATTATCCCTATGGTAATTTTTTCGGGGATTTGAGTCTCATTCCGCATTTCTTTAAGGAACTTGATAAAGTTTTAGATAAATTTAATATCCATCGAGTCCGCATAACTGAGAAATCTAATAATTCAATTATAGGTCCCCCAGGATATAGGCAGTGTTTAAGTTGGCAGCATATTCTTGACATAGAAGGAAAGGATGTAGAATCCCTTTGGTCTGGGTATAAAAAGAGGGTTCGTCGGGATGTGAGTAGGGCCGAACGTTTAGGCATTACGATTACTCCAGCCCAAAATGAGGAGGAAATTGACCAATACTATCATTTATATATTCAAACAATGATTCGTAATCGTGCATTTCGGCCTCATACAAAAAAGTTATACAATGCCATATTCCATTTTTTGGGAAAAAAAGAGAAGGCTTCCTTTCTTTTGGCAAAACTCAATGGTAGAATTATTGGAGGGATAATCGTAATTTTAGTCGACGATACCGCTTATTATTTAGGGAATGCCAGTGATGTAAAATATTTGAAATTATGCCCCAATGATTTATTGCTTCATTCAGGAATCAAACTTGCTCTAAGTAGAAATTTAAAATATTTCGATTTTATGACAACAAGTTTTGACGATTATGCATTAATGAATTTTAAAGAGAAATGGGGAGCAAAGAGATTACCCTTCTATACTTTTGAGAAAAATTTGTCTTTGTTTAGGTCTAAAATTTGGGATTTTCTATGGCGAATTGGTAATAATAAATTTTTAACCAATATTTTTAATAAACTTCAATTATTGAAAAAATAAAATATTTTATATACTAGCCAAAAATATTTGAAATTTCCCCTCACCCTTCCCCTCTCCCCACTGGGGAGAGGGAGGGGGGTGAGGGGGCAAAATGTTAGAAGAAAATTCTCAGAATTAAACATGTAGGAATCCAACAAACCGCATATTTGCTTATATTCTTTAAAATTTTAAATGGGGTATTCTAAGAAATGACCCAAGATTCAGGACCTATATGATTTGGAAAAGATGCGATTGGAAAATATTCTTACTGCTACTTCTTATTGCCGCTGGCATAATCATCATCAATGGAACCACCACAGAAGTCAACCTGGGAGATGAATCCCACCATTATCGTTTTGCACAGAACATATATAATACAGGGAAAAGAGTCGCTTTTGATCCCCTTTATGAGTCGGGTAATCCTCCGGGTTTTTTTTATAATTCGCCTCCTCTATGGCACTTCGGTCTTGCCTTTCTCTGGAAAATCACAGGAGGTCAGTCTCAAACAGTTGCACAGATTTATCATACCCTATTTTTCATCCTCTTGGTGTTGCTTACTTCTGCTCTGGCGAAAGAAACGGTAGGAGGAGAAGGGAGATGGTTTCCTGCCTTAATCATTATCACTGTGCCGATGGTAGTTAGCTTCAGCACCCTTTTTTATATGGATATCCCAATGACAGCCCTCGCCACTCTCAGTTTTTATTTCGTCCTGAAGAGAAGATATATTGAGGCAGGGGTAGCTTCAGGATTAGCTTATTTTACAAAGCTTAATGCAGGGTTTTTCTTTCCTGGTTTTCTTTTTTTGATTTTTTGGAATGAACGAAAGAAATTTTGGCCACTTTGGAGAGACCTAACATTTTTTATCTTGCCAACACTTATAATTTATCTAATAGATGCCAACTGGCGGAAATTAAATATCTCCGGCCAGGTGGATACAATTGGATTAGCGACTGTTGGGCACCGCATTTCTGTGGTCGTTACAGGTATAAAATTGAGGGAATACCTAACCTCCTATCTGACAAATCCTGTAGATATTGTTAAGTATTTTGGTTTTGTATTCTTATTCCTTTTGTTTTCTCATCTTTTCCAATTCAAGCGATGGAATAAAAAAGAAAATATCTATTGGGTACCTGTGATCAGTTATTTTGTTTTCCTTCTCTTATTTTTTGGAATAGTCACAGATACCCGTTATATTATCCCGATCGTTCCATTCATGGTTGCCATGATTTCGCAGTCTTTGGTTTCCATAGAAAAGAGGTGGAGATTCATCATTATCATGGTTTGCTTATTTCAGTTTGCTACCACTTCTGTTTATGTTCATCAAAAGAGAAAAATTTCTCCCGAAATTAAAGAGGGATTTGAATACATTAGAAAAAATATCCCTGAGAAAGCTTTAATTCTCTACCCAGAGGAAAACCTTCTCGTCTATGGACATCGGAGGATAATCTGGAATGCCTTTAGAGGTTTTCAGTCAGGTAAAACAGGATTGGGCTCCCTTTTTTGGGCAAAAGATGATGAGGAGATGAATCATGTCCTAAAGGACAATCGAGTCGATCATATTTTGATTAAAAAATCGAGGATTTACGACGACCGCAAACAACATCACTTTGGAGGGTATCCTCAATCTTTTATTGAAAAGCTTTCTAATATAAAAGGTTGGGTAAAAATTTTTGAAAACCACAAATTGGAATTGTGGAAAAAGATCGAAAAAAAAGATTTGGAATGAAAAGGGTTAAATTATGTTAAAAGTGATATTCAGATTATTAATTTATCTTTTCATTCGGCTTCGTTATTATTTCTGGAAAATTGTTTTGGAGATGAACGGTGGGTCGATCGGTAGAAATGTGAGGATTTATGAAGGAGTGAAATTAGCTTCAACGCAGGGATGCCCCATCCATATCGGGGATAATGTGAGCCTTGAAAAGGGCGTTGTCCTCAGCACCGCAGAGAGGGGGAAGATTGTTATCGGGAATAATGTCTATATCGGAGAGTATTCTATCATCACCAGCAATGAAGAGATTGAGATAGGTGATAATGTGTTGATCTCCCCCCATAATGATATTGTTGATTTCAATCACATCTATCATGACCCAAGAACATCCATAAATCGGCAGGGGTACGTCGCAAGGAAGATCAAGATAGAAGAAGATGTCTGGATCGGTTCCGGGTCTAAAATTCTCATGGGTGTCACGATAGGGAAAGGGGCTGTGTTAGGTGCTGGATCTGTCATCACGAAGAATGTCCCATCTTATCATGTGGCTGCAGGGAACCCAGCCAGGACCATTAAATTGAGAGGGGATTAGATTTTTGGATCAGAGAACTCCGGAAACGAAGAAAGGCATATATCCATTTATAAAAATATTCAAAGATCGACTTTGGCTCATCTTGGGGGGAGGGATATTTTTATTACTTCTCATTCAAATTGGACTAAAGGAGACATTTTTAGCTTTAAAAAGTGTGAAACTTTCTTACCTTTTGATGAGTGTTAGTCTTTTCGCCATCGGTCAGCAATTTATCCCCTTTCTGAAATGGATGATCATGTGCCATCGAACCAAAATGGATCTGAAGATTAAGGAGGTTCTTTTTTTATCATCCAGTATTTTAATTGGTGGGATTATAACACCCGGACGCACTGGAGAATTTGTTACGGCTTTGTTTATGAAAGAAAACAAAGGAAAGATCTCCTCCATCGTATTTTTTAATCGTGTGATTGAAAGTTCCTTCACCCTTTTAATTGCCATATTTGTATTTGGTGTATTGTTTAGTAATTTTTTGCCTTCTAAGTCGTGGATATTGATTGGAATAGCCTCAGGGATTATTCTTTTTTTAATATATGGTTTGGCCACCGAAGAGAGGTTTGGGATATTTATTCTATCGAAAGGGAAGAAATTGTTGGTCCTCTTAAGAAGAATTAAACTCTTTCAGATGATCCTTAATCTCGAAGAAAGGGTTGCAATGGAAGTGTTGCATTTTTATCAATCGATGAAAAGTTTATTTTCTTTGCGGACAGTCTTGGGATTGATATTTCTCACCTGTATAACTTGGATGACCATGACCTACGCCAATTGGAGCCTCTTTCTGTCTGTAGGGATGGCAGTCCCTTTCAAAATCATTATTGCCGTAATGGTTCTCAGTGCAATCGGTTCGTTCATCTCACCGACTCCTGGCGGGATTGGCTTAGGGGATATTCCTCCTGTCTATTTTCTTCTTCTCCATGGATATCATAATAATGTAGGGGCTTTCCTTCTCCTTGGACGAGTGGGGGTCTATGTAGTAGCTTTTGGATGGTACTTTTTATGGACAGGGATTTATCATAAACGTCCACTTATGAGAGTGGATTTGTCAGAATAGAGAAAAATCAAATAAATTATTGAGAGAGATATGACCGTTTGCAGGCAAACCATATCGGAACTTCTCTCTTGAAAGCAGTAAATCGATGATGGAGTGATCCATACGAGAAAGAAAAAGCTTCTTTTAATTTTATCGATTATCGTTCTAATTGTAATTTTTTGGTTTTCTGCCCCCCTTTGGTTACCTGAAGTAGGGAGATTATTGGTCTTAGATGAAATTCCAAATCGAGCTGAAATTATCATTGTTCTGAGTGGAGATGACGAGGGATATAGGCTTCGCCATGCCTTCAATCTCTATCAAAAAGGATATGCGAAAAAGATTCTTTTATCAGGAGGGACCAATCTGTGGGAAGAAACAGGGATTGACCTAATGAAAAAATATCTGGTCAAGCTTGGAGTACCCCAGGAAGACATCCTATCGGAAAAGGAATCTGAATCAACTGTGGAGAACGCACTTTTTTCAAAGAAGGTTTTAGAAAAAAGAGGGTTGAAATCGGCAATCGTTGTAACTTCTCCGCCACATACTCGGAGAGTCTCCATTATCTTCAAGAAGGCTTTCTCTCCAAAGATTAAAGTATCTGTATGTGGTAACCCAGATGCCTTTCAATTTGAAGGGTGGTGGCGAAAACCAAATTATAGGAGAATGGTTGTTCGGGAATATTTTCAGATAGCTTGGTATCTTTTATTCGGGGATTAGAGAATGCTCTCAAGAAACATTCTGATAACTATAGTGGGAGTTTGCGTTTTACTTCTCTTTATTATTGGAGTAGGGAGTGATGTCTATTTAGGCGATGAGGCTTACCACTATACCTTTGCAGAGAGGATATACGAAGCAGGGAAAAGGATCCCGTCCAATCCCATCTATGCCCAATACCCAAAACTTGATTATTTTTACTCCGATGTTCCCCTTTGGCACGGATTACTTGCTGGACTTTGGAGAACGATGGGTTATCCTTCTGCA
>Ga0194112_10002009_pt1 | contig 29485 bp, 22 predicted proteins | sample TA2MahC400mmetaG_FD_146191 | JGI IMG/M metagenome (GOLD analysis project Ga0194112, IMG submission 146191) | Freshwater microbial communities from Lake Tanganyika, Tanzania - TA2015016 Mahale Deep Cast 400m | ecosystem: Environmental > Aquatic > Freshwater > Lake | place: Tanzania: Lake... | reverse complement strand
CTATCTCAACCAGCGGCGGCGCCCGTTCCTCAGCTTCGCCGCCTACCAGTTCATGGGCGGCTACGGCTACTCGACCGTCCCCGGGTATCCGGAGATCTACCTCAAGCGGCTCGTCAGGGGCGTGGGCGCGGGCGTCCAGTATCCGCTGTCGCGCTTCCGCCGGCTGGAGCTCTCCGTCGACGCCGTGCACGAGACCCGCTTCCGCTGGGCCTGCGACGCGATCAGCGGGACGAACATCTGGCTCTGCGGCTGGGAGGGGGAGGAGGACGCCTACGCCTACCTCGCCCCGGAGGTCGCCTTCGTCCACGACACGGCGCTCTTCGGCTCGACCGGGCCGCTGAGCGGCCGGCGCTCGCGGCTCTCGGCGGGGGCCTTCGTCGGCGAGCGCAGGGCGCATGGGCTGGAGGCCGACTACCGCTTCTACTGGAATGTGCGCAAGCGCTACGCCTTCGCGCTGCGCGGCGTCTTCGCCGGCGAGTGGGGGCGCGACCGGGAGCGCATGGCCTTCGGCGGGCCCTACTCGCTGCGCGGCTACACGCAGGACCCGCTCTACGGCACCTCGCTCGCCTTCGCCAACCTCGAGTTCCGCTTCCCCTTCATCGAAGGGTTCGCCCTCGCCTGGCCGCTGAGGCTCGGGATCTACGGCATCCGCGGCGCGCTCTTCTGCGATTTCGGCGCCGCCTGGGACGACCCGGCCGACTTCCGCGCGCTGCGCTCCGGCCGGGGCGAGGGCTCCTTCCGGCTCGAGGATGTCCGCGCCTCGTGCGGCCTGCGGGCGGCGGTCAACCTGGGCTTCATGATCCTGCGCTGGGACCTCTCGCGCCGCACGGATCTGGCCGGCTGGGTCGGCAAGGCGGCGGGCGAGGTCTCGATCGGGGCGGAGTTCTAGTCGTGCGCCCGCTCCCTTGCCGGCCCCGCCTGCGAGCGCTCGCGCCGATGCTGTTCCTGCTCGCTCTCGCCGCCGCCCGCGGCCTCTTCGCCGCGCCGGCGGCGCCTCCCGCCTGGGCGGAGCGCGCGGCGGCGCTGGAGGCCGAGTCGCGGGCCACGGGCCGCGGCCTGCTCGATGTGCTCGCGGTCCGCGAGGATCCCCGCGTCGGCCCGGCGGTCGTGCTGCTCCGGCTGGGCGCTCCGGCCGCGGCGTTGCCGGCCGCGGGGCGGGTCGCGGGGCTCGCGGCGGCGTTGCTGGCCGTCGGGCTGCTGGCCGGTCGCCGGGGAGGCAAGGTCACGGGTTGGGAGGGGTTCGCCGGCGCCCTCATCCTCGCCGGCTCGCCCATCTGGGTCGAAGGCGCGCTGGAGGCGAGCCCCGGCGCGTCGCTGGGGATCGTCTTTCTCCTCCTCGCCCGCCGGGCGCTCCCCACCTGGGCCGCGGGGCTCCTGCTCGCCTGGTCGCTGGGCTGGTCTCCCTGGTCCTGGGTGGCGCTGCTGCCGGTGGCGCTGGGAGCGCTCGCCGGGCCGAGGGAGGGGCGGCGGGCGGCCTGGACGACGCTCGGCATCGGCCTGCTCGGGGCGCCGGCGCTCAATCCCCCGGCTCTGCTGCAGACGCTCGAGTGGCTGCGCGCGCTCCTCTGGCAGGCGCGGCTCGAGGGCGTCCTGCGCTCCGGGATCGGCTTCGGCCTCTCCCGGGACGCCTGGCCGCTGTGGGGCTCCTTGCACCTCCCGGGGCTTCTGCTGCTCGCCGCCCGCGTGCCGGGCTGGTCCCGGCGAGTGCTAGCCGGCGACGCGGCGCCGGCGGCCTTCGCCGGCGTGGTCGTGCTGGGGACTCTGGCCGGGTTCCCGCGGGAGCTGCCTCTCCTGCTGCTCCTGCCCTGGGCGGCGAGCGAGGCGGGAGCGATGGCCGCGGCAGTGGCCGGAACGCGGGCGTCGCGAGGCGCCACCGCGCTGCGCGCCCTCGTCCTCGCCGCCGCCGTCGGCGCGCTGGCGGCGACGACGATCGGCCGCGCTGCCGGGAACTCCGGGGAGCCGCCGTCCACCGCCGAGATCGAGTCCTGGCTGGCGGAGCGGTTGCCGGCAGGGAGCCTCGTCGCCCACGACCTCGGCTTCGCCCCCTCGGGGGGCGGGGAGCTGCGCTTCCTGCCGATCCCGTTCCACGCCGTCGATCCGGCGAGCGAGCGGGGCGCCTACTGGACCGGCTGGTACGGCGCCTGTCGCGGTGTCGTGCTCAGCGAGCGGATGATCGTCCGTTTCCTGCGCCGCGCCGAGGAGTTCCCCGACGTCGTCGCCTTCTATCTCGACCTGCGCGATCAGGCGGTCGAGGAGCGCGCCTCCGGGAGCCGACCGGGCGGGCGGGTGCGCGCGCTCCTGCTGCCCGAGGGGCGCGGGCCGCTGGACGAGGGCTGGCGGGAGCGCGTGGCCCTCGGCCCCGCGGGGGGGCTGCGCGGCGGCTTCCTGGCGACGCTCGGCGGCGAGCTCGCGCGCGGCGGGGCGCTGGCCGAGGCGATCGAGCTGCTCGACGCGGCTCTCGCAGCGGGCTATGCCGACGTCGGCATCCACATCAACCTGGCCAACGCGGAGCTGGCCCTCGGCCGCCCGCTGGACGCCGGGCGAAGGCTGGACGACGCGCTGCTCCTCTACCCAGACTCGCCGGAGGTGCTCTACAACCTGGCGATCGTGATGACGCGCGTCGGCTACTGGGAGCGCGCCGTGGAAACGCTCTCGCGGCTGCGCCCCCTCTGGCCGCGCTCCGCGCCGGCGGCCTACCTGCTGGGCATCTCGCTGGCCAACAGCGGCCAGCCGGGCGCGGCCGAGCGCGTCCTGGAGGAGGTCCTGGCGATCGATCCGCGCTTCCCGCGGCGGGAGGAGGTCGAGCGCCACCTGGCGACGCTGCGCGCGGGGAGACGGCCGTGAGGCGCCTGCCGCGCGCGGAGCAAGGCGCGCGACGCCGCCGCCCGGCCCCGCCCGGGGGGACGGCGGCGCCTGCGGGGAGGCGCTCGTGATCGCCTCGGGTACGGGCGCGGCGGGCGCCGGGGCCGCGCGCGCGCCCCGGCGGACGCTGCTCAGGCTGCCCAACTGGGTCGGCGACACGCTCCTCGCGCTCCCCGCCCTCGAGGCGCTGGCCGCGCTCGATCCGGCCGGCGCCGTCTTCTCGGGCCGGCCGGCGGCGCTCGACCTCGCCCGGCATCTGGCACCGGAGAGCCCGCGGGTCGAGCTGGCCGGCGGCCACGCCCCGCGGCGGTGGCTGGCGCAAGCCCGCCTGCTGCGGGCATCCGGCTGCTCGCGCGGGCTGCTCCTCACGCCTTCGCTCTCCTCGGCGCTGCAGCTCTGGGCCGCGGGGCTGCCCGAGAGGATCGGCTGGGCCGAGCAGGGGCGCGGCCCCTGGCTGACCTGCCGGGCGCCGCGACTGCCTCGCGGGAGCCTCCACCTGGCGGAGGAGTTCAAGGATCTGGCGCGGCTGGCGGGGGCGGAGGGCTTCGCCGGGGTTCCCGAGCTGCCGCCCGACGGCGCGGCCGCAGCGGAAGCCGGGAGGCTCCTCGCCGATGTCTTCGGAGAGGCGAGGTCGCGCCCGCTCGTCGCCCTCTGCCCCGGCGCGCGCTACGGGCCGGCGAAGCAATGGCCGCTCGAGCGCTTCGTCGAGCTGGCCCGGGAGCTGCGCGGCGGGGGGGTCGCCGATCTGCTCGTCGTCGGCGCTGAGCCGGAGCGCGAGGCGGGCGCCGCGCTCCTCGCCGGCGCGGGAGGAGGGGGGCTCAACGCCTGCGGCGCAGGCCCGATCCTCTTCTCGGCGGAGCTGCTGCGCCGCGCGCAGGCGGTAGTGTGCAACGATAGCGGGGCGATGCACCTGGCGGCGGCGGTGGGGACCCCGGTCGTCGCCCTCTTCGGGCCGACCGACCCGCGCTGGACCGGGCCGCAGGGGCCGCGCCACCAGATCGTGCGCGGGCCCTGCCCCCTGGCTCCCTGCTTCCGGCGAAGGTGCCCTCTGGGCGTCACCCCGCCCCCCTGCATGGCGGCGATCCGGGCGACGGAGGTCCTGGCTCGCATCCGGAGCCTGCTCGATCCGCGGGCGCACCCGGCGGCTGCGGGGCTCTTCCTCGATCGGGACGGGACGCTGATCGAGCTCGAGCCCTACCTGTGCGACCCGCAGCGCGTGCGCCTGATCCCGGGAGCCGCCGGAGCGCTGCGGCGGGCGCGGGAGGCGGGCTACCGGCTCGTCGTCGCCAGCAACCAGTCGGGCGTCGCGCGCGGGCTCTACGGCGATGAGGCGGTGCGCGCCGTGGAGGCGAGGGTGCGCGAGCTGCTGGAGACGGAAGGCGTGACCGTCGACGGCTTCTACCACTGCCCGCACCACCCGGAACACACCGGCCGCTGCCAGTGCCGCAAGCCGGCGCCGGGCATGCTGCTCCTGGCGGCGCGCGAGCTGGGGCTCGATCTCGACCGCTCGTTCATGGTGGGAGACACGCCGGCCGATCTGCAGGCGGGCGCGGCGGCCGGTTGCCGGAGCCTGCTCGTGCGCACCGGATACGGGGGGCGGGAACGGGAGCGCGGCGAGCATCGGGAGGCGCTCGGCGACGGCGGGGCCGCGCGTCCGGCAGCCTCGGTGGAGAGCCTGGAGCAGGCCGTCGAGGCCATCCTGGCCGGCCGAACGTTAGATCCTCGCCAGGGCCAAATTGCGGATTGACACCCCCGGAGCATGATCCTACCATGCTGTCGTTTATCTCTATACTGGCTGGCGGGAGTGAGGGATGGCCGGCTCGTGAGGGCAACGGGTTCCGCGTCGTGGGAGCTTGCGGCGAGGATCGGCCGGGGGGTGTTGCCGGATCTCCAGGGGAGAGGTAGGGCATGAGAGACTGCGGTTGGGTCATGGGATGTCTGGTTGCGCTGGCTCTGCTGTGGGGCGGCGCGACGGCGATCGCGCCGCCCGCGGCGGCGCAGGAGACGGCCGGAGGCGAGGCCATGGTCGAGGCGGCCGGATCCGAAGCCGCCGTCGAGGCGCCGACGTCGGAGGTCGCCTCCCCGGGCGGTCAGCCGGCCATGGGCGCCGGCGCGGAGGCGGCGGCGCCCGCGCTGCCGGACCCCGAGCTGCCCGCCCGCGAGCGCCAGAGCGCCTTCGTGGAGTTCTTCCAGAAGGGGGGCAACTTCATGTGGCCCCTCCTGCTCTGCGCCCTGCTCGGCCTGGCGGTCACCCTCGAGCGCCTCTTCACCATGCAGCGCGCGCACACGGACACGCGCAAGCTGATGACGGCGGTCGTGGCTAGCCTGCGCAACGGCCGCGGCGTCGGGGAGGCCAAGGAGATCTGCATGAACACCCGCGGCCCGATCGCCGCGATCCTCCACGCCGGCCTGACCAAGGTGGAGCGGGGCCCCGCGGCGGTCGAGAAGGCCATCGAGACCTCCGGGGCGATCGAGATGTCCTTCCTCCAGCGCGGGCTGGTGATCCTCTCCTCGGTGGCCAACATCTCCCCGCTGGTCGGATTCCTCGGCACCGTGTCCGGCATGATCAACGCCTTCGAGGCCATCGCCGCCGCCGAGCAGGTCAGCGCCAAGGTCGTCGCCAGCGGCATCTCCGAGGCGCTGATCACGACGATGACCGGGCTGGTCATCGCCATTCCGGCGCAGGCGATGTTCAACTTCTTCATCACCCGCATCGACCGCTTCGTCACCGAGATGGAGGAGTCGGCCGTCGAGTTGCTCGACACGCTGACCGATCTCGAAGTCGGACAGCGTTCCTAGTCCCGTCGCGCGAGGGAGAGGGCCATGGCCAAGATCAAGCGCCCGCGGCCTCCGGTGCCGGAGATCAGCCAGGCCTCGGTGGCCGACGTGGCCTTCCTGCTGCTCGTCTTCTTCATCGCCACGACGACCTTCGAGACCGAGTACGGCATCCCCGTCCTCCTGCCAGGGATGGAGGGCAAGGCGGTCAAGGTCAAGCGGGAGAATGTGATCACCGTCCGCGCCGCCGCCGACGGCATGGTCTACATCGAGAGCGTCCCCGTGTCGCTGCGCGACGTGCGCACGCGCGTGCGCACCGAACTCGACCTGAACGATCAGCTGATCGTCACGATCGAGACCGACGGGGATGCGGCCTATCAGCAGATGGTGGACGTACTGGACGAGGTCAAGGCGGCGGGCGCGCCGCGCTTCTCGATCCGCAAGCGGATCGGTTGACGAACCGCCCCCCGCGGCGGGGGGCAACAGGCAAAGGGACGAGCCGTGCGGTTTCGGCGTTCGGTCGCGGTCGAGGGCGGGATCCCCACGGGATCGATGGGCGACATCGTCTTTCTCCTGCTGATCTTCTTCATGGCGACGACGATCTTCAAGATGGAGCAGGGCCTGGAGGTCCAGCTCCCCCGCGCCGAGAGCGGGGTGCAGGTGCCGCGCGAGCGCGTCACCCACGTCTGGATGAACAAGCTCGGCGACATCACGATCGACGACCGCTACCTGACGGTCTCTGCGGTCGGCGCGGTCCTGGCGCAGAAGGTGCGCGAGAATCCGCAGCTGCTCGTCGGCGTGAACCTGGACGCCGGTCTGGCCTACGAGCGCGTGGACGACCTGCTGCTGCGGCTGCGCGAGGTCAACGCGATCAACGTCTCGTTCACCAACGAGTTCTCGACCGACTAGGGGGTGAGGCATGTTCGCCCCGAACTGGTACGAATCGGCTCACGCCAAGCTGAAGGCGAACTACTCGCGGACGATGTTCTTCGCCGCGGTGGCCGCGCTCGCCGTCACCGGCGTCGGCTTCGTCTTCGCCCCGCCCTACGTGCCCACGCCGTACCAGCTGCGCGAGCGCGCCGTGCTGAGCGTCGAGGTGCCCACCGAGATCGTCATCCCCCCGCCGCCGGCCGATGTCGAGCGGCCCGACCTCTTCGCCCAGGATTTCGAGGCCTCCGACGACGTCGACGCCGTCGAGACGATCGCGCCCACCGACTTCAATCCCTTCGAGCCGCCCGAGATCCCCAGCGCGCCCCCGGCCCCCGAGGACTTCGTCGCCTACGACTCGCCCCCGGTGCTCATCCATAGCGAGGCGCCGGAGTATCCCGCCATGGCCATGGCGGCCGAGTCGGAGGGCACGGTCCACGTGGTCGTCGTCATCGACGAGAGCGGGCGGGTGATCCAGGCCTACGTGTCGCGCAGCACGGCCAACGAGATCCTGCAGCAGGCGGCGATCGAGGCGGCGCGCAAGTTCCTCTTCAAGCCCGCGATGCAGCGCGACGTGCCGGTCAAGTGCCGGATCGAGGTCCCGTTCAACTTCGGGTTGCGCGGCTAGCGCGGGCGGCGCGGCCCGCGGCTCCCGCGCCCCGGGTATTGCCCCGCCCCCTTCGTCGCGCCCCGGCAACTCCGGCGCCGTCCCGGCCGTACGAGCGCGAGACGGCCGGCGCCGCGGTGGAGGAGGCGGGTCGACGCAACGAGCCGCGATCGGCATCCCGGCGCGATCCCTCCCCGGGCCAGAGAAGGAGACAAGCAGGATGCTCGCCATGCCGCGCGGATTCCGATCGGGACGGCGCCTGCCGGCCCGCCCCTGGTCCCCTCCGTTCCGCCCCGCGCCCGCCCTCCTCGCCCTGGCGGCGCTGCTCGGCGCGGCCTTCCCGGCGGCCGCCGCGGAGCTGCTGCCCGCCGGACCGCTCACGGTCGAGGACTGCGTGCGCATCGCCCGCGACCGCAGCGATCTCATCGAGCAGGCCGAGGCGCGCATCGAGAGCGCGCGGGGGGCCAGGCTGCGCAGCTACCAGTCGCTGCTGCCGAGCGTCTCGGCCACGGCGGGCTGGCGCAGCGAGTATGTCGACTACTTCGGCCTGGCGGGCGAGCAGTACTCGATCTCGCGCGGGATCAGCGTGCGCCAGACCCTCTTCGACCTGCCCTTGCTGCTCCAGCGCAAGGCGCTGGGCGCAGGCGTGACCGGGGCGGAGGCGGGGCTGCGGACGACGCTGGCCGACGTCGAGCTCGCCGCCCGGCAGCAGTTCTACGTCTGCGTCGCCGGGCTGAAGCTGGCCGACATCGAGGAGCAGGCGGTCGCCGTCGCCGGGGAGCAGCTGCGCCGCTCGGAGACCCTCTTCCGCCTCGGCTCGGTGGCTCGCAGCGACGTCCTCCAGGCGCGCGTCAACCTGGCCGACGCCGAGCAGCAGGCCATGCAGCGGCGCAACGCGGTCGGCATCGAGCACGCCCGCCTGGCGCTCGTCCTCGGCCTCGATCCGCGCACGCCGCTGACCATCGACTCCACGCTGGTCCTGCCGGCGGAGGTGCCGCAGGGCGATCTCGACGCCTGGGTGGCCCAGGCGCTGCAGCGGCGGCCCGACCTGCGGGCGGGGAGGGCGCAGCTGGCCGCCGCCGAGTGGAGCGAGAGGGCGGCGCGCTGGCAGCGGCTGCCCTCGATCGGCGCCAACGGCAACTGGGGGCGCGTCGAGACCCGCCGGCTGCGCGAGAACCTGCCCGGCTACGATCAGCCGCGCGACGAGGATAGCGATTACAGCAGCTGGTCGGTCTCCGTCGGCCTGAGCGTCGAGCTCTTCAGCGGGCTGCGGATCGAGGGGGACATCCAGAGCGCCGCGGCGGGGCGCCGGCAGCAGCGGGCCAACCTGGAACGGATGGAGAAGGAGGCCGCCCTCGAGGTGCGCAACGCCTTCAACGCCATCCACGAGGAACGGGAGAGCCTGCGGGCGGCGCGGGTGACCGTCAGCCTGGCCGAGGAGAACCTGCGCCTGCAGCAGGCGCTCTACGAGAGCGGGGCGGGCACGCTGCTCGAGTGGGACAACGCGCGGCTCGGCCTGCGCCGCGCGAGGCTGACGCTGATCCAGGCGGAGATCAGCCTGCTGCTGGCCCAGGCGCGCTTCCGCCAGGCCGTCGGCGAGGCGTAGGGCCGGCCCGGGCCCGCTATCGCCAGTCCGTCGGCGGGGCGGAGGGCCGGCCCGGCGCGCCGGACAGGGCCACGAGAGCGACTGACGGGGCGGCGCTGGGCCGCCCCCCGTGCTATCCTCCCGCGCCATGAAGACACGCGCACCTCGCCGGCCGCCGGCGGCGTTCGACCCGGGCTGGATCGAGATCCGCGGCGCCCGGGAGCACAACCTCCAGAACATCGATCTGCGCCTGCGCCGCGGCGCGCTCATCGTCGTCACCGGCGTCTCCGGATCGGGAAAGAGCTCGCTCGCCTTCGACACGCTCTACGCCGAGGGCCAGCGCCGCTACGTGGAGAGCCTCTCCGCCTACGCGCGCCAGTTCCTGGGCCAGCTGCGCAAGCCCGACGCCGACCACATCCAGGGCCTCTCGCCCGCCATCGCCATCGAGCAGCGCAGCGGGGGCCACAACCCGCGCTCGACGCTGGCCACGGTGACCGAGATCTACGACTACCTGCGCGTGCTCTACGCCCGGGTGGGCGTCGCCCACTGCCCCGACTGCCGCATCCCCGTGGGCCGGCGGACGATCGACGAGATCGCCGAGGCGCTGCTCGCGGCCGCCTCCGGCGAGCGCGTGCAGGTACTCGCCCCGATCGTCCAGGGACGCAAGGGGGAGTACCGCAAGGAGCTGGAGAGCCTGCGCCGCGCCGGTTTCCAGCGCGCGCGCATCGACGGGGAGATCCACGATCTCGACCGGCCGCCGGCGCTGAAGAAGACGGTCAAGCACACGATCGAGGCGGTCGTCGATCGGCTGACGGTCGAGCGCTCGCGGCGCGCGCGCCTGATCGAGGCGCTGGAGACGGCCCTGAAGGCGGGCGGAGGCGTCGTCCTCGTCGCCGGCGCTCGCGGCGCGGAGCAGGCGTACAGCGAGAAGTCCGCCTGCGTGCGCTGCGGGCGCAGCTTCCCCGAGCCCCACCCGCGCAACTTCTCCTTCAACAGCCCCTACGGCGCGTGTTCCACCTGCCAGGGCCTCGGTGTGCTGCCGGAGGTCGATCCGCAGCTCGTCGTCGCCGATCCGGAGCGCTCCCTCTTCGACGGCGCGCTGGCCACCTTCCCCGGCGGGATGGAGGGCTGGATGGGACAGGTCGTGCGCCAGCTCGGCCGCCAGATGGACATCGACTTCGGGCGGCCCTGGCGCTCGCTGCCCGAGGCGGCCCGGCGGCTCGTGCTTCGGGGCTCGGGCGAGCGCGAGTACGCCATCGAGGTGCGCACGCGGCGCGGCCGCTACGCCGGCGAGATGCGCTTCGAGGGAGTGATCCCCAACCTCGAGCGGCGCTACCGGGAGACGCGCTCGGCGGAGATGCGCGAGTGGATCGCCCGGCTGATGGCCCCGCGGCGCTGCCCCGACTGCCAAGGCGGACGGCTGCGCCCGGAGAGCCTGGCCGTGCGCGCCGGCGGCTTCGCCATCCAGGAGTGGACGGCGCTCAGCGTCCGGACGGCCCTGGCGCGGGTCGACGAGCTCTGCGCGACGGAGCGCGACCGGGAGATCACCCGCCAGGTGCGCAAGGAGATCGGCGACCGGCTCCGCTTCCTCCACGGCATCGGCCTCGGCTACCTGACGCTCGATCGCGGGGCGGCGACGCTCTCCAGCGGCGAGATGCAGCGCATCCGCCTGGCCACGCAGATCGGCTCGCAGCTCGTCGGGGTCGTCTACGTCCTCGACGAGCCGAGCATCGGGCTGCACGCCCGCGACAACCGCCGCCTGCTCGACGCACTCATGGCGCTGCGCGACCTGGGCAACACGGTCGTCGTCGTCGAGCATGACATCGACACGGTCCGCGCCGCCGACCAGGTGATCGACCTGGGGCCCGGCGCGGGGCGCCTGGGCGGACGCGTCGTCGCCCAGGGCACGCCGGCGGAGGTCGCCCGGGTCCAGGCCTCGCTCACCGGCGCCTACCTGGCGGGACGGCGCGCGATCGACGCGCCCCTGCGCCGCCGCCCGGGCAACGGGAAGGCGCTGGAGGTGCGCGGGGCGCGCGAGCACAACCTGCGCGACCTGACGGTGCGCTTCCCGCTCGGCTGCTGGATCTGCGTCACCGGCGTCTCCGGATCGGGCAAGAGCACGCTGGTCAACGACATCCTCTACCGCGCGCTGGCCCGGCGCCTGCACCGCGCCGCCGCGCTCCCCGGGGCGCACGCGCAGCTGCGCGGCGTCGAGCACCTCGACAAGGTCATCGCCATCGACCAGGCGCCCATCGGCCGCACCCCGCGCTCCAATCCGGCCACCTACACGGGCGCCTTCACGCTGATCCGCGGGCTGTTCGCGCAGCTGCCCGAGGCGCGCGCGCGCGGCTACGGGCCGGGGCGTTTCTCCTTCAACGTCAAGGGGGGGCGCTGCGAGGCCTGCCAGGGCGACGGGATGGTGCGCATCGAGATGCACTTCCTGCCCGACGTCTACGTCACCTGCGACATCTGCAACGGGCGTCGCTACAACCGCGAGACGCTCGAGGTGGCCTACCGGGGGCGCAGCATCCACGAGCTCCTCGAGGCGACCGTCGAGGAGGCGGCGGCCTTCTTCGCCGCCGTGCCGCAGCTGGCGCGCAAGCTGGACACGCTGCGCGACGTCGGCCTCGGCTACCTGCGCCTCGGACAGGCGGCGCCGACGTTGAGCGGCGGCGAGGCGCAGCGGGTCAAGCTCGCCGCCGAGCTCTCCCGGGCGGCCACCGGAAAGACGCTCTACATCCTCGACGAGCCGACCAGCGGGCTGCACCTCGAGGACATCCGCGTCCTGCTGGGCGTGCTCTCGCGCCTGGTCGACGCCGGCAACACGGTGCTGGTCATCGAGCACCACCTGGACGTCATCCGCAGCGCCGATTGGGTCATCGACCTCGGCCCGGAGGGGGGCGAGGAGGGGGGGGGGATCGTCGTCGAGGGCACGCCCGAGGAGGTGGCCCGCTGCGCCAACTCCTGGACCGGCAAGGCGCTGGCGGGAAGGCTCGCCTCGAGCTGAGCGTTGACGCTCCCCGGGCCGCGTGCTAGCCTTGCCCGCTTGACGCTCGAGAGGCGAGGGAGAGGGGGAGCGATGGCCGCGGAGTTGCGCCGCACGCCGTTTCACGCATTCCACCGCGACCGGGGGGGGCGCCTCGTGCCCTTCGCCGGCTGGGAAATGCCGGTCCAGTTCCCGGGCGGGGTGATCCACGAGCACCTGCTGGTCCGCCGCGCGGCCGGGATGTTCGACGTCGCCCACATGGGCCGCTTCTTCCTGCGCGGCCCCGGCGCGCTCGCCTACGCCAACCGGTTGATCACCAACAACCTGGAGAAGCTCGCCCCCGGCCAGCTGCTCTACAGCGCCCTCTGCCACGAGCAGGGGGGCATGATCGACGACCTGACCGTCTACCGGCTCGACGAGGGGGCGCTGATCGTCGCCAACGCCGCCAACGCCGCCAAGGTGAGCGACTGGATCGCCGCCCACAAACCGGCGGGCGTCGAGTTCGAGGACGCCACCGAGCGCTTGGCGCAGATCGCGCTGCAGGGGCCGCGCGCCGAGGCGGTGTTGCGCTCCCCCCTCGCCGACGCGGTGCGCGAGGTCGGCTACTACCGCTACACGCGCCTGCGCTGGGAGGGCGAAGAGCTCCTGATCAGCCGCAACGGCTACACCGGCGAGGACGGATTCGAGATCTACGTCCCGGCGGCGGCGGCCCCCGGGCTCTGGGAGCGCCTGCTGGAGTGGGGCGCCGCGGAGGGCGTCGAGCCGATCGGGCTGGGGGCGCGCGACAGCCTGCGCATGGAGGTCAACTACGCCCTCTACGGCAACGAGCTCGGGCCCGACATCACGCCGCTCGAGGCGGGCCTGCGCTGGGTGGTCAAGATGAAGGACCACGACTTCATCGGCCGCGAGGCGCTGCAGCGCCGGCAGGAGGCGGGCCTGACGCGCGCGCTCGTCGGCTTCGAGGTCGAGGGCAAGAGGCTTCCCCGCCACGGCCACCCGATCCTGGCCGGGGGGCGCGAGGCGGGCGTCGTCACCAGCGGCGGTTACTGCCCCTCGCTCGACCGGGGCATGGGCATGGGCTTCGTCACGCCCGACCTGCAGGAGGTCGGGACGGCGATCGAGATCGACGCCCGCGGCGCCCGGCTGGCCGCCCGGGTGGTGGAGCGGCCGTTCTACAAGCAGGGCTCGGTGCGGCGCGCCTAGCGCCGGAGCCGGGCGAGGGAGGTGCCGGGATGGAGGTGCGCGACGGGCTGCGCTACTCGAGAGACCACGAGTGGGTCCGCGTCGAGGGCGGCGAGGCGGTGATCGGCATCACCGACTACGCCCAGGAGCAGTTGAGCGACATCGTCTACGTCGAGCTGCCCGCCGCGGGCGGCGCGCTGCGCCAGGGCGAGCCCTTCGGCTCGGTCGAGGCGGTCAAGGCGGTGGCCGACCTCTACGCGCCGCTGAGCGGCGAGGTGCGGGCGGTCAACGAGGCGCTGGCCGACGACCCGGCGCTGGTCAACCGCTCCGCCTTCGACGATGGCTGGATGGTGCGCCTCGCCGTGGGCGACGCGGGCGAGCTCGACCGGCTGCTCTCGCCGGCCGACTACCGCAAGCTGCTCAGCGAGCTCGAGGGGGCGGCCGAGTGAGCTACATCGGACACACGCCCGAGGAGGGCGAGCGCATGCTCGCCGAGGTCGGCGCCGGAGGGTTCGCGGCGCTGGCCGAGCAGATTCCGCAGCGGCTGCGCCTGGGGCGCCCGCTGGAGCTTCCGCAGGCGCTCGGCGAGGAGGAGCTGCGCCGGCTGTTTCAGCGCCTGTCCGCGGGCAACTACGCGCCCGCCGACTCGCCCTCCTTCCTCGGCGGCGGGCTCTACGACCACGCCGTGCCGGCCTTGATCGACGCGCTCGTCTCGCGCCCCGAGTTCATGACCGCCTACACGCCCTACCAGCCCGAGGTGGCCCAGGGGACCCTCGCCGGGATCTTCGAATTCCAGACGATGATCTGCGAGCTGACCGGCCTGGACGTCGCCAACGCCTCGATGTACGAGGGCGCCTCGGCGGCGGCCGAGGCGCTGCTGCTGGCCGCCGCGGCGACCGGGCAGCGGCGCGTGCTGGTGGCCGAGAGCGTGGGCCCGCGCATCCGCGAGGTCGTGGCGACGACGCTGGACGGCACCGGGATCGCCGTCGAGACGCTGCCGGCGCCGCTGGGGCGGATCGATCCCCAGGCGGTCGTCCGGGCGGCGGCGGCGGGGCCCGCCCCGGCGGCGCTGCTCGTCCAGCAGCCCAACTTCTTCGGCCTGCTCGAGCCGCTCGACCGCCTGGGGGGGCTGCTGCCCGGCCAGGGGACGCGCCGCGGCCACCTCGTCGTCTCCGCCGATCCGCTCTCGCTGGGGCTGCTCGTCCCGCCCGGAGAGCTGGGCGCCGAGACGGTCGTCGGCGACGTGCAGCCGCTCGGGATCGCGCCCCAGGGGGGCGGCCCGACGGCCGGCTACTTCGCCACGCGGCAGGCCTGGGTGCGCAGGCTGCCGGGGCGGCTGGCGGCCGAGGCGAGCGACGCCGCCGGGCGGCGCGGCTTCACGCTCACGCTGCAGACGCGCGAGCAGCACATCCGCCGCGAGAAGGCGACCTCGAACATCTGCACGAACAGCGCGCTCATCGCCCTGCGGGCGACGATCTACCTGTCGCTCGTCGGCCCCGCCGGGCTCCGCCAGGCCGCCGAGCAGTGCCTGGCGCGCTCCCACTACGCGCTGGAACGGCTGCTGGCGCTTCCCGGCGTCGGCCGGGCGCACGAGGGGCCCTTCTTCCGCGAGTTCGTCCTGCGCCTGCCCCGCCCGGCCGAGGAGGTCGTGGCGCGGGTCTACGCCGAGGAGCGGATCCTGGCGGGGATCCCGCTGGCGCGCTACGCGGCCCACCGCGAGCGCACGCACGAGCTGCTCGTCGCCGTGACCGAGCGACGCAGCCGGGAAGAGATCGACCGCCTGCGCGACGCCCTGGCGCGCGCGCTGGCCTAGCAGCGGAGGGCATCCCGAGCATGCACGCCCAGTCCACCGCGGCCGAGCGGGGCGCCTCGTCCTGCTCGGCCTGCAGCGCCACGGGTCCCGTGCGCCTGATCTTCGAGCGCAGCGTCAGCGGGCACCGCGGCTACCGCTTCCCCGCGCTGGATGTGCCCGCGGCCGATCCGGCGGCCCTCATTCCCGGGCCGCTGCTCCGCCGCCGGCCGCCGCGCCTGCCCGAGGTGACCGAGCCGGAGGTCGCGCGCCACTACGTCGCCCTCTCGCTCTTCAACCACCATGTGGACCGCAGCCTCTACCCGCTCGGCTCCTGCACGATGAAGTACAACCCGAAGGTCAACGAGGAGCTGGCGCGCCATCCCGGCTTCGCCGGGCTCCACCCCGAGGCGCCCGAGGCGCTCCTCCAGGGTCTGCTCGAGCTGCTCTGGTCGACCGAGCGGGCGCTGGCCGAGATCGTCGGCATGGACGCCGTCAGCCTGCAGCCCGCCGCGGGCGCGCAGGGCGAGCTGCTTGGGATGAAGCTGCTGCGCGCCTACCTGCGGAGCCGGGGGGCGGACAAGCGCACGGTGCTCATCCCCGACTCGGCCCACGGCACCAATCCCGCCAGCGTCGTCTTCGCCGGCTTCGAGCCGCGGCAGATCCCCTCGCGCGCCGACGGCCGGGTCGATCTCCAGGCGCTGGCCGCGGCCATCGACAACTCGACCGCCGGGATCATGATCACCAATCCGAACACGCTGGGGATCTTCGAGACCGAGATCGACGAGATCGCCGCGCGCATCCACGCCGTCGACGGCCTGGTCTACATGGACGGCGCCAACCTGAACGCGCTGATGGGCTTGTCGCGGCCGGGGGACATGGGCGTCGACATGGTGCACATGAACCTGCACAAGACCTTCTCCACGCCGCACGGCGGCGGCGGCCCGGGGGCGGGGCCGGTCGGCGTGAAGGCGAAGCTGGCCCCCTTTCTGCCGGTGCCGGTGATCGAGCGCGACGGCGATCGCTTCCGGCTGGTCGAGGAGCGGCCGGAGAGCGTCGGCAGGCTGCACCCGTTCGGCGGCAATGTCGGGGTGATCCTGCGCGCCTACGCCTACATCCGCAGGATGGGGGGCGAGGGGCTGGCCGCGGCCAGCCGCGCGGCGCTGGTCAACGCCAACTACCTCATGCGCCGGGTGGCCGAGGACTTCCCCGCGGCCAAGCCGGGCCCCTGCATGCACGAGTTCGTCTCCAGCGCCGCCTGGACGCGCAAGCACGAGGTGCGCAACATCGACGTCGCCAAGCGGCTCCTCGACTACGGGTTCCACTCGCCGACCGTCTCCTTCCCGCTGATCGTGCCCGACGCGCTGATGATCGAGCCGACCGAGACGGAGACCCGCGCCGGCCTGGACGCCTTCGCCGCCGCCATGCGGGCGATCGCCGCCGAGGTCCGCGAGCGGCCCGCGGTCGTGCGCGCCGCGCCGAGCTGCACCTGCGTCGGGCGGCTCGACGAGGCGGAGGCGGCCCGGCGGTTGAAGGTCCGCTGCCGGTTCGACGAGGGGGCGAGCGAGGGATGAGGCCCGAGAGCGCCCAACAGGCCCGGGAAGAGCCCGCCGGCCTCGATTGGCGGACGCACCCGGCGGCCGAGCGCCGCGGCGTGGCCGCCGGCGTGACGCTGCTCATGCTGGCCATGGCGGTCCTGACCGGGTTCTGGATGGGCGGCGCCTACTGGGGGGTCTTCGCCTTCCTCGTCCTCTTCCTGTCGCTGGAGAGCTTCTTCCTGCCGACGACCTACGAGCTGCGCGCGGCGGGGATCATCGTGCGCAAGCCCTTCTCGCGCGCCGAGCGCTCCTGGGACGCCTTCCGCAGCGCCTGGTGCGACGGCTACGGGGTGACGCTCAGCCCCTTCGCGCGCCGCCATTGGCTGGAGAGCTACCGGGGGATCCGCCTGCGCCTGCCCGCCCGGGGCGGGCCGGGCGCGGAGGAGCTGCGGAGCTGGCTCCGGGAGCGCCTCGACCCGGAGCGGGTCGAGTTCCACGGTCTCAAGAGCGAGGCGGGCGGCGCGCGGCCCGCCGCCGGAGCGGGGGAGTAGGGCATGTCCTTCTGGAGGCGATCCGCCAACCCCCTCGAGGCCGCACCGCCGGGCGGCCGCCTCGCCGGAGCGGGCGGGCCGGGCGAGCCGGCGCCGCCGGCCGAGATGAGCGACGAGCAGCTGCTCGACGCCGTCGCCGGGCGGCTCGTGCGCATGCGCCTGGGGGTGGCGGCGGTCTTCTTCCTCGAGTCGGTCAAGCCGCTCTCCTTCGTCGGCAGCCAGGCGCTCGTTTTCCTGCAGCCGTTCGTCGAGGCCTTCCTCTCGGTGGGCAGCTACCGGCGCTTCGCCCATCTGATGGAGGACCGGAAGAACTTCGAACGGCTGATCCAGCGCGTCGAGGCGCTGGACGAGGAGCTGCGCCTGCGCGAGAAGCGGGAGAAGCAGGAGCGCAAGCGCCGCCAGGCCGAGGACAAGGCACGGCGCGGGGCCGCCGCGGGGGCGGAGCCGCCGGGAGGGAGCGGGGAGAAGGCATGAGTGCTGCCCAGGACTTGAAGGCGATGAACATCCGCTCGGTGCTGGCCACCGACTGCGGTTCGACGACGACCAAGGCGATCCTCATCGAGCTGCGCGACGGGCGCTATCGCCTGGTGGTGCGCGGAGAGGCGCCGACGACCGTGGAGGCGCCCTTCGAGGACGTCACCCGCGGGGTGCTCAACGCGGTCATGGAGGTCGAGGAGCTGGCCGGCCGCAAGCTGCTCGACGGCGAGCGGATCATCACCCCCCAGGAGGGCCGGGAGGGGGTGGACATCTACGTCTCCACCTCCAGCGCCGGGGGGGGGCTGCAGATGATGGTCACCGGCGTGGTCAAGTCGATGACCGGCGAGAGCGCCGAGCGGGCCGCCCTGGGCGCCGGGGCGATCGTCATGGACATCATCGCCAGCAACGACGGGCGGCTGCCGCACGAGAAGATCCGCCGCATCCGCGACCTGCGCCCGGACATGGTCCTGCTCTCCGGGGGCATCGACGGGGGCACGACCACCCACGTCGTCGAGCTGGCCGAGATCGTCGCCGCGGCCGACCCCAAGGCGCGCCTCGGCGCCTCCTACCAGATGCCGGTCATCTACGCCGGCAACAAGGAGGCGCGCGAGCTGATCCGCGAGCGGCTGGCGGAGAAGACCGCGCTGATGATCACCGACAACATCCGCCCGACGATGGAGCGGGAGAACCTGATGCCCGCGCGCCACGCCATCCATGACCTGTTCATGGAGCATGTGATGGCCCACGCGCCCGGCTACAAGAAGCTGATGGAGTGGACGCCGATTCCGGTCATGCCGACCCCCGGGGCGGTCGGCTCGATCATCCACACGATCGCCAAGCGGGAGGGGATCACCGTCATCGGGGTCGACATCGGCGGGGCGACGACGGACGTCTTCAGCGTCTTCGAGGATGTCTTCAACCGCACCGTCAGCGCCAACCTGGGGATGAGCTACTCGGTCTCCAACGTCCTCGCCGAGGCGACCCTGCCCAACGTGATGCGCTGGGTCCCCTTCAACATGGCCGACGACGAGATCCGCAACCGGATCAAGAACAAGATGATCCGCCCGACGACGATCCCCCAGTCGCTGCAGGAGCTGGTCATCGAGCAGGCGCTGGCGCGCGAGGCGCTGCGGCTCGCCTTCGAACAGCACAAGTCGCTGGCCGTGGGGCTGAAGGGCGTGCAGCAGGAGCGCACGATCTCGGACACCTTCGAGCAGACCTCGACCGGCGAGACGCTGATCGACCTGATGAAGCTCGACCTGCTGGTCGGCAGCGGCGGAGCGCTCTCCCACGCGCCGCGCCGCGTGCAGGGGGCGATGATGATGCTCGACGCCTTCGTGCCCGAGGGCGTCACCGAGCTGGCCGTCGACTCGATCTTCATGATGCCCCAACTCGGCGTGTTGGCCGAGGTCGACAACGAGTCGGCGAAGAAGGCGGCCACCGAGGTCTTCGTCCACGACTGCCTGATCCGGCTCGGCACCGCCGTGGCGGCGGTGGGGCTGGCCAAGGAGGGGGCGCGCTGCATGAAGGCGCGCGTCGCCTTCGCCGACGGTCGGCCCGCCGAGGAGTTCGAGGTGCCCTTCGGGGGGCTGCGCCGCGTCGCCCTCGGCGTGGGCGAGAAGGCGGAGATCACGGTCGAGCCGGCCGGCGGCTTCGACCTCGGCGCGGGGCGGGGCAAGGCGCTGCGCCGCACGGTCCAGGGGGGCGTGGTCGGGCTGATCTTCGACGGGCGGGGGCGCCCGTTCCTGCTGCCGGCGGCGCCCGAGCAGCGCATCGCCAAGCTGGCCGAGTGGGCGCTGGCGATGGATCTCTATCCCAAGGACCCGCGCACGCTGGCCTGAGCCGGCGGCCGAGATGACAACCCGACCGCAAGGGTCGACGAGGAGGAGTGGAACCGTGGCGCATGCCTACACCCCCGGGCTGAGGGTGACGCCCTGGACGACGATCCTCAAGGAGCGGCGCCTGCCGCTGGCCGGCGAGGTGCTGGTCGCTCAGGGTGACCAGGTCTCGGCCGACCAGATCGTGGCGCGCACCGATTTGCCCGGCAACGTCCAGCCGATCAAGGCGGCGAGCATCCTCGGACAGCACCAGCAGGACCTGCTCGACTACATGCTCAAGAAGGAGGGCGAGGCGGTCTCCAAGGGCGAGGCGATCGCCACGGCCAAGAGCTTCTTCGGCCTCTTCAAGTCGCACTGCCTCTCGCCCTGCGACGGGACCATCGAGAGCATCTCGACGGTCACCGGGCAGGTGATCATCCGCGAGCCGCCGATCCCGGTGCAGATCGACGCCTACATCAGCGGCGAGGTGGTCGAGGTCATCCCGCGCCAGGGTGTCGTCGTGCGCACCGAGGGGGCCTTCATCCAGGGCATTTTCGGCATCGGCGGCGAGACCCACGGCGACGTGCACATGGCCGTCAGCTCGCCCGACGAGGAGCTGGCCGAGAAGCACTTCGCCGGGGATGTGGCCGGCAAAGTGGTCGTCGGCGGATCCCTGGTCACCGAGCGCGTCCTGCGCGTGGCGGTGCAGCGGGGGGCGCGCGCCGTAGTGGTCGGCGGCTTCGACGCCGCCGATCTGCAGCGCTTCCTCGGCTACGACCTGGGGGTGGCGATCACCGGCAGCGAGCAGCTCGGCACGACGCTCGTCGTCACCGAGGGCTTCGGCCGCATGGCCATGGCCGAGCGCACTTTCACTCTGCTGGGGCAGCACGACGGGCGCTACTGCTCGGTCAACGGCGCGACCCAGATCCGCGCCGGCGTCATGCGCCCCGAACTGGTCATCTCGATGACCGCGCAGGAGCAGGGCACGCGCCAGCAGAAGGCCTTCGACATGGCCGAGGGCCTGCGCGTCGGCAGCCCCGTGCGCGTCATCCGCTCCCCCTACTTCGGGCGGCTGGGCACGGTGACCGAACTGCCGCCGGCGCTCATCGAGGTCGAATCGGGCGCCAAGGTGCGCATCCTCAAGGTGCGGCTCGAGGCGGGGGAGGAGGCGGTCGTCCCGCGCGCCAACGTCGAGATGATCGAGAGCTGATCCCGCCTCGACGAGCGCGTCCGGCCTTCATGAACGCGGCCCGGCGGCCGATCATGCACAGTGGCGCCGCCGGCGCGGGTTCTCCGGCGAAGGCGCGGCGCCGCTGGAGGACGCCATGATCGAGCAGGGTCGCGTCAAGTGGTTCAACAACCGGACGGGCTGGGGCTTCATCGCCCGCCAGCGGGGAGGCGACGTCTTCCTGCGCCACGATCGCGTCCGCGCCGACGGCTATGTCGAGCTGCACGCCGGCGACCTCGTCGAGTTCGAGTTGCGCAAGGGCCCGCGCGGCGCCTACGCCGAGGGCGTGAGGCCCGTCCACCCGCCCGCGGCGGCGCCCGCGCGCGCCCGTTCCCGCCTCAAGGCCTCCTAGGCGCCGGCCGCGGCTATCCCCCGTCGCCCGCAACCGCCTTTCCCGGAGCAGGTTGCCATTCGCCATGCGCACTCTCGGCGAGCCGCCGCGAAGGTCAAGACCCGGCGGCCGCGCGTCGATACTTCCGGTGAGACACCTGACCTGTCCGCCCGCGGTCCAGGATCGCGGCGGGCGGCACCTTGCATCCCAGGAGGTCCACCGTGCTCGATCGGCGCGCTCTGCGGCACACGCTCCTTCGCCTGCCGGCTGTCGTCCTGATCGCGGTCCTCGCCGCGATCGGCTGTTCGGAGGAGCAGAAGTCGACCTCTTCCGCATCCGGCGGCTCGCTGCGGCTGGAGTCGTTCGTCTCGACCCCGGCGCTGCTGGGGCCCGGGGGCGAGGCGCAGCTGGCGGCGCGCGTGGTCAACGCGCGCGGGGAGGCGGTGGCCGCGGCCACCGTGCGCTTCGGCGAGTCGGGCGCCCCCTTCGAGCAGGCGGGCGCGGGCGCCGCCGGCGCGTTCGATCCGGCGGCGGCACTGACCGACGACGCGGGCTGGGCGCGGACGACCTTCCGCAGCCATCCGACGAGCAGCGGGCGCGTCGACCTGAAGGCGGGCGCCGGCAGCGCCGTCGCCTACCTCTCGCTCTACCTGACGTCGGGGGTGAGCGGCGCCGGCACCGCGATCGCCGTCACCGCGCCGGAGACGAGCCTGCCCGCGGACGGGCAGAGCACGCTGGAGCTGACGATCCAGGTGGCGCGCGACGGAGCGCCCGCGGCGAGCGCCGTCGTGCGCCTGGCGGCCGGAGAGCTCTTCGAGGACCTCGACGGCAGCGGCGACTTCAGCGACGGCGACCGGATTCTGATCGACGGCGACGCCGACGGCGAGTGGACCGCCAACGGCAGCGTGACGAGCCCGGTGACCACGGGTCCGAGCGGGACCGCCACGGCGATCTACACGGCCGGGATCCTGCCCGGAAGCGTCTTCGTCAAGGCGACCGTCGACACGGTGTCGGTCGACTTCGCCCTCGACCTGCACGCCGTCGGCGCGGCGCTGCGCCTGGCCGCGCTGCCGGTCGAGGTCTGGGCCGACGGCTTCTCCGGCGTCGCCGTGACCGCCGAGGTGCAGGATCGCCAGGGCGCGCCGCTGGCGGGCAAGCTCGTCCGCTTCACCGCCGGGGAGCCCTTCACCGACGCCGACGGCGACGGCTTCTACACTCCGGGCACGGATCCCTTCACCGACACGAACGGCAACTCGGTCTGGGACGTCATGGGCACGATCACCTCCTCGGCGACGACCGGAACCGACGGCAGAGCCGTGGCGCAGTTCACCGCCGGCCGCGCGGCGGGCACGGCGACGATCTACGCGTCGACCCGCGACGGGGGCAGCGCGCTCCCCGTGCGCCTGCTGCCGCTCCCGCGCGTCGACCGCGCCGAGTGGGCCTGGTCCGCCGGTCCCGTCTACGCCAACGAGCTGAGCGAGGCGACGCTCTCCGCGCGCCTGCTCGACGTCAACGGCAGCCCGATCCCGGGCAAGTCGATCGCCCTGTCGGCCTCCGCCGGGACGGTCCCGCCGCAGGCCCATGCCGACGCGGAGGGGACCGTCACGGCGCTCTATCGCGCGCCCGCCGCGCCCGGCACGGCCTGGGTGACGCTGGCCGCCGACGACTGGTCGCTGGCCGTGCCGATCGAGGTCCTGCCGCTGCCCGCTCTGCTGGCCATGGACCTGGCGGCCGAACCTGTCGAGATCTGCCTGCTCGGCGCGGGCGGGACCGACCGCGCGACCCTCAGCGCCGTCTGTCTGCAGCTCGACGGCAGTCCCGCTCCCGCCGGCCTGCCGCTGCTCTTCGAGATCGAGGCCGGCCCCGGGGGGGGCGAGGTCTTCGAGCCCTCCGGCGCGGCGCGGGCCACGGTCCTGACCGGCGCCGACGGACTGGCCACGGCGGTGCTGCGCGCCGGGACGCTGCCCGGGCTGGCCCGCGTGCGCGTTTCCGGAGGCGGGCTCGAGCGCGCCCTCGACCTGGCCGTCTCGGTGGGCCCGCCGGCGGCGATCAGCGTCCATCCCGACGCCGCCGACCTCGCCTCCTGGCAGCAGACGGCGATCCGGGCGACGGTCCGCGACGCCTACAACAATCCGGTCAAGGACGGCACGCGCATCTTCTTCGAGGTCGACGAGGGCCTGATCACCGGCGAGGGGGGCCAGGCCTCGAGCCCGACGGCAAGCGGGCTGGCGATCGGGCTCTACTACTCGCTCAGCCCGGAGCCGGGCGGCGACGGCGTCGCCCAGATCGTCGCCCGCGCCGAGCCCAACGGCGTCGAGGGGCGCACGTCGGTGGCGATCCCGATGGCGGGGGAGACCGTCCGCGTGCTCAGCGTCGCGGCCGAGCCGGCGGAGCTGCGCGTGGCCGGCCAGGCCGATGCCGACCGGTCGGTGCTCACCGCCACCTGCTCGCTGCGCCCCGGTCTTCCCGCTCCGGCGGGGCTGCCCGTCCGCTTCGAGATCCTCCACGGCCCGCAGGGGGGCGAGGGTTTCGCCGGCGGCGCCAGCCCAATCACGGTGGAGACCAACACCGCCGGCGTCGCCGTGGCCGTCCTCAACAGCGGCACGCGATCCGGGCCGCTGCACCTGCGCGTCTCCGCCGGGGAGACGCAGCGCGACCTCTACCTGGGCATTTCCGCCGGCCCCCCGGCGGGCGTGCACTGCTGGCCCGAGCGGGGCGACTGCGCTCCGGGCGACACCGTGAGGATCTTCGGCGTGATCGACGACGAGTTCCACAACCCGGTCGTCGACGGCACCGTGGCCTACTTCACCACCGACCGCGGCTTCATCTACACATCGGGCGGCGCCGCCACGGCGCCCACGGCGGGGGGCATGGTCACCGCCTTCTACATCGCCCTCCTCGAGGACACGACCGCCGCCTACGCCACGATCACCTGCGCCGCGGCGGGCGGGGTCTCCGGGCAGACGACGATCCAGCTACGCGAGCCGGCGACGCCGCCCGATCCGGGGCCGATCGCGCGCATGGAGCTGATCCCGACGCGCACTGAGATCGGCGTCGCCGGCACGGGCGCGACCGAGCAGTGCGGCTTCTACGCCCTCTGCTACGACGCCGAGAACCACCCCGTCGGACGCGGCCGGGAAGTGACCTTCGAGATCGTCGCCGGCCCCGGCGGGGGCGAGGGGCTGGACGGCAACGGCTGGGGGCCGGTGACCCGCTACACGGATGACACGAGCCGCGCCTCGGTCGTGCTCAGCAGCGGCACGGCCTCGGGCACGGTGCTGGTCGAGGCGAGCGCCGGGGCCTGGGCGGGCAAGTCGGCGCAGGTCAGCATCGCCGCCGGGCCGCCGGCCTACATCTCGCTGGGAGCGAGCCCGCGCAACATCCGCGGCTGGGACGTGGTCGGCGCCGAGGCGGACGTGCTGGCGATCGTCTCCGATCTGCACAACAACCCGGTGGCCGAGGGGACGACGATCTACCTCACCTGCGACGAGGGGATCGTGCGCGGCTGGGACGGAAGTCTGGGCAGCGCCGTGACCCAGGGGGGCATGGCGCGAGGGACCTACTTCAGCGGCCTGCCGCGCCTCGACGGGCGCGTCGTCATCAGCGCCTCGACCTCGGGCGGGGGAGTCCTGGGAACTACGGGGCTGATCTCCTCCGGCCCGCCCGTCTCGGTCGCCTTCGTCGCGCCGCGGCCGCCGGTGGCGATCATGGCCGACGGGGACGAGGAGCTGCGCCTGACTGTGGAAGTGCTCGACGTCAACGACAACTTCGTGCTGGCGGGAACGCTCGTGGAGTTCCAGACGACGCTCGGCGAGATCGACGAGTCGGCGATGACGGCCGACGGCGTCTACGGCAGTCTGGCGCGGGCGACGCTGCGCAGCGAGCGGCTCGGCCGCGACTACTCCTACAGCGTGCCCGACGACGGGATCGGCGGCACGGCCGTCGTCACTGCCTCCGCGGGGCTGGCGGGCGGCCACAGCGCCGCGCTCGAGGTCGACTTCCTGACCGGGCCCGCCTTCCGGGGCAAGTCGCGCATCGAGATCGAGAAGCAGGTCGCCCGAGGCGGAGTCCTGCCGTTCGAGGTGCTGATCCAGGACCGCTACGGCAACCCGCTCGGCGGACACGTGCTCGGCATGAGCGCCAGCGGGGGAGGCACGGTCACTCCCGCGGCGACGACCGACACCTGGGGCGTGGCCAGCGGGCTGTTCCATGCCCCGGCGAGCGACACCACCTGCGTGCTGACGGTGATCGACAACGACCCGGGACGGGGCGGCATCACGCTGCGCGAGACGATCACGATCCAGTAGGCGCGCGCCTGTCGCCGCGGACGACGGCCACCGGCCCTGAAGGCGACCCGCCGGGGTGGACGACGGCACCGCGCCCCGCGGGCGACCAGCGGCGGACGGCGGGGCCGCGCTCGGGCGCGCGGCCCCGCCCGTGGCGGCCCCGGCGCCCTTCTCAAGGGGCGCCGCGCGCCCGGCCAACCCGCAGGGCGAATGTCCGCCGCCCGCTCCAGGCCGGCGCATCCCCGCGGGTTCTCGATTGACCTCCCGGCGCCCGGCACGGTAGGATCCCTCGTCGTTGTCCATGGGCCGGCTTCGACGACGCCGAGGAGCAGTCCATGAACAAGCAGGAGCTGGTTCGGGAGGTGGCGGCGAGGAGGTCCTCCTCGCAGGCGGCCGCGGGGCGCGTCGTCGACGAGTTCCTGGCCGCGGTCGCCCGTTCCCTGTCGGACGGCAGACGGGTCCACTTGCGTCGGTTCGGCACCTTCGATCTGCGCAGGCGCCGGGGCCGGTCGATCCGCAACCCGCGCAACGGGAAGGTCTACCGGATCCCCGGCAAGCTGGCGCCGGTGTTCCGGTGCTCGCGGACCCTGGTGGAGTTGGTGGACCGGACGCTGCGCGGTCGCTAGTCGCGCCGGGCGGCCCGTTCCGGGGCGAAGCGCGTCGGCGCCATGCAGCGGTCAGGTGGGGTATGGGAAGCGGAAAGAAACGCAAGCGCAAGAAGATCGCCACGCACAAGCGCAAGAAGCAGTTGCGCAAGAACCGCCACAAGAAGCGCAAGGTCTAGCGCGGACTCCCGGGCCCGCCGGCGGGGCCGCGCCGACTTGGCGCGCCTTCGCCCGGCGCGGTCGGGCCTGCGCGTGCGCCCGGCCGCACCGATCCGGCGGCTCCGTGCCGGCCGGGAGAAGCGGGGGCCACTGGTGCGCCGGCCGGTGCGGGCATGAGTGCTGAACCGCTCCAGGGACGCTACGCCGCGACCGCCGGCCGGTACGGTTTCGTCCGCCTCTCCGACGACCTGTCGGCGGATCTCTTCATCCCCCCTCGCCATACCGGCGGCGCCCTCGACGGGGACCTCGTCGCCTGCGCGCCGCTCTATGGAAGCGTTCTGGAGGACCGGCGCGAGGCGCGGGTCGTCGCCGTGCTCGAGCGCCGGCACGCCCGCCTGACCGGCGCCCTCGAGGGCCCCCGGCGCGATCCCCACTTCGTCCCCGACCCGCCGCGGCTCCCCTCGCGACTGCGCGTCAGCGGCTCCTGCGGGCAAGCGCTGCCGGGCGATCGGGTCCTGGCCGAGCTCGTCGAGGACGAGGGCGGGCGCCTTCCCGCCGTCCGCGTCCTGGCTCGGCTCGGCGACGCCGGCGACGCGCTGCTCGACGCCGAGATCATCTGCACCGAGTTCGGACTCCCGGGCGCCTACCCGCCCGAGGCGCTGGCCGAGGCGGAGCGCGCGGCGGCGCGCGTGGCGGCCTGCGCCTGGGAGGGACGCCGCGACTTCCGCGCTGAGCTCGCCTTCACGATCGATCCGGCCGACGCCCGCGATCACGACGACGCCGTCTCCGTCGCCGCGCTTCCCGGCGGAGGCTGGCGGCTGCGCGTGCACATCGCCGACGTGGCCGAGGCGGTGGCGGAGGGCGGCGCTCTCGACGAGGAGGCGCGGCGCCGGGGCAACAGCGTCTACCTGCCGGGGCGGGTGATCCCGATGCTCCCCGAGGTCCTCTCGGGCGAGGCGATGAGCCTGCGCCCCGGGGAGCCGCGGCCGGTCCTCACGCTGTCGGCCCTGGTGGGCGCCGGCGGAGAGCTGCGGGCGACGCGCGTCGAGGAAGGGGTAATCGAGAGCCGGGCGGCGGTCGACTACGACCGCGCGCAGGCGGTCCTCGAGGGGCGCGCGGGCTACGACCCGGAGATCGACGAGGCGCTGCGCGCCATGCGCGCGCTCGCCCTCGGCCTGCGCGAGCGCCGCCTCGCCCGCGGCGGCTTCGATCTCGTCGTGCCCGAGTGCGAGGTCGATCTCGACTCGCGCGGGCTGCCGCGCGAGCTGCGCCGGCGGCTGCCGCAGCCGAGCACGCAGATCATCGAGGAGTTCATGATCCTGGCCAACCGGATCGCCTGCGCCTACGCCGTCCGCCGCGGGCATCCCTATCTCTTCCGCGTGCACGGCCCGCCCGATCCGCGCGCGCTCGAGCGCTTCCGGGCCCAGGTGCGCTTCTTCGCCCCGGAGGCTCCCGCCGCGGCGCTGGCGGACATCGAGGCGCTGCGCCGCTGGCTCGCCCGCCTTCCGCCGGGCCCGCGCAGCTGGCAGATCCACGCCCTCTTCCTGCGGGCCATGCAGCGCGCCCTCTACGGGCCGGCCGACGAGGGGCACTTCGGCCTGGGCCTGCGCGGCTACGCCCACTTCACCTCGCCGATCCGCCGCTACCCCGACCTCTTCAACCACCGGGTGGTCAAGTGGGCGCTGGCCCGCGATCGGCAGGAGGGCCCGGCCGCCTGGCGCGAGCGCGCCGCCGAGACGGGGCGCCTCTGCACCGAGACCGAACTGCGCGCCGAGCGGGCGGAGCAGGCGCTGCTGCGGGTGAAGACCGTCCGCTGGGCCGAGCAGCGCCTGGGAGAGACCTTCGCCGGGCGGGTCACGGCGACGCAACCCGCGGGCGTCTATGTGGAGTTCGACGAGGCGCCGGTAGACGGCTTCCTGCCGCGCGAGGGCTACCCGGCACGAGGAGGTCCCGGCCGGCGCCGGCGGCGGCGAGATCCGCGCGCCGAGGCGCGCGAGCAGGTCGTCGAGCCCGACCTGGGCGTCGAGGTCCTCGTCCGCATCGCCCGCGTGGATCTGCGGGCGCGAAGGATCGAACTGGAGCTGCTGTCGGCGGGGCGCGCGGCGCAGGCCGGGAAGCGTGATCGGCCGCCCGCCGGCGCGGGGGGCGGGAAGGGTTCCGGGAAGGCCGCGCGCCAGGCCGCCCGGAAGGTCTCCGGGCGGGGTTCGGGGAAGGCCTCGCGAAAGGCTTCGCGGAAGGCTCCCGACAGGGCCGCCGGCAGGACGCCGCGCCGCGGCGGGAGCCGGGTCGGCCGGGGCCGCCGGGGCAGGCGCGCCTAGCGCTGAGCGGCGCGGGGGCCTCCGGGAGCCGCTCGGGCCGGCGGGCCCAGGCCGCGACCGCAGGGCGCCAACCCGGCGGCCGTTCCCGGCCGCGCCCGGTGCGCCCGGCTCGTTCCAGCCCTCCGCGCGCCGACGGCCCCGATTCCGTCGGGATGACGCCCCATCCGGCCGATGAGTCCCTCGGGGCGCACGCCCCGCGCAGCAGACTCGCAACCGGGAGGCGAAGCCGATGACCTGGGACGGCCTGACCGAGCGGCGCCGGCATCCGCGAGCGCGGATCCGGCTCTTGATGGCCTTCGAGGACGAGGGTAGCGGGGCCGGTTCGCAGCCGGTCCTGCTCGAGACGCTCAACTTCGGGGCGGGGGGCTTCTACGGCGACATCGACCGCCGGCTGGAGCCGCTGACCAAGCTCGGGCTGCGGCTCGTCTTCCCCCCGTTCGGGCCCGATTGCCGGGAGCCGCGGACGATCGAGTGCGAGGCGATCGTCGTGCGCGTCGACGAGCCCCCGGCGGGCAGGAGCGGCTGCCGCATCGCCGCCCACTTCCGCGGGCTGGCCCCCGAGCAGCGCGACTACATCGACGCCTATGTCGCCTGGCACAGCGAGGTGTACGCCGCCTCCGACGACGGCGGACAGGCGGACGAAGAGGACCTGAGCGCCGCCTGAGCCGCCCCGTCGCCCCCGCGCCGCGCGGTTGCGGGAACGCGATCCCCACCTCCGGGTACCCAGGAGCGCCCGAGGCGCTTCCGGGCCGGACCTCGTCCCCGGCTCTGCGGCGCCGGGCGCGCGTTGACCGGCGCCCGAGCCGCTGGTAGTGTCCTCATCGGTCGCGATGTCCCGGGGGAGGAGGTTCAATGCGCCGGCAGTCCGCACTCGGCCGTCGGGGTCCGCTGCTCCTGCTCGCCCTGCTCGCCCTGGCCGCCTCCGAGCCGGCCGGAGCCGCCAAGTACGCCGCCGAGTTCCTCAAGATCGGCGCCGGCGCGCGCGCACTCGGGATGGCGGGGGCGGTCACGGCCGCCGTCGACGACGCCAGCGCCGTCTACTGGAACCCCGCGGCGCTCGTGCTCCTCACCGGCGCCGAGATCCAGCTCATGCACGCCGAGCAGTTCGCCGACCTGGCCGACTACGACTACGCCGCCTTCGTCCAGCCCCTGGACGCGACCAGCGCCGTCGGCGTCGGGCTGATCCGCTTCAGCGTCAACGACATCCTCATCACCAAGGACGCCTACGACGACCTCAACGGCAATCATCGCTACGACTGGGGCGAGCCGATCGACCCCTCGCGCTTCTACCTCGACAGCGACACCGAGTACGGGCTGCTCTTCTCCTTCGCCCGCAGGCTGAATGCCAGGCTGGCGCTGGGCGGCTCGCTCAAGCTCGTGCGCCAGGACATGCCCGGCCACTCGAGCTTCGGCGCCGGCGTCGATCTCGGCGCGCTCTGGTCCCCCCGCGCCTCGCTCCAGC
>Ga0194112_10002005_pt1 | contig 29543 bp, 22 predicted proteins | sample TA2MahC400mmetaG_FD_146191 | JGI IMG/M metagenome (GOLD analysis project Ga0194112, IMG submission 146191) | Freshwater microbial communities from Lake Tanganyika, Tanzania - TA2015016 Mahale Deep Cast 400m | ecosystem: Environmental > Aquatic > Freshwater > Lake | place: Tanzania: Lake... | reverse complement strand
TCATGACTATGGAAAGCGGTGGCCAGCAACCGAGGGTATCTTCTCGGCAGTAAAACGCATGTTCGGCGAACATTTGGCCGCCAAGAGCGAGGTCGGCCTTGTTCAGGAGGCAAAAAGCAAGGTCTGGACATATCGCATCATAAAGAGGTATGGAGAAGTGTGAGCCCTTTCCACGGATATCCTATTTACCCGGAAGATTATGCAACACAGCATATACATTCCTCGGTTATGTATTGTCAGGCGTCATAGATTATGGAGACCACATCGTTGTCTCCCTACGTAAGACTCACAAGACAACCAGATGTCCGACCTGCGGTCGGAGGATAAGGGTATCCAAAGAGTCATACCCCCGTATTATTCGGGACCTAGATATCGGCCCCAAACAAGCCTATCTTTCCTATCATGAGTACAAACTCGACTGCCCTTGCGGGTACCGGGGTTACGAAAGACTCGATTTCGTGGAACAATATTCACGAGCCACGATCCGTTTCGAAGAGTATGTCTACCGGCTCTGCTTGAATCTACCGCTGAAATCCGTTTGTGAAATAGCCGGCATTGACTGGAAAGCTGCCAAGAATATAGACATACGTTATACCCAGAAAAGAATCGAGGACCTCAGGAACATCTCTCCAAAACGAATCGGAATCGACGAGATTGCCTACGAGAAAGGCCATCATTATCTGAGCGTAGTGCGTGATATCGATCTTGGTAAAGTCATCTGGGTCGGACTGGACCGCAAGAGCGCGACACTCGACATGTTCTTCAATGAACTCGGGCCCGAGAAATCAGCGTTGATCGAGATTGTTGTCATGGACATGTGGGACCCGTATATTCTATCGGTGAGAATCAATTGCCCGAATGTAGAGATAGTCTTCGATAAATTCCATGTCATCAGGAAGATTACCGATGCCTTGGATAAAGTGCGAAAGACCGAGTTTGCCGACGCCGATGACGACGAGCGCAAGCTCATGAAACACAAGCGGTTCCTCATGCTCAAACGACGGGAAAGGCTTGACCATGAAGAACTGGAAACCCTTGACAAGCTGATGAAGAAAAACGAGACATTGTACATCGCTTATCTGCTGAAAGAGCAGGTCAGCGATATATTCGACAGGGAAAACGTCCATAGCGCGTTGATACGGCTGGGATTGTGGTTCCGCAATGTAAGAACCTCCGCTCTTGAACCATTCATCAACGTAATGGAGACCATCCGGAGATATTATTACGGTATCGCTAATTATTTCAGGCACCAGTTGACGAACGCTGGCAGCGAAGGGTTCAACACGAAGATCAATATCATCAAGCGAAGGGCATATGGTTTCGCCGACCTGGACTACTTCAAGCTCAAGATATTCCAGGCTTGTGGCATTCTGAAGTCGGCCCAGAGTCCCTGTTGAATTGGATGCACCGCCACGGCGACCTCAGTCGCTGGCCCAGCTCAGCTCCCTCGGTCGCCGAGCATACATAACGATTGGACCCCCTCGTGCATCCACATTCCGAGTGTGCAGAGGATCCATTCGAGGTCCTTTCCCCCCAAACCCCCCTCACTACGGATTTCTACCCCCAAAATCGGAGAAGAGGCTAATAAAGAAGTTGAACGAGAGGGTGGAGCCTCCCGGCCCCCTCTGGGGGGACTTCTTGGGTAACCGTTTGACCATACCGTTGCGCCAAACCTCAATCAAGGAGATTATCCTATATAATGCTATCCTGTCGGATTCTGAAACAGCGGCGGCTTCATTGCAATTCTAGAAAGGCAGCGGGCTGCAGGGCGAAGGCGCAAGGCGCAGGGCGCAGGGCGCAAGGCGCAGGGCGCAAGGCGCAGGGCGCAAGGGGTCTATTCAGAATCCGCCTCATACATCCCCGCACCTTGTGCCCCGTGCCTTGTCCCTTGCGCCTCAAGCCTCGCGCCTTGCGCCCCGCGCCTTGCGCCTTCCCCAACTGCCCAGTTCACTTCTGCGGCAGCACGATGACCTTGATGGAATCCTGCGCCCGGGCGACCAGCTGGAAGCCCCTGCCGGTCTCGGCGAGCGGGAGGCGGTGCGTCACCATGCCGTGGACCATCACCCGGCGGCTCCGCAGCATCTCGATGGCCTGGACGGTGTCGCCCGGCGGGCCGGCGTAGGAGAAGAAGATGTTGACGCCGTCCCTCCAGAGCTCGTACAGGGGGAAGGGGAAGGCCTCGCCGGGCATGCTCGGGGCGAAAAAGAGGATGCGGCCGCCGCGGTCGGCGCACCCGAAGGCGGCGTTTATCGCCGGCGGGGCGGCGGTGCACACGACGACGACGTCGGCTCCCAGGCCGCCATTGGCCTGCCTCAACTGCCCGCCGACGTCCCTGTCCGCGAGGAAGACGGCATCGGCGCCGGCGTTGCGCGCGGCGTCCAGCCGGAACCGGCTGATGTCGGCGGCGACGATGCGCCCGGCGCCCAGGGCCCTTGCGGCCGCGATGTGGAGCAATCCGGAGATGCCTGAGCCCAGGACGAACACGGAGTCGCCCGGCCGCAGCCCGGCAATCCTCTGGCCGCGCAAAACGCACGCCAGGGGCTCGGCGAAGGTGCCCTCCTCGAATGAGACCTCGTCGGGGAGCCGGAACACGCCGCGGTCGACATTTATCCGGGGCAGGCGGACCTGCTCGGCGAACCCCCCGGGGTCGAAGTTCGTGGTGCGCAACGTGTCGCAGACGGAGTACTCGCCCCGCAGGCAGTACTTGCAGGTGTTGCAGGGGACGTGGTGGGCGGCGGTGACGCGGTCGCCCTTCCCGAACCTGGTCACGCCCTCGCCGACCTCCTCGACGATGCCTGCGATCTCGTGGCCCAGCACGAGCGGTGCCTTCCTTACGCGGTACCACTCCATGACGTCGGAGCCGCAGATGCCGGAGGCCTCGACGCGCAAGAGGAGCTCGCCCGGGCCGATTCCGGGCACCGGCCTCTCCTCGAGCCTCACGTCGTCGTTTCGGTAGTAGACCGCGACGCGGTTCTTATCCTTCCCCATTTTCTGACCCGCCCGGTTCAATGGCCCTTCTTCCTGAGCTCATTATATAGCTTGAACGCCTCCTCGGGCGTGTGCTTCTCGTGCACCACGGCGCGCACGGCCTTTATCATAGATACGGGGTCCTCGGCCTGGAAGATGTTGCGCCCCATGTCGACCCCCACTGCCCCGGCGTGGAGGGCCTGGGCGGTCATCCTGAGCGCCTCGGGCTCGGGGAGCTTCTTGCCCCCGGCGATGACCACCGGGACCGGGACCTTCTCGACCAGCCGCTCGAACCCGTCGACGAAGTAGGTCTTCACGATGTGGGCCCCGAGCTCGGCCGCGATGCGGGAGGCGAGGCTCATGTATTTTTCGTCGCGCACCATCTCCTTGCCCACCGCCGTGACCGCCACCATCGGGACGCCGTACTTCTGGCAGTCGTCGCACCAGCGGGTGAACTCGAGCAGCGTGTCCCTCTCGAAATCGGCCCCGACCAGTATGGAGAAGGCCACCCCGGCGACGTTGAGCCGCAGGGCGTCCTCCATGGTGACGATGGAGCCCTCGCGAAGGAGCTCCTTGCTCAGGATGCTCGTGCCGCCCGAAACGCGCAGCACCACCGGCGTCTCGCAGTCCGGCGGGATGTAGTTGCGCAGGGCGCCCCGCGTCAGCATGACCGTGTCGGCGTAGGGCAGCAGGGGGTTGATGGTCTTTCGGAAATCGTCCAGCCCCGACGTCGGGCCCATGAAGTAGCCGTGGTCGACGGCGAGCATCACGGTCCGGCCGTCCCCGGGCCGGATTATGCGGTTGAGACGGTTCTTGAGTCCCCAGTCCATCTTGGTTCCCCCGTTACCGGCATGCGCATGACCTCCGGTGATATATAAGCTTGCGCCGGCTGCCCCAAAAGGCTATGACGGGGCGTGGGGATTCCGGGCCGTGGCCGCCGGGAAGGACGGGAAACGCCGCGAGCGCACGGCCCTCCAGCGCGCCGGCTCGCCCGCAATGCTCAGGCTCGTGAAGGCCGCGATGGCCTCCCTCCCGGCCGAGACGGGGCTTTTGTTCTTCGGGAGCGACGACTTCGCCCGCGCCTCGCTGGAGGCGCTCCAGGTCTGCCAGTTCCTTGCGGAGGCCGGGCCGCGCCTGCGACTCGGCGTCCACGATTCCAAAAACGAGCCGGCGCTCTGCAGGGAGCTCGAGGTCGTGTTCTTCCCGGCGCTTGTCATCCGCGGCAAAAACAGGGGGGCGCTGCGGTTCCTGGGCACGCCCTCGGGGTACGGCCTCCGGGCGCTGGCGGAGGGGCTTTCCGCCGCCTCCAGCGGGGATTCTGGCCTGGGGCCCTCCGTCAGGGAGGGCCTCTCGCGGCTGGAGCGTCCCGTCGGCCTCAAGGTTTTCATCTCGCCCGAATCGGAGTTCTGCCTGAGGAGCGCGGCGTTCGCGCTCCGGCTGGCCGTGGAGAGCCCCCGGGTGTGCACGGAGGTCATCAACCACCTGGATTTCCCCGTGATGTCCAAACGGTACGGGATCGGGGCCGTGCCCCGCACTGTCGTGAACGACCGGTGGGAGATAAACGGCGCCCGCGACGGCCGGGACTTCGTCGAGAGGATGCTGGGGGCGCTGGTCCCCCAGCCGGAGATCTACCGGTGAGGCCGCGCGGGGAAAGGTTTAAAAGGCGGGGTACGGATTTCCGAGCGCACGGCGGAGGGGGCATTCCCCGCGCCGGGCGGGTCGGAGGGTGGGGGCATGTCCGGTAAAAGAAATCTGAGGGTGTTGAGCGCGGCGGTCGTTCTCGTGGTGGTCCTTTCGTGCCTGTCTTTGCTCGCCGGGGCCGAAAAGGACGAAAAGGAGGTCCGTGTCATCGTCCTTTTCAAAGACAAGGTGGACAAGGACCTGGTAAAGAAGCATGGAGGCTCCATAATCGACGAGTACACCATAATCCCGGGCTTGGTATCCGAGCTCACCCAGGACGAGATCAATGAACTCAGAAAGAGCGCCAAGGTCAAGTCCGTCGATGAGGATTCCACGGCAGAGATCATGGGGGAGGTCGACGAGGATGGCAAGGGAAAACCCAGCCCGCCGCCACCTGCCACCGATTGGGGTGTCTCCAGGATAAACGCAGATGATGTCTGGGAAATACCGAACACGGGATCGGGCGTAAAGGTGGCGGTGCTCGACACCGGCATCGACCTCGACCACAAGGACCTGGGAACGGTCTATTCCGGTTGGGACTTCATCAACAACGATGCCAACGCGGATGACGACAACGGCCACGGGACCCACTGCGCGGGGATAATCGGTGCCCTGGACGACGGCAACGGCGTTTCGGGCGTCGCACCTGGCGTGACGCTTTATGCGGTGAAGGTGCTGGATTCCAAAGGCAGCGGTCCCTACAGTGTAATAATAGACGGAATCGAATGGGCGGTCTCGAATGATATGCAGGTCATCTCAATGAGCCTTTCGGGCACGTACAATTCGGCCGCGCTCGAGGCCGCCTGCGACAATGCCAGGGCAGAGGGAATCGTGATCGTGGCCGCGGCCGGCAACTCCGGCAACACAAGGGCCCAGTATCCGGCGGCCTATTCCTCCGTCATATCCGTCGGCGCGACGGACAGCACCGATGCGCGGGCGAAGTTCTCAAGCTACGGTTCCACCCTTGACCTGATGGCTCCCGGAGTGAACATACTGTCGACATATCCAAACGACAGATATGCCGGCATGAGCGGTACAAGCATGGCCTGCCCCCACGTGAGCGGGACGGTAGCGTTGGTGTTGTATGCTCACTCCGGCTGGAATCCCGACCAAGTACAGACGTGTCTTCAGAAGACCGCCTACGACCTGGATTCAATTGGATGGGACAAGTACACTGGCTATGGACTCGTGGACGCGCTCGCCGCGGTCAGCTGATCTTCAATCGCATCCATAGAGCAGCAAAACCACACATTGATAAACGTTAGCTATACCACTCGTGTCGGATTTCGCAACAAAAGATATATGAGCAATCTCCTGATTGGTTTGTATAGTGCCTAGAAAAGAAGGTCCGTTACGTGGCCCCGCGGCGAAATTGCTGGCCGCGGCGATGGTGCTTCTCTCCATCCTCCCTGCCGCGCCGCTCACCGACGAGGCCGCCGCCTCGACGACGGTCGTCCACTCCGGCTACGCGGACCTGCGCAACGGCACCTTGGAGAACGTGACCATCCGGGGCTTCGGCGGAGGCGCCACCGTGGTTTTGGCGCGCACCGAGGTGGACAGCTGGTACCGGCAACCCACGCCGGCCTACCCGTCGTACCGGGCCTTCTGCCGCGCCGCCACCGTGTTCGGCGACGACAAGGTGCTCCTCTTCGGCGGGTGGAACGGGGGCTCCCATCTCGGCGACACCTGGCTGTACGACCTGGGCGAGGGCAACTGGTCGCTGGTGGAGCCGGCCGGACGGCCGGAGGCGCGTGACGACTATGCAATGGCCCCGGTCTACGGGACCGGCAGCATCGTGCTCTTCGGCGGGGGCGACTACCTGCTCAACGACACCTGGGTGTTCAACGCCACCCAGCGGAACTGGTCCAGGCAATATCCTCCCGTGAGCCCCCCGGGCCGCCACAACGCCGCCCTCTCGCCGGTGGACGGCGACGACAAGGTGGTGCTCTTCGGGGGCTCGGACTGGTCCGGACCCTTCAACGACACCTGGATCTACGACCTGGGCGACAACGTCTGGGCGCCTATCGTCTCCGTCGTCACTCCCCCGGCCCGGGACTCGCACGCGCTCTCCTGGGTCCCGGGAGACGACAAGGTCGTCCTATTCGGCGGCAACAACGGCTGGCCCTATCTCAACGACACCTGGGCCTTCGACTGCTCGGAGGGCCAGTGGAGGAGGGTCAACTCCACCACCGCGCCCGTGCAGACCTTCGGCAACGTCCTTTGCCCGCTCCTGGGGACCGGAAAGCTCCTGCTCTACGGCGGCCAGAACCTGGGCAACCAGACCTGGTTTTTCGACATCGCCTCCGGGAGCTGGGTGCAGGTGACGACCCGCGGCGTGTCCTACGGCCGGACGGACTATGCAATGGCGCCCGTCTGGGACACCGACCAGGCCGTGCTGTTCGGGGGCTACGCTGGCGGGTTCCGCGACAGCACCTGGCTTTTCAACTTCAGCGGCTTCCGCCCCGAGGGCTGGTACACCGGCCAGCCGGTGGGCCTGGGCGGGCCGGCCGATCTCCGGTTCATCTCCTGGAACGCAACGTTGCCGGCCGGCACGGACGTCTCATTCCAGCTCCGATCGGCACTGTCGCCCCAGGCGCTGGCGGCCGCGCCTTTCACCGGCCCGGACGGGACCAGCGGGACCTACTACATCATTCCGGGCGAGGGGCTTTCGAGCGGCCACGCCGGGGACAGCCAGCTCCAGTACCGCGTCCGGCTCCGGACGGAGCGCCCCGAGGCCTCGCCGGTGCTCGCCTGCGTTACGGTCGATGCCAACCTGTGGCCGGACGCGCCGGAGCCACTCCTGCCCTCAGGCGGCGGCTGGGCCAACGGCACGGCGGCGTTCAGCTGGCTCTTCCGCGACAACGACAGCGCCCAGCCGGGGGGCTACAGGCTCCAGGCGGACGACGACGAGGCGTTCGGCTCGGTGGACTACGACAGCGGCGAGGTCGACTCCGCCGCCCAGTGCGCCACGGCCCCTCTCGGCGAGGGGGACCACTTCTGGCGGGTGCGGACCCGGGACGCCGAGGGCGCCTGGGGGCCCTACTGCGCCCCCCGCGCGGTGCGCGTGGACGCGAGCGCCCCCAACGTGACGATAATCACCCCGCCTGCCGGCCTCCTGGGGACGACCAGCTTCACGCTCTTCGGGACGGCCGACGACAGGGGCTCGGGGATTTCTTCCGTCGAGTGCCGCGCCGATGCCGGGCCGTGGAGGCCCTGCAACGGCACGAGCAACTGGCGCGTCGACCTGGACCTGCCCGCCGGCCCGCATTCCGTCGAGGTGCGCGCCTGGGACGCCGCCGGCAACCGGGCCACCGCCAGGGTGAACTACACCGTCAACCGGCCGCCCGAGGTGAACCTGACCTCACCGGCCGAGGGCGGACGCTACAACGTCACCGACCGCCTCGAGCTCTCCGCCGAGGGCTCCGACCCGGACGGGGACGACCTCACGTTCATCTGGAAGGACGGCCCGGTCGCCCTCGGGACCGGCCGGGCGCTCTCCGCCCTCTTCGGGGCCGGCGACCACACCGTCACCGTCTCGGTCTCGGACGGCCGTGGCAACCTCGTGGTCCGCGCCGTCAACTTCACCGTCTACAGCGCGGTGCCGCTGCCGGCGGTGCAGATACTGTCGCCCCGGGAGAAGGAGGTGCTCCGCTCGTCGACGGTCCAGGTGAACTTCTCGGTCCTGAACTTCTCAATCTCACCGACCGCCGGCGGCCCGCACCTGGCCTACCGCCTCTCGGGAGGCGGGGAGCAGGCGTGGTACTCCTCCTCGTCGTTCGTCCTGGACGACGTGGACAACGGGCCCCACAACCTCACCATCTGGCTCGTGGACGGCGAGGGCCGGAACCTCTCGGCGCCCGGATCGCGGGCCACCGTCAACTTCACGGTCAACGACCCCGACCGGAACCTCCCCGACCTCGTGCTGTCCGCCGCCGACCTCTCCATCCGGCCCGAGATGCCCAACGAGGGCGACGAGGTCTCGATGACGTTCCGGGTCTTCAACCGTGGATTGCAGTCGGCCTCGACGTTCACCGTGCGGCTCTACGTCGACGGCAACGACACCGCCGAGAAGACCTTCCGCGCCCTGGACGCCGGCGCCAACTCCACGGGGAAGCTGGTCTGGAGGTCCGCCCGCGGCGTCCACGACCTGAGGCTGACGGTGGACCCCTCCAACGAGATCCCGGAGCGCAACGAGACCAACAACGAGGTGGGGTTCGTGGTGGAGGTAGGCGGGCCCGTGCCGGCGGCGACGGCCGGCCAGTGGCCCGTCTGGGGGCTCGCCCTCCTGCTCTTGGCGGCCATCATTGCGGGGCTGGCGGTCCTGCGGGGACGGGGCGGGTCCCGCGGCCGCCCGGCCGGCGGGGCCGGTGCGGCCGTCCGGGGCGCCCCCGATTCCGGCCTCAAGCCCCTCGACGGCCTCTTCGCGATCGAGGACATCTTCCTCATATACAGGGACGGGCGGCTCATCCAGCACGCCTCCAGGCGCCTGACCGCCGGGGAGGACAGCTCCGAGATAATGGCGTCCATGCTCACCGCGGTCCAGACGTTCATACAGGACGCGCTCTCGCGCGGCCAGCAGGCGGTGCTGGGCGGCATGGAGTACAGCGGCAGGAAGATACTGCTCGAGGCGGACCGGAACCTCATATTGGCCGCGGTGATCTCGGGCCCCGAGCCCGACGGCCTGCGCAACGAGATGGCCCAGACCCTGCGCAACATCGAGGCCGAGTTCAGCCCCCTCCTGCCCGGGTGGGACGGCGACATCGTGGCGCTCTCCGGCACCCGGCGCTTCCTGACCGCCCTGGGCAAGTTCCGTTCCGGGGAGCTCTCGGAGCTCGAGCGCCACATGGAATCCCAATTGCCCACGGACGTCAAGGTCATGTCCGAGGTGGAGTTCTACCAGGGCTTCGCCCGCCTGAAGGTCGCCGTTCGCAACGAGGGGGACATGCTCGTCGCGGACGCCGCGCTGGACCTTCACTTCAACGAGGAGATCCTCCGCCTGGACCGCGTCGAGCCCGCCTACCAGATGAGCGGGAAGCGGGTGGTGCTGGGCAACCTCGGCCCCAAGGAGAAGAAGACCGTCGCCTACTACCTGGACCCGCAGATATGCACCGAGTCCGCCGTGGACGGCGTGCTCACCTACCGCGACGCCAAGGGGGAGTTCAAGACGGTGCCGCTGCGGCGCCGCATGGTGACGGTGGTGTGCCCCATCCTCCACACCGAGGAGAACATCAACACCGCGATGCTGCGGAGGTTGATATCGGAGGAGCTGGACCAGCGCGACAGCAAGCTCTTCGTCGTCCCCGCAAGGCTTCCGATGCAAGAGGCGTTCGGCCTGGGCAAGCGCTCCGTGGAGGGCCACGACGTGCGGTTCGTGCGGGAGTTCGTCGAGAGGGAGCCCCACAAGGCGGAGGCCTGGTACTTCGGCAAGACCAAGGCCCGGGAGGCCAAGCTCGTGATACGCGTCTGCGCCCGGGGCGAGGGAAGGACCCTGGAGTTCTTCGTCGCGAGCGGCAGCCGGCTCGCCGTGACGGGCCTCCTGGCCGAGCTCCGCTCGGACCTCGTGAAGCGCCAGAAGGAGACCGCCCCGGCCGTCCACCGGATGGAGCAGGTGGTCGACCTCGCCCTGAAGGAGAGACTGGACGCCGAAAGGCCGCTCCTCGAGAAGTACGCCGACGGGGCCTAGTTCGGCCCGCCGGACCGCCGCGGCACTGCCGCGGCTAAAGCTTTATCACGTTCCAGGTAGATATCATGCTTTGGGAGGCTGGGCGACCATGGGCGCAGGGGGTAGGCTGGCCGTGCTGGCCACGGTCCTTTTGGTCTGGGGAAGCTGGCTTCCCCCGGCGTGCCCCTCCGGGGAGGGCGGCGGCGCTCCCGCCGCCCGCTCCGCATACATCACGACGGACACGCTGGAGGCGACGGTCGACGTCCCCAAGGGCGGCAGCTACCATTTCTCCGTGGGACCCGACAACAGGATACTCCGGATGCCGATGCCTGAAGATTCCGCCTGGATGACCCCCGCGCTGGCGCGTGCCGTCGACCGGGCCCCCTCATGGCTCAGGCCTGACCTCTCGGACAAGCTCAGGGAGCTCTCCTCAGCCCCGCTGGTCATGGGCCCCGACACGCGCGTTTGCGCCGGCGACCTCGACGGCGACGGCGACCCCGACCTGGCGGCGACCTCGGGGAACCACACGACCTATTTCAGCAACGTGGGGACGGCGGAGGCCGCCCTCTTCGTTCGGCAGGGGGACGGTTTCCGCCTCAGCACCGGCGGGGTGCTCCCCGGGCCGGACGTGAACACGGCCGCCCTGGGCGACCTGGACGGCGACGGGCTCGCCGACATAGTGATAGGGACCGCCGGCGGGGCGCTCTACGAGGGCGACGCCGGCCAGGTGTACCTGAACCTCGCGGTGCCGGGACCGGCCGCGCCGGCCCTGGGCGACCTCGACGGCGACGGGGACCTGGACCTCGTCGTGGGGGACGGCCCGGGCAAGCTCCACTATTTCGAGAACACCGGGAACCGCACCCAGTGGAGGTTCCAGGTCTCGGCCTCCTCGGTGCTCTTCTCGGCGGTGGCGGTCCCCGGCCCGGCCGTCCCGGCCCTCTCCGACCTCGACGCCGACGGCGACCTGGACCTTTCGGTCGGCGCCGGGAACGGGCTGGTCCACTATTTCCAAAACATCGGGACGCCCGCCGTCCCGGCCTTCGCGCCCGACGACCTTTTGAAGTTCCTGGGCGAGCAGGCCTCCGGCCGGGCAGCCCCCTGCCTGGCGAGACTGGGGGGCGACAACCGCACCGACCTGTACCTCGGCCAGACCGGGGGACCGGTCCTCTTCACGGAGAACACCGGCTCCACCACCGACGCCCGGTGGCTGAGCTGGCCGTTCTACGAGTACACCCCGCATATAGGATACTACGACCCGCGCTGCTACCTTCTGGAAACGGACTGCTCCGGGGCCCTCGGCTACGCCGAAGCGCTCGGCTCCATCGAGCCGCGGTGCGTCGACGAGCTCGCCTTCTCCATCGCCCACAGCGCGGTCGAGGTCCTGCGCGCGTCGGGCCCCGGGCTCTACGTCGAGAACGCGCTGTCCATCTACAAGAACGACGCGGCCCTCGATTACGTCCAGGTGGTGGACTACGCCGACCATTCGACCACGAGGTACACGGTCAACGAGTCCGGCCGGCTTCTGACCTACGAGCTGCCGCGGGACATCTACTACTGGTACATCGTCCATCCCAAGATCACCGACGAGATTCCCCTCTACATCGACCCGGACGAGCCCTCGGGCGGCACCAACGAGAGCGCCCCGCCGCCCGTCGGCAAGTTCTGGCGCGACTTCCTGCTATTCAACGCCGACCCGGCCTACCCGCCCGACCCGATCACCGACCCCGACGGGGACGGAATCCCGAACTTCCACTACCCCAAGACGATGGCCCCGCCCCTTCTTGCCGGCCTCCTGGAGGGCGTCGGCACGCTCTGGAACTGCACGCGGTACTCCTCGCCCGGGGGATACGACAACGCCGGCATCAACAACTCGCACCCGGCCTGGTACGGGGACCACGCCATAGAGAAGATCAGCTACTGGGTGATGAAGACGCTCCCGCTCAACGAGCAGGAGAGCGCCGACGGCGAGCGCCCCGTCCAGCCCGTGCGGATAGCGCGCGGCCACAACGGCAACTGCGGCGAGCTCGGCGACCTCACCGTGGCGGCGGCCCGGGCCTGCCTGATCCCGGCCGTCCAGGTCTCCATGCTCGCCGAGGACCACGTCTGGATCCAGTTCTACGAGAGGGGCTGGCACCAGTGGGACAACTACTGGAGCGACGGCGGCGCGGTCGTCGACGACTTCATGAACTACTGGATAGGCTGGGGCCACCGGGGCGGGTCGGGGGTGTCGGGCTGGCGCGGGGACGACTACTGCTTCGAGGTCACGGGTAACTACATCCCGCCGGCTTCGCAGTCACGCGTGACCGTCAACGTGAGGGACTCGGCGGGCCATCCCGTCGACGGCGCGCGCGTCGTCATGATGAGCCACTGGATGGCCGAGCAGCAGGCGCTCCCGATGGGCATCACCTTCCCGTTCCCGGCGGTGTGGAACTACACCGATCCCGACGGGAGCGCGACCTTCGTTTTGGCGCGGCAGAACTTCACCATCGACGTGGTCAGCAAGCTCGGGCACTCGGCCCTGAACAAGACCTGGATAGGAGAGGGGCGAAACTACGCGTTCAATTTCACGCTGCCGGGGAGGATCGTCTACAACTCCCCGGCGCTGCATCCGCCACCCGACGATGCCGGCGAGAGGATGCTGCATATGTCGCTCGTTACCGAGAGCGGGGAGCAGCGGCCTCCCAACCCCGAGGTCGGGACTAGCTCCGTCCAGCCGATAGAGACCCACCTGGACATCGATGCCTTCCTGATCGACCGGGAGAACTTCAGAAGGTACACCTCCGGCCAGTCATCGAGCGCGGTGCGGGCCCCGGGCGCGGGCCCGCGCGACCTGACGATGTACCTGGGCCCGGGAACGACCTGGTACCTCGTCCTGTGGAACGGCGGGACACTCGAGACCTCCAAAAGCGTGCGGTTGAAGCTCGAGCTCTCCGTCCTGCACGTCGAACCCGGGGTGGTCATCGACTACCCTGTCGGCGGCTCCACGGTCGACGGCTCGCGCCCCCTGTCGGTCTCGGGGCGGCTGCTGGGCGGCCCGACCGTCGCCTCCCTGGAGCTCTCCATCGACGGTGGCAGGGCCCAGAACATCACCTCCGGCCTGGACCGCCAGAGCGGCCGTTGGAGCTGGGAGGCTGACCTTTCGGCCCTGCCGGCCGGCGAGCACCGGCTCGAGGTCGCGGCGACGGACACGCTGGGATTCTCCGGCCGGGCGCTTGCGGGTTTCCGGCTCGACAAGCTGGCCCCGACCGTCTACATAGACGACCCGCCGCCGGGAGCCATCTTCGGGCCGGGCGAGCTCATGGAGTTCTCCGGCCGGGCCCAAGACGACACGGCCCTGGCCGGCCTGGTTTGCAGCATAGACGGCCTGCCGCCCCAAGGCATCCTCGCATCGCTTTCGGGCGGGCGCTGGAACTACTCCACGGCCGGGGGCAACCTGCAGGGCGGGTGGCACACTTTCGAGGTGAGGGCCGAAGACATCGTGGGCCGGTCGGCCGCCGCCACGGTGCCCTTCGAGCTGCGCGACGACCGGCCGCCAAAGATCACGATATCCGCCCCGGCGGAGCTCCAGGCGTTCGAGCTGGGGGATAGCGTCCTTCTGGAAGGGTCGGTGCGGGACTACTCGGATCTCGCCTCCCTGACGCTCTCGATAGGGGGCTCGACGGTGGACCTTCTCCCATCGGTAGACACCTCGGGCGGGTGGAGGCACGCCTGGGCGAGCTCGGGCCGCGCGGACGGAGGCGAGGTGCCCTTCACCGTGACGGCGGTGGACGCCCAGGGCAACCGGGCGAGCGCCTCCCGCAGGTTCGTCCTGGCCGACACCGTGCCCCCGCGGCTCGAGCTCCTCCGGCCGGTCAACGGGACGGCCTTCCGGGCGGGCGAGGCCGTCAACATCTCGGGGACGTGCTCCGACGGGGCCGGCGTCCTGAGGCTCGAGATGAGCTTCGGCACCGGGGGCTGGAAGTCTATCACCGGCTCGCTGCGCGACGGGCGGTTCAGGCACCTGTTCGACACCACCGGCCTCCCCCCGGAACGTTACAACATCACCGTGAGGGCCCAGGACCGCGCCGGCAACACCGCCGCGGCCGAGGCCTTCGTCGACATCGAGGGGCCCGCGGTGAAGGCGGCCCCCCGGGCCTCCTCGTTCATCCCCGGGGAGTGGGCCGCGGCGCTGCTGGCGACGCTGGCGCTCGCCGCCGCCGGGCGGGCCCGCCGACGGGAAAGGGAGGCCTGAATTGGACTTCCGCTCGAGCGGCAGGTACCCCTACACGAGGCTGGTCACGCTGGCCTTCTTCGCAGTCTTCTTCTCCGGGCTGGTGATGCTTTCTGGAATCGGCCCGGAGTACCTTCTGGTCGTGGCGGTCGCCATCCTCCCGCCCCTGCTGCTGTTCGTGGTCTCACCCCTAATGGCGCGGCACTCGGTGGGGCCGGAGGGCCTGACGTTGCGCCAGGGGTGGTACTTCCGGGCCCGGGTCCCTGCGCCCAACATCGCCGAGCTCTCGCTCACCCAGGAGGACCCGCCCGCCGGGGCCATCTCCTACTCGGCCCGCCGGCGCAGGCTCTACCTCACGATGTCGGCCTCGCCCCTGGTCCACGTCGAGCTCAGGGAGGCCGTCCGGCTCCCGTTCTCGCGGGGCAGGCCCGTTCAGTCCGTGGTGTTCAGCGTCGACGACGCCGAGGGGGTCCTGGCCGCGGCCGGGGAGGTCATGAACGCGCGGGTGGTGCCCGGCGACCTGTGCCCCCACTGCCGGCGGCCGATGCCGGAGAGCCCGGCCGGCCCGCCGGCGGCGCCGGCCAGCCCGCGGCATCCCCTAGTAGAGTACATTTTCCTCATCCACCGCGACGGCCGGCTGGTCTTCCAGTTCGCGGGCGGCCGGATGCGGGCCCTGAGCACCCCGGTGGTGAGCGGGATGCTCCTGGTCGTCCAGGACTTCATCCGCGACGCATTCAAGACGGAGGGCGGGGCGCTTCGAAGGCTCGAGCACGGCGACCTGACCGTCCTGATAGAGGAGGGACGGTTCACCTACCTGGCCGTGGTCGTCTCGGGGCACGAGTCGCCGGAGGAGCTTCGACCGGTGATGAAGCAGGTGGTCCGGGAGACGGAGGAGGAGTTCGCCGACGCGCTCAGGGTCTGGGACGGCTCGCCCCCCGAGGGGATCGGCAAGGTGGTCTCGCAGGTGCTCTGGACCTGAGGGGCGCCGCGGCCACCTCGAGCGCCCTCAGGAAACCCGCCGCGCCGGCGATGATGGGGAACGGCCGGGGCGGCGCGGGGCGCGCCGGGGGCCGGCGGAGGAGGAGCAGCCACCAGCCGGTGTCGCGCCAGCGGCCGCGCTTGTAGCCCACGCCGGAGAAGCTCGCCACCCGCCGGAAGCCCATGCCCTCGTGGAAGGCCACGCTGGGCGGATTGGGAATCGTTATGACCGCGAAGGCCTGGGTGAACCCCTGCAGCCGCAGAGCCTCGAGGAGGGCCGCGTAGAGCGCCCGCCCCGCGCCGGAGCGCCGGTGGGCCGCGCCGACGAACACCGAGACCTCCACGGCCCACCGGTAGGCCTCGCGTTTCCTGTGCGCCGTGGCGTAGGCGAAACCGGCCAGTTTCCCGTCGGTTTCCAGGACCAGGAACGGGTAGCGCTCCAGCGTCTCCAGCAACCGGCGGCGCATCTTCTGTACAGAGGGCGGCCGGTACTCGAACGAGATGGCCGTGTCCCGGACCACCGGAGCGTAGATCGCCGCCACGGCGGCGGCGTCGGAACCCCTGGCCACCCTTATTCGGAAGCTCATGACAGTGCATTGCGCCGGCGAGGCCCCGAGGGGTTCACAGGAAGCCCAGCGCCTCCTCGATGCGCCCCATCTCGATGCCCGTGCTGGGCGTCCCGGCGGCGGCGCCCCGGGAGTTGGCCACCACGCAGGCGCCGATCATCGGCACGCCGTAGTTGGCCGTGCCGACGGTGACCGGCACGCCGAAGAGCTCGCCCAGCGCCTTGCGCTCGGCGGCGGTGGCCCTGGGGTGGCAGAGAAGCCCCCGGGAGTTGACCACCGCGGCGCTGCCGACCGTCTTCATGCCGGCGATGGTGCCGCGCAGGACCTCGACGCCCAGGAAGTCGGAGATGCGCTTGACGGATGATTTGGGCATGTCGGGGTGGACCAGCGCCGCCCGGTCGTTGACGAGTATGTTGTTGCCGACGGCGTTGAGCTTCCCGGGGAGCCGCAGCACGTCCGTCCCGGGGGCGGCCTTGCGGAGGCCCTCCATCTCCTCCCTGGAGGCGAGCTCGCTGAGCAGGATGCCCCTCGAGTTGAGCGTGCAAAGCGACCCGACCACGCGCGAGCCGCCCACGACGGCGACCACGACCGGGACGCCCAGAGCCTCGGAGAGGCCGGCCCGCCCCTCCCCGTCGACATCCGGAGAGACCACCGCAAGGGCGTCCGAGGCGCTGCAGAGGACCCCCAGGAAGGGGTTGCCGTTGACATCGAGGCGCTTGAGCACGCTGGCAGTCTCCGGTCCGGCCCTGGCTCACTCTTCCGGGATGGTGACCTCGACCGCGCCGTCCGCCCACTTCTCGACCTTGACCTTGAGCTTCAGCGGGGGCTTCTGCTTCCCGCGCGCCCAGACGGCCTCGTTCACCTCGGGGGCCATCCAGACCTTCTCCTTGTCCACCTTCATCTGCTTTCCGACGAACTCCCGAATCGCGCTCATCGCCAGGTCCGCCCGCCGGGAGCGGGGCTGGTTGTGCGCAAAGCGCAGGGGGACCGTCAGGAGCCTCTCCTTCTTCTCCTCCTCGGCCAATCAGACCACCTTCACTTCTTGAGCGAGTTGCGCCGCCAGTGGTGCCGGCGCGGGTGCCTTGTGAACCGGCGAGAGGTGCGCTTCATCACCCAGGCCGGCACGCGGCGGTTCTCCTTCTGGGCCTTCATCAGGCGAAGCTTCTTTCCCAGCGGCTTGCGTCTTGCCATGTCATCCCCTACCTTCTCTGTATCTTTATCTCCCGCCTCTGCGGCACCACCTTCTCGAGGATCTGCCGCAGCGTCTCGTCGTCGATGCGCTGGTTGCCCAGCCTTCCCGACTGGGCGAGCATGATGAGCTGGGATTCGACCGAGGAGGCCACCTGCGGATAGGCGGTCCTGAGCCGGCCGAGCCTCTCCCGGGCCTCGGGCGTCAGGATGCCCCGGAGGATGGCCTGCCTCTGGCTCTCCAGGGCCGCCTGCCTCTCCCTGGCCTCGGACTGCTGCTCCTGCTGGGCCGCAAGCTCCTGGAGCTTGCGCCGGCGGAGTTCCTCCAGCTCCTCGTCGTCTCCCATGGGCCGCCCCCGTCAGTGCCTCGCCGCGCCCGGGGCCGCCCGGGGCCCCTCGAGCGCCACTTCGCGGGCTGCGTTGTCGAGGAACTGGCGCCCCTTGGCCGTGACGGTCCGCCCCTTGCCCTTGATGTTCTGGATGAGGCCGGCCTTCTCGAGCTGCTGGAGCCCCTTGCGGGATATCGAGCCGCTGCCCTTGACCGCCTTGTTCGGGGAGTCGCGCCGGTCGCGGGCGCCCCCGAAGCGGGCGGACAGGCGCGATGTGCCGACCGGGCCCAGCATGTAGACCTTCCTCAATATGGCCGCCATGCGGAGGTGCCACCAGTCCGGCCTCTCCGGGGGCTTCTCCCTGTGCGGGCCGGTCTTCACGAACGCGGCCCACTCGGGCGGCTGGATCTCCGCGACCTGCTTGAGTTTCTCGGCCACCCTCGGTATCAGCGCCTCGGGCGGCACGTCGAACACTGTCGTCATTTCCGTCCTTCCTCTTGCCGGGCTGCCCATAATACCGGCTGGGGAATTAAAAGGTTACGGTACTATCTTATAGGGGGTAAAAGGCGCAAGGGTCGAGGGACAAGGAGGCAAACGGTCCGATATTCCCCTTGACCCTTGCGCCTCGTCCCTTGCGCCTTAAGCCTTGCGCCCTGCGCCTTGCGCCCCGCGCCTTCATCATTTTCCCCAATCGATCTCGCAGGTGCAGCTGGGGCAGTAGCGCCACTCGGTCTCCAGAGGCTCGCCGCAGCCCCCGCAGCGGTACTCGTCGTCAGAGGGAAGGACCCAGCCCACGCCTCCGCGGCACCTGGGGCAGAACAGCGCCCCCGTGCCTATCGACGTGCCGCACCTCGAGCACGAGAAGTACGCGTTCCCCTCGAAGTCCAGCTGGACATAGGGCCGCGACCCCGCCCTCAGAACGACGTCCCTGACCGTCCCTCCCATCGAACCGGCGCCATCGCGCCCCGAAGCTGCCGCCATCTCATCACCTCCCCTCCCCTCCGCGCAGCTTGCATATAAAACCGGCGTGGTACCTACCATTTCAAGGAGGCGCAAGGCGCAGGGCGCAAGGCGCAAGGCGCAGGGCGCAAGGGTGGAAGGTTCACTATCCCCCTTGACCCTTGCGCCTTATCCCTTGCGCCTTAAGCCTTGTGCCTCGCGCCTTGCGCCTTGCGCCCTGCGCCTTCCATCATTCCAGCCGGGTCCAGGCCCGCAGGCGCCGGGTGTGCTTGTCGAGGGCCTTGCGCGCTGGGAGGTAGTCCGGACGTAGGGTGAGCGCCCGCTTGAACGAGTCCATGGCGTCCTCGTAGTGGTCGAGCTTCATCGCGACCAGGCCCTTGTTGAACCAGGAGCGCTCGTCCTTCGGGGAGAGCTTGATGTGGGTGATGAAGGCGTCGTAGGCCTCCTCGTAGAACCCGGAGAAGTACAGGAGGACCCCCCGGTTGAAGTGGGCGGCGGCGAACGCCCCGTCGGCGGCCACGGCCCGGTTGTATTCGTCCAGCGCCTCCGGGTCGCGCTGCAGGCACTCCAGCGCCACCCCCCGGTTGAAGCGCGCCCGGGCGTCGTCGGGCCGCGCCTGGAGCAGGCGGTCGTAGATCTCGACGGCCTCGAGGGACCTGCCCTGGGAGTTCATCGCGATGGCCATGTTGATGAGGGCCTCGTGGCGGTCCGGGGCGACGCGCAGGGCCCGCTCGAGGCATCGCTCGGCCTCGGCGTACCTCTTCCGGCGCAGGAGCAGGGCGCCCTTGTTCACGAGGGCCTCGATGTGCCCGGGGGTGTTCGTGAGGACCTCGTCGAACCGCTCCTGGGCCTCCCGGTGCCTGTCCAGCCTCATGAGCAGGATGCCCAGGTTGATGCGGGCCTCGGTGAAGCCGGGACGGAGCTCCAGGGACCGGCCGTAGCTCCTGACGGCATCGTCGTGCCGGCCCTCCCGGGAGAGCGCCACGGCGCGGTTGAACCACAGGTCCGGGTCGTTGCCAGGTAAGGCCGCGGCCCGGTCGTACGACTTGAGGGCCTCCTCGTCCTGGCCCATCTGCTGGAGGATGACCCCGATGTCGTAGTGCGTCTCCATGGCGTTCTTCTTCAGATCGAGGGAGCGGCGCAGGGCCTCCAGGGCCTCCCCGTTCCGGCCCAGAAGGGACAGCGTCTTTCCCTTGGTGGTCCAACCCAGCCAGTTCTCGGGGTTCAGGGCCAGGGCCTTCTCCAGGCTGTCGAGCGCGTCCTCGTGCTTGCCGAAGGCGCCGAGGGCGAGCCCGCGGTGGAACCACGCCCTCTCCGAATCGGGCACGAGATCGAGCTCCCGGTCGAGGCTCTGGACCGCCGCCATCGCCTGGCCGCTCTCGAGCTCCGAGATTCCCTTGTGCAGCCAGCCCTCCGTGAGCTGCGGGTCGATCCTGAGCGCCCGGTCGAAGCACCCGATCGCCGTGGCGTGGTTGCCCCGGTCCTGCAGGATCTTCGCCTTCTGGAACCAGCCCTCGGCGCTGTCGGGGTTGAGCCGCAGGGACTCCTCGAGGCAGGCGAGGGCCTCCTCGGTCCGCCCCATCGAGCAGATGACCGAGCCCTTGCGCAGCCAGGCCTCCGGGTCGGCGGGGTTCCGGGAGATGGCGAGCACGTAGGTCTCGAGCGCCTCGGGGAGCCGGCACAGCTTCTCCAGCGTGATCCCCTTGTTGAAGAGCGCGTCCGTGAATCCGGGGTCGAGCCGCACCACCCGGTCGTAGTACTCAAGGGCGTCCTGCCACCGGCCCAGCCCGGTGAGCAGCACGCCCTTGCGGTGGAGCAGCCGGCTGTTCTCAGGGGCTTCCTTCAGGGCGTCCGAGACGAACTCGAGGGCCTCCTGGCGCCGCCCCAGCCTCTCCAGCGCCATCGCCTTCCTCTCGAGGGCCTCGACGTTCCCCGATGTGAGCTCCAGAGAGCGCCCCAACGCCTCCAGCGCCTCCGCGGCGCGCCCGGCCCGGAGCAGCTCGGAGCCCTGGCGGAGCCAGGCGAGGGGGTTCTCGGGAGAGTAGCGGACGGCGCGGCCGAAGGCCTCCAGGGCCTCCTCGAAGCGCTCCAGGGACTGGAGCAGCTCGCCCTTCCGGAGCCAGATGTCCCCGCGCTGGGGCGCAAGCGGGATGGCCTGCTGGATGCCCGCCAGGGCGCCCTTCAGGTCGCCGATGTGGAACAGCTCCTCGGCGCGCAGGAGGTGGGGCCTCACCTGGTCGGGCCGGAGGGACATCATGCTCTCGTAGCACTTGCGCGACCCGACATGGTCGTCCATCTTGTGGTGGAGCCGGCCCATCGCCTCCCAGACCGCGTCCGGGCGGCGGGTGAGCCCCAGCGCGGTCTTCAGGCTCTGCAGCGCGCCCGGCAGGTCGCCCTTGGATTCCAGCACCCCGGCCTTTCCTATCCAGGCCTCCTCGTTCTTCCCGTCCAGCACGATGGCGCGGTCGAAGCAGGCCAGGGCGCCCTCCGGGTCGGAGAGCCGTGCGAGCGCCCCGCCCTTGCGCAGCAAGGCCTGGATGTCGCGCCCGTCCCGGGCGAGGACGCCCTCGTAGAGCGCCAGGGCCGCCCGGATGTCGCCCAGCCCCTCCAGGCACAGCCCCTTGCCTAGAAGGAGCTCAGCGGTCTCCCCGCCCAGGCGCAATGCCTCCTCGTAGTGGGCCAGCGCCTCGGCGTGGCGGTCCAGCGAGCGCAGCGCCCGGCCCAGGCGGGCGTGGGACGGGACGTGGCCCCCGTCCAGCCGGAGGGCCTCCTCGAAGGCCGCCGCGGCCGCCTCCCACCTCTCGAGCCTCTCGAGCGCCAGGCCCTTCCCGAAGCGGGCCTCAAGGTCTTCGGGCGCCAGCGCCGCGGCCTGCTCGAACGACCTCAGGGCCTCGTCGGCCTTGTCGAGCTCGAGCAGCAGCCGCCCGCGGGAGAGCCAGGCCGGCTCCCGACGGGCGTCCAGCCGGAGCACCGTGTCGTAGCTCTGGACCGCCTCGGCCCGCCGCCCCAGCGCGACCAGGCAGACCGCCCGCTCCTCCCAGGCGTCCACGGAATCGGGCCGGACCTCCGTGGCCCGGGTGATCTTATCGAGGGCCTTCTCCCACTTCCCCTGGCCCTTGAGGATGCGCTCCATCCGAAGCCACGAGTTGAGCATGTTCGGGTTCTCGGTCACGGAGCGCTCGTAGTGCCCCAGCGCGTCGTCCAGGCGCCCCTGGTTCTCGGCGGCGCGGGCCTTGCCCGCCCAGGCCTGGGCGAGTCTCGGGTTGCTCTCGATGCTGCGGTCGAAGGCCCTCTCGGCCTCGACCGAGTCGCCCTGCTCGAGCAATGACTCGCCCTTGCCGACGAGCGAGGAGCTGTGGCGCGGGTTGAGCTCCAGCGCCCGGTCGAAGCTCTCCATGGCCGTGCCGTGCCTCCCGAGGGTCTGGAGGCAGGAGCCGGCCGCAAAGAGCGCCGCGATGTGGCGCGGGTTCTGGGTGTGGGCCCGCGTGAACGAGGCCAGCGCGTCGGGCAGGCGGCCGGTCTCCCTCTCGACCAGGCCCCGGCTGTACCAGAGCTCGGGGTACTCGGGCCGGAGCTTCGACACCCGGTCGAAGGCCTTGAGGGCCTCGGCGTTGCGGTGGAGGTGCGCCAGCGCCACGCCCAGGCGGTACCAGGCGTCGGGCATGTCGGGCCTGAGCGACGCGGCGGTGGTGAGGCACTTGACCGCGCTCTCGTGGCGGCCCATCATCTCGAACAGGCGCGCCTTCTCGTACCAGGCGTCGGCCAGGTCGGGGTTGACCCGCAGGGCGGTATCGTAGGTCCGGAGCGCGTCCGGGAACCGCTTGAGCGCGGCGAGCGAGGAGGCGCGGCCCCGTATGGCGTCGAAGAAGTCGGGCTTTATGCGGATGGCCCGGCCGAAGGACTCGGCGGCCTCCTGGTGGTCGCCCATGCCCGCCAGCGCCGCGGCCTTCTTGTACCAGACGTCGGCGTCGTCCTTGATGAGGTCCCTGACCCGGTCGTAGCACTTGACCGCGAGCTCGTTTCGGCCGGTCTGGTGGTAGAGCTGGCCCAGCGCGCTCCAGACCTCGGGGTTGTCCGGGTCCAGCTGGGAGGCCTTCTTGTAGCTCTCCACCGCCTCGCTGAAGCGCTTCATCTCGGTGAGGAGCTGGGCCTTCTTCGTCCAGGAGGCGAGGCTGCCCCGGTCGAGCTCCAGCGCCTCCGTTACGGCGGCCACGGCCTCGGGCAGCTTGCGCAGGCGCTCGGCGGCGGCGGCGTAGCCCAGGTGGGACTCGGCGGACTCCGGGTCCAGCCCGACCGCGCGGTCGAAGCTCTCCAGGGCGTCCTTGAGGTGGTTGAGCTTGAGCATCGCGCTGCCGCGGTGCATCCAGGCCTTGGGGTTGCGCGGCAGCTGCTTCACGGCGTTGTTGAGGCACCGGAGCGCCTCGTCGGGCCGGTCCTCCTCCAGGTGGACCCGCCCCTGGAAGAGCCAGGCGTCGCCGTCCTCCGGCGAGAGGAGCACCAGCTCCTCGTAGGTCCTGCGGGCGGCGTCGAAGTCGCCCACCTGGCTCTGGGCCTGCCCCTTGCCCCTCAGGGCCTCGATGTTCCCGGGCGAGATCTCGAGCACCTTGGAGAACGACTCCAATGCCTCCTGGCCCTTGCCCATCGCTATCTGGGTCCGGCCCTTGCGGAGCCAGGCCTCGGCGAGCCCCGGGGCCAGCACCAGGGTGTGCTCGTAGGAGCTCGCCGCCTCCTCCATCTTCCCCAGGACCTCGAGGACGCGCCCGCGCAGGAGCCAGCCCTGCCCCAGGTCCGAATCGAGCCTCACGGCGATGTCGAGCGACTTGAGGGCGTCCTCGTAGCCGCCGCGCGAGAAGTGGGCCTCTCCGAGGGCGAGGAAGACCTTTGCCGACGACGGGTCGAGCTCGGAGGCTTTCTCGAGCGCCCGCGCGGCCTCCTCGGGGCGGCCCATCCTCTGGAGGGCGGCGCCCTTCTCCTGCCAGGCCCAGCTCAGGCCCGGGGCCGCGGCGATGAGCGTCTCCAGCGAGCGCAGCATGTCGTCGCGATTGCCCAGCTTCTCGAGGACCGTGGCGCGCGTCCCGAGGAGCTCGGGGTGGCGCGGGTCGAGGGAGAGCCCCTCGTCGCAGAACCGGAGCGCGGCCTGAAGGTCGCCCTTCTCGAGTGCGGACCGGGCATTCTCCAGCGCGGCGAGGGGGGTCTCGACGGACACGCGTTTTGGCTTGCGGACCTTGATGACGGGAACGGTCCTGGCCCTGCCGGCGGCCGGCTCTCCGGACCTGTCTTCCCCGGCCTTCTGCTCCCCGGCCTTCGCCTCCCCGGCCGCCGCCTCTCGGGCCCTGGCCTCGTCGGCGGCTTTCGGTGCCGGCGTCCCGCACCGGGGACAGAGGACCGCACCCCGCGGAAGCTCCGCTGAGCACTTCGGGCACCTGTCCCGCTCCGGCCCGGGTTCCATGCCGGTGCAAGAAAGCTCCTGCAATGAAATAACCCTTTCCCACCGCCGGCGGCGAAGCGTTTAAGTATTACGTGCCCCTTGAACGAGGGGAGAACAATGGACGGAATATTCCCTCCGTGCCCCCGGTGCAAGAACGGTCACATGATACCCTTCTCGATGGGCCACGACGTGTTCGAGGTCTGGAAGTGCACCAACTGCACGCACGTGGTGTACAAGAAATAGCTTTGGAAGGCGCAAGGCGCGGGGTGCGGGGTGCGGCACGCAGGACGGGGCCCGCCGCTCACTTCTTTGAGGGCAGTTTTGGTTCCCTCCCGTTCGCTGCCCGCTGCCCGCTGCCAGCTGCCAGCTCCTCCGTCCCTGTCCTCTGTTCCCTGTCCTCTCGTCCGTTCCTGTCCCCCGTCCCCTTTTCCACATATCGCTGCAGCCCGGCGCCGCTCAGGCGGCGGATGACGAGCCAGATCACGATGCACGGGATGATTATCGCCAGGAAGGCGCAGGGGATCGTGTACCAGGGGCTGGGGTGCTCGACAGGGACATAGGCCAGCTCGCAGGTGGCGCCGGCCGAAAGCGGGGCGGAGGCGTTCTCCCCGGAAAGCGTGGCCGTGGCGTTGTGCTCGCCGGTGCCGTTGACCCTCCAGTCCCGGGTGAAGGTCCTTTCGCTTCCGGGGGCGACATCGATGTCGCCCTCGAAGAAGGTCCCCCCCGCATCGGAGAGGGCCAGCCTGACCGTGCCCGTGGCGTTGCCCGAATTCTCCAAGGTGGCGACCAGGGTGAAAAGGCCGGTCCCGTTGCTCGAAACGCGCCGTTCGGGCTGGACCTGGAGGTGCTTGATGCGGATGTCGGCCCCGCCCGGTCCCGCCGCGTCCGCCGCGCCGCAGAGTGCCCAGGCGGCCGTCGAGAAGAGCACGACGACGGCTGCGATTCTTAGAGCGCGGCCGGTGCTGGGGCGGTACATCCTACTTTCCGGGCACTATGAAGTACCCCGCCGCCTTGTCGCGGGCCTTGCGCTTGGCGTATCCCTTCTGCTCGAGCTCCTGCAGGCCGGCGAGCACCATGGTCTTGGCCATCTTGCACATCTGGGTTATCCGGTCGGCGTTGGCCATCTTCTCCTCGCCCACCAGGCCCGCTGCCTTCATCGCGTCATAGACCTTGTTCGCCCGATCGGACACTCCCTCGAGCATCATCCACCACCGTCTTTCTCCTGTCGGCGGAGCATTACTATTTGTCTATATTATCTTTATTATTGATGGAAACGGGGCAGCGGGCATGGTGCAGGGTGCGGGGTGCTGGGCGCAGGGTACGCGGATGGACGGAGCCTCCAGCCCCCTGCACCCTGCACCCTTCCCGCTGCCCGCTCCCTTTCCTACCAATTGTACCGCTGCAGGAAGTGCGGCTTGTTCTCGTCGGCGAAGTACCACCGGCCCATGATGAGCACTATGGCCTCGCCGAACTTGGTCTTGCCCTGCTCGCCGGTGACGACGAGCTGGGTCAGGACCTCGGGTTGCATGAACTGGAGCTCTCCCGGGAGGGTGGGCAGGAGCGCCTGCACGACGGGCCGGATCTTTTCCGGGTCCACCTGCCTCACGAGCTCCAGGGGCGGCCGGGCGGTCGGGTGGAGCTGCGGCAGCGCCGACGGCGCCCCGGCTGGCTCGCCAACGGGAGCTGCCTCCGCCGCCTCTCCCTCGCCGGGCGGGACGGGCTCCGCGGTCGCCGGCCCGCCCTCGGGCGCGGCCTGCTCCCCGGGTACACCTTCCCCGGTGGCGGGGCCCTCCGGTCGGCCTTCCCCGCCCGCCCCTTCCGATCCTTCGGCCGGCTGAGCCGGCTTCGCGAGTTCCCCGGGCTCGCCCCGGCCGGGGCCGGGCGGGGTGGTCGGGGCGGCCGGCGCCCCGGCCGCCCGCTTCCGGCGCATCATCACGAGAACGCCGCCGACGCTACCGGCCGCGACGACCGCCACGAGGGCGAGCAGGACCGGCAGGAGGTCCCCTCCCCCGCCTGTGCCGGCCGTTGCCGGGTTGTCCACCACCACGGTCCTCTCGGCCGGGAGGGAGTGGTTGACACCGTCGAACGACCGGACGCGCAATATATGAGTGCCGCGGGACGCCTTCGTGGTGTCCCACTCGAAGCTCCAGTTCCCGGTCCCGGTGGCGTCGCGCCAGGGCCCGTCGTCCACCTGCCACTGGACCAGCTCCACCGTCCTTCCGGGGGCGAGCGCCCGGGCCGTCCCGTCGAAGACCGCCTTGCCCTTGAGCGGGGCTCCCGACGCCGGGGTCGATATGCTGACCAGGGGCGCCTGGCCGCCGCCGCCCGGAAGCCTCACCGTGGTGGTCGTGCGCGGGTTGTCCGGGTAGGCGCCGACGTTGCCGGCGAGGTCGTGTGCCCTGGCCCGGAAGGTGTAGGTGTGGCCGTCCTGGCCGGTGAAGACCGCGCTCGTGTTTGAGAATCCCGAGAGCCAGTCCATCCACGGGCCGGTTCCGTCGCGGTACTGGATGTCGTATCCGGTGATGCCGCTCGTGGCGTCGTTGCCGTTCCAGCTGACCGAAAAGGACTCCTGGGTGACCGTGGCCGGGAGGGAGCTCACGATGCACTGGGGGGCCACGGTGTCGACCACCGTGGAGGCGGCCTGCGGCGGGGCCTCGTTCCCGGCCACGTCGCGCACCTTGGCGTATAGGCTAGCCGGCCCCTCGCCGGCAGGGAGCGTCCAGAGGACCGCCGGCTCCCACTGCTGCCAGACGGCGCCCGCGAACTGGGGCTGGGAGCTCACCATCAGCTGGCCCAGCTCGTAGTTGTCGGTGGCGTTGACCTGGAGCTCCACGGCGAGCGAACGGACGAAGGCCGAGCCGTTCTCGATGGCGAAGGTGAACTCGGGCGGGACGGTGTCCAATGTGATGGAGGCCGAGGTTACGGCGGAAATGTGGCCCGCGGCGTCCCGGAACCGGGCGTAGACCTTGCGGAGGCCGTTGCCCGGCTGGAGGTCCCACGGGAACGCGGGCGTGTAGGGCAGCCAGTCGGTGTCCGAGATATCCATCCGGTTGCTGACGGCCATCTCCGTGACGCCCAGCGCGTCGGTGGCGTTGAGGGCCAGCTTCACGGAGGTGGTCCTCGTGTACGGGGCGCCCTCGTTTATCCTTATCGTGCCCTTCGGGGGGAGGGTGTCCAGCGTGATGGTGGCCACGGCCACCGCGGATTCCCAGCCGTTTTGGTCGCGCACCTTGAAGTGGATGGACTTCTCCCCCTCGCCGGCCGACAGGTTCCAGGTCACGCTCTTCCTGAATGCCTGCCATTCCGCCCCCCCGAAGAGCGGGTCCTCGCTGAGCATCATCGCCCACACGTCGTAGTCGTCGGAGGCGAAGAGCGACAGGTTCACCTCGGGCCGGGGCGTCAGGGCCGCCCCGTTGTTTATCTGGAGCGACGCTAGCGGCGCTGTGGTGTCGATGTCCAGCGAGACGGAGGCGACCTGGACGTCGCCGCTCACGTCGGTCACGCGGGCCCAGATGGTGCGAGGGCCGTCGGGCATCTGCAGCGTCACCGTCCAGCTCTCGCCGCCCGTCGCCGCGGTCCAGGTCGCCCGGTTGTCCATGCTGACCTCCACCTTCTTGATGGCGCAGATGTACTTCACCGTGATGTCCCGGAAGAGCGGGGTGCCGTTCCCGGCCGGGCTGGAGAAGAGCACCTCGTACTGCATGTACCGCTGGAACGCCGGGAACCCGGAGGACTGGCCCGAGATCACGGCGGTCCAGGCCGAGGCGCCGTCCATGGCGCCGTTTCCGGCCGACCGGAGGCGGACCGCGAGCGTCGTGCCCCCCGGGACATTGGCGGTCCAGGCCACCTGCCGGACCCCCGGCGCGCCCGAGAGCGTGTCGTATGGGGCGCTCTCGAACCGTCCGGAGGTGAGGTACAGGCAGCTGATATCGTCCCAGGCCGCGGAGATCCAGTCGCCGCTGGCGTTCGTCGCGGCCTTGATGATGCACACGGCGTTGGAGAGCGCGATGGAGCGCGTGGCGAGCTGGCTGCCGTCCATGTGGAGGGCGGCCTGGTTCCCGTCGTGGGAGACGACGAAGGTATGGGGGGTGTTGGTGATGGCTCCCAGGGACTCCATCGTGAAGCACCCCGAGACGCAGGAGAGGACCACTATCCTCTGTCCCGGGCCCATCCCGAAGAAATCGAACCCGCGCCCGAGCATCACGTAGTTTTGGTCGTTCTGGTAGAGCCCGATGGCCGAGTAGGCGCCGGTGCCCACGTCGTTGAACTGCGAGAGGGTGCCGTTCACCGTCCCCGAGGCCCTGGAGGTCGAGAGCAGCCGGGCGTGGGAGGTCCAGCCGTCCGACTGGGCGCTCCCGGAGAGCAGGAGCTTGCCGCCGCCGACCGAGGCCGCTATGTCGGGGGCCGTGCTGACCTCCCATCGGCCCGGATCGATCGCCGAGCCGTCGAAGGTGTCGTACATCGAGCGGTCGAGGGAGAGCGTGCCGGAGGCGTCGTTGGTCAGGTTCGTCGGGGTCCCGAGCGCGAAGTCCTCCTGCAGCGCCTCCTGCCAGTCTATCGAGGACCCGCGGGCGGTGCCGTTCACCTCGACGGTCCCGTTGAGCAGGACGACGCCGGGCCGCGGGTTGTCCAGGGTGATCACCGGAGGCTCGGCCGCCGGAGCGAACGCCGGTGCCGAGAGGACGAGGACGACGAGGGCGGCCAGGGTGGATTCGGCTTTCATGATGATGCGGATTAATACCAACATATATAAAAATACCCAACGACAAGCTTATATCGATTGGGGGCCGTGGGGAACAGGCGGTCCATCCGAAGGATGGCAACGGTCGGAAGGAGAATGGTGGTCCCATGGAAACCGTGTACGTGCTGGTCAAGACCGAACCCGGGCTGCTCGAGAGCGTCATGTCCGACATCAAGGAGAAGACACAGGTGGCCGAGGTCTCGGCGGTCACCGGGGCCTACGACATAATCGTCAAGGTCTCGGGAGACTACATCACGGACGCCCTGGGCATCGTGGTCCGGGACATCCGGAAGATCCGGGGCGTCATCAGCACCGAGACCCTGATAGCCGTGCGGATGTGAGCGGGGCAGGACAGGACACCAATCGGTACATAGCAGGAGGACGCCACATGCCAGGCCAGAGCGAGTCATTCGTCTACGTCGGCAAAAAACCCCTCATGAGCTACGTGTTGGCCGCGGTGATGCAGATCAATGCCGAGAGCCGCGAGGTCGTCATCAAGGCGCGGGGGCAGGCCATAAGCCGCGCCGTCGATGTCGCCGAGGTGCTGCGCAGCAAGTTCGTGCCCAACGCGGTGGTCAAGGACATCCGGATCAGCACCGAGACGCTGACCCGGGAGGACGGGTCACCCTCGAAGGTGTCTTCCATCGAGATAACGCTCTTCCGGGGCGAGGACAGGGGACCGGCGCCGAAAACGTAATGGAAGCACGCGCGGGGTGCTGGGTGCGGGGTGCAGGGACGGACGAGCGGGCAGTGGGGGCCGCGAAGGGAGCAAGGCAGCAGGGCAGCAAGGCAGAAAGGGGGGCAGCAAGGCAGCAGGGCAGCAAGGCAGAAAGG
>Ga0194112_10002001_pt1 | contig 29579 bp, 27 predicted proteins | sample TA2MahC400mmetaG_FD_146191 | JGI IMG/M metagenome (GOLD analysis project Ga0194112, IMG submission 146191) | Freshwater microbial communities from Lake Tanganyika, Tanzania - TA2015016 Mahale Deep Cast 400m | ecosystem: Environmental > Aquatic > Freshwater > Lake | place: Tanzania: Lake... | reverse complement strand
ATGTTGGTGGCATTATTGATATTTCCTGCCAGCGCTAAGGCTGCAAAAATAATGTATATCGGGGGCACGATGTCCCTAACCGGCGCATACGCTGAGGATTCTGCGGCGATTCTTGCTGCATATGAAGACTATATGAAATATGTAAATGAGACAAAGCTTTTGGCTCCTTGGCGAAAGGAGAAATTCCCTGCTGATATAACCCTGGAACTGCTATGGAGAGATGATGAACTCAAGCCCGCTAAGGCACTGACTATCTATGAGGAGCTTAAGGCCAAGGGAATGCTGGTCTTCAGGGCATCGGGCTCACCTCAGGCACTGGCGCTAAAGGATAGACTGAAAGAGGACGGCTTTGGTGCTCCGAGTATGGCCACTGGGCCCTACCTCATGACGCCGCCCGGAACAATCTTTACCTATTACCCTATTTATACCGATGACTTGGCAGCCGTTGCCGATTGGTTCAAAGAGAAATGGAAGGAAACAAGGAAACCAAGGGTTGCCTACCTTACCGCTGATACTGCCTTCGGGAAGTCGATTGAGATACCTGAGATGAAAGCCTATCTCGAAAAGGTAGGATATGAGTTTGTTGGCAGCCAGTATGTGCCTCTGGTGCCTACCGCACCACCGACTACACAACTTATGTGGCTAAAGGAAAAAAAGGTCGATCTTGTACTTGGTGTTATGGTTAATCCTGGTTCACAGCCGACCGTAAAAGAGATGGTTAGACTGGGTATGGGCCCCCATCTGGAATACAAGCTAACCTTTGCCTGTGGTACACCAAGTCACCTTCAAATATTCCTTCCAGCGATGGGTGAGTTGGGTAATGGTTTTGTCGTCGGTGGTGGCTTTCCTTCCTGGGATGAACCCTGCGCTGGGATAAAATTCTGCCATGAATTACAGGAAAAATATCGTCCCACCAAGCGGGTCCCGAACATTATGTATGTGGGCGGCATGGTTGAGGCCATGATCCAGGTTGAGGCATTGAGGCTTGCCTTAAAAGAGGTGCCTTTCGAAAAGTTAAAGCCCATTGATGTACTGAACCATGGTTTCTACAAGATTAAAAACCTTGAAACAGGTGATTTAAGCAGTACACCACTTACCTATGGTCCAGGTAAAATAGAGGGTGTTGATATGGTGCGTGTTGACCAGATCCTGAAGGGGAAAATAGTAAAACAGGGCGTCTGGCCATGTCGCCACATTTATAAACGTTAATAAATATTATTATTCTGGGGGCTCTCTATGCATAGGGCCCCTAGAAATTCTCATTGAAACTAAAGAGTCTTGGTATGCATATTGGATGACATCTATTGGCCTTTGCTAAAATCTCTTCATACTTTACCCCTTATGGATAATTCAAAGAGGCGAAAGGGTAACAGCCTGCATCGTCCTAAAACAAAAAGGCCAGCAGTTAGACACGGTGGAACTCAGGTCTTTTCTTAAGTCCCAACTTACCCCCTTTAAGGTGCCTAAAGTCTTTATTATCCTGGACGAATTACCTAAGGGGAGTACGGTAAGATATTGAAACGAGAATTGAAAAAGCAGATCCTGGAAAAGCTCAAAAAATAGTCGTTGTAGCATGTAACTGTTTTTTACTTCTTCCCCAAGAAAGTTGTTTCAAAACAGCCCTCATTCTAATGAAATTGATTGAGAGAGATTTGGAAGAACTCCGAGGCATTGGCATTTGTCTGCTTGGCTACCATCACAGGATCCAAACCCTTAAGCCGTGCTACTTCCTCGAGGGTAATACAGACATCTTTGGGCCTGGATTCTTTGCCTTGATAACTGACCGGTGTGTCGGTCTCCAGCAGAATTCTTTCAAGAGGTGCCCGATTGATCGCTTCTTGATGGGGAGGGCTGTAAGTCAGAGCAGGAGTGGCAGAAATAAAGTAGCCCAGGGCCAAAATTTCATTTAAAACATCTATAGGACCGGAATACCAATGAAAGACAGCTTTTCTTATTTTCTTCTCTTTCACCATTTCCAGGGCATGGCGATGGGAATAGCGGCAGTGGATAATGATTGGTTTGCTAAATTCATAAGCAATCTCCAGCAACTCCCCGAAGACCTTCCATTGAAGCTCCTTCCTAACTTTAATCTTATAATCCAGCCCGATTTCACCTAAGGCCACATATTCCTTAACATGATCTCTGACAAAGGATAAATTTTTCTTCACCTCTCCTTCTCTTATCTCCCATGGATGATAACCAAGAGCTGGATAAACATAACCATTATTCTCACGAGCGATCTTAAGAATCTTTTTGTTGGACTCTTCGTCGACTCCTACAGCAATGACTCCTTTAACCCCAACTTCTCTGGCTTCCTTAAGAGACTTGGGGAGGTCATCTAACTCCTCCAGATGGGCATGACTATCTATTAAAGAGACTTTCTCCAATCTTTTCCCCTCTGAATTTTATCCCCCCTGCCCTATCCTGTATTTCAATCTTGCCCTTTTCATTCTTTTTAACTTCTGTCTTTTTGCCTTTCTCAGGTTTATATTCTCAGATGTCGAACTCCCTGATAGTTTTTCGATCCTCTTTATAAGCTCCCGTCTCGCAAGGAATCGATTGAGAGATTGGCTCCTCTCCTTCATACATTTCACTTCCATCCCAGTCGGTAGATGTTTTAGATAAACACAGGTAGAGGTCTTATTAACCTTCTGTCCTCCCCGTCCCGATGAACGTAAGAATTTCTCTTCGATATCCTTCTCATGGATGCCAAGGGCTTCCATCCTTTCTATAAGCCATCTAAGCTTTTCTTCGCTTACGGGAAAATGAATCATCGGAGTCCCTCCTCTTTTCCAAACCGCATGGGGCCTGCCGATTGCATAATCCGTTGTCCTAATCGTTCACTGACTCGAAAGGGTATCATCGGGGCTTGAAGAAATCGGAATTCCAGATATTTATATAAAAAACCCTTCTTAGCATCTAAAGTCACTTCATTCCATGGGATAAAGAGATTGGGATGATTAAATCGGAAGAGGAAAAACAGAGAGATATAGAGTCCGGATTCATTGGCCCCAATGGTGAGACAATTGTTGTAGCCTATCCTCCACCGCATCTCTGCACTCTGGAACCGCCAGCGTTCGCCTTGAAACTCTCCTGAGAATCGATAAAAATTTGCAAGTGCACTCCAACCACTGATACGGCCAATAAGGGGAAAGATCACTACTAAAACAAGAAAGACTACTATTAAAATCAGTTCTAAATTCATTTATATTTCACTCCTAAAATTTTTTTGGATGCCTTTTCTAACGGCATTGGCAAATTTTTTGAGTTTTCCCTCATCTTCTCGGAGTAAATTCCGGATTTTTCGGCTAATCTCCAATTGGACTCCACCCTTCAAACGCCCTCGGTTACAAATATTCAGTGGATCCGTTCCCATCAGTCCTTCTGTAGGGGGTCGGGTTTGGAAACTTGCTATATCTAATTGGCGTTTAATTTCAACACATAAGTCGCCATGAAGACCCCCTACCATTATAAACTCCTCTTTCTGGTCGATTTGTCCATGAACGGTGATTACAATGTCAGCTTTCTCCACGGCTTTCAGTGCTCGAGGCTCATCGAAAAGATGACTTTCAATGTGAAGAACGCTGTTTCCATTTTTCTTTAACCCCTCGAAGCTGTAGAAAGAGTAATTCATCCCTGCAATTGCTTCTGCAATTTCTGTTGTTCCAGGTTCGATCTTTCCGCCATGGGGAGCCATGATGAGAACACGGGGATCTCTCAATTCAACTATGATCCGATAATCTTGGCCTTCTATCTCTCGATTGGAAAGTTCTTTAAAGTTTTTATAAGGAGAGGTCATTTCACCTGTCCCATGAGTTTAAGACTTATTTCCAGATTCTATATTGTAACACCAGCAGAGCATTCCTCCATCAATGTTCTTCACATTCTCAAAACCTTCATGCCGTAATCTAAGACAGGCTTTATAAGAGCGAAGGCCTGACTCGCAGTGGACTGCAATCTCTTTCTCCTTATCGAGTTCATCGGCACGTTTTTTTAATTCTCCTAAGGGTATCCACATAGAATTAGGAATCCGTTTCCTCTCTACTTCGTCTTTTTCTCTAACATCCAACACCTGAAAAGATTCTTTTGAGGTTTCAAGCTTCTCTCTCACTTCTGAGGCTCGGATACCTTTTACCCTCCCCTCCAGCTTATTCAACAGGACATTGGATGCTACAATGACGGGCGATAGGACTGGACTGAAAGGAGGGGCATAGGCTAAGTCCACATTGGCCAACTCCTGGCAAGTCATCTTGCCATGAAGAGCCATTGCCAGTATATCAATGAATTTATCTGAACGTCCCTCCCCAATCGCCTGTCCCCCTAAAAGACGGCCTGTCTCTTGATCGGCAATCACCTTCAGGGTTGACTCCTTTCCTCCTGGATAATAGTGAGCCCTGTCATGTCCTCTGACAATGGATTGGATGGGATGAAATCCTTCTTTCTCCGCTTCTCTCATGCTTAATCCAGTCTTGGCTACATTGAAATCAAAGGTTTTAAAGATCGCTGTTCCCAGGACTCCTAAGAAGGTAGCATTTCCACCACAGACATTTACCCCAACCACCCTTCCCTGTTTATTTGCGGTAGAACCAAGAGGAACCCAAACCCTTTTCCCTGTAATGAGGTGGGTCGTCTCCGCACAGTCACCTACTGCATAAATTCCTTCTGCACTCGTCTCCATCTTTTCATTGACCCAGATGGCCCCTGTCTCACCGATCTTAAGCCCGGTCTTTTTTGCCAGCTCAACCTGAGGACGAATTCCAAGTCCCATCAGAACTGCATCAGTCTCTATCTCCTGAGCTTCGGTCTGAACATGAGTGATTTTTCCCTCTTTTCCTCTTAAGGCTTTAATGCCCTCTGAGGTAAAGATCTTTATCCCTTTCTTCTCCAGATATTGGCGAAGGATACCAGCAAAATCCTCATCAAAGAGAGTCAAGATTTGAGGTGCTAACTCAACGATCGTCACTTTTTTCCCCAAATGGAAAAGGGATTCAGCCATCTCGAGTCCGATGTACCCCCCTCCTGCAATCACTACATTATTGATAGTCTGAGATCTCATTTGCTCGAAGATAGTATCTGCATTAAAAATAGAACGAAGGTAAAAGATATTACCAAGGTCAATACCTTCAATCTTTGGACGTATAGGCTGTGCGCCGGTGGCAAGGACCAATTTATCAAAACGATCGGTAAAAACCTCACCCGATCCAAGTTTCCGGCCAGAAACTGTATGGTTCTCAATATCAATTTTTTCAATCCGGCGGTGATTCTGGACTCTGATCCCATCCTGTGCGAACTTGCCAGGTGTCCGGGAGATCAATTCTTCTCTTTCTTTAATGATGCCACTGATATAGTAGGGAAGCCCACAGCCAGCATACGAAATCTCTTCTTCCTCCTGATAGATGACTATCTCCATTTCTGGATCACATCTTCTTGCCTTGGCTGCTGCCTTTGGTCCTGCAGCCACTCCTCCGATCACTAAGAGCCTCTTTCCCATTTTAAAAATTCCCCCTTACAAGTTTTCTTTCCATAAAAACATATTATTCCCATCAGGTCAATTACGAAATTGGGGACGGGTTCATATTTTTCTTGCATGCGGCAGGCGTCAGGGGAGAGGAGATATTTTATTCATTCCTCCTACCATGAGAAAAGAGATGTTTAAAAAATTTTTTGACAAGCATATTAAAAAAGCATATAATAAATATGTAAAAAGGAGGTGTTTTATATGCGTGCTACTTTGAATCTCCCTGATGCTCTGATTCATCACCTTCTTCAGGTCACTGGAGAAAAGAAGAAGACAAAGGCTATCTGTTTGGCTATCGAGGACTATATTCGTCGCAAACGGAGAGAAAAACTTCTTTCCCTCAGCGGTAAAGTCCAATTTGAGCTCGGCTGGCAGGAGATGGAAGAGATTGAGCTGAAAGGAATGCAAAAACGTGAACCCCGCAGGAAGTATCGTTGATACGAGCGTTTGGATCGACTTTTTCAAAGGGGTCGCTTCTATCAAGGCTTTCATGAACGAAAGGATCCTTAAGGATAGAGTATTCATATGCGGACCGATCCTATTTGAATTGCTGCAGGGAATAAAATCATTAGAGGAAAAAGACCTTGTCAAAGAAGCGCTCCTCTCTCTTCCTTATTTAGAAATTACCCTCCAAGATTGGGAGGGTGCAGCTTCTCTTTCCAGAGATCTCCGAACAAAAGGAATCACCCTGCCCCTTACCGACCTTTTGATTGGTCAATTGGCTAAAAAGAATAACCTGGAAGTGATCTCTTTGGATCCCCATTTTGATCAAATTTCCGGATTGAAACATCGCAAACCCTGAATTTTTCACAGGCTGAAGCTCCTGCCTGCTACAGGCAAGTGCCAGGGGAGAGCCGTAGCGTTTGCTTCCGTGTTTGCCAATTGTGGTAACGATAAAATACGGATGCAAAGTTTCATCTTCGATGTTTTCCTTGAGTGTCTTATTGATCTTGCTGATATTCTGCCTCAAGGTGTCCTGATCGATGCCTCCCTTCCTCTCCCAATGCTTAAAGAATTCTTCTACCCTTCATGAAGAAAGACCATAGGCTTTCAAATTTGAACCCGTCCCCAATTTTTATAATTTTTCAATCGGGTTGGCGTAATAAAAACTAGGTGCAAGGTCAAAGGAGAAAGGTTAAAGGGTAAAAGATCGTCAACATTCAAAACACTGAAATTATTTCTAAGGATTTTATCCTTTCCATAAATAAAAAAGCGCCGGCAGGAATACCGACGCTCCATAAATCTAAAAAAAGATTTAAACCCAATTCTCAGGTATTCGATTTCATCGACATGGAAACCCTGACCTCACCTGTCGGCGGACAGGTGCTTGAGGAGGCACAACTGGTCGTAACGCTGGGTTGTTTGAGATACTCCTCCCTCCAGACCTTATCAGCGAAGGCTGCAAATCGTGCCGCATAAGCATCCATCTCTTCTTTCATCGTGGTGACAACCTCCTCAGCACCTTTATGAGTAAAGTAGGGTTTTGACTCTTCAATCACTTCCCTGAAAATGTGGGGATTGTCGATGATCATGCAAGGTCTCAGTTGGTTCTCATTCATCGGCTGTCTTTTTCGAATGGCCCTAAAGAGAGGGCTATCCAATGCTTCAGCTAAAGGAACATCTTTGATATTGTGCATGGCCACATGGGTATACACGCAAGGCTCGACATCTCCATTGGCATTGATGTGAAAATATCTCCTCCCCCCGGCAATGCATCCTTGGACATGAGGGCCGTCATTCCAGAAATCGAGAATAAACATAGGCTTGGCTCTCCTGAAATAAATGACCTGTTTTCGGAGATGATTTCGCTGTTCCGGAGTAACCATCAGGTTGATATCTCCCTGGCCATTGACAGGGATGTAGAGGAAATACATCTGGGCGATAATTCCTTTATTCAAAAGATGGTCAATCCATTTCTCAGATGAAACCACATGGACATTATCTTTTGTCACTGTCGCTGAAGAACCGAAAAGGACATGCGCTTCTTTGAGATGGTCCATGGCCTCCATGATCTTTTTATAAACTCCAGGGCCTCTCCATTTATCCGTCTCTTCTTCATAGCCCTCGCAGCTCACCACAACCATTGCATTGCCCAGATCCCTTATTTTTTCTGCCTTCTCCTTTGTCAGCAATGTCCCATTGGTATATACCTGAAAGAAGATCTGGGGATGGTCCTCAATCATCTGGAAAAGATAAGGGTACATAAAAGGTTCGCCACCGAGGACGGTAACAAAATGAAGCCCTATATCTATGCATTCCCTTAAAATACGTTTCACTATATCATAAGGTAGTCCAGGATGCCTCTGGTAACCCAAAGTATAGCAACCTGCACACTTTAGATTACATTGCCATGTGGGGCTAAGGATCATGACAAAAGGAGGTCGAAACCCATGCTCTTTCTCAAAATGGTCCCTCTTCCTATTCCCCATGAACCAGGCATTATTGAAGAGGGTATTGAAGATAATGGTTCGGTTCTTTGGAGGAAGGTACTCCAAAACTCCTCGAAATAATTTTTTTGAAGGATGGCCTGGGGTTTGAAGCATGTTCCTGACACCTTGGATAGCACCCAAAATTTCATAATCCGAAGTCAACTTCTCTCCTAAATAAGTCAATTGAACCAATCTTTCATCTGAAACTCTCCTCAGAAGTTCAACGATCATCTTTGAGACTTGATGCCCAGAAAGATCTCTAATCTGCTCTGAAAAGTTCATTTTACCCTCCTGATAGATAAATTAACTCTGAACTGCCTTCCAGAATCCTAAGATAGCAACAGCGATTCCTACGATTAATTCATTAATGAGATTCCCGTTTATGGTGAAGGAAGCAATAATCAACCAAATTCCCAATAATCCAATGATCCAGTTTTGCCACATATTAAATCACCCCACTCAATTTTATCTTCTCTACCTGAAGAAAAATAAAGAGCAATTTATATGCCACGACCACTGGATTTCGGTCTAATGGAAAGGAATTAAAAATGTTTAAATATCAAAGGATTGGGATGAAGTTAAAAATTACTTTTATTTGAAATGGTAAGGAAAAATTTATTTTGTGATGTTTTTATTCGCAATTTCAGGAGAAATTGAAAAATCCTTTAAAAACAGAAAAATGGATGCGATAATTTTTTTCTCATTTTTACACCATTTTATCGCAATTAACGCGATTTTCTATGGTGTAAGCATAGATTCTCTAATCAAACAAAGACCAGATGTATGATATAAGCAAATTTAGAAGAGTCTGCTTGCTCATTTTGGGTTGAAAGACCGAACTATTAGGAAAATTGGCGGCGCCAGGGAAAGTATCAGCACAGAGGGTACCGAATCCAAAAGTCTTACCTGCCTATTCCCAGGCAGGCATGTATTACCATTTTTTCCCGAAGCCACGGCTGACTCTGGCCTCCTTTACAAGCAACTCTTTTCCCATGAAACTTTTTCGATTCAGCATGGATACAGCTCTCCGGGCTTCCCATTGGGTAGACATTTCCACGAATGCAAACCCCTTCGGTTTGCCGGTTTGTCTATCCTCTACAATCTTGATGGACATGACATTTCCTGCATTGGAGAAAAAGGTTTTGAGTTCGGCTTCGGTAGTCTGGGAAGGAAGATTACTTACGTAAATTTTCTTATTCATTTCGTCTCCTTATTTTATATTTCCCGCTATGGATGAAAAGTGCGCGAAGCAACGCTATATCCGAAGGGGAAAAAACACCATTTGATAGACAATGGTATTGAAGCCTCAAAATCAAATTCTTCTCTCACAAAGAGATATCTCTATTTTTTGAAACATTCCAGACAGAATAGTCTTTTGTCACCTGGTGGGGCGACCTGAACAACAAATTCCTTTCCACAACCCGAGCAGACAACTTTATAGAATTTAGGGCGGTTTGAACGGCTGGGTTTTGGACCACGAGGCCCTCTCTGTCTTCTCCTCTGCATCATTTTAACCTCTTTCCACTCCCCGGTTCAGAGATTGGAAAACAACCTGATCAATAGCGTCTTCTATCACCGTAACCCTGTCGCCCTCGATGACTGCCTTGCCCACCAGATCTTCCTCGGTCGGTGCGAGGACGTGCCTCATTTACATTCATCTGTTTGCCCAGGAGTTCCTTCCCGTTAAGGTTCTTAATCGCTGCTTGGGCCTCAGCCTGGTCAGGCATTTCGACAAAACCGAAACCTCGAGGTTGGCCATTATACTTATCTTTAACGATCGTTGCAGAGCTTACCTGCCCAAAGGCCTCAAAGGCCTGTCGAAGATTTTCCTCTGATACATTATAGGATAGATTTCCAACATAAATATTCATGGTCGCTCTCCTTATTTAGGATTGTTTTAGTGCTCAATGAAACTCCTCAGTTTATTGGCCCGGCTGGAATGTTTCAACTTCCTTAAGGCCTTCTCCTCAATCTGTCGGATCCGCTCCCGAGTGACATCGAAATCCTGCCCTACCTCCTCAAGGGTATGGTCGTGCTTCTCTCCGATCCCGAACCGCATCCTTAAAATCTTCTCCTCCCTTTGGTTCAGAGTGGAGAGGACTTTTTGAATTTGTCTTGCCATATTGGAGCTTATCGCTGCGTCCTGAGGCGAGATCGTCTCTTTATCCTCGATTAAATCCTCTAAGCGGCTATCCTCCTCCTCACCGATAGGGGTTTCGAGGGAAATGGGCTTTTTGGTGATCTTCAAAATCTTCTGCACCTTTTCCAGAGACATCCCCATTTTTTCAGCGATTTCCTCCAGAGTGGGTTCTCTTCCACTTTCCTGAACTAAGGTTCGAGAGGTCCGGTTCAGTTTATTGATGATTTCGTGCATATGGACAGGGAGACGAATGGTCCGGGCTTGATCGGCGATAGCCCGCGTGATGGCCTGTCGAATCCACCATGTGGCATATGTACCAAACTTATAGCCCCGCTGGTATTCGAACCTATCCACTGCCTTCATTAACCCGATATTTCCCTCCTGGATCAAATCCAGAAATGGAAGTCCCCGATTCAAGTATTTTCTGGCAAGGGAGATGACCAACCTAAGATTGGCTTTTACCATTTCACTCTTCGCATCGTTAGCCTTGGCCTCCCCTTTCTCAATCCCCTTCACCGCCTCTTTGATCTGATCCGAAGAAAGGCCACATTCCACTTCCATTCTGCCTACCTTCCTTTTGACATTCCGGGCGATCCTTCCCATCTTCTCTAAATCCTTTAGCCTGAGGCCTACCTTATCAGGAGAAAGAGAACCCTTCTTAATCGCCTTCTTCCTCATTATCCTCAAAGACTTTCTGGCTTCCTGGACTGAGATCCCTAAATCCTCCTCGTATTTTCCAACCTCCCTTATAGCTTTTTCCATCTGGATGTCCCACTGCTTCAACTTCTGAACGATTCTGTTAATCTGTTTTTCCCTCAAGTTGATCCGTATAAAGGTATTGAATATCTTGGTCTGTTTCTTCCAAATCTGGTCCTGAATCTTCTTTCTTAAAACTTCTTTATTCTTGTGCTTCAACCCTCTCTGGAGAATTCGAATCCGTTCTTCTCCCCTCTGGATCTTATCGATTAAGTTGAGAACTCTCTTCTTCTGGATCTGTTCTTCCTCAACGCTCGTCTCTTCATCGTCGATCTCATTAGTTACCTCTCTGATCTCGATCTTTCCAGTGCGAAGGGCGCCCCCAAGGCTGATGACCTCCTTGATAGCGATGGGGCAGTTGAGCACTATGCTTAGCACCTCCCGCTGGCCACTTTCGATCCTCCTGGCAATCTCCACCTCCCCTTCCCGGGTCAGTAAAGGGAACGATCCCATCTCCTTCAAGTAAATACTAATAGGGTCCGCCGCCTTTCCAAAGGTCTCCGGTTCATATTCAACGAACTCCTCCTCATCCCTCGCCCGAACATTATCATCCCCTACTTTCAATCCCGGAAACTCGCTGACCACATCGAGGTCCAACTCATCGGACAGGACCAAAGCATCTTCGTCCCGCCCTTGGCGGGACTTAGATCTGTAGGATTTCTTTGGAACCCATTCTTTCAAACTTCTTTCCTTTTTTCTATTTTTTCGATTTCTTTCCACTTAATTTTTTCCCATGAAACCCTATAAAGAAGTCCCTCTTCTTCAGGTAATAGCCCGAAGTAGAGACATTTCTGTTTGTGGCGGGCAGGGTGTAGCACCTGTCTAAGTCCAGGTAGGATATAATTCTAAGCATTCAACCACGGCTCGACTGACTTCACCGAAGTCGAGCCACTTTGCTCTTTAACTAATCACCCGTACATTAGTGGCCTGAGGGCCTTTTGGACCCTGAGAGATTTCAAATTCAACCTCATCTCCCTCTTTCAGGGTAAATCCTTCACCCTGAATAGCAGTACGGTGAACGAATACATCCTTCGCACCTTCCACTTCAATAAATCCAAAGCCCTTTTGATCGCTGAACCACTTGACTCGACCCTTCGCCATTACAACCTCCCTTGAAAATCTGATTTGTAAGTTGTCATACCCTTCCGGGTTTTACAAACAACCACAAATTGTGAAGTCTCTTTTTGGTTGATCTGTCTATTCCTACAAAACGCTCTACAACCTACTTTGTTATTACTACGCCCCGTTGACTTTCAAAAAGGATGAAATCTTTCGAGTCGTCTCTGGTAGTTTGTTCTCCTCATTAAGAGGCTGTTCATCGTTTTTATACGGACTACCTTCTTTTAAAGCCTGAGACGGGAGATGGGCTTGATCTGAAGAGAAGACTGTGCTCCTTTTTAAGACTTTATCGCCAGGCCGAATCTTCTCGGAATCCCACTGTTCGTTGTTATCGGCCCAATCAAGGGATGTATCGATATATTTCGCCACGCTTTTACCAGCAATATTAAGGAACAGGAAAAGCACGATCCGCCTGAGGTTTATAGGAGAAACTCTTAAAAGAAATGGAATATGCCGAAGGATCGAAGAGAAAGAATAAAACTCGCTTTGGACATAATGGTGTCCCTCGGCAAGCTCCTGGGGAGTCATGTTCTTGGGTTGAAATACGACGGTATGGTGGTCGTAGTGGCTCCAATCGTGTGATATGATTCGTCCCTGATCTTTGAAACGCTGGTATATTCGTGTCCCGGGATAGGGCGTTAGAACATGTAATGACACCGTGGGAAGTTTAGTCCTCGCCAAGAATTCCAGGGTGTCATCAAAAATAGCTTTCGTATCCGTATCAAATCCCAAAATAAGGGAGGGGTGAAAGGCGATACCATTGTCCTGGATAATCTCAATGGCCTCCTCAGTTTCTTCTATAGATTTAAGCGTTTTTTTCATTCCCATCAGGCTTGAAGGCGACACAGACTCAAGCCCAAAGAATAAAGCCGCACAGCCAGAGAGGCGACATAATTTCAGCATCTCTTTGTCTTTCGCCAAAGATATGGAGCTTTGTCCAACCCATCCGATGCCCAGGGGTATCAAAGCTTCGAATAATTTTTTGGAATATTCCGGGTGTCCGGTGACGTTATCGTCTAAGATCAAAAACGTCTTTGAACCAGATTGTTTGACATCCTCAACAATCATGGAAACCGGTCTATGCCTAATTTTTCTGCCATAGAAATCCGTCACTGAACAGAATTCACAGGCGTACGGACACCCTCTGGTCGTCAATAGCCCTACACAGTTGAATAGCGCCTTGTCAATATGAAAATCTCGCCTTGGGAAAGGAGACTTTGAAAGATCAGGTTCTGGTACATGGTAGAATTTCTGGAGGTTTCCCTTTTTAAAATCGTTGATGACATCTGCCCAACAGCCTTCTGCCTCTCCGATGACAACTGCATCGGCGTGCTGGATGGCTTCTTGTGGCAAGATGGTGGGATGAATTCCACCGAGAACGACTTTGGAACCTTTTCGTCTATACATATCGGATAATTGATAGCTTCTATTTGCTGTTGCAGTCATGCAAGAAATTCCAACCAGATCGAAATCTAAAGAAATATCTATATCCCTGATTTCTTCATCTACAACGGTAATGTCAATATCATTTGGTGTCAGTGAGGCCAGAATGTGTAAACCTAATTGAGGTATTTTAATAGCTTTTAGTACCTTTCTACCAAATCTATGAGAAGGTGAAACCAATAAGAGTTTCATCGCAATGCCTTCGTTTCTTACAAAAATATTTAGAGGGTGGCATCCCATCTAATGCAGCATCGGGGTTAACTTTCCCCTGAGAAGAGTTTGGATGCCTTTAGTGACGCAGACAGTAAGGTGAATGCCTTAGAAACTGGGATAACCTCCCCGAGGAAATTCTTTAGAATATGGCTTAGGTTATTCCTTCTCCTTCTTTTGCAAGAATGCTGTGAGTAAGTCTGTCGGGAGAGGAAAGATCATCGTTGAGTTTTTCTCGGCCGAAACCTTCGTTAGGGTTTGAAGGAACCGCAAATGGATGGCTGCAGGATAGACACTGATAATATTTGCTGCTTCAGCCAGCCTCTCTGCTGCCTGGGCCTCTCCCTCAGCATGGATGACCTTGGCCCGCCTCTCCCTCTCTGCCTCAGCCTGACGGGCGATGGCCCGCTGCATCTCTGTAGGAAGATCCACCTGTTTTGTCTCCACCAGGGAAACCTTGATTCCCCAAGGCTCCGCATGTTTGTCCAAGATGTCTTGGAGTTCGAGATTAATCTTGTCTCTTTCTGATAAGAGTTCGTCCAATTGGGATTGGCCTATGACGTTCCTCAATGTCGTCTGGGCCAATTGGGAAGTGCCGTAAAGATAATTTTCAACTTCGACCACAGCCTTGTTAGGCCCTTAGCGCCACAACATCGACAAAAAGTTGTCGATTTTCGAACAGGGAAATGGTAGGCGCAGCCTTTAGGCTGCGTGAGGAGCTCGAGTAGAGCATCTACCCCTTACGCAACCTGAAAGTTTGCGGCTACTACCAGAAAAAGCTGCCCCGAAGGGGCCACCTCTTCCGGGCGAAGTCCCGGAAGAGGCGTAGATCCTTGTGGGGCCAAAATGGACATCTGCCTGCTCCCCGTACTTCCTCCATATCCACTAAGCCCTCCAATTCCTTTCGGCAATCCAAAGTGTCTGTGACAACCATGTATGGGCAATTGCTTTCACAGGGAATTTTTTGGGCAAAGACCTCGGAAAGATCATTATTCCATCCAACTCTCTCTAAATCGCTCACTTTTTTTAAAAACCTTCATGATTATTTCACCTCTTTCGTTAAATCGTTCCGTAAACCTTAGTCCATAGCACCATGAGAGACTCGAATCCTTTCCATTTTAAGGGGGCAGTGACATAAGGAATCATTACCTCCCGTCCCTCATCCGCTTTGCTTAATCCCGTTGATTGATACCAGAGACTATTCAACCTTTTCAGACAAAGTCAAAGTCTCTCGTTTAAGAGGAGAAGGAATGTAGACCAGGTTGATTTCTATCTTTCCCAGAGCCTTTCCCTTGATAGCCATCTTTGGGATTGTGACGTCCAAAGACCCTTCTGTAATACCTTCAGGCGCAAGAGCCTTCCAAAATGAATAAACCTTCTCAATTTTCTCTTCAGGTTTAAAAGGGATTGGTTTCCCAGCTTCATCCAAGTATTCGAGAGTGATCGCCTGGATGTCCAGGATATCTTTCGATTTATTGGTTATTTTGATGTGACCCTTGAGGCTCGGCGTCCCGACGATCTCTTTAGAAGCTATGTCCACGGTCGTGACGACCTTAAGGTCGCTAACCTCCACAAGAAAATTCTGGCCCTTAACCTCAGCCTTAGGTGGAACCAAATTTTTAGTGATTTGTTCTTGTTTGGGAGCTTCCACCTTCTGCTCCTTAGCACAACCAAAAATTCCAATCGCCAAACTTAAAGTTAACAATATAAAGATCTTTGTGAAATGCATAAAATATCCCCTTTCTTGGTTGGTAGTTAGTTGAAATACTAGACCTTTAGACTTAGCACCCCCTTCCGCATTTTTTGCAAACTTTTGGTAGATCCTAATAAGAAGGCCTTCGAGGCTTTATAAAAAAACCCGCAAAGAAGTTGTTTAGAGTTCTTTGCGGGTTTCTCTGACGTCCAAAAAAGTACTCTTTACAACTAGATTTAGTTTTTTATATCCTATTCTCTGCTAAAAAGCAAGGAAAATCGTTAATCTGCAGTTTATCCCTTGAAAGTGTGAAAAAACTTAATTCGACCGGCGTTGATGGTAAAAATTCTTGATCGCAACGGATTGAGGATCTAAGTTGGTTAGGCCGTAAATTTTAGCCCAATCCATTGCTTCTAAAAATTCCTGGGCAGTGATCCCACGTGAGATCTCGGGATATCCAAAGGCTTTGTATTCCACACGATATTGAGCCATAATATTCACGTAAGTTGATTTAGGAAGGGTCTCAGCCACCCATCTAACAAATTTTTCTGTTCCAGCTACCCTATTGGGCATAACCAGGTGTCTGATCATCAACCCACGTAGGGCAATCCCCTGCTTATCGACCTGTAGCTGTCCGACCTGTCGGTTCATTTCGATGATCGCTTTCTTAGTTATCTCAGGATAATCTGAAGCCCCGGCTGAATATTTTGCCGATTTATCTGGATCCATGTACTTCATATCTGGCATATAGATGTCAACGATTCCATCTAATATTTTCAATATCTCCAAAAGTTCGTAGCCGCTGGTATTGTAGACCAGAGGGAGACGCAACCCTTTCTTCAAGGCAATCCGTGTGGCATTGAGTATGTTGGGCATTACATGGGTTGGAGTTACGAGATTGATATTATGGCAGCCAATCTTCTGAAGGTGAAGCATCATATCAGCGACGTCTTCATCCTGAACTTCCTTTCCTCTCCCCTCATGGGAGATAGGCCAATTCTGACAGAAGATACAACGGAGGTTGCAATTAGAAAAGAAGATGGTACCAGACCCTCCTCCGCCCACCAAACACACCTCCTCGCCAAAATGGGGATGATAGCTGAAGATCACAGGTTTAACTGGCGCTTTGCAGAATCCCTTCTCTCCTTTTAATCGATTCACACCACATCGTCTGGGACAGAGCTGGCAACTTTCAAAGATGGCATAGGCCTGTTTGATCTTTTGGGCCAATTTCCCTTCCTTCTCCAATTTCTCATAAGCTGGGATCCAGCGCTCTTCCTTTCTCTGTGAGGCATGAAGGGAAAGAGGAGAAAGGAATAGTGAACTACCTAAGAGAAAAGAATTTTTAATAAAATCCCGGCGTGTCAATTTCATATTAAATAAATTATACTCCATTGCGATCTTTTTGTGAAGATATTAAAATTTTGTAACATTTTAATTTTTTGGAAAAGAGTTCTGATAAAGATATCGTCATATCCTAAATCCCCCTCAATCCCCCCCGTGGTCGGGTCTTTTCGACTTTTTCAAAGGGGGAAGCATTTCTCCTCCCTTTAGCAAATGGTTCGGGATTCTTACCATCCTGAGCCTGTCGAAGGAGGGAGGTGGGGAGGGATTTTATGAGGCCTCTTTCAAAACGCTAAATTAATACAAAATTTAAAAAGGGTTGACTATTAAATCAATTCCAATGTAATCTAATAATATGAAAAGTTTGATTTTTGATAAATCCATATCCAGTCCGCAGATAACGAAACGAGAATTTCTGAAGTTCTGTGGTAAGAGTCTTTTCCTCCTCTCCGCTTCGTATCTCGTCGGTTTTCCTGAAACCTCCAAGGCACAGATAGTGAAAAAAGGGCTCATTGGGACAAAACTTTCTCCATACTTCACTCCCCTTGAAGGTGGAGAAATCCAGTGTGAACTCTGCCCCCACCGTTGCCGTGTCTCCAAAGGAAAAAGAGGTCTTTGCAGAGTGCGGGAAAACCGAGATGGTAAATACTATAGTCTGGTTTATGGAAATCCTTGTGCCATTCATCCAGACCCGATTGAGAAGAAACCCTTTTTCCATGTCCTTCCTGGCACTATCTCTTTTTCTCTTGCCACAGCAGGATGCAATTTCCAGTGTAAATTTTGCCAGAATTGGGAAATCTCCCAGGCCTCTCCAGAGGACGTATACAGCTTAGATGTCCCCCCGGAGATGGTGGTAAGAAAAGCGAAAGAGATGAGGGCCCATTCCGTTGCATACACTTACGTAGAACCTACCATCTTTTCTGAATATATGTTCGACATTGGTCAACTCGTAAAGAAGGCAGGCCTTCTGAATGTATGCCATTCTAATGGGTTCATCAATCCAAATCCCCTCCGAGACTTGTGCAAAATGTTGGATGCGGCCAATATAGATTTAAAGGGGTTTACAGATACCTTTTATCATGAATTGTGTAGTGGGGAACTAAACCCAGTGCTAAAGACTCTAAAGACTCTAAAACAGGAGAAGGTTCACTTAGAGATTACAAATCTGGTCATCCCCACAAAGAATGATGAGATCTCTCTAATAAAAGAAATGTGCCTCTGGGTGAAGAGAGAATTGGGTGCAGATACCCCTATTCATTTCTCCCGGTTCTATCCTCTCTATAAACTTAGGACTCTTCCCCCAACACCGGTTTCGACACTGGAGAAGGCTCGGGCAACAGCTTTATCTGCGGGTCTTGAATATGTTTATATCGGTAACATTCCTGGCCACGAGGGTGAGAATACCTATTGTCCCAAGTGTAAAAAGATGATCATCCAACGGACAGGATATATGGTTGGTGAAATACATCTGAAAGGGGGGAAGTGCAGGTATTGCGGGAAGCCGATCCCTGGGATCTGGTCATAAATACCTAAAATTTGATGAAAAAAAAATTATCTTTTTCTTGCCCAATCTGCGGCCGAAAGACAGACTACGCTTTGACAGAGTTGTTCGAAGGAGCTTCAGTGACCTGTCCTTTTTGTAAACTCACTCTCACCCTCCACGGACATATGTGGAAGGATGTTCAAAAGGAAATCCAAAAACTAAAGGAAGAGACTTGAATTCTAAATCAAAATAACTAAGAGGCTTCGCCTGTCGCTTCAAGAAATATCTTCTCCATCATCAGCTAAATGGTAGAGTCTTCATTCACTGAATAGAGCCTCTTCTGCCTTTGGATCTCCTTTCTCACCATCCCCTTTTCCTCAAGGTATTTCAAATGGGCGATCGCCTCTCCAACGGCAAACCATTTCTGCGAAACAGGAAAGAAATCCCATGAATCATAAACGATATCCCAGTGCATCTGAGAAGCCACCTCAAATGCAGTCTTATTGGCATTTCCCAAGATGGAAAGGACTTCCTCAGCTCTCTCTTGGTGATGATCTTTCAACTCTTGAATTCTCTCTCTATAGTTACTGAAAACGCCCCGATGGCCAGGCAGTACAAGCTCAATATCGAGTTCGTACACCTTTTCAAGGCTCTCCAGATATTCTTTAAGAGGATTTCTATCATCAGACCATAACTGAATGGTAGGAGTGATGTCATTAAGAATATGATCTCCAGCTACGAAGATCTTTCTGTAGGGTTCGTAAAGACACATATGCCCCCAAGAATGGCCTGGGGTTTCGACACACTTGAAAACATAGTCCCCGAAGTGAACAGTATCACCCTCTTTCAACATATGAAAAGCTAAGTTTTCTTTTGATCTGAATTTAAAACCAGGATGGGTCTGTCGGGTTGTCTGAAGCTCATTTTCAGGGTAACCATTCAAACGAGCAAAATGAATAATTTCATCCCATGGAAAACCAGAGTTAAATCGGTCAGCATCTGGCTGGTTGAAGTATATAATCGAGGTATCTATAGCGATCTCTGATACGAGGCCAAGATGATCGGAGTGTAAATGAGTAATAAAGAAGTCTGTTTTTTTTATATCCACTCCCAGTTCCCCTAAACCAGTATACATTGCATTCTTACACTCTTCTCGATTCCATCCCGTATCAATAATCAAATTCCGATCCGAAGTTTTTATGACATAGGAGTTGAGAGCCTTTAAAGGATTGTCAGGGAGGGGAATTTCAATTTTATAAAGATTTTTTAAAATTTCTTGAACCATCACATTGCCTTAAATGTTATATGGCATATCACCTATGCTGAGTCAAGAGAACATCTCACTTCTCACCTACGCTTTTATATTCTTTTGCATTCATCCGATGCTTTCGAATTAGATTCTGAAGTTGCCTTCGGTCCATTCCCACATCCAAGGCAGTTTTAGAGATATTCCCTCTATTCCTTTTCAGGGCTTCTTTTAAAAAGACCCTCTCCAATTCATCCTCTGCCTTCCGCTTCAATTGCCATTTCATTCGTCTCAGCTCTTCGCTGTCTCTGGGCACTGGATGCGATGCCTCTTCACCCTCACCTCTCACCTCGGGTGGAAGGTCTTCTAATTCGATTCGGTTGAAACGGGCAAAGAGCATTGCTCTCAGGATACAATTTTCCAACTCTCTCACGTTTCCAGGCCAAGCATAGTTTTCTAATACCTGAAGAGCCTTATCTGAAATTTCAAAAGTTCTTCCCTTCACTTCCTTCTTGTGTTTCTCAAAAAAATGAGGGACCAGAAGAGGGATATCCCCCTTGCGTTCCCTCAGTGGAGGAAGTTTAACGGAGACCACATTCAGTCGGTAGAAGAGGTCTTCTCGAAACTCTCCTGAATCGACCGCTGCCTTCATATCCCGATTGGTGGCAGTAATCAACCGGACATCGACATCAATCTGTTCTGTCCCTCCTACCCTCATAAACGGATGGCCTTCGATGGCCCTTAAAATCTTAACTTGAAGCTCCTTGGGCATCTCACCAATTTCGTCTAAAAAGAGCGTTCCTCTCTGTGCCATTTCAAAATTCCCGATCTTTTTCCTCCCTGCTCCAGTAAATGCACCTTTTTCATGGCCAAAGAGTTCGCTTTCAAGGAGTTCTTTGGGGATGGCAGAACAGTTGACCACGATGAAAGGGGAACCTGCCCTTGGGCTATTGAGGTGAATTGCCCTGGCCACCAATTCTTTCCCGGTACCACTCTCACCCTCAATCAGAACGGTGGCCTTACTATCCGCCACTTGGCAAACAATCCCCATAATCTCCATCATCTTAGGATGTTTACTGATAATCGTATCCACTCCGTAAAGAGATTTGATCTCTTCTTTCAATTGCCTGTTTTCATTAATGAGATCAGCCTGAAGGAGTGCCCTTTGGATCACCAACTCAACCTCTTCTATTTTGATAGGTTTGAGGAGGTAATCCAAAGCTCCTTCCTTCATGGCGTTGACAGCTGATTCGATCGTTCCGTAGGCTGTAACCAGTATCACTGGAATTTCTGGTCGAAGTCGCTTCGCCTCATGAAGCAAACTGAGGCCATCTCTCTTGGGCATTCTCATATCGGTGAGGAGTAAATTGATTTCATTGTCTTTAAAAATACGAAGGGCCTCCTCTCCATCTCCGGCAAGAAGGACCCGGTATTGATCCTGTAGGTTCACTTCCAAGACCCGCCTCATCCTCTCTTCATCTTCAGCAATGAGAATAGTTCTCTTCATCCCTTATATCCCTTTTCCCAAAGGTAGAGTAATCGTAAAAGTGCTTCCACCCTTCTCACCCTCCTCTATTGTAATATCCCCTCCGTGCTGGGTGATGATACGATGGGCAATGGAAAGCCCCAATCCTGTCCCCCCTTCTTTTGTGGTAAAGAATGGGTCGAAGACTCTATTCTGCATCTCTTTTGGTATTCCTTTTCCTGTATCACTGAACCGAACCAAAATCCAACCTTTGCCATCTTCCATTACCGTTACCCTGAGAATTCCTCCGTAAGGCATCGCCTCCAAGGCATTAACGCCTAAGTTCATAAAGGCCTGCCTCATCTGGTCCGTATCGATTGAAACTTGAAGAGATTTTTGAGGAGCCTCCTTCTTTATTTCCACCCCTAATGTATTAGCCTGAGGGGAGAGTAGCAGAAGAGTCTTTTCCAAAACTTCACCGAGATCGCAACTCACCAACTTTGGCTCTTTGGGTCTTGCGAAGTCAAGGAAGCTGCTGATCAATCTATTGATCCGTTTGGACTCTTCCAAAATATAGTCGGTCATCTCTTCCTGAATCTTCTTATTCCCATGCTTTCGAATGGTCTCTGCCGATCCAGTAATGATTCCTAAGGGGTTTCGAATCTCATGGGCAATGCCTGCGGCTAATTCACCGATGGCCGCCATCTTTTCAGCCTGCATGATCTGTTTGTCTTTCAGACTCATATCCCGGTAGATGAGGGCCCTTGAGATGGCAAGGGCAATCTGGTTTGAAAAGGCCTCAAGGAGTTCGATTTCCTCAACGGTATAGTCCTTTGGAGACTGTTTCCCCCCTAATAGAATGAAACCCAATAATCTCTCTTTTAAAAAAATGGGGTTGACCACCATCCAACCCTTTTCGATCAAATTATCGATCTCCTCTATATCCCCTTCATTCTCCCGAAGGTGCTCCAGATCGATGGCTCTCCCAATTGATTTTACTTTCTTCACAAAGGGGTGGTGAGATGGATACTGTGTGGTTTCATTGTTTGGAGTCCCAAAAATCGAACGATATTCTCCTCCCTCATTTTTTTGGAAGAAGAACGTAACGAGGTCGACATGAAAGGTTTGAATAATATAATGGACTGTGATCTTAGCCACCCCATCGAGGTCCACCAGTTCAGTGAGGGCTCGTCCAAATTCTGAAAGCTTCGCCCGAAAATGGATCCTTTCCATATAAAAAAACTGATCGATCCAATCTCCCACTCTCCTCTGAAAGGGCCGAAGCATAAAGACCAGAGCAAGGATCATGACCGATTCTACCAGAAGAGATCTTCCGTAAGCCTTCTGGGAGAGGGTCTCCCCAATGTTTTTGATGATGAGAATATAGATGGCCAAAATCAGACCCGAAACTGAGGAATAGAGGATCCCTCCTCGAATGAGGAGATGGATGTCTAATAGCCGATATTTGATGAGTGCGATGGCGAAGAAAAAACTGACCAAAATCGAGTAGAGGCTGGCCAAAAAGAAGATGGGCCATCCCAATTTGAGAAAGTAGTTGGATAGATTGATGATCGTTCCTGCGATGGCCATGGAGATGATTCCGAAGATGAGGTATTTGATCTGAAGTTTTTGTCTGGGGACTCGTGTTGTCTGGAGGGATTGGATCAGATTTGTAATCCCCCAGTAGATCGAGATACCTGAGATAAAGGTGATCAATCCGAGAAAGACTAAAAATATCAACGGCTCTTCGAAAAGCAGACCATAATAGAACACATTTCTCAAGTCTTTGAACCGCTCGATGTCAATCCGGAAGGTGAGAAAAAAGGTTGCTAAGATCGTTACCGGGATCAAGTAGAGTACTATCCTTTGCCATCCTCTTGCCCATGGGCTCTCTCTGTTAAATGGAAAGACAAAAGAGAATTGGAGAAAAAACAAAGGGGCAAAGGCCAATCCCACAAAGATTACCTTCACTCCAAAGATAGCGTGTATGGGATTAAGGCTATTGATCATGATGAGCTCCCCCATATTCCAGGTGGCAAAGGAGAGGACGAAGCATGCAAAGAGTCGGTGTGCTATGTTTTTAGGGTTGCTTGAGAGGACGATGAGACATAGAGTGATATTCATCGTAAAGGCGAGCGCAGTAGGGAGCGCCAAGATGTTCATCAGTCCACCTCTTTTTGGCTACCGCCTACCTGTGGGCAGATAGAGCGTTCGGTAAGGCTAATTGTTTACCGAAATTTTAATCTCTAAGACGATGATAAACAAAATAGCTTGAAAGGTCAATGCTTCCTGCCGGCGAGACCCACTATCAAAGAATACTCCACGTAGAGTTAAGGGTTTAGGTCTGAATGTTTGGATGGAATCAGATCATTCAAACTTTTGTTCCAGATAATCAATGACCCTTCCAAAGGTTTATGAAGCAAACTTCTTTTTTTAGAAATACTATTTAGTGCCATGCGTCATAAATCCCTTTACTATACTTGTCATTCCTGTGGAAGCAGCCCCTGATCAAGTCAGGGGCATAAAAAATATACTGGATGCCGCATCAAGTGCGGCATGACATGCCAACTAAAAGTAAAGAATTGTTGGACACATTCCATTAGTCCTTGCCTGTATCTCTCTTCTTTCTCCTAAAAATATCCGCTTTCTGTATAGGAAAAGACCTGCCTAATTCTGCCTTCATCTCCTCTTCGCTCAACACATAGGTTTTAGCCCTCCACTCTCTCCAATATTCCTCAAATTCTTCATCCAAAAATGCTCGAAGCTCGGCCTCCTTTTCAGGCTGCGGTTTTTCATTCTCTATAATGGTCCTCCACCTTAACTCAACGAGGTCCATTACATCGGCCTCAGGCATGCAAATTGGCGCCCAGTGTGAACCATAAACGGGATTATAGGGATGATCCAACTTTTTCGTTGCATCGATGATGATCTTATCTCCAAACTCGGCATTCTGTCGGGGAACAGACGGATCTGAGCGAGGCTCCGTACTGAATCTCAAAACTTCGATGTCCCGGCTTCCTTGAACCCGTGTATTGATTGCCCACCATACCTGGCCAAGGTCAAAGGGATCGATATCGTCATCAACTAAAACAACAGTTTTCAAGTGGCTGCCTACCCGGCTCGATATCAAGGTGCGGCCAGCATTCCAGGAATGCCCAACATAACGGGGTCGCATCTGCACAATGGCAGAAGCCAGAGCAACGCCTTCTGGGGGAGAATTCACAGCTATCACCCCTTCCGGGCCATGAGACTCAAACATCCGAAGGGCCTCAGCAGCAATGCCGATACTGTAGAGAAATTGGTCTTCTGTCAACGGCTTGCCCAGCAGACAACCACGAAGAATGGGTTGATGACGATATGTGATTGCTGTTACTGTGAGGATTGGTCTTAACCTGACCCCGCCTGCATGATAGCCTGCCCACTCTCCAAAAGGACCTTCCAGGTGTCTTTCTGTGGGAGATACAGTGCCCTCAATAATAATTTCTGCATTGGCCGGGACTTCCAGATCGACTGTTTTACATTTTACGATTTGAATTGGCTCCTGGCGAAGAGCACCTGCCAATGCCAACTCATCCACATCAGGGGGAAAACCGGTCCCTGCGACGATCGGAACTGTCTCGTCAGCTCCAATGACGATGGCAATTTCAAGGGGTTGCCCGATTCTCTGACGCTGGCTGAAATGGTGGCTAATGTGAGCCATGGCGAGCATCCCCATTCCGGTATGATTTCGGTCGAAGACCTGTGCCCTATGCATTCCTACATTACGGATACCTGAATGAAGGTCTTTAGATACCACACCATGCCATGTTCCGATATAACGTCCACCATCCCTCGGGTGCCACCATGGAACGGGAAATTTTAAAAGATCAATATCGTCTCCCAAATTTATATTTTCCTGGCATAAACCTTCACTGACCATGATGGGGCTAAGGGGATTCTTAATTCTATCCCGAAAGACATTGATGATCTCAAAAGGAGAAGTACTCGAAGGCAATCCTAAAGCCATTGCAAAGCGCTCATAGCTACCAATCAGCCCTGAGACCAATCTGTAGTCGGCGCTGTACCCACGTAACTTTTCAAAAAGAAGAGCTGGTCCTCGGGGCCTCAAATCGTCCGACTTACGAATCCAACCGCTCACCTCATAGCGCCAATCCACTTCATCTGGAATCCTCCGCAGTTGCCCTGCCTTTTCTAAAATATTTATAAATTCACGCAAATCTTTGTAAGCCATCTCTTCACCTCTTGAATTAATCTGGGAATTTCCTTCTAACTTTTGTTTCCTCCCTCTCCCCCGGAAGGGAGAGGGGAAGGGTGACTTGTCAGTCAGGGATCCTTTTCTTTTGAAGACACTCCAGATCATGTAACGGTATAATAATGTCGGCGATCTTCTTTACTCTCAAACAACTCTCTTCTATCTCAAATGTACTTGTATGTACCCCTGGCGTAACAATCGGCATAATTTCTTTTACTGCCTGTGGAGGATCAAAATTTTCACGGATGCAGCAAAACCCTGTAATTACCGCGAGCCCTTTATTTGTATTTATGGCGACCGATTGTCCTCCAGGGGTATGCCCTGTTGTTAGAAGAACCGTTATGCCTGGAAATATCTCCACATCACCTTCAATAACTTCGAATTTAAGACCCTCAAATAATTCCTTTTTATATGCCATGGCTGAAATTATCCCATGAGGCTTACGACCGAATTCCAATTCAGCTTTCTGGACGATGAAGGTTGCCTTCGTAAATTTATGGGCCAATTCGATATGGTCACCGTGTAAGTGTGTAAGAATAACCGTATCAAAGTCTGAAGGCTTCAGCCCAATGTGGCTAAGCCCATCCTCAATGGATTGAACTTTTTCTATATTCATGCTCTTTCCGCTAAAGTAAGATATTGTAGATTCTCTGCCAGTATCTACCAATATCTTCCTACTGGCACCTTCTATGAACCAAGCCCCACAACCCGAAAACACCTGATCCCCCCAATTCATGAGATATGTGTACATAGATTTGGGACCATTTATTTTAACCAGCAGAATAGGCCTAATCAAATATTCATTGGTAGGCGTAGGGTCCCCTTCCATCATTGACTCATTCCTTTATCAAATGTTCCGCCTTCTTTGAACGTATGATAAGAGGGATTTCAAAGCTGAGGTTTACCCCCCATCCAGTAAGGCCACAAATTCCGATAAATTAGAAAAGAAGTCTATCGAACTCATACCAGATTGTCAAGGTCCTTAGCTTGTCCCTCAAACTAAGGAAAGATCCACTAAAGAAGCCAAGGATTGATTTAGTTATGCCTGTGCTATTTTTTCGGCCTCTTTAGGAAGAAGGTAGAGGCTGTTGTTAAAAACATAGATAACACTCCTAAAGAAAAAGCATTCGTATAGCTACAAGTGATATCAAATATGCGTCCGGCCAGAAATGTGCTAAAAGCACCACCCATTCCATAGAAAATAGTTCCTGCTCCAAGGATTGTTCCCATTCGATACAATCCGAAAAAATCTCCAGTTAATGCAGGGAATTGTGGTACATGTCCACCATAGCCAAATCCAAAAATACTGGCAAACAAATATAACACCCACATGTTTGAAGAACTCATCATCCCAATGATCATCGCACCCTCCAAGAAGGTGGAGATAGCTAATGCTCTTTTTGCTCCAATGCGCACCGAAGCTCCTCCCATGATTAGCCTACCAGCTATGCTAAAAGCACCTATGGTACTAAGAACGGTAGCAGCAATCATTGGAGAGAATTTGAGACTTTCTCGAGCATAGGAAACGACATGCACCATCATCATTTGCAAACCAAATCCTACCATCAAGTTCATGAGACATAGTTGCCAAAATGTCTTGGTATGAATTGCCATTCTAAAGGAAAAATCTTTAGCTTCTGAAATGATGTTGTTCTGTCTTAGGCCCCTTATCCGATTGTCTTTGCCTTTCATTTCAACGTTAGAAACCATTTTTATCTTTAACGGGTTCTTTCCTAAAAAAAAAGTAGCGATGATCATCACACTGCCTACAACAGTTCCTAAAATAATATAGGATAATCTCCAACCATAGGTTGAGATGAGGTGGCTGGCGAATGGCGGAATAATGAAATTCCCTACCCCTGTTCCAGCAGTGACAATACCCAATGCTAAGCCTCTCCATTTTGTAAACCATCTCGATATGGTGGTAAGCAAAGGGCTATAAGCAGTGCTCAATCCTGGACCTATGAGGAGCCCATAAGTCATGTAAATCTGCCAGGGAGTATTGATTTGGCTCGTCAGCAATAATCCCAAACCAATAAAGAGGCCGCCAAAACCAATGGTTATTCGTGGTCCAAACCTATCAACACCCCACCCACTCAGTATACCGAGGGAAGAATATGACAATAATAATAGTGAGAAAGCCCCGGATGTTGTGGCTGAGGTCCAGCCAAAATTTTCACGTAAGGGCTTAAGAAAAACCCCAAAAGAGTAAGCTCCGCCATATGCCATGCTCGCCACAAAAAAAGACGCTATAACTACAACCCAACCATAAAAAGGTTTTTCTTCAATCCCTTTTACACTGTGAAACGAATTGTTATGCATACACTCTTCTCCCCTTTTACAAAAAAGATTTTACATCACCGAAAAAGAAATATCTATTGAAATTCGACCGGAATTAATCTATTTTGATAACCATTCGATATCTCCCCTTATCCTCAATACCCTATATCCTCACATTCTACATCTTGGCATTTCATCTCCTCCCTTTGAAAGCTTTGGCCTTTATCTCAAAGATCATGGAAACCACGGTTTTCTATTTTTTAGTTATTCTTGACATGGAAATAAAGGAAGTATAATATTTTGAATCAATGGAAAATATCATTTTGAAGCGATTCAAGGAAAGCGGTGAGGTAAAGACACGTTTTCTTAAAGAGAACCTTCCCAAACTCCTCGATGTGATCAAATTAATCTCCCATCGTTTCGAGGCAGGGAACAAAATCCTTTTCTTTGGAAATGGTGGAAGCGCTGCCGACGCTCAACACCTGGCTGCAGAATTCGTCAATCGATATATCATGGACCGTCCTCCCCTTCCCGCCATCGCCCTCACCACAGATACCTCCATCCTCACCAGCGTCTCCAACGACTTCTCTTTTAAAGAAATCTTCGCCAAACAGCTCAGGGCCCTCGGCAAAGAAGGGGATGTTGCCATCGGCATCAGCACCAGTGGAAACTCTCCCAATATCGTCAAAGCCTTTGAAGTGGCTAAAGAGATGGGAATAAAAACGGTGGCCCTCACTGGAAACGATGGTGGTGACCTTGCAAAAATGGCTGATATTTCTCTCGTCGTTCCCTCCACCAGCACCCCTCGCATTCAAGAGGCACACATTCTCATCGGTCATATCCTTTGTGAAATGGTGGAACATCAACTCTTCTATAAAGTGAACCCTTGAGAGGAATGTTGTGAAGAAAGGCATAGAACCTCTTAACCTCCATCGAGTCACTCTAATCCCCCTGAGACAGAAGAAACATAAGGTGGAGAAAAACCTCTTCGTCAGGACATGGAAGAGAGGAGGAACGTTTATCGATTTTTTTAACTCTCTCCCTGATATCCTTGCAGGGAAGGAGTTGAGGGAAGTGGTGGAGAGGATCGCCGATGCAGTCCTTCGAAAGAGGACGGTCCTTTTGGGAATGGGTGCACACCCCATCAAGGTTGGGCTCAACCCAATCCTCATCGATTGGATGGGAAAAGGTGTGTTGAATGGCATCGGTATGAATGGGGCGTGTCTGGTTCACGATTTAGAATTAGCCATGGTCGGTCATACCTCTGAGGAGGTGGGTGAGGAACTTTCGAAGGGCACTTTTGGTATGGTGAGGGAGACCCAAGAAACTATCAATCATGCTATCCAGAAGGGCGCGAAGAAAGGGTTGGGCATTGGTGAATCATTAGGCCAGGAGATCCTTACAGGGAATTTCCCTTTCAAACATCTCTCCCTGTTAGCTTCGGGCAAGAAACTGGGAATCCCTATGACCGTTCATGTAGCTATCGGAACGGATATCACCCATATGGGACCTTCGGCAGATGGGGCAGCCATTGGAAAGGGGAGCCTCAAAGACTTTCATACCTTCGCCTCTTTGGTATCGAAACTTGAGAAAGGGGTCTTCATCAACTTAGGATCGGCTGTCATCATTCCAGAGGTCTTCTTAAAGGCATTAAGCCTTGCTCGAAATCTCGGCCATCCCGTGGCGAACCTCACAACGGTGAATATGGACTTCATCCAACATTATCGCCCTACTCTTAATGTAGTCAAGAGACCAACCCTGAAAGGTGGAAAAGGCTACACCTTGATTGGCCATCATGAGGTGATGCTTCCGCTTCTGGCTGCCGCCGTCCTCGAAAGGATCAAATGAACCCATCACCATTCCCCTCTCCCCAATGGGGAGAGGGTGGGGGTGAGGGGAGACAAAAGGGAGGTATGAAATGCTCGAATGCCATTTAGAAAAGAACAAGGCTCGATGTGCCTGTACTTATGAACCTTGTGACCGAAAGGGAAGATGCTGTGAATGTATTGTCTATCATTGGAGAATGAAGCAACTTCCAGGCTGTTTCTTCACACCGGAAGGAGAACGATCCTATGATCGTTCAATCAGACGCTTTATTGCTGAAAACAAGTAGGGGGTAATAAACTGTCTTTCGTTTGTCGGAGACGAAGCCCGTTTCGTCTAACGTCAAAAGTTAAAGGGGGTTAAAGATTTTAAGACGA
>Ga0194112_10001995_pt1 | contig 29622 bp, 20 predicted proteins | sample TA2MahC400mmetaG_FD_146191 | JGI IMG/M metagenome (GOLD analysis project Ga0194112, IMG submission 146191) | Freshwater microbial communities from Lake Tanganyika, Tanzania - TA2015016 Mahale Deep Cast 400m | ecosystem: Environmental > Aquatic > Freshwater > Lake | place: Tanzania: Lake... | reverse complement strand
TGCCTTGATCGAGCGCGAAGTGAGAAAAGAGGATGAAGGAGAGAGGGGGAGGAATCGCTTCCTCTGTATCCCGAAGAGAGAGAATGCCGAGGGCCGACGGCCAGGCGTATATTCCGGTTCAAAGAGGCCGCCGATTCCGGTTGATTCCGGCCACTTTTTGGGGCCGGCCGGAATCCGAAGCAGCGCTGGATCACTCACGCGAAATGGGCCATGATCCTTCCTTTTAAGGAGGCACAAATAGCTCGATGGAGGTTATCCATGCCGAAAACAATGGAAGTCCTGAGGCCGAAGGCCGCCGGGCTGATTTATCGGGCGATCGCGCGGGCCTGTCTCATCGGCAAGGAAACGGCCCGGGAGTATCTGCTCCGGGCGGAAGAAGCGGCTCTGGGTTGGCCGCTTCCGAAAGGGCTTACGGAGGAGGAGCTTGAGCGCCGGCTTTTCCCGATCGAACCGGTTTCAGTCCGCAAGGAGGCGGAGCCGGACTGGTCGCGGGTCCACCAGGAACTGCGCAAGAAAGCCGTGACCCGGCATCTGTGGTGAGAAGAACATCGGCGGACCGAGGCGTCCGGCTACGGTGACTCGCAATTTTGTGAACGGTATCGACATTGGGCCAAAGAACTTCATCCGGTTCTCCGGATCCCGCATAAGGCGGGGGAGATAACATTCGTCGAATACGCCGGGATGACGGTTCCCTACACGGACCGACAGACGGGAGCGGAGCGGGAGGCGCAAGTGTTCTTGGCGACGCTGGGAGCGAGCTCGTTGACCTATGCCGAATCCCAGGTGTCGCAGACGGCAGCCGACTGGATCGCTGGGCACGCCTGGATGTTTGAAGACTTTGGCTGCGCCACCGAGGCCTTGGTGCCCGATAATCTGAAAAGCGGAGTGACGTCGGCTTGTTCCTACGAACCGGGCCTGCATCCCACCTGCCAAGCCCTGGCGGAGCACGATGGCACGGCGGTGCTTCCGACGAGGAAACAAGCGCCGACCCATAAGGCGAAAGTCGAGATGGGGGGGGGAAAGTCGTCGAGCAGCGCGTCCTGGCGCCTCTGCGAAACCGCAAGTTTTTCGGCCTGGAGGATATCAAAGAGGCCATGCGGTCGCTTCTGGACGAGCTCAACGACCGGCCGATGAGCCATCTGGGGAGAAGCCGCCGGGAGCTTCACGAGGAGCTGGACCGGCCGGTGTTGCGGCCGTTGTCGGGGAGACCCTTCGAGATCGCCGAATGGAAACGGGTCCGGATCCATATCGACTATCATGTCGCCTTCGCCAGACATTACTACAGCGTCCCCTACGGCTTTATCAGCCGGCAAGTCGAAGTCCGGGCCACGGCCCAGACGATCGGGGTTTTCCTCAAGGGCGGGCAGATCGCCTCGCATGTCCGCGACGATGAGCCCTCTTTTTACTCGACGCTCCCCGCGCACAGGCCGGAGGCCCTCCAGGCCTACCTGAGCTGGAACCCGGAGCGGTTCATCCGCTGGGCGGAGAAAGCCGGGCCGGCGACGGCCGAGTCGGTCAACCGGATCATGACCGGCCGCGCCCATCCCGAGCAGGGCTATCGGGCCTCCCTGGGATTAATGCGGGAGAAAACGGGGGACGTGATACCCTGTCCCTCGATTTCTCCAAAACGTAACGTGGCGGCGATCGCGATTCCGCCGCATTTTCCAAAGCGAAACAGAGAGCGCGCCCGGAGGGAGTCGAACCCCCAACCAGCGGATCCGAAGTCCGCCGCTCTATCCATTGAGCTACGGGCGCGTTGTCATTGATTTATTTTTCTGGTTCTCTTTCATTTTGCGTGGGTGAAGATCGAGAAGCCGAGGTGACGGACCGAGCGGACATGTCCGGTTTAGCCCTCCCGACCCCGGCGGCGAGGGCAGCCGGATCGGAAGAAGCCGGCCGGCGAAGCCGTCACCGCGGCTTCCTGAACCCACACCGAATGGAAGAGAACCATTCTTTTAAAGAACATCGAACGGGTGGCCGACGAAGTCGCCTCCCGCCCGAAGCGAAGCGGGACCGGCTCTCGGAAACGCTGACATGTTTCGGGGCCTCCCCGGGTTGAAGGGGAGGTAGGAGGGGAGAGTGTCAATAGTCTCAAAGTCTTGGGAGCGTTTCCGGATAGGTGACGCCGCGACGACGGAAGGGGACGAGAGGGAAGATCATGATCATGGGGTCAGGACGACTTCTTCTTGACCTGGTAGCGGATGACCGTCCAGTAGTCCGCCGGGCTGGAGACCTGGGTCGGGCCCTTGACATACTCCTCTTCGTGAGGGCCGGCGACGACGTACCCTTTCTCGGCGATGAATTTCATGAGCTTCTCGATCGTCGGCGTTTCTTCTCCGTAGGGCCCGACGTGGAGGATCTCGGCGACTTCGCCATATGTCCAGCCTTCGATCCTGAGGTTTGGCATGCCGGAGGGCGGGACGATCACGGAATCGGGGATGGGCATGGCGAACAGCCCGACCCAGTGCTCCTTGGATTCCGTCTCCGTGTTCAGCCACCGGGCCCGGGGAGCGCCGATCATCCTTGTCCCGGGGAGGCTGAAGAAGGCCTTGAACAGAAGGCCGAAGGCCTCGCCGCTCGTCGCGGCGGGGTCTCCCTTGGCTTCGACGACGAGCATTTTCTGGTCGGGCAGGGTCGCGATCCGGGGGTTCTTCAGCGCCTCGTACCGGCCGAAATCCTGGGCCGCGGCGGTCGCGCCTCCGAGGACGAGAAGTCCGAGTCCTATGGCCGCCATGATTCTGCCGTTCATTGTTCCCTCCTGGACAGAGCAAGGATAGCACGTCCGCCCTCCGTTGTCACCGGCCTGTTCCATCCCGAAAATGCCGATAGAGATATTTTCCCCCGATAGAAGCCGAAGATCCCAATTCCAGAGAATTGGGTCATGTCCCGAATTCCGACCCGATTCCTATCGGAAATTTTCGGTTCCATTTGACAGCTTCCCCCCGAGGTGTTTATAGTAACGCCTGCCTTCGCCCTCAAGGGGCCCATCCGCTGATCGAGGTCAATCGATGAAACGCCGGTCTTTCGTCTTCGAGCTTTTCGCCGTCCTCGCGTTTGCCGCTGCCCCCGCTTTTCCCCCCCCCGGGCCGGGCGGGGAGGACGTCGTCGCCGTCAAGGTCGTCCTTCCTTCCGAGATCCTCAAGCCGGGGCAGACATACCCTTTGATTCTCGAGCTGGCCATCCGGCCGCCTTTTCACATCAACTCCGACCAGCCGACCGAGGATTTCCTCATCGCCACGACGGTCGATTTCAAGTCCCTGCCCGGGATTTCCTTTGATAAGGTCAAATTCCCCCCGGCTGAGATGCGGAAGTTCGCCCTGGCCGAGAATCCGTTGTCCGTCTACGAAGGCGAGGTGAAAATTTCGGCCGAAATCACCCTCGCCCCCGACTTCCGGGAAAAAACCCTGATCATCGAGGGCGCGATCGGCTACCAGGCCTGCGATGACCAGTCTTGTTTCCCTCCCGCGGAGGCGGCTTTCCGGACGTCGGTCAAGGTCGAACAACCGGCCTCCACGCTTCCTCCCCCGGCGAAAGCCGCCCCCGGCCGGGCCGAGCCGGCGGCCGCGGCCTCGGACGCCGCCGAGCCGCCCCCTCCCGTCGAACCGGCCGATCCTCAGGCCGAGCTTGAAGCCCAAGCCGCCGCGGAAGGTGCTGCCGCCGCTCCCCCCGCGCCCGCGGCCGAGACATCTCCCTTCGCCGGCAAGGGCCTGCCGCTCATCTTCGCCCTTGTCTTTCTGGGCGGGCTGGCCTTGAATTTGACGCCCTGCGTCTACCCGATCATCCCCATCACGATCAGCTACTTCGGCGGCCAGTCCGAGGGGAAGAAAGGCGGGATCGTCCTCCACGCCGTCCTCTACGTCCTCGGCCTGGCCGTCACCTATTCGCTCCTCGGCCTTGTCGCCGCCTTCACCGGCGGCCTTTTCGGGGCCGCCCTCCAGATCCCGGCCGTCCTTGTCTTCATCGCCGCGATCATGCTCCTCCTCTCCCTCAGCATGTTCGATGTCTACGAGTTCCGGATGCCCGCCTTCCTGAACAAACTCGCTGGGGGATCCCAGAAGGGCTATCTCGGGACGGCGGCCATGGGCCTGACCGTCGGCATCGTGGCCGCCCCCTGCATCGGGCCGTTCGTCCTCGGGCTCCTGACCTACGTCGGCAACCGGGGCAGCCTTGTCCTCGGCTTCAGCCTGTTCTTCGTCCTGGCCCTCGGCCTGGGCCTGCCGTTCCTCTTCCTGGCCGTTTTCTCGGGCAGCCTCCGGAAGCTCCCCCGGTCTGGAGCCTGGATGGTCTGGGTCCGCAAGATCTTCGGCTTCGTCCTGATCGCCATGGCCTTCTATTTCCTCAAGCCGCTCTTCCCGAACATCCTCGTCTATCATGCCGCCCTGGCCTTGACGATGCTCGTCGGCGGGATTTACATGGCCTGGATCGAGCCGACGAAAACGGCGGGCAAAGCCTTTCCCTTCGTCCGGACGGGAGTCGGGATCGTCTTCCTGGCGGCCGCCCTCGTCCTCGCCTCTTCCGGCGTGCAGGCTTATCTCGACGAGACCGTGGCCGCAAAGCTCGGGGATTTATCCGCTTCGGCGGAGGCGGCGCCGGCCGGCCGGATCGCCTGGGTCCCCTACAGCGAGGAGCGCCTGGCCGCCGCCCTGGCGGGAGGCAAGCCCGTCTTCATCGACAGCTTCGCCGACTGGTGCATCCCCTGCAAGGAGCTCGACAAGCTGACCTTCTCGGCCCCCGAAGTCGTCGCCGCCTCTCGCGGATTCGTCTGCCTGAAGGCCGACCTGACCGACGGCAAGGACGAGGCCGTCAAGGCCTTCACCCGGAAATACGGCGTCCGGGGCGTGCCGACCCTCATCTTTCTCAAGCCCGACGGGACCGAGGTCGTCGAAGCCCGGACGACGGGCTTCGAGAAGAAGGACGTTTTCCTCCCCAAGATGCTCCAGGTCCTCGAGCTCAGCCGGGCCGCGAAATAGCTCAGGGCGAAGCGGGCTTCGGCTCCGTCGCGGATATCCGGGAGATCTCCTTGGCCATGTCCATGAAGTGCTGGACGACCTCCGGGTCGAACTGCGACCCGGAGCAGCGGATGATCTCCTTGACCGCGAAGTGGTGGGACTCTTCGCCCCGGTAGGGCCGCCGGGAGGTGATTGCGTCGTAGGTGTCGGCCACGGCCATGATCCGGGCGCCCAGGGGGATCTCCAGGCCCTTGAGCTTGTCCGGGTAGCCCGATCCGTCGTAGCGCTCGTGGTGATGGCGGACGATTTTCGTGATCTGGGCGAGCTCGATGACCGGTTTGAGGATGCTCTCCCCGTGGACCGGATGCTCCCGGATCAGGACCATCTCCTCCGGCGTCAGGGTCCCGGGCTTGTTGAGGATGTTCTCGGCGACGCCGATCTTGCCGATGTCGTGGAGGAGCCCGGCCAGCTCGAGGTCGGCCAGGTCGCGCTCGCCGAACCCCATCTCCCGGGCGATTTTCAGCGAGATCTCCGTGACCCGGGCCGAGTGGTGGCGGGTGTAGACGTCCTTGGCTTCCAGGGCCGAGACGAGCGACTTGACCATGGAGATGAAGAGGGCCCTCTGGCGGTCGACGAGGTCGGAGGTCCGCATCTTGAGGTTCCGGTTGGCCAGGGCGAGCTCGGCCTCGACCTGGCGCATCCGGAGGAGGGCCCGGATCCGGGCCTTGAGCTCGACGGCGTTGAAAGGCTTGGCGATGTAATCGTCGGCCCCGGATTCGATCCCTTCGGCCAGCATCTCGGCCCCGGAGCGGGCCGTGACGAGGATGACCGGGGTGTGCCGGAGGGACTCGTCGGCCTTGATTTCCCGACAGAGGGCGTAGCCGTCCATCTCGGGCATCATGATGTCGCTCAGGACGAGGTCGGAGCCGCGGTCGCGGAGGATTTGGAGACCCTCCCGGCCGGAGAGGGCGAAGTCGAGGTCGAAGCCGTCCTGGAGGAGAAGCTTCATGAGCTTGAGGATCTCGGGATTGTCGTCGATGACGAGGATCGCATAGTCGTGCTTCCGCTCGCTCCGGCTCGGTCCGGCCTGGAAGTCGATTTTTTCGAGGTCCGAGAGCTGGAGGTCCCGGGTGTTGGAGACGATGTCCTGGACGGTCACCCCCTCCAGGTCGGACTCGCGGCGCTTCAGGAGGACGGGCACGTCGGCCGTCCGCCGGTCGAGGACGTCGTCGGGGAAATGGGCGTCGCCCTTGCGGATTTCGACGATGAAGCGGGCCCCCCGGCCGACCTCGCTCTCGGCCCGGATCGTCCCGCCGTGGAGGCCGACGATCTCCTTGGCCAGGGCCAGGCCGATCCCCGTCCCCTCGTGGGTCCGCGAGGAAGAGCCGTCGACCTGGCGGAAGCGGTCGAAGACGGCCTCGAGCATGTTTTCGGGGATGCCGATCCCCGTGTCCTCGACGGTCAGGACGACGACCGTCTCGCGCTCCTCGAGGTAGACCGTGATTCGGCCCCTCTCCGGGGTGAACTTCAAGGCGTTGGAGAGGATGTTGAGGACGACTTTTTCGAATTGGTCGGGGTCGACATCGACCTTGACGTCGGAGGGGGGATGCTGGAAAAACAGCCGGAGACGCTTGCGGTCGGCCGTGGGTTTGACCGTCGACAGGATGTTCCCGATGAACTCGTTGGCCTCGACCGTCCTGACCTTGAGGCGCATCTTCCCCTCCTCGAGCTTGGCCAGGTCGAGGAGGTTGTTGATCAGCTTGAGAAGCCGGAGGCCGTTTCGCTGCATGGTTTCCAGGGAATCGCGATGGGCGGCCGGAAGCGTTCCGGAGAGAAGAGTCGTCAAGGGAGCCAGGATGAGGGTCAAGGGGGTCCGGAGTTCGTGGCTGACGTTGGAGAAAAACTGGGTCTTGATCTTGTCGATGGACTTGAGCTGCTCGTTGGAATTCTTGAGCTGGACGGTCAGCTGTTCGAGGGCGATCCGGCCTTCGAGCTCTCGGCGCCGGCTCTGGTCCATGACATAAGAGGAGAAGAGGCCCATGAGGACGATGGCCGTCAGGAACGAGAAATTGTTGATGAACAGCCGCCATTCGAGCTTTTGCGTCCCCATGAGGACGAGCCCGGGGACGACGTAGATCGCCCAGGCGAAAGCGAAGTGGGGGATCGTGTCCCGGAAGCGGAAGGGGAGAAGGAGCGGCATGCCGACGATGACCAGGGTCAGGCCCTGGTAATAACTGGCCTTGAAGCCCCCCATGATCTGGACCATGATCGCGATGCCGAGGGTCGCCGTCAGGGACTGGGCGATGCCGAGAAGAATGACCCCCCGGGGAGAGCGGAGTTGGCCGAGCAGGACAAGGTAGGCCGCGCTGACGACGACGACGACGAGGCGGATGAGGACGAACGTCCCGAAGTGCTCGGGGGTGTAGATTTTGTCCAGGACGAGGAAGAGGGGATAGAGGGCGATGACCGTCAGGATCGCCAGCCGGACCCTTTTCCGGAGCTCGTGATCCCGGTAGTAGCGGTCCCAATCGACCCGGGGCTCAGCCATGGTTCTCCCGCGGGCGGGCGACGATGACATAGCCCTGGGGAGGCGTCCCAAAGGTCGGCATGTGGCCCAGGCAGTCCCAGCCCGCTTGGTCGAGGATGTCCTTGAGCTTTTCGGGGTCGAAGAAGTCGAAGGTCCCCGCTTCGGCGAGCTCGACCAGGGCCTGGGCGTCATTGAGGAAGGAGCGCATGGACTTGAGGAGGATCCGCTTCGACCACTGGGGAGGCAGCTCCTCTTCGGGCATCCTCTCGACCTTGTCCACGAGAGCGGTGAAGACGCCCGAGGCGTCCGTGTCGGGGATCATGCTCGACAGGACGAGGCGGCCGCCGGGGCGGAGGATGCGGCGGATCTCGATGAGGCTTTCGAGGGGGTCGAAAATGTAGGAGAGGACGAGGCTCATGAGGACCTTGTCGAACGAGCCCGAAGCCAGGGGGAGATGGAGGTTGTCGCCGAGATCCCCGGGAAGACGGATCGCCGTGTAGACGGGGGGCTGGCCCGCCAGGCCCCGGACGTAGCGGACCGCGGCGTTGAGATCCCGGATGATCGCCGCTTCGGCGGGTCCAAGGCAAGATTTGAGCCAGGACTCGCGCTCCGGCGTCAGGGGCTCGCCGCGGAGGAGACGGTGGAGGCGGGGCGTGTAGGCCGCCTGGATTTTTTCCGCGCTTTCGAGCGGCAGGTTCTCGACCCGGTCGGCCAATTCCCGGAATGAGGCGATCTCCCCGGAGAGAAACCGACGGAGCGGGGCGTAGCGGTTCATCTCGACGTCGCAGACGACGGCGCTGACGAAGCCGCCGTCCCCCCCGGCGGCCAGGAAGGGCGAGAGCTTTTCCATGGCTTTGCCCAGGGCTTCGGGGATGAGGTCGGCGATCGTGACCCGGGCGGGCCGGGGCCGTCCGGACCGGATGAGGGACTCGACGAAGTTTCCCGTCCCCCCTCCGAGGTCGAGGACGGACTCTCCCGGCCGGGGGTCCAGGGCATCGAGCTGGTCCCTCATGAGCTGTTGGTATTCGTCGGTCAAGGTGAAGATGTCGAACCCGATGCATTGCTCCTCGCCGGTCAGATAGCGCTTCCAGTAGGCCTTCCGGTCGGGCAGGACTCGGGCGGGGAGGCGGTCCTTCTCGGTGCGGCGGACGTGGTCGAGGAGCTCCCGGGGGGGGACGACGGGCCGGATGGACTCCTTGTGGAGGAAGCGATACGCCAGGGCGGCGATCGTCCCGAACAACCGCAGGGCCTCCTCCGAGCTCCGGGCGTTGTGGCCGAGGGGGATGGTCATGACCTCGCGGGCGGCCCCGGCGTCCAAACCCATGATGTCCCGGACGAAGTCGGGGTTGACCCAGTGGTCGTGCTCGCCGAGGATCCAGGTCACGGGGACGGCGATCCGCCGCATGTCTTCGCGGGCGTGGTCGAGCGAGGCCAGGCGGTGGCGGAGACCGTCGGCGGCGAAGCGGTCGATGTCGACGAGATTGCCGAGGATGGGGACGACGCCGACGTTGATCCCGAGCTGGTACTGCTCGAGGAGGTCGAGGCCGCAGTTGATCCGGGTCATGAGCTGGCGGATCTCGGGGGTCCCCATGCAGGGGATCCAGTACGCGAATTTCTTCTGGACGTCGGGATCGCGGAGGGCGAGGCGGGCTTCCAGGGCGGCCAGGGAGAAGGTCACGAGGATGACCCGGTCGGCCGTGAACATCGGATTGCGGCCGATCCATTCGAGAGCCGTGACGATGTCTTCGGCCCCCTGGCTGTAGGTCGCATTGATCATCTCGTGGGGCGGCTCGGCGGCCTCGGGATCCTTGTGGCTCTCGCCTTTGCGGCGGATCCCGTCGAACCGAAGGACGGCCAGGGGTTTGTCGAAAAGATAGAAGTTGGCGGCCAGGGACAGGGCCAGGCTGGACAACGTTTCCTTGGTTTTACCGAAGGCCGGAGGGATGAGGACGACGGGAACGGGGCGGCTGTCCAGGGGAAGCGACGTGTTCAGGAGGCCGACGATCGTCTCGCCTTTTCGGCCGGAGAACCTGACGACCTCTGGCGGGGCCATGAACCTGGATTCGAAATCCCCCGGCCGGCGAGCCGCCGGGGAGCCCCGGCGGGCCGTCCGCCCTCCGTCTGAAAAGTCGTCCAGGGGAGGGGCCTTGATGGCCTCGATGTTCATCCGGCCGATCCCGAACTGGATCCCGATCTTCATCGCTGGTCCGGACTCGCCCGGGGCCGCGGCGGCGTGCCGGACCTCGCCCCGGCTTTCATGGACGAGGCGCGGACCGTCGAGGATGCGGATCGACTCGATCGGCGTCCCCTTGAGGAACACGTGGCCGGATCCCCGAAGGACGACGCTGGCCCCGTTCTCGGAGAGGTCGGCCACGGGGCCCCGGATCTTTGTGTTGTAGGGGGCCGGGAGGTCGATTTCCAGGACAAAGCCATCGGCGGGCCTTTGGCGGGGGACGGACCGCTTTTCCGAGTAGAAGATCACCCGGGGATAGAAGCACTCCATCCGCCGGCCGTCCGGTTCGATCCGTCGGACCGTCGTCTCGAAATTGTAGGTCGCGTAGCCGAGATGGAAGGAGAGAAAAATCGGGTCGGCGGTCTTGAACTTGAGGTCGAGTTCTTGGCCTTGAAAGACGCAAACCCGATCCTCTTCCAGGTTTTCGAGGGCGAGGACGGCCCGGACGTTCCCTTGGGCCAGGAGGGCCATCATGTCCGCTTTTGTCCGCATCGCTTCCCGGAAGAGCCCGGCGATCTTGGACGGGGCCTGGAAAGGGACCATCTCCCGGGTCCGGAGAAAAGGATATCGCTCCTTGAGCCCCTCGAGGTCGCTGTAGGCCACGGCCCGGGAAAGGAGCTCGAAGATCGCCCGCCCGGCCGTCTCGTCGAGAAGCCGGAAAGCGATGCCGACCCCGCTTTCCTCGGGGTCGGACCTGACGACGGTTCCCTCCGCCCGGATGGGTTCGAGGCCGGAGACGCGGATGACGAACGGACCGGATTGGCCGACGGCGAGCCCGCGGACGTTCCCGACGAACATCCCCGTCTCGCTGAGGTCGATGAGGAGGCCGCGGCCGGCGCCGGTGTCGACGGCGATCTCTTTTTTCCCCGGAAAAGGGACCCGCAGGGAGGAGCGTTTTTCGCGCTCCCGGTGGGCCAACCGCCGGCGAACCTCTTTCCACAGGGCCGCGGGAGAGACGCCGTTCGTCAGGATGACGTCGGACGGGGACAGATAGGGCCAGGCCCGGAGTTCGGACTCGTCCCTGGGGTCGACGATCAGGAATTTGATGATATCGCCCGGGCGTTCGAGAGACTCGTGCAAGGCCTGGAGAAGGTCCTTGGGCCGGGAGGAGAGGGCGGCGGGGTGATGGAGGATGAGGGCGTCCATCGTCCCCAGCTTTTCCATCCAGTAGAACGCCTCGGGCAGGCCGCGGGCGCTGTAGAATTCCGCCCCTCCGCCGATGATCGAGCGGAGGGCTTCCAGGCGGGCCGATTTGGCGTCAACGGCCAGGACTTTCCACTTGGAGTCGCGGCCGGCGGCCGAGATGGGACCTTCATTCATGGCTCGAATCCCTCGGCCGGCCCTGACAAAGGGTCAATCCCCGGACTCCTTCCTCAGGCTTGATCATAGCTCAAGATATACGTTCTCTTCTTAATAAATACACAAATGATTGTGTTTTGTCCAGCCTTTCACCGAAAAAACACGCCCCTCGAACCCCTATCACCGGGTCATGGACTGGTCCGCGCCTTTGTCTCATCCGTCCTTTTAGTCGGGAAAGCGAGGCGGGGATTGAATTTTTTTTCAGGCCGCGAGCTCGGGAAGACAGAATGATATCTCCGAACGGGCCCCGCAGCGGCCGCATTCGATCCTTGCCTCGAGCCTCTCGCATTTGGTCCCGGAAACGGAGGCGAGTGAAGTCCGGGGACGGCCGCCGCACCTGTCGCAGGCCTCGGGACGCACGAGGCGGATCCGGAGCCGCAGTTCAGGCCGCCGGGGATGGGCCCAAAAGACCGTCTCGATCCGGTATTTCAGGCCCCGTGTTTCCCGGATTTCCGAGAGAAAAGCCTCGAAAAACGCCGTCGTCTCGGCCGCTTTTCTTTCGGCTTGGACCCGTCCGGCGGCCGTCCGCATATTGGCCGGAAGGCAGGCGGCGTAAGTCAGCTCCTTGCTCAGGGATTCGGCCACCGCCCTCCCGAGGGTCTTTCCCCGGAGAGCGGACTTGATGAAGAATTGGGCGACGCCGACGAGGCCGAACTTCGACAGAAAATCCGCGTCGTGGACGATCGCGGCCAGGGGATCGGCGGAGGCGGAGGGATTGTAAAGAGCCCCCAACGCCTTCCCGACCGCGCCGCGTTCGGCAAGGCCCATCTTTGAGCGGCGGAGGAGCGGGACGGCGAGCCGGGCGGCCGCGGCCTCTTCGGGCTCGTCGCCCTCGTGGTAGAGGCCGCCGGAGAACTTGCCCGCGTCATGGAGAAGGGCGACGACGGCGGCCAGGGCCGGGTCGGCTTTTTCGGAGCGGGCGAGGGCGAAGGCGATGGCGGCGACGTGGAGGGTATGCTCCCAGAGAAAACTGCCGTCGGATTCGGGATCGTTTCCGGCGAAGCGCCGCTCGGACTCCTCGACGGCGCTCTGGATTCTCGCCATCAGTCCGGGAAACCGGCCTTCGACGGCGGCGGCGAATCCTCTGGGTTTTCGACCGCCCGGCCTCGACATGACCCCATTATACCCGATGACGGAGAACGCACGCTTCTTGAAGGCCGGGAAAGAACGTTCGCGTATAATAGGAGCCGCCATGAGGAAGTTCCGCTGCGCGGGCCGGCCGATGACTCTCGTCGTCCTGGCCGGCGGGCGGAGCCGGCGGATGGGACGCGACAAGGCCTTTCTCCCCGTCGGCGACGGCGTTCTCCTCGAGCGCGTCGTCGCCCCCCTGGCCGGCTTTTTCGACGAGGTCGTCGTCAGCGCTTCGAGCCGGCGCCGGGCGGCGGCCATCCTCGGGCGTCTGGATGTCCCCGGCCTCGCGGCGCGGCTCCTTCCGGCCGGGGACGAAGTCCCGGGCCAGGGGCCGCTCCGCGGCCTTCTGACCGGGCTGCGGGCGGCCCGGAACGAAGCCTGTTTTGTCCTGGCCGCGGACATGCCGGACGTCAAGCCCTCCGCCGTCCGCGCCCTCAGCCGCCGGGCCGCCGGACGCGATTGCGCCGTCGCCGTCGGGCCGGACGGATACAAGGAGCCGCTTCTCGGCGTCTACATGCGGAGCGTCATCCCGGCCGTCGAGGGCCTTCTGTCCTCGGGACGGAGAAGCCTCCTCGACCTCTATCCCCGCGTCCGGTCGGCCTTTGTCGGCCTCGGGCCCGAGTTGATGCCGGCGAACATCAACACGCCGGAGGATTATCGGGCCTTTATCGGGAAACGCGTCGCCGGCGACCGTTAAAGATTCCGGGGGATGGAGTAGAATAGCCGGCGGCCGAGGATTTCCGAGCCGAGGAGGAGAGCCAAGGCCGCCCAGGCCGCCGGACCGGCCGCCTCCGGCTTCAGGATCGAGATCCCCCAGACGAGAATCGCCAGGGCGAAAAGAAGCATCCGGACGGCGAAAATCGAGGGCAGGCGGGGGTCGGGCTTGAAAGCCGGGGAGGCCTCCTTCCGGGCCAGGAGTCCGAACCGGGGGGTGAAGAGAAACATCTCGAGATAGACGAGCCCCATGACCGTCAGGGCGACCACGGGAAGCTGGGTCCGGAAGCGGGGATGGCCCGTCCTGAGGACGACGGAGGCGAGGACGGCCCCGAGGACCGCGGCCGAGGAGAAAAACGCGGCCGGTGTGGCCGCGGTGTTCCATTCCGGGACGGTCTTCAGCATGTAGAGGCGGGCCATGGTGTAGACGAAGATCCCTCCGGCCGTCGTCGTCAGCCCGGCCAAGGCCGCCCGGATCGAGGCCTCGACGTCCCGCAATTCCCCGAAGGCCAGGGCCGCGGCGGCGATGAGGAACAAAACGAGGGCCGCGATTTCCCGGCTCAACCATGACGTGCCGAGGTTGGCCAGGGACCGGGGCGCCCGGGGCATCCGGCCGAGGTGGCCGAGCGAAACGACGGCCGCGGCCGCGGCCAGAAGAAGGATGCCGAGCGCGGCTCCCAGGCGAAGGGCTCGGAGCTGGGGGAGGGCCGCCCGGGCGGCCGGACTGTAGAGGGGCAGGAGGTAGAAGAAAGCCAGCCCGGCCGCGGATTGCCCCAGGAGGGTGAACAGGACGAGAGGCCACTCCCGGGAGATCATCTCAGACTTCCTCCCGGTTGGCGACGAGGGCGGCGGCCGCCTTCGCCCGGTCGGCCTGGCCGTGCGGCTTGATGACCACGGCCGGCTTTGTCACGGAAGACGGCGGAAGCGGATGGACATCGGCCGTGCCTCCGGGCCTCCGGCGCAGCTCCTCGACGGGTCCGAAGTCGAGGGCTCTCATCGGGCAGGCCCGGACGCAGACCGGAGGCAGGCCCTGGTCGAGTTCGTCGAGGCAGAACCGGCATTTCGTCATCACCCGGGAGACGGGGTCGTACTGCGGCGCCCCGTAGGGGCAGGCCCATTCACAGTAGCGGCAGCCGAGGCACTTGTCCTCGTCGATGAGGACGAGGCCGTCCTCGAGCTTGCGGATCGCGCCCGAGGGACAGGCGTCGCGGCAGAGCGGATTTTCGCAGTGGTTGCAGGCCAGGGAGAGGTTGTAGGCCGCGACGTCCGGCACCCAGGCCTCCCCCTCGCGCCGCCAGCCGCCTCCGCAGACCTCGTAGACCCGGCGCCACAGGATCCCCGGGCCGAGGTCATGCTTGTCCTTGCAGGCGGCCTGGCAGGCTTTGCAGCCCGAGCACGAGGCCGAATCGACGAGGAATCCGAGCTCCTCGGCCATGCCTCACCGCCTCGCCGCCGGCGCGGCTTGGACCATGATCGTATGCTGGGCGTTCCCGAAGGCGTAGGGCGTCCAGCGCTCCGACGACAGGACGTTGATGTTGCCGCGGCGGTCGACGCCGTCGGGACCCGGAGTCCACCACGTCCCCTGGGGGACGGCCACGACCCCGGGCATGATCCGTTCCGTCAGGCGGGCCCGGACAAGGATCGCCCCGCGGTCGTTCCAGACCTTGACCATCGCCCCGTCGCCGATCCCGCGCGGCTCGGCATCGCGGGGGTTGATGAACAGGCGATGGGGAAAGGCCTCCTCGAGCATGGCAACGCCCTCCAGGGTCGAATGGACGCGGGCCAGGGTGTGCGGGCCGACGGCCTGGAGAGGATAGCGCTCGGCCTCCGGTCCGAACGGGCTTTCCCATTCCCGGATGTACTTCGGCACGGCCGGGATCTCGTCCGGGCGGCCGAGGTCGAAGAGCGTCTTCGAAAAAATCTCGATTTTCCCCGAGGGCGTCGGCAGGGGATGGGCCGCTGGATCGCGGCGGAAATCGGCGAAGGCGACGGCCGGGTCCTTGACCGGGAGGCCATAGAGGCCGCGGTTCGAGGCTTCGAAATCATCCAGGGCGGGAACGCCGGGGTAGCCGGTCTTCCGGTACTCCTCGATGACCCAGGCGATCCAGCCGCGCTCGTCGCGCCCTTCGGTGAAGGCCTCCTCGAGGCCGAGGCGGCGGGCGATCCCGGCGCAAATCGCGTAGTCGCTCCGGGCCTCGAAGGGCGGGTCGACGATTTTCGGCATGAGAAGGAGCTCTTCGCCGTACTTCCAGCCGTCGGCCAGGCCCCAGGTCTCGAATTGGGTGCAGGCCGGAAGGACGAGGTCGGCGAAGCGGGCCGTCGGGGTCATGAAATTGTCCTGGACGATGACCGTCTCGACGAGCGTTTCGTCGGCCAGGATCCGGGCCGAGCGGTTGACGTTGGCATGCTGGTTGATGAGGAGGTTGGAGGCCACGGCCCAGAGCAGCTTGATGTCCGTCCCCAACCGGTCGGCGCCGCGGACGCCGGAGGCCGGACCCATGTCCCGTCCCCGGAGGACGGCCTCGGTCCAAAGGAAAGACGGGATCTCGGCCTTGACCGGGTTTTCCCCGAGGGGGAAGGCCGACCAGCGGGCGGCGCCGCCGGCCGTCTGAAGGGCGATCCCGCTCGCCCATCCGCCCGGAATCCCGACGTTGCCCGTGATCGCGGCCAGGACGCAACCGGCCCGGACGGGCTGTTCGCCGTAGGCCCGCCTCTGCATCCCGTAGCCTTGATAGAGAATTCCCGGCTTGGCCGAGGCGTACTCGCGGGCGACGCGGGCGATCGTCGCCGCCGGGACGGCCGTGATTCTCTCGGCCCAGGCCGGCGTCTTCGGGACGCCGTCGCGCGTCCCGAGGATGTAGTCCCGGTAGGACTCCTCTCCCTCGGCTCCGGCGGGCATTTGCGTTTCGTCGAAGCCGAGGCAGTGCGTCCGGATGAACCCGCGGTCGATGAGGCCCTCCGTGATCATGACGTAAGCCATGGCGCTCATCATCGCCGCGTCCGTCCCCGGCCGGATGGGAATCCACTCGTCGGCCAAGGCCACGGCCGAGAGCGTCATCCGGGGATCGATGCCGATGACCCGGGCGCCGCGCTCGCGGGCCAGCCGGACGAAGTATTCGGAGTTCGTTCCGTCGCGCATCTCGCACGGATTCCAGCCCCACATGAGGATCGTCCGGGCGTTTAGCCAGTCCTGGCGCTGGTTTCCGGTGACGGCCGTCCCGTAGACGGTCGGCGTGGCCGCGGAGATGCAGGCCCAGGAATAGGAGTTGTAGAAGCCGAGCGAACCGCCGGCGAGGTTCATCAGGCGGTTGGCCGGCCAACGGCCGTTCGTCTGGTTGTAGCTTCCCGTCCCGTAGGGGATGTGAACGGCGGCGTTGCCGTAGGTCTCCCGGACGCGGCGAATCTCGGAGGCGACCCTGTCCAGGGCCTCGTCCCAGGAGACGCGGGCGAACTTCGCTTCGCCCCTCCGGCCGACGCGCTTCATCGGGTAGCGGAGGCGGTCCTTGTGGTTCTGCCGTGCCCGATAGGATCGTCCCCGAATGCAGGCCCGGAGCTGCGGGGCCGAGGGGTCGTCCGTAGGCCGGTCGTCGGTGTCGATCCGGGTGATGGCCCCGTCGCGGACCCAGACGCGGAGAAGGCAGCGGCCGCCGCAGTTGTGGGAGGGACAGCCCGTCCGGACCATCCTCTCCCCGGAGGGCGGGACGCGGTCCTCGGTCGCCACTTATTTCAGGAAGCCGCGGGCCCGGAGCAGGGGTTCGACCTTGGGCTCGCGCCCGCGGAAGGCCTTGTAGAGATTCATCGGGTCGTCCGAGCCGCCCTTGGCGTAGATCGACTCCCGGAAGCGGCGGGCGGTCTCCGGGTCGAAGAGGCTCGTCTCCTTGAAGGCCTCGAAGGCGTCCTTGTCCAGGACCTCGGACCAGATGTAGCTGTAGTAGCCGGCCGAGTAGCCGCTTGAAAAGATGTGCTGGAAGTAGGCCGACTTGTAGCGGACGACGATCTCCGGGATCATCCCGATTTTCTTCAGGGAGGCGTTCTCGAAGGCGACGGCGTCCATCTCCTTGGGCTCGACGAGGGTGTGCCAGTCCAGGTCCAGGTAGCAGGCCGACATGTATTCGACGGTGATGAAGCCCTGGTTGAAGAAGGCGGCCTTCCGGATTTTGGCGATGAGCTCGTCGGGAATCGGCTCTCCGGTCCGGTAATGCTTGGCGTAGGTCTTGATGACCGCCGCGTCGCCGGCCCAGTTCTCCATGATTTGGGAGCCGAGCTCGACGAAGTCGCGGGGGACGTTCGTCCCGGAAAGCGAGGTGTAGGTCACGTCGGACAGGAGGTCGTGCAGGGCGTGACCGAACTCATGGAAGAGGGTCGAGGCCTCCTCGAACGTCAGGAGGGACGGCTTCTCGGCCGTCGGCTTGGTGAAGTTGCCGACGTTGTAGTTGATCGGGGCGATCCTCTTCCCGTCGCGGACGCCCTGCTCGCGGATCGATCCCGACCAGGCCCCGCCGCGCTTCGAGGCGCGGGGGAAGTAGTCGGAGTAAAGGATCCCGACGTGGGCCCCGTCGGCTTCCCGGACCTCGAAGACCTCGACCTCGGGATGGTAGACGGGAATATCGGTCCGCGGGGTGAAGGTCAGGCCCCAGAGCTTGTTGGCCACGTCGAAGGCCCCCTGGCGGACGGCCTTAAGCTCGAAATAGGGCCGGAGCGTTTCGTCGTCGAGGTCGTACTTGGCCTTCTTCAGCTTTTCGGCGTAATGCCACCAGTCCCACGGCTGGAGCGGGCCGGCGATCCCCTCGGCGTTCATCATCGCCCGCAGCTCCCCGGCCTCGGCCTTGGCCGTGGCCAGGGCCGGCTTCCAGATCTGGTCGAGGAGCTTCGTCACCCCGGCCGGCGTCTTGGCCATGTTCTCCTCGAGGATGTAGTCGGCGTGGGTCTTGTAGCCGAGGAGGCTGGCCCGGACGACCCGGAGAGCGGCGATTTTCGCGGCGACGGCCTTGTTGTCGAACTCGTTGTCGTTGTCGCCCCGGGAGATGAAGGCCTTGAACAGCTTCTCCCGGAGATCGCGGCGGCTGGAATACTGGAAGAAGGGGATGCAGCTCGGTTTGTGGAGGGTGAAGACCCATTTCCCTTCCATCCCCCTGGCCTTGGCCGCCTCGGCCGCGGCCGCGGCGAGGTCGGCCGGAAGCCCGGCGAGGTCCTCGGGCTTGTCGAGGACGAGGGCGAAGCCGTTGTCCTCCTTGAGGACGTTCTGGCCGAACTTCACCGACAGGACGGTCAGCTCCTCGTTAACCTTCCGGAGTTCGGCCTTTTTCGCCTCGTCGAGGGACGCCCCGGCCCGGACGAAGTCCTTGTGGGTCTTTTCGAGGAGGCGGGCCTGCTCGGGGGTCAGGGTCAGCTTGTTCTTCCGGTCATGGACGGCCTTGACCCGGGCGAACAGCTCCGGGTCGAGGGCGATGTCGTCGTTGTGCTTGGAGAGGAGGGGGGCCATCTCCTGCTGGATTTTCTGGAGGGTGTCGTTCGTGTGGTTGGCCGTGTACATGAAAAAGACGTTGGCGACCTTGGTCAGAAGCTCGCCGCTTGCCTCGAGGGCCTCGACGGTGTTGGCGAAGGTCGGCGGCTCGGGGTTGGAGATGATCGCGGCGACCTCTTTTTTTTGCTCGGCCATGCCGGCCTCGAAGGCCGGCCGGTAGTGCTCTTCCTTGATTTGGCCGAACGGCGGTGTCCCGAAGGGCGCCGTCCATTCGGTGAAGAAGGGGTTTTCGGTCGGGGTCACGGGCGTTTCCTCTTCCTTTTTCGCGCAGGCCGCGGCGGCGACGGCCAGGGCCAGGACGAAGATGAAGGTCTTTTTCACTCTAGCCTCCATGAAGGGTCGATCCGGAGAAAAAGGTATTCTACAACAAAAAGCGTTATGCGGCGACATGACCATCCTCCAGCGTTTGGAGAGGATCGGTCAAGCTTCGGCCAGGAGGGCGAGGAATTCGGCCAGGACCATGGCCGTGGCGCCCCAGATTTTGTGCGGGCCGAAGGCGTAGTAGGGAATGTCGCGCCGGGCCCCCATGACCTCGTGCCTTTCGGACCGGAGGACGGCCGGGTCGAGGAGGGCGCCGAGGGGGACCTCGATGACCTCTTTGACTTCGCCCGGCCCGGCCCGGAAGGCCGGCGTCTCGGACAAAGCGCCGACGACGGGGTACATGCAATAATTGCTCGGGGGAATGTAGAGGGGCGTCAGGCCGCCGAGGACGCGGACCCGTCCGCGAGGGAGGCCGATTTCCTCTTCCGTTTCCCTGAGGGCGGCCTGGACGAAGTTTTCCCCCGGGTCGAGCCGGCCTCCCGGAAAGCTGATTTGGTGCTTGTGGTGCTCGACGCCCTCGGTCCGCTTGATCAGGACGAGGTGGGCCGATTCCCCGCGCGGATAAAGGAGGATCATGACCCCGGCCTTTTGAGCGATGGACTCGAACTCCCGGTAGGGAATCCGGTCGGCGCCGGGAAGGACGGCCATCCGGAGCTGGGCCGCCGGACCGGGGAGCGGTCCCCGGAGAGCGGCCTCGATCCGGGTGGCCGTTTCGTCGAAGTCGAGCGTCATCGAATTTTGAGGACCTTGGCGCCGCGGATGCGGCCGAGCTTGAGCTCGGCCAGGGCGACGTTGGCTTCGGCCAGGGCGTAGGTTTCGACTTCGGGCCGCAGGCCCATTTCGGCCGCCTTGGCCAGGAATCCCCGGACGTCCTGCCGGGTGACGTTGGCCACGCTCTTGATTTCCTTTTCCATCCACAAGTCGGCCGGATAGTCGAGGCCGAGGAGGGCCTCCTTGTCGGTGTTTTCCTTGCGGACGGCGTTGATGACGAGCCGTCCTCCCGGGGCGAGGCGGCGGAGGGCCGCGGCCACGGGTTTCCAGACCGGAGTCGTGTCGATGATCGCCTCAAGCGGCTCGGGCGGGGCGTCCTCGGTCGCCCCGGCCCACCGGGCTCCGAGTTCGAGGGCGAAGGCCCGCTCGGGCTCGCTCCGGGCGAAGACGAAGATGTCGCTCGCGGGAAATTCGTGCCGGGCGAGCTTGAGGACGAGATGGCCGGACGCCCCGAAGCCCGTCAGGCCGAGCCTCTGGCCGCTCCTCATCCCGGTCAGGCGCAGGGAGCGATAACCGATGGCCCCGGCGCAAAGGAGGGGGGCGGCCTCCACGTCGATCCAGGCGTCCGGGATCGGCAGGGCGAACGATTCGGGGACGACGGCGTACTCGGCGTATCCCCCGTCGGCGTCGCGGCCCGTGGCCCGGAATTCGGGACAGAGGTTTTCCCTCCCGCCGAGGCAGTAGGCGCAGCGTCCGCAGGCCGAATGAATCCAGGCGACGCCGACCCGGTCGCCCGGCTTGTACAAGGATGCGTCCTCGCCGCATCGCTCGACCCGGCCGACGGCCTGATGGCCTGGGATGACCGGCAGGCGGGGCGGCGGGGTCCGCCCTTCGATCTCGTCGAGTTCGGTGTGACAGACGCCGCAGGCCGCGACGCGGACGAGGACTTCTCCCGGGCCGGGCTCGGGGGCCGGGACGTCCCGGAGTTCAAGGGGCGGAAAACCTTCCTCCAGCCTGCCGACACGGGCCAGAACCATGGCTTTCATGCGGGTCTCCCGGTCTTGGTCATCTCAGGAAACGGATCGAACGAAGGGCGACGCCCAGATTCCGGGCGTCCTCTTCTCCCAAATCTTGCCGGGGGTTGAAGACGGGGCTCTCAAGGCGGCACAGCCCGACGTCTTCGGGAAGCGTCTCCAGCGGGGCCCGAAGCACCTGCCAGCCCGGCCTTTCGACCTGAAACCGGCAAATATCCCCTTCGCCGCCGCGGAGGACGAGGGGCTGGGGATTCGCCGGGGTCGCCTTGGGGGAGCCCATGATTTCGACTTCCAGCCCACGGGTTCCGCGGGGAACGGCGAGATGGATCCCGCCCGACCCGTTCGTCCATCGGTAATCGCCCTCCCGGATGTACCAGCCGCCGTCGAGGAGAAGCTCGTCCCACGTCCCCGACATTCGAACCCCGTTCTTGAACAAGGTTTCGAAGGAATAACGGTCGAGGTCCTCGGCCCAACGGTCTTCCCGGACGACGACCCGGCGGAAAACACGGTCGAGGGCCGATGGCCATTCCTCCTCGCCCAGGGCCCGGCCGCAGCGCCGGCCGACGCGGTCCCTGAACGACGCCGGAGCGGTCTCGGCCGGGGCCGGCTTTGGCCTGAGGGCGAGAAAAACATGCCGCGGACGTTTGGCCAGAAACCGGACGGCGAGGTCGTCGACGAGCTTGACCGCGCGGAAGAGCCACCGGACGAGCCGGCGGGACGGCGGACGTCCGAACCGCCTCGTCCAGTCCTCCAGAACCTGAAATCCGCCGGCCTCGGTGAGGACATGGTGGCCCGGAAGCCGGGCGGCGACTTCGAAGTCCGCGGCCAGGATGTTTTCCATGGCCTCGCCGGTCGCGCCTTCGAAGGGGCTGTCCAGGACATCGTCTCCTCCGTCCTCGGCCGGAGGGAAAGCCCGCTCGAAGTCTTCGAACAGGCCGGGTTCGAACTCGTGGATCGGACGGCCTGTTTTTCCGGGGGGGAGGAATCGAAGGAGACGGAGGAATGCCCCGGAGGTCAGCCATTTCCGCAGGCGGCTTCCGGTGAGCTCTTCATGGATCGTTTCGTGGACGAGGAAGAGCCCGCCCGGAGAGAGGACCCGGCGGACCGCGGCCGAAAGATCGCCGAGGTTCTGAAGATGGTGGAGGGACTCCCAGGAGACGGCCAGCGGAAACGGGCCTTCCGGGAGGACCGCTTCGTTGAGGTCGGCGGCGAAGAAGGTGATCTTGCCCTGCCGCCCGGGCGGAGCCTGTCGGAATCCGTAGAAGGGCCGGCCGAGGTCTCGGCCGTAACGATGGCGGTTGGCGTCGAAGAAACGGGCCAGGGCGATTTCGTCGGCGCTGGCGTCGATGGCGACGACGTCCCGGCCGAGACGGGCGATTTCCAGGGACAGCCACCCGCAGCCGCTGCCGAGCTCGAGGACGGGTCCCGGGGCGGCCGCCTTCGCCGCGGCGAGAATCCGGCGGAGGGGCCGGCCGAAGAGAATCCGGTAGAGCTCGACCCAGGCGCCCTTGCCGAGATGCTCGTACTCGGCCTCGAACCGGCGGTGGTCGGCCCAGCGGGGGATTTCCCGGCGGGCGATGAGGTCGGTCGCGACCCGGCTCCAATAACGCCCTTCGTCGACGACGACCCGGCGGTACCGCCGGCCGAGGAGAGACGCCGCGGCCAGGGAAAGGAGGACGCTTTCGGGATCGCCGCTCTCGCGCCGGTCCGGCGGCCGGGAGAGCCAGAACGGGATCTCGGCCAAAGCGGCGGCAAACCGCTCCAGGCGCTCTTCCATGGCCGCATTTTATCACAGGCGGGGAAGGCAGCCGTCCAGGCGGAGGCGGTCGAGGGAAATCAGAAGACGGTCTCCGCTCAGGACGCCGCGGCGGCCGTCTCCGAATAGCAGTGCCGAAGCTTCAGGGTCGAGCGGAAGAGATGGAGCCGGACGTTGCCCTCTGAGCAGTCCAGCCGCCCGGCGATCTGCTTGATGTCGAGGTGCTGGCGATAGCGGAGGGCAAAGATGATTCTTTGGCGCGGAGACAGCCGGGCCGTCCAGGCGGCGATGGCCGAGAAGGCTTCGGCCGAAATGGCCTTGTCCTCGGGGGAAGGCCCCGGCGAAACCGGCTCGTGATGAAGGTCTTCGAGGGCGACGAGCCCGTTTCCGGCCATCCGCTTGGCTTTCCGGCGGTGGTCGATGGCGCAATTGACGCAGATCCTGTTCAGCCAGGCGGAGAAGCCGGACCCGAAGCCGCGGTCGAAGGAATCGAGGCCGGAATAAGCCTTGATGAACGTTTCCTGGGCGACATCCTCCGCGTCTTCAAGCGACCGCATGTAGCGGAGGGCGAGCCTGAAAATCCGTCCGTAATGCCTCTGGTAGAGGTCCCTGAAAGCCCTTGGATCTCCCTCCTGGGCGAGGGCGACGGTCTGTTCTTCGGTCATCCCTGTTTCCCTCCGCCTCCGAACATGCAGGATTCGTGCCAAAGGCCGTCCCGCCTGGAGAAAGGCCGGGTGGTCGCAATTCTGTTGACAAGTTGTTAAATTTTTTGGCTCTCTTCCATTTTGTGTGGGTGAAAGTCGAGAAGACGGGGTGACGGACCGAGCGGACATGTCCGGTTTAGCCCTCCCGACCCCGGCGGCGAGGGCAGCCGGATCGGAAGAAGCCGGCCGGCGAAGCTGTTTGAGCGTCCCGGCGAACACCCGTAAAATGAGGGGCCGGGACGCGAGTTCTTCGTCGCCGAGCCGCCTGGCCTCGGGAGGGCGTGAAGAACCGGGCCTGGGAGCGAGGCCGTCGCCCCGGCTTCATGAACCCACACCGAATGGAAGAGAACCAATTTTTTAAAGAGAGAACGTTTCTCTCTTAGCCTTCGAGAAACGTTCTTTCTTTTCTAGAGCCTCCAGAGATAGGAGGCTTTGAAGAAGAATCCCCGCCGGGACTCGAGAAAGCGGTCCGAGGGAAGGTAGGCCTCCCCGCTCCAGGCGATCTTTTCGAAGGCGCTCCCGTAGCCGAGGTAGACGACCGTCCCGGGGATGGACGTGAAGGAGGCCAGGAAATCGGTCAGGAGGCGCTTCCGGAAGGAGTTGTATTCGCCGATCCCCCGGAAGAAGAGATATTTGCTGACCTGGTAGGCGGTTACGCTCCGGACGATCGTGTAGTCGTATTCCCGGACGCCGTCCGCCGCCCGGGCGAAGTCGGAGTAAGCCAGGGAGAGAGCGAAATTGAGCTTCTCGGAGGGGAAATACGACAGCGAAGCCGAGGCGTCGCTCCCCCGGCCCTGGTAGGGGTCGGCGAGATAGCGGATTTTTTGGCCGGTCACAAAGGAGACGCTCGCGCTGATTTTTTTGGTGATGAGGCTCGAGGCGACCAGGCGGAATCCGCTCCGGCCGAACCGCTTGCCGTTGTAGACCTCGGTGACGTAGCGTCCGCCGAGGACGAGCGCCGTGTTGCGGGGGAACATCAGGCGAAGGTCGAGGGAGTCGAACGTCTCCCACAGCCCGCTCGCCTTGTCGCGGATCTGGATGGCGTGGACGAGGGGGTCGATCCGGAGGAGGAATTTCGATTTCGGGTAGATCATCGGGATCGCGCCGAACTTGACGCGGGCGATGCCGTTCCGGGTCAGGTAGCCGGTCTCGGTCGCGAAGTCCTTGCTCAAATCCTTGACGGAGACGTGAAGGATCAGGTTGCGCGACATGGAGTCGAACTGGAGGCCCAGGGCCGTACCTTCGGCCGCCGAAGTCCCGTCCCCGGGTTTGGTGAACGAGGTGAAGACGTGATAGCCGACGATGCTCGCCGGCGTAAGGCGGATCTGCCCGTCCGCTCCGGCGACGGCGTTGTAATGAGGCCCTTCGAAGCGGCCGGTCATGAACGCCCCCCAGAAGCTGTCCTCCGTCAAGGCGTGCTTGTAGCGGACGATGGTGAAGTGGGCGGAATCGTTCGGCCCTCCGGCCGGGAGCTTGTCCAGGGCGTATATCGCCGCCAGGCCGTCCTTGGCCGCGATTTTTCCGTTGAGCTTGAAAGCCAGGATGGGATTGACGATCGTCCGGGTGTGGACGGCCGCGTCCAACGGGTCGCCCGACTGAGACGCGGCGAAGGTGAATTTTTCCCGGCCTTCGAGGAAGAACGGCCGCTTTTCGGGGAAGAAGAGGGCGTGGCGGAGGTTGAAATCGACCTGTCCGGCGTCGGACTCGATCTGGCTGAAGTCGGGATTGAGCGTTCCGTCGAGGATGAGTTGAGAGGACAATCCGATCTTCGCGGTCAGGCTCAAATCCGCCGCGGCTTTTTGGGCCCGAAGCTCGCCGTCCGCGAGCTCGCTCCGGCGGCCGTAGGTCGCGGCCGGCAGGGCCTCGAAGAGGGTGTAGTGCCTGATATCCGTGAAACGGAGAGGCCGCATCTGGGTCAGGAAATTAGGTCCCAGGGCCGGGTCGAGAGGTGGATAGGTCCCCTGTTCGGACTGGCGGCTGACCCGGCGCTCGAAGATGATCCCCATGGCCACCGGCTCTTTTCTTCGGTAGCGGATGCTCTTGAAGGGGATTTTGATCTCGACGACGTAGCCCTCGGCGTCGATTTTTCCGGCGGAATACCAGACGACGTCGACCGGGTAGTCTTCGTTTTCCAGGGCGCCCTCGAGCCGGGAATCGCCCTGGATGCCGAGAGGGTTGACGTAGAAGGCGTAGAGGGACTGGGCGTCGTCGAAGGAGTCGAGGTTGAGGCAGACCCAGTCGTCGCGATGGATCGTGTCCCGGGCGGCCAGGGTCGCTTTGATCTTGGACGGCTCGCCGTCGTGGCAGCGGAAGGCGAAGTAGAGGTTTTCGCGGTCGTAGGCATAGTAGACGACCGTCTTCTCGCGCATGTCTTTCCCGAAATCCGGGGTCCACGTCTTGAAGCCCGTCTCCGAGGGGGCCGACTTCCAGACGGCATCGTCGAGGACGCCGTCGAGGACGGGGGGGGTCTCGGTCCGGTAGGGGGTGAGCGGCGGGAGCTTTTCGGTGGCCGCCAGGGACGAAGGCCGACCGGCGAAAAGAGCCGCGAAGACGATCCCCGCGAAAATGAACTTCTCCACCCGGCGAGCGATCGGTTTCACGAGGTCCTCAACGCGCGAAGGCGGGATTATATCTTTCCGGCGCGTCGAGAGCTATTTCTTTTTTTCGAAAGCGATGGCCCCCATGTTCCCTTCGGACGTGGTCCACGTTCCGGCCATCTTGTCGCCGTCGACCGTCATCCTCAGGAATACGATCTGGCCGTCGACGAGCGGCAGGGAAAACGTCAGCTCCGCCTTGTCGAGCTTGATCTCCCTCATCTCGCTGTTCGGAGCGAGGTAACCGAGGGTGTCCGAGGACAGGCCGGCGTAGCCGGATTCGGTCTTCGTGATGACCATCGTCAGCTCGTCGAGGCCGGCGTCGGGGATCTCGGTTTTTCCCAGCCAGGTCCCGACGATGTCCGGCCCCGAGGCGAGGGCGAGTCCGGCCAGGACGGCCAGGGAGAACCCGGCGAGGGATAAGGGCGTTCGTTTGCGCATCAACATCTCCTTGACTGGCGTTCGAGATGCGTTCTCGTTATTCATGAACCCCAGCGGTAGGACAGCTTCAGGAGGAAGATGTTGTCGCCGGGAGCGGTCAGAAGGTCGCCGAGGTCGCGGCGGAGGTCGAGGCTGCCGGGGTTGGCGTAATCGGCCCGGTTCTGCGTCCAGACGAGGTAGAGGAGCGAGCCGGGGAGGTATTCCCAGCGGAAGACGACCGTTCCTCGGAGCGACTTGAGGTTGAAATCCGGGTTGCCGAAGGCGAAGGCCGCGGCCGGGCCGTCGCCGTCCGGATCGACCGTGTACCGGCCGTTCCGGAAATCGATCGTCGAGCCGCCTTCGCCGTAGACGTTGAAGGCGTAAGCCCGGGGCCGGGCCAGCTCCTTGAACCGGTCGTAAGCCCCGACGGCAATGAACGGTTGGAGATAGGCCTGGAGCGACAGCCGCGGGGTGAAGGTCCAGTTGAGACGGACCTCGGCCGAGACCATCTTCTGCTCGATCCGGCCGAAGACGTAGCGCCGGCCGAACGTTTCGTTCATCAGAGAATCGCTGAACCGGCCGACCCACTGGGTTTCGGAAAGACTGGTGAAGACCTGGGGCCCGGCCGAGAGGCTGAGGTTCGCGCTGGGCTTCCATCGCAGGCTGAACTGGACCATCCGGCTGTAGCCGTCCCGGGAGTTCTGGCTGACTCCGCCGCCGCCCGAGAGGACGAAGGGCTTCCGGCCGTCGGACTCGAGCATCATGTTCGCGTTCCATCCGGCGTCAGACATGGCCATCGGCCCTCCCCGGGTCAGGCGGTTGCTCAGCGTTTCGGGATAGGCCACGATCTCGAGGTTGGCGCTCCAGAAATTCCGGAAGACGCCCTGGAGGATCGAGACGAGCGCCTCGGACGTCTTGTTGCCGCCGAAGTCGTAGGTCTGGAGGCCGCCGAAAGCGATCAAGGCCTGTTGGAAGATTTTTCCCGGCTTGGTCCACATATAGCCGGGAATGAAGGAGATGTTGACGACGTCCGAAGAGGCCCGCTGGAACCCGATGTCGTTGGGATCGAATCCGGGGGAAAGGGCCCCGATCCCGAAAACCCAGAGGAAGTTGCCGCGCTGTTTGGCGAGCTGGAGGCGGCCTCCCCAGCCGGAGAGCGAGGTCGCCGCCGGGTCGACCTGGACATGGCCGGCGTCGGGCCGCTGGAAATAATGGAGCGAAGACTGTTGGAGGCGGAGGATGTCCTGGACCGTCCCGGCGACCCGGGTTCCGCCGACCCACCCGCCGAGGACATAGGTCCGCTTGGCGTCCAGGAAGCTCCACCCGTCCGCGGCCAGGCTGAAGGCGTTCTTGTTCAGGATTCCGTTCAAGACCGGGCTTTCGGTGTCCCGGAGGACGCCGGTGGCCATGATCCCGATGCCGTGCTGCCCTTTGGCGATGTCTTTCTGGGCCCGGAAGGCGCCGTAATAGGAGAAGGGCTCGACCTCTTCCTGGAACCGGTAGCCGTTCTGGTCGATGAGGGCGTTTTCCCGGGCGGTCAGGGCGTTGATGAGGCCGATGTTCCATCCGCCGACCTTTCCGGTGAGCTTGGCCGCGCCCAGGATCGAGGAGCGGTCCGGCGACTCGATGTGGCCGGGAGAGGCGACGTAGCCCTGGGGAGCGCGGCCGATCCGGCGGCTGTAGAAGAAGGCCGGGTTCGGCCAGTTCATCCCGGCGTTGATGTAAACGCCTCCCCGCCCGAAACCGCTGAAGATCGAGGCGCCCTCGATGAAGAAGGGCCTCCGCTCCTGATAGTAGGTCTCGTAGGCCGTGAGGTTGACCACGGCCGGGTCGACTTCGACCTGGCCGAAGTCGGGATTGACCGTGGCGTCGAGAGTCAAATTCCCCTGGAAGCTGGCCTTGAGGTCCAAGCCGACGTTGCCCCCGTACCGGCGGCCCGTCTCGAAGGGATTCCCCTCCTCGGCCGGACGGAATTGGGCTTGGCCGACGGTGTAAGGCGTGATCTCGACGTGGGTTCCGGGGCTGATCCCCCGGAGGCCTTCGAGGCGGGCGAAGCGGGAGACGAAGGCGGCCTCGTTTTTCGGCACCCAGGAGTAGCTCGAGACCTCGTTCTTCCGGATGACGATTCGGCGGAAATTGACGCCCCAGACGTATTCCGGTTTTCTGGCGAAGCGGATTTGATGGAAGGGGATCCTTATTTCGGCCGTCCAGCCGTCGCCGTTGACCGCGGCCCGGGCCTCCCAGACGCCGTCCCAGGACTCGTCGTCATTGACGTCGTTGGAGAGGGCCAGGTCCATGATCGAGCCGGCCGGGTTGACGGCGAACATGTATCCCGTCCGTTTGTCGAGGTATGGGTCGACGGCGAACATGAACCAGTCCGAATCGACCCGGGAGTCGCGTCGACCGAGGCGGCCGACGATCTTGGACGGCTCGGAGTCGTGGCAATAGGCGGCGACATAGAGGGCCTTGTCGTCGTAGGCCACCCAAACCCGCGTTTTTTCCGAGGCGGGTTCGCCGTCCATGGGATCGTTCTGGGTGAATCCATCGGCGGCCTGGCCTTGCCAGATGCGTTCGTCAAGGAGGCCGTCGACCTTGATGGGCTCGTCCGTCCGGACGGCTTGGACGGCCTTCGGGGCGGGGGGCGGGGTCGGTTTGGGCTTTTCCTTGGCGGCCCAGAGGGAACTTGCGGCCAGGATGACGCTCAGGCTTAAAATAAGGTTTTTTTTCATCTCCTGCTCCTCGAGATCTATCGACGGAACGTGGGCCGTGTCCTCGTTTCTCGGCGACCGGTCTCGTCCGTATATACGCATCAGGCCGGAAAAGAGTTTCCTCGGCCTTGACGGAGGCCGCGCTCCCGGCCTATAGTCGCGGAAGGAGGATCGCCGTGGCCATCGTCTGTCCGGCCTGCGGCCGTCAATACGACGCGACGCTCTTCGAGTTCGGGCGGAGCGTCGCCTGCGATTGCGGCGAGGTCGTCCAGCCGTTCGAACCGGTGCCGATGGAGATGCCGATCGACGGCGAGCTCGACCTCCACACCTTCCTCCCCGCCGAGGTCAAGGATCTCGTTCCCGAATATCTACGGGCCTGCCGCGAGCGCGGGATCCTCCGCGTCCGGGTCGTCCACGGGAAGGGGACGGGGGCGCTCCTCCGGACGGTCCGGGCTCTTCTCGAACGGCTGGACGAGGTCGAGTCGTTCGAGCCGGCCGAGCCCGGCGAGGGCGGCTGGGGGGCGACGATCGTTCATTTGCGGAAATGAAGGAGAGAAGAGTTCTCTTTTGTCGTTGAATCGTTTAAGATGAAGGCCAAAGACGAGAGGAGGATGATCATGAAGAGAGCCGTCTTCGCCGTCTTGGTCTTGGCCGGGCTGATCCGTCCATCGGCCGCCCCTTCGTCTCAGGCCGCTCGGCAAGCGCCGACGACCCGGGAGATGAACCTTCTCGGCTGGCAGGAGTTCGGCGAGCTCGTCCCGGCGAAGATCGCGACCGTCCTCCTCCCCGTCGGCTCGCTCGAAGCCCACGGGGTCATCCCCAACGGGACGGACAACCTCGCCCCCGTCGCCATGGCCGGCGAGATCGCCGGGCGGTTGAACGCCCTGATCGCCCCGCCCTTGAATTACGGCGTGACGCCCGGCCTGAAGGCCTATCC
>Ga0194112_10001994_pt1 | contig 29644 bp, 19 predicted proteins | sample TA2MahC400mmetaG_FD_146191 | JGI IMG/M metagenome (GOLD analysis project Ga0194112, IMG submission 146191) | Freshwater microbial communities from Lake Tanganyika, Tanzania - TA2015016 Mahale Deep Cast 400m | ecosystem: Environmental > Aquatic > Freshwater > Lake | place: Tanzania: Lake... | reverse complement strand
AAAGCGAGAAAAAACTCCTGGAAGCCCCTGAAACCGCCCCGCGCGCCCAACCTCTGGGGGAACGCTCCTCCCTGCCCTCTCGCAACTCCTACCCGCTCCGTCACTTGCCCACAGAGCAACCGCCTCGCCCCCGAGAGATTGGGCTTGACAGGAAGGAGCCGGTTCTGTAGAATACGGGTCTACGTACCAATTTCATGGTGCGTTTAGAGGATAGGGTTGCTCAACCGTTGGCGTGGTTCAAGACAGGAGAATGAAGAAATGTCCCACAAGATCGACCGTCTCCAGCTCATCCGCGAGCGTCACCGCAAGCTCATCCTCGAGCCCCGTAGCAAGGTGGAGTTCGAGCTCTTCGACGAGTGGCACGAGGACATGGAGCAGGTGGACGAGGAGCTCCTGACACGGGAGCTACGCGACCGCGGGGAGGACGATTAGGCCGTGTCTCTGGCGAGACGCGGCAAATATCAATCCCCAAGTCCCAGATGCGAGGGAGGGCCAGGGAGGCAGGAGTTCAGAGAGCCGTGCCGTGTGGAAGGAAGCGGCGCCGCCGCAAGATAGCGAAGCACAAGCGCGATAAGCGGCGGCGAGCCGACCGTCACAAGAAGAAGCTGCGCTGAGGCCGGGGTCCGACGTCGGGTGCCCGTTGGCGGCGACTAGTGCGGCAGCAGCAGCGGAACTCTCCCCTCCGCGGGGGCGCGGCGTCGCTTGCGCCCCCCGAGAGAATCCTTTTGCATCTCGGTTGACTCCCGCAGATCGCCGCGCTATAATTCCGGCGTGGGACGGGCTGCGCCCGGACCGTACGGGGGCTTTTCGCCGCGAGGCCTCAGGAGTGCAAGTCATGAGGAAGGCGTTGGTTTGTATCCTCGTCGTCGCTGCCGTGGGCTGCCAGCAGCAGTGCCCGTTCGGGAAGCTGGACCAGTATCCGCCCGCCTACATGGCAGCATTGGAGGCGGCGCGAGTGGTGTTGACGCGCCACTTCGGTGGAGCGGTCGTGGACAAGGTCCACGGGCTCGTCGAGTCGTCGTCGCTCGTGCGTGCCAACTTGTCGAGCAAGTTCCGCACGCGGGCCGTGGCCAAGGTGTTCCAGACCGGGCCGGAGCGGTATGACGTCGAGATTCGCGTGACGAACGACATCGAGGCATTGGAGCCGACGTCGCTGGGCGGCCCCTGGAACGCGCAGGATTGGCGGGCGGTGGGCTTCGACCACCTGGCCGAGGCGGTGCTGAACACGGAGGTTGCGGCGCAGCTCCAGGGCCAGACCGTGACGGTGCCGCCCGCGGCCGTGAAGTCGTACTTCATGTTCCCGCCGGCGGCCCCGGCCCTCCCGATGCGGCACCGCGACCTGTTGAGGCCGAACATCCCTGACCCGGTGCGCCCGCCGCAGCCGGCCCCGAAGGCGCCCGAGGCGGCGCCGAAGCCGGCCGCGGAGGCCCCGAGGCAGCTCCGCACCGCGTCGCTCTTCGAGCAGCACCTTGCCCTCGGCGACGAGCACCTGCGGCGCCGCGACCTCGACAATGCGCTGCTGGAGTACCAGCGGGCCGCGGTGGCCTGCCCGCAGAGCCCGGTCGCGCACCTGTCGCTGGCGGGGGTGTGGACGGCGCTGCGGCGCTACAATGCCGGCGCCGCGGCGCTCCGCGAGGCCGCGGCGGCCGCCAACGGGCGGCCAGTGGCCGGCACCGACCTCGCCCGGCTGCGCAGACCGGCCGAGGAGCTGAGCGAGCGACTCCTCCTCCTCAAGGGCCTCTGCAAGCAGCAGCCGAACGACCGCGACGGGCGGCTGCTCCTGGCCTACCACTACATCCTGGCCGGGCGTGCCGACGACGCCCGGGCGAGCCTCGACGAGGCGATGCGGGCCGACCCCAACGACGCCGCGGCGCGCTTCCTCGCCCAGCAACTGGGGCCGGCGCGCTCCTAGGGAATCTGTGGGCGGGGGCTCATTGTGGGCGGGGGCTCTGTCCCCCGCGAAAACGAGGAGAAGACGCGGGGCACCCTTCGGCAAGGCTCAGGGCAGGCTCCGGCCCCGCCCACACCGGTTCTTTCCCTGGGGGGGTGATCATGGGCATGGCGTCGGACGAGTTGCGCTGGCGCGAAGAGCGCGCCGAGATGGTGGAGAGCCAACTGCGCCGCCGCGGCATCCGCGACCCCAGGGTGCTCCAAGCGTTCCTCGACGTGCCGCGCGACCGCTTCGTCCTCCCAGAACGCCTCGCCGAGGCCTACGAGGACCACCCGCTGGACATCGGGTGCGGCCAGACGATCTCCCAGCCATACATGGTGGCGCTGATGACCGAGGTCCTCCGCCTGCGGGGCGATGAGCGGACGCTCGAGGTGGGCACGGGCTCCGGCTACCAGACGGCGATCCTGGCAAAACTGTGCCGCGCGGTCTACACGGTGGAGCGGCTGCCGGCCCTCAGCCGCGGGGCGCAGGAGGTGCTCGGACGCCTGGGGTTCGCCAACGTGCGGTTCCGCGTGGGCGATGGCACGCTCGGCTGGCAGGAGGAGGCGCCGTTCGACCGCATCATCGTGACGGCGGGCGGCCCGAGCGTGCCGCCATCGCTTGAGGCCCAACTGGCCGACGCCGGGCGGCTGGTCATGCCCGTGGGCAGTTGGGGCGGCCAGGACCTCGTGGCGTTGGAGCGCCGCGGCGAGAGGCTCGAACGCGAGAGCCACGGAGGGTGTGTGTTCGTGCGCCTCGTGGGCAAGGAGGGATGGCCGGAGAGATGAGGGGGCCTCAATCGTCCTCGTCCATCGTCCTCGTCCTTCGTCCTCGATCTTCCTTCTCTAAGGGGCGGAGAATCGAGGACGAGGACGATGGACGAGGACGAGGACGATAGAAGAGGGGAGTCGGGGGCCATGCCCAACCTTTTGTGATTCCTTGACTTGTCTTGTCGGGCAGTGGTATAATCGCTTCGCGGACGGAAGCTGGGCGATGCTTCGCCCCGGAACCTCCCATGACAGGAGTGGCATGCGTGCGCGACGCGGGCAGGAAGTTGGCGGCTAGCCTGGCGGCGGCCGCGGTGGTCGTGGGACTCGTTGGCGCGCGGCGGTGCGAAGGCGGCGCGGCGCCGGCCCGCGCCGAGCCGAGGGAGAGGCTCCAGGTGGTCTACGTGGAGCCCGCCACGCCCGCGGCAGGCCAGGAGACCTGGATCGTGGTCTACGGCCACGGCTTCAGCGAGGACGAGGCGAACGTCAAGGTGAAAATCAACGACCTGGATGCGCTGGAGGTGCGGGTGCCTGCGCCGGAGCGGCTGAAGGCCCGCCTGCCGGCGACGACCGTGCCCGGCTCGGCGTCGGTGACGGTGACGAATCCCGATGGGGAGAGCGCGACGCTGCCGAACGCGGTGTATCTCCGCCCGAAGGAGGGCGGCGGCGGGTTCGGGGCGCTCATGGCACGGCTGCGGCACGACTGGCGCGTGTGCAAGGAATGGTTCCACCTCGGCGGGCCGGTGATGTGGCCCCTCCTCGCAATCTCCTTCTTCGGCGTGGCCTGGATGATCCACTGCCTGCTCGTGTTGAGGCTGTCGCAGGTCGTTCCCCAGAAGTTCACGGACGCTTTGGGCACGCACCTTGCGCAGGGGGACCTCAAGGGCGCGGGCACGGCGTGCGAGAGGTCGGGCTCGGTCTTCGCAAGGGTGGTGCTGGCCGGGCTGCGGCGGGCGGCGGAGGCCCCCGAGAAGGTTCGGGAGGCCGTAGCCGCCGCGGGCGCGCGCGAGGTGGCGCACCTCCACCAGAAGATCGGCTACCTGGCCAACATCGGCACGGTGTCGCCCATGCTGGGGCTGCTGGGCACGGTGACGGGCATGGTGATGGGCTTCAACGTGATCGCGTCGGGCGAGGTGCGGCACTACCTGCTTGCCGCGGCCATCGCGCAGGCCCTCATCACCACCGTGGTCGGCCTGTGCATCGGCATCCCCGCGATGGTAGTCTACTACTATCTGCGGGCCAAGCTCCTGCGGCTTACGACACACATGGAGCTCGTGGCCGACGAGGTGGCGGGCACGATCATCGAGAAGGGGGAGGAGGCATGAACTTCCGCCGGACCACGCCGCAGGAAGAGGGCTTCCAGATCGCGCCCCTGATCGACATGGTCTTCCTCCTCCTCGTCTACTACGTTTGCACCACGGCGATGGGGCAGCTCGAGCGGCAGATGGACCTCAGCCTGCCGAGCGCCCAGAAGGGCGTGGTGCCGCGCCAGCGCGCCCCGTACTACCTCAACATCACAAAGCAGGGCACCGTGCTGGTCCACAACCGCGTGATGGCCGAGGACGAGCTGCGGACGTGGCTGAAGGAGCTGCACGACTCCTACGGCGGCTCGCCGCCGCCCGTGGTCATCCGCGCCGACCGCGACACGGCCTTCCAGCACTTCGTGCGGGTGCTGGACGCCTGCGCCATCGCGGACATCCGGAACGTGGCCTACGCAAACATCGAGCGGCCGAAGGGCCGGCCATAGCCCGCCAGCGGCGGGCGGGAAATCCGAAATCCGAAACTCGAAATCCGAAAGAATACCAAAGCACAAACCCCAAAATGGCACAGAAACGCGACAACCCATTTCCGAGTGGCTCGGCGAGCCGCCCGATGGATGAGGGCACCAGCTCGCGCGCGCCTCAGCTTCTTGCTCCCAAAGGGAGCGAAGTGGGTTGCCGGCGGCTTCAGCCGCCGGGCCCGCGCCAAGACCACACCAAGTCCCAAAGGGACGGCAGTGAGGCTGCGCGGACCGCCTCACCGTGGGGCTCTGCCGTCCCTTCGGGACTGCCCCGTCGGTGCGCCTCCGATCCGGCGGCTGAAGCCGCCGGCTACCCACTGTCGTCCCTTCGGGACTCAGGAGAGCGCCCGCGCGCACATTCCTGTTTCCTCTGTTACCAGGCGGTGTTCTTGGTATCGTTGGGGATCACGTTGCTCCTTCTTCTCGGCGCGGTCGGGGCCGAGGGGGGCGAGACGCCGGCTGACCTACAGTTCGACTTCGCCGAGGGACTCTACCGCGATAACCTGACCAAGCAGGCCATCGTGGAGTTCGAGAAGTTCCTCAAGCTCTATCCCAAAGATCCGCGGGCGAGCCTTGCACGCTTCGAGCTAGGCGAGTGCCACTACAAGGAGAAGCGCTACGAGGCGGCCCTGCCCGCCTTCGAGGCCGCGGTGAAGGACGAGAAGCTCACGCAGCGAACCGTCGCACTCTTCCGCATCGGCGACATCCGCTTCCGCCTCAAGGACATGGCCGGCGCGGTGCCGCCGCTGCGGGCGTTCCTGGCCGCCGACCTGGCCAACCCCGACCACCGCCGCTTCATCGTCCACGCCCGATACGCCCTGGCCCAAGCCGAGTTCGCCCAGAAGCGCTTCGCCGAGGCACTGCCCCTCTTCGAGCAGGTGCTCGCCGACCCCGCGCCCGAGAACACCTACAAGGGCTACGTCCTCCTCCCCATCGCCGATTGCCTGCTTGTGCTGGGGAAGGTGGACGACGCGCTCGGCCGCTACCGCGAGATGGAGGCCTACCTTGAGGCGGCAATCAAGGCGAAGCCCGACGGCCCAGACGCCAAGAACCACGCCGACATGCTCGCCCGCGTCCGCACCCAGCTCGCCAGCCTCCTCCTCGGTCAGAAGAAGCTCGAGGAGGCCCTCGCCGTGCTGGGCAAGGTGGACGCCGCTGGGCCGCAGGGCGAGGCCGTGGTCTCCCGCCGCGCGCAGGCCCTCTTCGCCCTCCAGCGCTACCAGGAGGCCCTCGTGCCCGCCCTCGACTACCTCAAGCGCTTCCCCCAGGGCGACCAGCTCTTGAGCAGCCTCTACATCGCGGGCGAGTGCTGCTACCGCACGGACCGCTTCGCGGAGGCGGAGGGGCACTTCGCCGCGCTCCTCGCGGCGGACAAGACGGGCAAGGACCCCAACCGCGAGGGCGCCGCCTTCTACCGCGCCGCCTCCGCCTACCGCCAGGGCGCGCAGCGGGCCAGGGAGACCGCCGCCGCAGCCGAGGCGTTCCTGAAGGAGTTCCCCAAGAGCACCCTCGCGCCCGACGCCGTGTACTTTGGCGCCGAGGCCGCCTTCTGGCTCGGCGCGCACGCCGACGCCCTCGAACGCTACAGGAAGGTGCCCGCGGCCTTCGCCCACGCCGAGAAGGTCTCGCACCAGATCGCCGTCTGCCTCGACCTCCTCAAGCGCCACGATGAGGCGGCAGGGGCCTACGAGGACTACCTGAAGCGGTTCCCGAACGGCCAGAACGTCCAGAGCGCCCTCGACCGCGCCGCACGCCTCCGCGGCCAGCTCAACCAGTTCGCCAAGGCCATCGAGCACTACGGCGAGTTCTTCAAGCGGTTCGGCAACGCCGACCCCAAGACCGCCGAAGACTTCCTCTACCGCAAGGGCGCCTGCGAGTACGAACTGAAACAGTACGACGCGATGGCCGCCACCTTCGACCTCTACTTCAACCGCTTCCCGAAGGGCGAGCACAAGGGCGACGTGCTCTACTTCCTGGCCTGGTACTATGGGGAGGTGAAGAAGAACTACGAGCGCGCGGTGCCGCTCTACGAGCTGTGCGGCGGCATACCCGGCGCCTACCAGAAGCGCGCCCGCCGCCTCCTCGCCCACACCTACGTGAAGCTCGGCAAGGCACGCCTCGCCGCCAAGCAGCAGAAGGAGGCCGACGAGCTCTTCGCCAAGGCCGCCAACGCCTTCCTCCTGCTCATCCGCGAGGCCCCCGACGTGTTGGTGGACGCCCCCGAGTACCTCTGGACCGCCGAGGTGTTCCGCGAGCAGCGCAAGCCGGCCGAGGCCATCGAGGCATTCGAGGCACTCCTCAAGCGCTTCCCAGCCGAGACCACCCCCTACATCATCTACTGGCTCGGCGAGCTCGCGAGCAACCTCCCCAAGCCCGACTACGAGCGGGCCAAGCGCTACTTCAAGGACTTCGTGGACAAGTTCCCCACCCACGAGCTCCTCGTCTGGGCGAAGTTCGGCCTCGCCGAGGCACTCAAGGCGAGCGGCGACTCCGATGGCGCCTGGCAATACTACCCCCAGGTCGAGCAGCTCGCCCCCAACGCGATCGGCAACCCCGAGGTCCGCGACGGCCTCATCCTCAAGTGCATGCTCCAGATGGGGCGCATGGCATCCGACAAGAAGAACTGGGAGTTCGCCCAGAAGTACATGCTCCGCGTCGCCATGCTCGCCGCGGGCGAGGACGCCGCCGAGGCGCGCTACTGGGCCGGCGTCGCCGCCTTCCACCTCGGCGACCTCGACGCCGCAGTCGCCGTCTGGAACCGCCTCATCCAGCTCTTCCCAAAGTCGCCCTGGACCGAGCGCTTGCTCAAGGAGCTCGATCAGTATAAGCTGCGGCTTGCGCGCGACGGCAAGAGCCTTGAGAGAAAACCGTAAAGGAGCATTGGCCGCGACAGGACGGGATGAATGGATGTATGGATGAATGGATGAATGAAAGAGCAGGCTGCGCTTACATTCATCCACCCGTCCACCCATCCATTCATCCCCTGCTGATAAGCGAGCAAGCTATCTTCCTGAGAGGGTGCCGAACATGGCCGCACCAGCGACAACTCGGAGCCGAGGCGAGGACGTGACCCGCTGGGTCCTCACCCCCATCGCGCTCTCGCTCCTGGCACACCTGCTCATGGTCCACCTCGTCGGCAACATCCGCATCTTCGACGTCGAGGAGTTCTCCACCTCGATCTCGCGCTGGTTCCACGTGGTGGACCTGCCCGAGCCGCAGCCGGAGCCGACACGCGAGCTTGTGGGCGGGGAGGACGCGGCGGGCGGCACGCCCGTCCCGGTCAAGCCCGACACCATCCCGCTCTTCCCCAAGGACCTCACCACCGGCCCCACGTTCCCCACGGACCCCGAGTTGAAGGTGCCGCCGAACGTCCCCACCCCGTTCCGTCCCCCCGACACCGAGCACCTGGTGGTCCACCGCCCCGGGAAGCCGAGGGTTGACCAGACGGCAGCGGAGATCGGTGAGCGCGCGCCCGTGCAAACGGTGCCCCTGGCGGACGTTGCGCCGTCGGGCGCGGGCGGGCGGAGCGTGCTGCGCGGCTCGCCGGGCCTCCCTGGCCCGCCGAAGGCCCAGCTCGAGCTCCGCGAGCTCAGCGCCCCGCGGCCAGTCACCGAGACCATCGCCGCCGTGCTCGAGCCCCCCGCCGTCAACCCCAGCGCCACCAGCGTCCCCGCGGGCGCCATCGCCCCCAGGGGCATCGTCATCCCGATCGAGGACTCGCTCGCCCGCAAGGAGATCAGCACCTCGCCGGTCATCATCTTCCCCGAGGCGACCAAGGAGCCCCAGGAGCCGCCCGTGTACCCCCTCGGGGGCGAGGTGAAGGTGAAGATGGACCTCTACGCCCGCCCGGGCGAGGAGCGCCAGTTCTTCCGCATCGAGATCGCCGTGGCCAAGCCCGACAAGCTCCTTGTCATCCCGAAGGACGTGGCATTCATCTGCGACGTGTCGCTGAGCATGCAGCGCTCGGAAATCGTGGCGGCGCGCGACGCGCTCCGCCGCTACCTGCGCGCCCTGCGGCCCACCGACCGCTTCAACGTCATCCTCTTCAGCGAGGAGCCGCGCAAGCTCTTCCCCGACTTCGTGGACCCCACGCCCGAGCGGGTGGAGGCCGCCGCCGCCTTCATCGACCGCATCCCCGGCCAGACCCGCACCGACGTCTACCGCGTCCTCAACGCCGTCGTGCGCGACGTCGCCGAGCAGGCGGTCCGCAATAGGCCCACAAACGTCTTCTTCATCAGCGACGGCCGCTCCACCCTCGGCATCCGCGACGCCCGCCGCATCGTCAACGAGATCAGCGGCTACGCCAAGCCCACCTTCGCAATCCTGCCATTTGATTCGGGCTCGGGCGGCAACCGTTACCTCCTCGACCTCCTGGCCTACCGCTCGCGCGGCCAGTCAACGTTCGCTGACAACGTCGAGGGGGCCGACAAGCCCCTCGGCGACCTCTTCCACCGCTACGACAAGCCGGTTCTTATGCAACTCCGCCTCACCTACAGCAACCTCGCGGTGGAGGAGACCTATCCCGCCGCGTTGCCCAGCCTCTACACCGACCAGCCAATCGTCCTCTACGGCCGCTGCAAGCCCGGCCAGAACGTCACCATCCAGCTCGAAGGCCGCATCCCTTACGCCGGCCGCACGCTCCAGTACAGCCACACGCCCGGCGCGCCCGACCCGAAGCGCGACGACATCGCGCGCGAGTGGGCCAGGCAGAAGATACACAGCCTCGTCTCCGACCTCGCGCGCCTGGGCGAAAGCGCCGAGCTCCGCGCCGAGATCGAGCGCATCGGCCGCGAATACGGCGTCCGAACGCCCTATGACCGCTAGCCCGCCCGCCGAGGGCGGGCGGGAAATCCGAAATCCGAAACTCGAAATCCGAAGGAAACCCAAAATTGAAAACCTCAATGAGCGAAACAAGACTGACAAGATGCGCTTGCTGGGTCTTGGTTTTGGGAATTGGTGATTTGTCCTTTGGCATTCCTTCGGATTTCGGATTTGGGATTTCGGATTTCCCCCGTTTTGTGACAAGTGCGGCGTGCGTCCAGGGAACAGCGAGCCACCCGTGACCATCCGCCAGATCGTCCCCATCGCGCTCTCCCTCATCCTTCCCGGCGCCGGCCACATCGCGGCGGGCAAGGCGGCCAGGGGTATCCTCATCTTCTTCCTCTTCGGGTTCGCCGTGGACGGCTGGGTCTACAGCCAGGCAGCCAGCGTGCTGCCCCCCGAGCGGGTCGCGGTGGGCCTCGCCACCGTCCGCGCCGGCTCGCTCGCCCTCGGGGGCCTGCTGTGGGCCTTCGCGGTCTTCGACACCACAGCCATGGCCCTGCGCCGGCGCCGCATCGCAGCGAAGGCCGAGGCCGCCGACGCATTGGTCCGCAACGCGCTCGTGGCCTTCCTGCGCGACGACTTCCAGGCCGCCCTGAAAGACCTCCACGCCGCACAGCGCATCAACGACCAGGACCCCGACGTCTTCTTCCACCTCGGGGTCATCTACCAGCGGCTGGGCCAGCCCCGCAAGGCGCGCAAGGCCCTCCACCAGTGCATCCGCTACGACCAGGAGGGGAAGTGGGACACGCAGGCCCAGGACCAGCTCCAGGGCCTCTCAGCCGCCGCCCCGGCACCCGCAGCCCGCCCCGCCGGGGCGGAGGGTTCCGCGTCGGAGACGCGGGCTACGAAGGCCGATGAACCCAGAGAGGAAGCCAAGCCTTGAAACAAGCCCTCAGCCTGCGGAGCCTCAACCTCGCCCTCGTCGTCCTGCTCATCCTCGTGATGGGGAGCCAGCTCGGCCTCGAGCTGCCCCTGGGCAAGCCAGGAGTCCCGATCACCCTGGGCGACGCCGTGCTGGCGGTCGCCGCGGTGGGCGTGGCGCTCCAACTCCTCCAGCGCAGGCTCCGGGGCGCCAAGCTCCCCCCGCTCCAGTGCTTCGCAATCGTCGCCGCGGGCTTCCTCGCGCTCGCGCGCTCCCAGAGCAAGCCCGAGGCCGCGAAGGAGGTCCTTCAGCTAATCGAGTACTTCCTTGTCGCCTACGCCGTCTTCGCAAACGTGGCCGAGACGGGCGACGTGAGGGCCCTCCTGGCGGCCTTCGCCGCCGCCACGGGGCTGATCGTCCTGTGGGCCGGCTGCCAGTACTTCCGCTGCGATTCGGCCCTCGACGTCAGGGCGGGCTTCAAGAACCGCAACGCGCTTGGCGCGTTCCTCGCCGTGTCGCTCCCTGTCCTCTACGGCTTGGCCCTGCACGTGCCCTGCTGGGGCCTGCGGCTCATCCTGCTCGCGGTCGTCGCCGCCGGCCTCGTCGTCAACCTCTCGGGCGGGGCAGTGCTGGTCACGCTCCTGGTCCTCGGCTTCCTGAGCGCCCTGCGCGGGCAGCGCGCGCTCCTGGCCTACGCGGTGGTCCTCGGCCTCGCGCTCTTCGGGGCGCACAAGTTCCTCCCCAGGCCCCACCACACGAACATCCTGTTCAGCTCCATCGCCCCCTACGTGAAGGACAACTTCCTCCTGAGCGACAAGGCGCTCTTCGCACGCGCCAAGGAGCTGTCCGAGGGCGAACGCGACGTCATGGAAAAAAGCCGCGCGGCGGGCCAGCTCATAGTGCCCGGCGCGCTCGAACAGGCCGGGAGCACCCTCGAGCAAGCCAAGGAATGGATCCAACTCCCCGAGGCCCAGAAGAAGGCCTATGACCAGATCGTCCTCGACCTTGGCAAGCAGCTCCAGCAGATCAGCGAGGTCAAACCCACCCATAACCTCTTCGACGCCTGGCACCTCATGGGGTTCCTCAAGACGCGGCGCGGAGGTGAGAACCGCCTGACCGAAGAGCAGCACGCGCTCTACCTCGACCTAGAGGAGAGAGCCAAGCGCGCCAAAGAAGCCTTCCCGCACGTTGCGGCCAGTTCCGCCTTTGCAGAGGACCGCGTCGCCCTCCGCTACAGGCGCTGGGATGCAGCGATAGCTCGCTGTCGGAAGCTCTGGGATGGGCCGGGCAGCGCGCTCTTCGGCCTCGGTTACGTGGAATACCACGTCGAATGCCGTCCTGAGCCGGTGACGAAAGATGTGTATCGCACCGACGCGGCCGAGATCTACAACGTAGTCACCGACGAGCCGTTCACCCACGACGCCTGGCTGAAGGCCCTGTTGCAAACGGGGCTTGTGGGCCTGCTGGCGCTCGGGTGGCTCATCGCCACGTTCCTGGGCCGGGCGTTGCGCCTCTACGGCGCGGCGCGCAGCGAGCTCATGCTCGGCCTCGCACTCGGCCTCGCCGGCGGCATTCTCGGCTTCGCTCTCGCCGGCATCTTCACCGAGACCGTCGCACGCGGCCTCGCCATCCCGCTCGTCTTCCTCTGCGTCCTCGTCGCCCTTGCAGAGCGCATCGTCCACGGCGAAGGAGCCGCAGTCCTCGAAAAGATCAAGCCGAAGGAGTACTGAACCACCCGCAGGTTCACCGCGGCAAGGGAGGGGATGAATGGATGTATGGATGATTGGATGAATGAAAGAGCGGCTCTGGTTCTGTCATTCATCCACCCATCCACCCATCCACCCATCCATTCATCCCCCTCAAGGAGATAACAACAGGCCATGGTCAGAGTCGGCATCCTCGGCGCCACGGGCGCCGTCGGCGAGGCGCTCATCCGCATCCTCCTCGGCCACCCCGAGGCCAGGCTCACCTTCCTGGCCTCCGACCACGCGAGCGGCACGCGCGTGGATGAGGCCCTGCCCGTCCTCCGCGGCCAGACCGACGCGGTGCTGCGCAAGCCCGACCTCGCCGGCTTCGCGGCGGAGGCCGACGTGGTGTTCCTGGCCAAGAAGGGCGCCGATTCGATGGATTGGGCGCCCAGGCTCCTCGCCGGCGGCCTGAGGGCCATTGACTGCGGCGCCGAGTTCCGCTTCCGCGACCCCGCCGTCTACGAGCGCTTCTACGGCACGAAGCACACCTGCCCCGACACCCTCGCCGAGGCCGTCTACGGCCTCCCCGAGCTCTACCGCGACCGCATCCGCGCCGCACGCATCGTCGGCGTCCCGGGCTGCTACCCCACCACCGCCATCCTCCCCCTCGCGCCGCTCTTGGCCGAAGGGCTGGTGTCGCCCGCCGCCATCGCCGTGGACGCCTACTCCGGCCTCTCCGGGGCGGGCAAGACCTACAACGAGAAGACCCGCAACCTGTTCGTGGACTGCGACGAGAACTGCCGGGCCTACAGCCCGCTGGTCCACCGCCACGCGCCCGAGATCGAGCAGGAACTCTCCCTCGCGGCAGGCACGCCGGCCAGCGTCCTCTTCGTCCCCCACCTGCTCCCGCTCGACCGCGGCATCCTGACGACGATCTTCGCCGACGCGGGAAAGCGCCCAGCGTCCACCGCCGACGTGTTGGCCCTCTGGCGCCGCCGCTACGCCGCCGAGCCATTCATCCGCATCTTCGACAAGCTCGACGAGGTCACCCTCGCAAACGTCCACCGCACCAACTACGCCGACTTCTCGGCCCTCGTGGACCCCCGCTCCAACAAGGTCGTCATCGTCGCCGCACTCGACAACATCGTCCGCGGCGCCTGCGGCATGGCCGTCCAGTCCATGAACCTCATGTTCGGCCTGCCCGAAACCACCGGCCTACTCTTCCGCTGCGTGTGAGGGGCCTTGGAGAGCAGGAGAGGGTATGAGGCACCACCACGGCCCCATCGCCCTGCACGACGAGGGGCACGAGCACGACGACCACCACGGCGAGCACGCGCACCGCCACGTCCACAAGCACGCCGAGCGCTCGCGCATCGTCGCCTCCTTGGCCATCACCGGCGCGATGATGGTTGCGGAGTTCATCGGGGGCCTCCTGACCAACAGCCTGGCCCTGGTGAGCGACGCCGGGCACATGGCCACGCACTTCGTCGCCCTGGCCGTCACGTACTTCGCCATCCTCATCGCGGCCCGCCCGGCTCCCATCGAGCGCAGCTACGGCCTCTATCGCACCGAGATTCTCGCCGCCTTTGTCAACGGCCTTCTCCTCCTCGGCGCGACGGCCTACATCCTCTACGAATCGGCCGTGCGCCTCATCGAGCCCGTCCCGATCGCCACGATTGAGATGTTCATCGTCGCCGTCGCGGGCCTCGTGGTGAACTCCGTCTCCATGCTCCTGCTGGCCGGCGTCGGGAAGCACGACCTCAACGTGCGGAGCGCCTTCCTCCACATGATCGGCGACACGCTTTCCTCCGTCGCCGTCGTGGCTGGCGCCGTCCTCATCCGCTTCACCGGCTGGCTGCGGGTGGACCCCATCCTCAGCGCCCTGATCGCCCTGCTCATCGGCATCTGGTCGCTCCAGCTCCTGCGCGATTCGGCTAACATCCTCCTCGAGTCCACCCCCCGCCACATTCGCCTCCCCGAGCTCCTCGAAGCCCTCGCCGCCGCCTCCTCCGAAATCCGAGACCTCCACGATGTCCACGTATGGGAGATCACCTCCACCATGTACGCCATCAGCGCCCACGTGACCGTAGACGGCGCGAGGACCGTCGAGCAGCTCGCCCGGATTCGCGAGAGCCTCGAGGCCTGCGCCCGCGGCCGCTTCCACATCGGTCACACGATCTTCCAGTTCGAAAGCACCGGCGTCCCCTGCGAGCACGTCGTCCCCTACGGCGCACCCCACGCCGTCAAGGGGCAATAGCTCGACCCCAAGAGGTGAAGAGCGACAGGCAAAATGATTGCGGGCAAAATGATAAGAGAAGAGGTGGAAGGAGGGCGAAGCCTGCACGGATCGGAGCAGACCCGGTAGTTCCCGGCCGCACAATCGGCTCCCCGGTGCTTCCTTCTTCTCTTATCATCTTGCCCGTAATCATTTTGCCTTCCTTCTGTTTCCTGAGGGAGAACCCCGATGCCCGACAAGCCGCGCGTCGTCGTCGTAGGCAGCTCGAACACCGACATGGTCATCCGCTCGCCGCGCCTGCCGCGGCCGGGCGAGTCGGTCGTCGCGGGGCAGTTCTATATGGCCGCCGGCGGCAAGGGCGCCAACCAGGCCGTCGCCGCCGCCAGGGCCGGCGCCCGCGTCACCTTCGTCGCAAGGCTCGGCACCGACGTGTTCGGCGACCAGGCCATCGCCGGCTTCCAGCGCGAGGGGATTGACTGCCGCTGGGTCTCCCGCGACCCCAAGACCCCCTCCGGCATCGCACTCATCCTCGTCGCCGAGGACGGCGAGAACCTCATCTCCGTCGCCCTGGGCGCCAACATGCGGCTCACGCCGGCCGACGTGGCCCGCGCGGCCCGCGCCATCGCCCGCGCCGACGCGCTCGTTCTCCAGCTCGAAGTCCCCCTTCCTGCCGTCCGCCGTGCCGTGGCCATCGCCCATCGCAGCGGTGTGCCGGTCATCCTCAACCCCGCCCCCGCGCCCCGCAAGCCCCTGCCCAAGCCGCTCCTGCGGCAGATTGACTATCTCGTCCTCAACGAAACCGAAATGGAAGCCATAGCGGGCAGCCCTGTAGCGGCAAGCGTCCCGCTTGCCGGCCGCAACCGGGACGGCTGTGGCTACACCGCGGCCCGCGGCCTCCTCGACGCCGGCGTCCGCCGCGTCATCCTCACCCGCGGCAAGCAGGGCGCCGCCCTCCTCGACGGCACGCCCCACCCCAAGCTCATCCCCGGCCACAAGGTCAAGGCCGTTGACGCCGTGGGCGCGGGCGATGCCTTCGTGGGCACCTTTGCCACCTTCATCGCCGAGGGCCGGACGCTCGACGCGGCCCTGAACCTGGCGAATGCCGCCGCCGCCATCTCCGTCACCCGCAAGGGCGCCCAGCCCTCCATGCCCGCCCGCCCCGAAATCCTCCGCCTCGCCGTGACGCGCTGACCGATTCCTGTAGCGCCAAGTGGCCGATGTAGTGCGACAGCCTGTCGGAGTGCGGCGGCTCGATGCGAATGGCGTGCGGAGCGATGGGCCGGCAGCGCCGGTCTTGCCACGGGTCACACGATGGTCTTGCCGTCCATCGTGCCGACGGTGATGTCGAGTTCGGCGCGGGGGGCGATGCGCTCGATGCGGCCGTCGCGTATCCACACCACGCGGTCGGAGGCGGCCAGCATCTTCATGTCGTGGGTGGCACAGACGACGGTGGTGCCGCGCTCACGCTGGAGGGCGCGGAGGAGGGCCAGGATTTCCTCCCCCGTCTTGAGGTCGAGGTTGCCGGTCGGCTCGTCGGCCAGCACGACGGCGGGGTTGTTGACGAGGGCGCGGGCGCAGGCGACGCGCTGCTGCTGTCCGCCGGAGAGCTCGTCGGGGCGGTGGTGGAGGCGGTGGGCGAGGCCGACGCGTTCGAGGGTGGCCGCTGCGCGGCGGTCGGCCTGATCGAGGGCAACGCCGGCGAAGATCAGGGGCAGCCGCACGTTCTCCAGCGCGCTCAGCGTGGGGAGCAGGTTGAAGGTCTGGAAGACGTAGCCGATGCGGTTGCAGCGGAGCCAGGCGAGCTTGCGCTCGGAGAGCGCCGCGATGTCTTTGCCGTCGAGCAGAATCTCCCCCGTCGTCGGGCGGTCGAGTCCGCCGATCATGTTGAAGAGCGTGCTCTTCCCGCTGCCCGACGGCCCCATGATGGAGAGGTACTCGCCGCGGAAGATGTCGAGGTCAACGCCGCGGAGGGCATGGACCTCTTCGCCTTCGAGGCGGTAGATGCGGCGAACGCCGCGGGCACTGATGATGACATCACTCGGTCTCGGCATCTGGACCGCCATACCCTCGATCAACGCTGCGTGACGCGTGACCCGTGACGCGTGAAAAGAGAACAGGCAACCTCTGCTCTTCTCTGGTCACGAGTCACGCGTCACGGGTCATCGAATCTCTCCCACTTTGATGTCAAGAGCCTTCCTCTCCTCAATCCGGTCACAAAGCCCATCTCGAATCCAGACCACGCGGTCGGAGACGGCGAGCATTTTCATGTCGTGGGTGGCGCTGACGATGGTGACGCCGCGCTCGGCCTTGAGGCGGTGGAGGAGGTCAATGATCTCCTCGCCCGTCTTGAGGTCGAGGTTGCCGGTCGGCTCGTCGGCCAGCACGATTGCGGGGTCGTTGGCGAGTGCGCGGGCGCAGGCCACGCGCTGCTGCTGGCCGCCCGAGAGCTGAGGCGGCTTGTGCTTGAGGCGCTCGCCGAGGCCGACGAGGCGGAGGAGGCCCGCCGCCTTGTCCCGCGCGTCGTCCGCCGGGAGGCCCGCGAAGACCATCGGCAGCATGACGTTCTCCAGGCACGTCATCACGGGGATGAGGTTGAAGGTCTGGAAAATGTAGCCGATCTTCCGGCAGCGGAGCCAGGCCAGCTCGAAGGCGTCGAGCTGCGCGATGTCCACCTCGTCAATGAACACCTTACCGGAGGTCGGCTTGTCGAGCCCGCCGATCATGTTGAAGAGCGTGCTCTTGCCGCTGCCCGACGGCCCCATGATCGACATGTACTCGCCGGCGAAGATGTCGAGGGAGACGCCTCGGAGGGCGGGGGTCTCGACCGCGCCCATCTGGTAGACCTTCCAGACCTCGCGGGCAGAGACCACCGTGCGGCGCGCGGAGGCATCGTCCATTCCGTAGAGCAAGTCCTGAATTGCGGCCGCACTTGGCTGCATCGTCCTCGTCCTCGTCGTCGAAACTCTCGTCGGCCCACCCTCACACATGCGACGCCAGCGCCGACGCCGGCACCATCTTCGCCGCCACCCTTGCGGGGTAGATGGCCGCCACGATAGCGAGGCCCACGCCCGCCGCCATGCACAACAGGGCATAGAGGCCGAGCATGGCGAAGCTCGCCGCCGCGAACACTCTGACAAGGCCGAACGTGTAGCTGTAGGCCGCAAGCGGCACCACGACGCCGACCGCGCAGCCCAGCGCCGCCCCCACGAGGCCGAGGAGAAGGCTCTCGATGAGGAAGAGCTTGACGACGAAGCCGGAGAGAGCGCCGAGGCACTTCATCGTGCCGATCTCGCGGAAACGCTCCGTGACCGACATGAGCATGGCGTTGGCGATGCAGCCGACGGTGATGAGGAGCGCGACGCCAGCGATCCAGGCCGTGCGATACCTGGCCTGGCGCTCGCGCGCCTGAGCGCGGGCTACCTCGTCGGGCCGGAGCTCGATGCCGAGGTGTTTCACGACCTGTCCCTCGGCGGCCAGGGCCTTTGCCGCCTCGGCAACCTGGCTGTCGAAGGCGAAGATGGGCACGCCGGAGGGCATGGGCGCCTCGGGGCCGCTGCCGCCGAGGACGAGGCAGCCGCTGGGCTTGGAGCCCGAGTCCAGCACGGCTCCCTGGGCGGCCAGGGCGCGGAGGAAGGCGGCGTCCGCCTCGCTCGGCCCGCGCGCCAGGACGAGGAATGCCCTGCCCTTGAGCGCGCCCGCCTCACCGCGGAGCATGGCGACGCGGCGGTCGGCGTCGCGCGCGAGTGCCGCGTGCGCGCTCATCGCCCGCTGGATGTGGAAGCCGGAGAGCACGGCCATCAGGAACGCGATGCCCAGCCCCACGCCGAAGAGCGTGATGGCCGACCGCCCCAGCCGCGTGCGGATGCCGCGCAGACAGATGCCGAAGGCGACGCGCAGAGGAAGCGTGACCTGATCCTGGACCTCGGAGCTTGAGAGAGTGGTTTGCTCTGGCATAGACAAGAGGACCTATAAGGAATGCAGGAAGGCAGGAGAAGAAAGAACAGCGGCCGGACCGGGTGGCTTCGCTCTCGCTGCGTTTCTTTTCCTTTCCTGCATTCCTGCCTTCCTTATCGAATGGTTTGTTTTGGCATGGTCAAGAGGACCTATAAGGAATGCAGGAAGGCAGGAAAAGAGAGAAGACCGGCCAAGCCGGCTGGCTTCGCTCTCGCCGCCTTTCTTCTCCTTTCCTGCATTCCTGCCTTCCTTATCCCAATCCTCCCTCAGAACGGGGCCATGGAGATGGCCGAGGTGATGAGGCAGATGGCCACGCTGGCCATGCCGGCGAGGCCGGTGCCCACGAGGTAGCCGGCCAACAGGATGGGCGCCGCGAGGAGGAACGGCTTGCGGCCGAACCGCTTGTGGAGGTAGTAGCGCGCGATGAGCGCGCCGCTGAGCTCCAGGAGGAGTCCGTGCGGCATGGCGCCCAGGCCCCGCGCCAAGCCGTAGATGAGCATCGTGGGCAGCCCGAACGCGGAGAGCGCCGCGAACAGCACCACCGCGAAGCCGAAGCCCGCCCCAAGAAACTCGGGGTGGAACGACCGCTCGAAGAGCGTCACGGCGCCCGGCTCGCCCGTCGTCGCTGTCCAGAGGATCATCGTGCTCCTGGCATTGAGGTCCCACATCTTCTGCGCGTAGGGATACAGCTCGGAGGGGATGCGCGAGTCTGCCCACAGGAAGCTCCAGAAGACGAACGAGAGGACGAAGATGAGCGGGGTGGTGAGGAGCCAAGCCTTCACCTGGCCGGTGAGCTTAGTGCCCGTGAGCTCGAGGGTGCGGAGGCTCTGGGCCATGCCGCCGTAGTTCTCGATGGGGATGGGCGCGATCCAGGGCGCCACGCCCCGCGCGCCCGAGAGCAAGATGAACGCCTCGCGGACGAATGGGATGTCTATGTGCAGCCCCGCGATGCCCGAAATCCGCGCGTTCAGATACGAGGTCAGCGGCGTGTAGACGAATGCGAACAGGACGAGGAAGAACAGCGGAAAGCCCGGCACGAGGAGCTTGCAGGCGACCACGACGGCTCCCGCCGCGAGGGCGTAGCCGACGATGCACAGGCGGAGCGACCAGTCGCCTCGCCCTGGCGGCGTGGCCCACAGCGAGCCGCCCGCGCCCTCCCGCCGCCGCGCGCGCAGCTCCCGCAGCGATGTGCGGAGCTGCCGGACGGTCTGGAACACGCTCACCGCAGCCACGCCCAGCGCCATCCCGATCCCCGCGCTGAAGTAGAAGTCCATCGAGTTGCAGATCTGCGTGTTCACAGTGTCCATGCCCGGCTTCCACGAGGCCAGCACCCCGGCACGATGTAGGAGCGGGTTGAGGACGAAAGTCAGCACCACGGAGAGCGCGGAGCCGACGACCGCCCAGAAGGGGATGACGAAGCCGGTGAGGATGAGCCCCAGGTCAATGATGATCCCCGTGGGCGTGGCGGGCAGGATGCCCTCCGTGACCCGCGTGAGGTCGAACCAGGGGATGGGCAGGATGACGATGGGCTTGCGGAGGAAGGCGTTGGACACGGCGGGGACGCCGACCTGGACGACGCCGAAGGCCAAGCCGAGCATCGCGCCGAGGGAGAAGGTGGTCCAGCGCCAGGTTCGCTCGCCCTTCTCGCCCTCGCAGAGGGCCATGACGCCCTGCGCGCCCACGGGCGCCATCGGGAAGGGCAGCCGCTCGACGTCCGAGCAGAGGCGGAAGAGCGCGTAGCCGAGGGTGAACTGCTGGACGAAGCCGATGGCGGTCATGAAGACGAGGAGCGCGATGGGCACCGCCCAGTCGGAGTGCAGGAACGTGCGGTTCACCAGCGCCGGCGATTCGGGCTGGGGCGCGAACCACGACGGGAAGCGGCCGTAGAGGCCGGCATCCGTCACCGCCTCGGACCGCACGAGGAACTGGCGCCAGATGAGCTGGCCGAACGGCCCGCCGGGGATGAGGGCGCTCCCGCCGATCATCGCGCTCGCCACCATCAGCAGGAGCACCATCTCCTCGCGGGTCATCGCCCGGAGCGCCCGCCGGGCTAGCTCCGAGAAGACGATAACTGTCACCCACGTGGCCGCCACGTTCATCCCGACGCCTGAGAGCAGGCCGAGGTAGATGGCCCCCGGGAACATCAGCAGGCCGCAGAAGAGCGCGCCGGCCACCGTGCTCCACGTGAAGCCCGAGCCGAAGCTGGCGGGGACCTCGAGCAGGTTGCGGTACTCCTCCAGCTCCTTGTCAATGACAGGGCTGGGGGGCTTCGGGTCTGGTCTTTCGTCGCTCACTGGGCTTCTTCCGTGTCGCGTGACTCGTGACGCGTGACCCGTGACCAGAGAAGAGAGCCATCTGGCCTTTTCTGATCACGGGTCACGCGTCACGAATCACGCGTCCTTGGCCCTTCCAACAGTCGCCTTCCCCGTTCGAGCAGCCTCTGTCGTTCTTCATCGGGAATGGCTCGCCACGTAAGGAAGCGCTTGCGCAGCAGGCCGATGAAGGCATGGGCGCAGCGCTCCCAAGAATCCTTGTCGCCGCTCTTGCGGGCCATGACCACGGTCGCCACGTTGTCGCGGGAGAAAAAGACTCCAGGAGTCTTTTCCGCCGGAAAAAGACTCCTGGAGTCTTTTTCTCGGACGACGAGGGACACGGTCTGGCTCACGCCCAGGTCGTAGGGCTTGAGCCAGGTGGTTGTCTCGACGAAGGGCGCGGCGGAGCCGTCCGCTTCGGCCCGGATGCCGCAGAGGGGCGGGGAGCAGAAGAACTCGCCCGCCGAGCCCTCCCCGTAGTTCTCGAACCAGTCAACGAAGTAGGGCACTATGGCAACGCGGTCGCGGCGGTTGAAGGTGAAGGGGAGGTCGAGCTCCAGGGCGTCGCCCTCGGCGGACTCGCGGCGGCGGGTCATCGTCTCGGCGGGGGCGGCGAGCCGCGCCGCCAGCCGCGCGGGATAGAGGCTGGAGAGCAGGACGACCGCGATGATGACGACGCTGACGAGGACGCTTGCGAGCGACGAGTAGTTCATCGTGAGGCCGGCGGTCAGGCCCGCCGCCTTGAGCGCGGTGCTCGCGCCCTGGGCGAGGAGGTAGCCGCCCACGGCGCCCACGACGGCGTAGACGCTCGCCTCGGCGAGGAAGAGCGAGCGGATGTGGTTCGGCGAGAGGCCGACCGCGTTGAAGACGTAGAGCTCGCCCCGCCGCTCGTAGACGCTTCCCCGCATGGTGTTGAGCACCGTGAGCGCCGCGATGAGGATGGGCAGGAGGAGCTCGAGGACGCCCTCGAGCGACTGCATCCTGAACTTGCCGCCGTAGAAGGCCACGCCGTCGAGGCCGTAGTAGGTCGGCTCGGCCGAGCGCTCCAGGTGGGTCGTGATCGCCTCGCGGGCGGCTCGGTAGTCGAGGCCACGGAGCGCCACGGCGACCGAGGCGGTGAGGGCACGGGAGGGCAGCGCCTCGACGGGGAAGATGACGACGCGGTCGGCGGCGAGGCGGGGCACGCGCTCGGGGGTCTCGGTCGCCTCCTCGCTGTAGGCCCCCCCGCCCCCCTGGGCCGGCGTGCGGACCGCCGTGATGTCCATCGGCAGCAGCGGCTCGCCGTCGAGGTCCGTCACCCCATCCAGGCGCTGCCCGTCGAAGATGCCCAGGACGGCATATTGGCGTCCCCCGATGCTCACGGAGGCCGCGCCCGCCTTCACCGCCTCGTCGCTGACCTGGAGCCTGTCGGCCATCGCGCGCGGCAGGAAGCAGGCCAGCTCGCTGTTCGAGTTGAACCAGCGGACGATGGTCTGGAACGCCGCTTTGACGGGCGTGAGCTCGGGCTCCTGCTGGCTGAGGCCGAGGAAGGCGTTGGCCTTGGCCTCGAGGGTCTTGCCGCCGGCCACGGAGGCCACCGTGAACTCAGCGAGCTCGGGCGCCCTGCCCCAGGGGACCTCGAAGCTGCCCGCCCAGTCGCGCTGGACGACGATGTGGTCCTCGCCGTATAGCTCGCGGAGGGGCGCGAGGGCGTCGGCTACGTCCCGCAGCCCGCGGTCGCGGACGAGGAGGCCCGTGTAGTGCGCCTTGCCGAGCGCGAACTCCACGTCAACCACGTCCGAGCCGATGGAAGCGAAGCCGAGCATCACGAAGGTCGTGAGGATGAGGGTGCCGACGGTGAGTGCGGTGCGGACCGGGCGCTTGCGGAGGTTCGAGAGGCCGAGGACGAAGGCCGTGGCCATCGCGCCCGCGCGCGACACGTCGGTGGCCTCCGCTCGCTCCTGGAGACGGCGGTTCAGCTCGGCCACGTTCTCCCTGAATCGACCCGCGAGGAACACCGTGACCAGTGCCGCGAGCGCGAACGTGACGAAGCCGAGCAGGATCATGAACGAGCTGCGCACGAGCTGGCAGGCCGGGTGTACCACCCGCAACGCCAGGAAGAAGAGCACGAAGATGATGCCCTGGACGGCGACCTGCCAGCGGAGGTCCGGGTGCCCGACGAGGAGCTTCTCGAGGAAGAGCGCGAAGGGGATCGCCAGGAGAAGATAGAAGAGGATGCCCCAGACCGCGTCGGAGGCATTCTTGCGGATGACCGGGTGGATGTTGGAGCTGTAGGCGAGCGATTCGGAGGCGGTGCGTTTGGCGTCCACAACTTTGCCCGCCGCGGCGAGCCGTTGCGCCTGGTCCGCCAGCCCCGCCGCCCGTTCGTTGTAGCGGAGCACCATATCGTCGGCCATCCCGTAGCGGGCCTGGAGGCGTGTGCGGCGGGCGTTGGTCTGGGCCATGCTCAGCGCTGCATCGAGCTCGATGTTCGTGATGCTCGGCGTATCGGCCGCGAGATACCCCTTGCCTTGTATCTCCTGGTCACTTGGTGGCGCAGGCCTCTGGCCTGTGTCCTTCACAGGCGGGACGCCTGTGCCACCGCCCTTCTCTGGGGTAGTTGGTGGCACAGGCCTCTGGCCTGTGTCCTTCACAGGCGGGACGCCTGTGCCACCGCCCTTCTCTGGGGTAGTTGGTGGCACAGGCCTCTGGCCTGTGTCCTTCACAGGCGAGACGCCTGTGCCACCGCCTATCCCCTGGGAGGTCGGTGGCACAGGCCTCTGGCCTGTGTCCGCAGGGCCGGTCGCGCCCAGCGCGAAGGCCCGTATCTCCATCAGGCTCGGGTTGCGGCGCTGGCCCTTCTTGAAGGTGAAGAAGAGGCGGGAGTCTGGCGGGACGAAGCAGACGTTTGCTCCGCCTGCGGACTCGACCTTGAACTCCTGGGGCGGGGCCAGGCTCTTGGTCTCGATGAAGTCGAAGCCCGCGTATGGCCGCAACGTGGCGGGGTCGGCCATCGGGAAGAGCTGGACGGGCGCCGCGCGAAAGACCACCGCGGTCGCCTGGCTCTTGCGGTAGTGCGCGAGCCGCACCCGCCGCACGGCGTAGGGCGCGCCCTCCCCGCTCTTTGGCGTCGAGAGGGTCCAAGTCACCTCGCCGTCCTCGGGGCGCACCACCGCCGCGTCAATGTCCACCTCCGCCCACCAGTCCTGCGAGAGGGCGGTGGGCCAGACGCAGGGGAGCTCGAAGCGGCCTCGCCAGTCGGCCGTGACGACCCAATCGGTGCCCACGCCTGGCGGGACAACGGTCGGCCTGCCCCAGACGAGCGGGGGGCCGAAGCGGACCAGCGCCCCAGGCATCGGGTGGTTCGGCACCAGGCTGTCGCCCACCTGGGCCACCACCTCGCCGCGAATCGTCGTCAGGTCGCTCCCGCGTGCGAGGGGGACGATGCGGCCGTGGCCGCGCGCGAGCTGGCTCACCGCCGCCGTGATGAGGCGGGTCACGACGGCCAGGTTCCGAAGCGGCGGCTCCTCGTCGGGCGACGCCGGCGGCTTGAGGAGGTTTTCGAGCGTGTCGAACGGTGTCCCGAGCATCTCGCGGTTGTCGTCGAGCGTCACCAGGCTGAACGCTGGATAGCCCGCCCAAAGCGCGGCGAGCGACTCGAAGTAGCTCGGCGCACCGTACCACTCGGTAGCGAAGCCGAGGTCTTTCGTATCGTTCTCGCGGAGCAGGTTAGCGAAGCGTGGCTGCCCCTTCTTCGTCTTCACATAGCTTGTGCTCGGATCAGCCTTCTGAAGCCCCTCCGCGGCCCGCAGGAATTGCGCAGCCACCTCTGCATCGGCCGGCATGCAGGCCGGCACCTGTTTCGGCTCCCCGCACACCAGCCCCACCCGCCCGCTCCGCGCCGTCAGGTCGAGGCCCACAAAAAGGAGGCGTTGGTATGGGGCGAGCTTTCTGGCCAAGGCCGCGCGGCTCTCGGCTTTCGCATGCGCTCTCGAGAGGACATCAGCTCTCTTCCTCGCGCTGAGCGCCAGCAATGGACGGAGCTCGCTGCTCAGCAGGTAATCTCTCCACATGCTCGTGAGCTTCCAGGGCGGAGCGGAGAGTGCGGCCTGCGCCGCCAATTGCTGCTTCCTGGCTTCGTTGTACCTCAGAAAGCTCTCAGCCTCTTTGCCGCCCGGACCTCTCACGGGGAGACCGTCTCGGACCCAGCACGTTCGCGCCTGCGTCAGCCCTTCGACAGCGCTCATGAGGTCCATGTCGAGCATGCCCTTGAGAAGCTCAGTTACGTAATCCCTCAGCTCTGGCGGCTTCGATGCCCAGTAGGCATCCTCGAACTGCCGGGTCGTGGCGGCCCACTGCGCACGCTCATCACCAAGGGCAAAGGCGGCTGCCTTGGCAAGGTCCATCTCGGCTAGGGCGCGGGCCTCCGCCGCAGTAGCCGTGTGCAGCGCCTCCGCCCTTCCTTCGCGCGTGCCCAGAGCGGCGATGAACTCGCGCACGCCCGCAAGCCCCTGGCCGTGGCCCGTGGTAACAACAAGGATGACCGGCCTCCTGAGGTGCGCCTTCTCCCTCGCCAGGTGCCGCGCGAGCGAGAGGAGCGCCGCGATGCCGCACGCCTGCTGCGCCCCGGGAGCCAGGTCGGGCGCATAGCTGTACGCATCGTGATAGGCGTTGACGACGATCGCCTCTCCCTCGGCATTCGGAACGTCAAGAATGGCTACGATGTTGCGGACGGGTTCCTCGTTCCATTCGACTCGCGTCTTGATGGTCACGGTTTTACCCGAGAGGCTCTCCGCGTTGCCTGTCACGAGGAAGCGCGGCAAGTTCACCGAGGCGTCCACGTGGTCGCCCCAGCGTGCGCCCGCGAGCTTCTTGCCGTCATCGTAGTACAGCACGGCCCTTGCGCCCATTCCGGCAACCGTTGCCCACGACGTCCCGATGGGCAGCAGTACGAAGTTGCCACGCAGGTCCACATCCTTGAACTCCCTCGCCAGCCCCTTCTCTCCTCGGTAGACCTTGCCGCTAAGCCCCCCATCCGGGATCGTCGCTGTGCGAAACCAGTTAGGAAGGAGAGGATAGATGCCTATGTCGTCCAGATACCCGCCCCAATCAGCGTAGAGCTCGGCGTAGCTGGTGCCCGGGACGGTCACATGGAACAGTTGGTCCACGACTGCGTAGCCGGACTCGCGGAGGCCCTCCACGATGTTCCCGGCGGCTCCTGTCCAGGAGGCCTGCTCGCCCGTGAAGCGGCTGGGCTCGGCACACAGCATCTGAAGCTGCTGGCCCAGGGACTCCTCGGTTATGGCCACGGAAATCGCCCGATAGCCGGGCGGCCGGACGCCCGAGGGGGGCAGGATGCAGGGCTGGGGCGCGGCAAGGCGGTTGAACGCGAAGAGCGCGGCAAGGCAGAGGGCGCCGAGCGCCAGGAGCAAGACCGCGTTAGCAAGGAAACGCTTCATGTTCTTCGTCTTCTATCGTCCTCGACCTCGATTCATTCGACTCATTCGATTGAATCGAGGAAGATTCGAGGACGAGGACGATTCATGGGAAGCACGTGAACACATCAGCCATCCCCATCGCCTGGCGCACGAGCGCCACGGCATCCCAGAAGAGCATGCCTGCCACGCAGCCGACGAAAAGGCCGCCGAAGAAGGGCGTCATCTTCTCGCGGACGGCGCGCGGGCCGCCGATCTTGAGGCCAACCAGCTTGATGAGCCAGGCGGCGAGCAGTGAGCCCCAACAGCCGTAGATGAAGTAGGTGTTCGCCAGGATGTAGCCGATCGGGTGGAGCCAGAAGCCGACGAAGTGGGTGCGCAGGAAGGCCAGGAGCAGGGTGACGGTGGTGCCGACGCCGACGCCGATGAGCGGCCCGGTGGGATACATCGGCGCTGGCTTCTCGCCGCGCTTGGCCGCCGCCACCACCTCCGCGTCCGCCGCAGCCGTGGCGTTCCGCAAGGTGGTGAAATACCAGTTCTGCCCCACCGCCCAGTTCTTCATGTAGGGGATGTTGTCGGCCCCCTTCCCATAGGCCCAGACCATCATCACGTAGCCGCCGATGAGGACTCCGCCGAGCGCGCCCACGATGAGCGCCCAGCGCACCCCCCGCGGGCTGGCCCTCTGCGTGTCGGCCAGGTGGAGCATCTCCACCTGCGCCGGGGCGAACAGCAGGAATTGGGCCACGGCCATGAAGCCGCCCGCGGCGTAGGCCAGCACCATCGTGGACCCCCCGAACGTGAACAGCCCGCCGAGCAGGAAGAAGATGAGGTAGGGAAAGTAGGGGGTGAAGTAGGTGGCCGGCGCACCGCACTCCGTGCGTATCCGCGAGGCCGACAGGCCGCAGACGACCAGGAACCCGAAGAAGATGAGGGCGGGGCCAGCCCCGAGGCCAGACATGGCGCCCCAGACGCCGAAGAAGACGAAGGCTCCGAGCACGAGCGCCGCCGCGGCGCGATAGCTCATCCCCTCGCCCGAATCGTCAGCTCCGCCCTTCAGGCCCAGGACCCGGCGGCCGACGGCGGCCAGGTGCTTCCGCGAGGTCCACAGCACCACCAGCGCCAGGCTCAGGAACGCCCCGATGTGCTGCTCGTGGGGGAAGGGGAAGTCGTCCATCGGCCCCTTGAGCGTCTTCCAGCCGAACAGCTCGCCGAAGTAAAACGGCACCTTGGCGAGCCAGAAGAACAGCACCATGCTCAGCAGCATATCGAGGTCTACGAAGAAGGCGATGGCGGTGAAGAGGAGAACGATCTTGAATTGCGCCCCGCCGAAGCCGCTGACGAACGCCTTCATCTCGGGCGACGAGAAGTACTGCGCGAGGTCCACCTCGACGGTCGGGTTCGGCATGCCGGGGATGTAGTGGTTCAGCCCCTGGAGAAGGCAGAATGCGAAGGCCACGATGATCCCCGCCTTGAACGCGCCCTTGCGCCAGATGGGGTAGGCCGTGCGGCCGCCGTCCTCGCGCTCTTCCATCAACATGCGGGGCAGGACGACCATCGGGAACGCGAAGCGCTCGTTCTCCGACCACTGCTTTCGGAAGATGACGCCGAGGCCGAGGAGGCCGAGGAACATCGCCATCACGATGCTGCCCCAGTAGAGGAGCGGCGTGAGCCACTGGCGGTAGGGGATGTAGCCCCCGAGCGTGTAGGCCAGGCCCGCGGGCGAGGCCAGGCTGTCGGGGCGCACGACGAGCGAATCGCGCTGGTTGTCGGGCAGCTTCGCCAGGTCGCTCTGGCGGACCTCGGCCACTCCCTTGCGGAGCCGCGCCACCGCCTCGTTGCTGAAGAAGGCCACGTCGGTGAGCGTCGCCCTGCCCGGCCCGGCGAGGGTGAAGACGAGCTCGGCGTGGTCCACCAGGTTGCGGGGCATGGTGAGGTATGGCTGCCCGGCACGCAGAAAAGCCCTTGGGCGCGAGAAGGCCCACCCAGTGTCACGCCCAAGCGTTACGATGGGCGCCCTCTCGCCGCGGTCAGTCACCAGCTCCATAGTGAGGGAGGAGCGGCTCTGAAAGCCCCAGAGCTGGAAGAGCGCCGTGGCGTAGTAGCGCTCGCCTGGCACGAGCGCCTCGCGGCCGCCGATGCGGCGCGGCACACGGATGCGCAGCCGCGTCTCCTCGCCCTCGGCTGCCCTGAGGCTCACGCCCGTGGTGCGTCCCACGGGAGATTCGGTGACGGACACCTCTTCTGCCTTCCCCGCAGGCTCGGCCACGCACGCTGGCCAGAGGCCCTCGGCGAAGCGGCGGTCGGACACGAGGTGTTCCCCGTGGGGCCAGAGCTTGTCCGAGTAGCTGTCCACCAGCGGCATGTTCTCCTGGTTCTCCGGGATGGCGATGACGAGTCCCAGGAAGCGGTGCCACATGCCCTGGCTCATCAGCGGGGCGGAGATGACGAGCATGGAGTAGACGACGAGGAGCTCGCCCGCCGCGAGGCGCAGCGTCCGGCGGCAGGCGGCCACAAGCGCGCCGACCAGGATGACCCCGAGGAACACCCCCACGGCGCTCGACGGCGGGCTGTTCTCGGCCAGGACGTTCGGCTGGGGGACCATCACCTCGTGGTAGTGAATCCATATCGCCATCAGCAGCATCGCCGCGATGCCGATGAGGCAGGCCCGGAAGCTGAATGTGCGGCTCCGTTGCTCCATGGCACGCAGAGATTACCAGCCGGTGCCTGAGGCGTCAAGTCATCACACGGCCCCGGGTACGGTAACGGACGCAGACGCGCCGTCCTACGGCCTGCAGACCTCTGCCACGTCAACCACCGCGGGTGAGAACACGGTGCTGAAGATAATTGCAGAGTCATATGACTCTGCAATTATCTTCACAGGCCCCTCCACGACCACCGGTGCCTGCCTCCGCGCGACCGAAGCTCATGGCGCGGAGGTGACCGGTCCATGCACTGGTGCGCCCCAATCCGTTCCTTGCGCAGGTCCTCCATCTGGCGTCAGGAGGATAATTGCAGAGTCATATGACTCTGCAATCATGTTCGCGTGCCTCTCCACAACCACCGGTGCCCGCCTCCACGCGACCGAAGCTCATGGCGTGGAGGTGACCGGTCCATGCACTGGTGCGCCCCAATCCGTTCCTTGCGCAGGTCCTCCATCTGGCGTCAGGAGGATAATTGCAGAGTCATATGACTCTGCAATTATCTGCTTGGCGTCCGGTGGCAACTTCGTACGCGGAACCGCAGCCGACCACGTGGCACGGGCTAGGTCAGGCGTTGGCCGTAGCGGCGGGCATCTCAGCCTGCCAACCACAACCGGGACGGCTGCGGCTACGTTTCGGTACGCCCTGCGCCAACCCCCCTTTGCTCTTTACGGCTCGGGTGCAATAACGCGTTTGCGCGCTTCTCTGCCGCCCCCACGGGGCTTGCCCCCGTGGGGCGATGATTGGCAGCTACCGCGAGTGGCCCCGCGGTCTTCCCCCCTCCCCGCCCCCCGCCGTGCGGCGGGGGCGGGGAGGGGGGAAGGGGGGTGGGGCGGTCACCTCACGGTAGCTGCCAATCATCGCCCCACCGAGCTCGGTGGAGGCGGAGCCAACAGCGCGCTGGTGCGCGCAAATCCGTTACTGCACCCTCACGGCTCGGGTGCGTGTAATCTCCTACGGACCAGTTTCCGCTTTTCTTCTTTGGCCGTATGTGATATAAGTGTATACGCTTATGTTATACGGAGTCCGACGTGGAAGACTCGGCCCAACATAGCCTGGAACGCACGCGGAAGGCCCTCATGGGGAAACTCGCCTCTTGGGGGAGCTTCGTGCGAGGGTCTGTGGTGCTCATGAAGCGGCGATGCATGTATCCGCGTTGCCGCAAGTGCGCCGCGGGG
>Ga0194112_10001990_pt1 | contig 29671 bp, 22 predicted proteins | sample TA2MahC400mmetaG_FD_146191 | JGI IMG/M metagenome (GOLD analysis project Ga0194112, IMG submission 146191) | Freshwater microbial communities from Lake Tanganyika, Tanzania - TA2015016 Mahale Deep Cast 400m | ecosystem: Environmental > Aquatic > Freshwater > Lake | place: Tanzania: Lake... | reverse complement strand
CTATGGTGGCCGGCGTGGGCTGTGTCCCCGAATGGGGGGGCTGAGGAGATTCCTCTCTTACCCACGGTCCTACGTTATTGACCTCTGCGGAAGTAATGTGCTCCCTGTAGCCCCCGAACAGGGGCGAGCGAGCCGTAGCCCAGGGCGACCGAAGGGAGCCCTGGGTAGGCCCCCGACCACGGGGGAGCCCCCGAATGGGGGCGATTCAGATGGCCACGAATCGCCCCTTTCAGAGGCTCATGAATGGGGGACGCCGTGTCCCAGGGCTCCCTTCGGTCGCCCTGGGCTACGACTGGCTCGCCCACTTCGTGGGCTACGGCCAGAATGTCGAATCCCCCGCACGATGGTACATTACTTCCGCAGCGCTCAATAGGACACGCGTCCCGGAGGTTCCGCGCCCGCGCAGCACCTCGAGGCCGTCCACTCCCGCGGCGAGCGTGAGAGCGAGAGGGCCGAAGCCGAGCGTGACGAGGTCTTGCGGAGTTGTTCAACTCCGCAAGACTTCTCGCGCTCACGGGGCACAAGCCGTCTCCCCTCTCATGCCCTCCGCCCAGACACCGGCGGTCGCGTTCCGGGCGACGCCGGCTATGGTGGCCGGCGTGGGCTGTGTCCCCGAATGGGGGGGCTGAGGAGATTCCTCTCTTACCCACGGTCCTACGTTATTGACCTCTGCGGAAGTAATGTGCTCCCTGTAGCCCCCGAACAGGGGCGAGCGAGCCGTAGCCCAGGGCGACCGAAGGGAGCCCTGGGTAGGCCCCCGACCACGGGGGAGCCCCCGAATGGGGGCGATTCAGATGGCCACGAATCGCCCCTTTCAGAGGCTCATGAATGGGGGACGCCGTGTCCCAGGGCTCCCTTCGGTCGCCCTGGGCTACGACTGGCTCGCCCACTTCGTGGGCTACGGCCAGAATGTCGAATCCCCCGCACGATGGTACATTACTTCCGCAGCGCTCAATAGGACACGCGTCCCGGAGGTTCCGCGCCCGCGCAGCACGTCGAGGCCGTCCACTCCCGCGGCGAGCGTGGGAGCGAGAGGGCCGAAGCCGAGCGTGGGGGCCGTCCGCTCCCACGCCGGCCGTGATGGCGAGAGGGGCGGAGTCGGGCGCGAGAAGTGTTGCGGAGTTGTTCAACTCCGCAAGACTCCTCGCGTTCGCCCGGGGGACACGCCGTGCTGCTCCCGCTCGTTCCAGGCACCCGCGCTTGCTCTGCGCGTGATGCAGCATATAATGGCCAGCGTGGGGTGTATCCGGCTGATGAGGCGGTGTGAGGAGATTGGCATGGACCAGGAGACGCTCGACCTGCTCAGGGAGCTCACGGAGGCGCCCGGCCTGCCGGGCCACGAGCAGGAGGTCCGCCAGATCGTCGCGCGTCGCGTCGAGGGCCTCGCCGAGGTGAGCTACGACCGCATGGGCAACATCGTGTGCAAGAGGACGGGCGACCCGGCCGGCCCCCGCGTGATGCTGCCAGGCCACATGGACGAAATCGGCTTCGTGGTCAACGCCATCACCGATGAAGGCTACCTCCGCTTCACCGCCCTCGGCGGATGGTGGGACCACGTCATCCTCGCCCAGCGCGTCACCGTCCACTCCCGCAAGGGCGTCTACGTCGGCATCACGGGCTCGAAGGCCCCACACGTCCTCACCCCAGAGGAGCGCCAGAAGTTCGTCAAGCGCGAGGAGATGTTCGTGGACGTCGGGGCGAAGGACAAGAAGGAGGCGGCGAAGCGGCTGGGCATCCGCCCCGGCGACCCAGTGGTGCCCATCTGCCCCTTCGCCCAGATGCAGAACAAGAGGCTCCTCCTCGGCAAGGCATTCGACGACCGCGTAGGCGTGGCGATGTTCATCGACTCCATCCGCAGGCTCGCGGGCGCCAAGCACCCCAACACCCTCTACGGCGTCGGCACCGTGCAGGAGGAGGTCGGCTGCCGCGGGGCAGAGACCGCCGCCGACGCCGTCCAGCCCGACGTCTGCCTCGTCATGGAGGTCGGCGTCGCCAGCGACACCCCCGGCTTCCCGAAGGAGGACAAGGAGAAGGGGACGCTGGGCAAGGGGCCGCAGATATGCTTCCTCGACGGCGGGATGATCCCGAACCTCAAGCTCCGCGACTTTCTGGTTGACTTGGCCGAAGAGAAGAAGATCCCCTACCAGATTTCCATCCTCACCGGCGGGGCGACGGATGGCCGGCCAATCCACATCCACGGCCTGGGCGTCCCCACCGTCTACATCGGCGTGCCCACCCGCTACATCCACAGCCACGCCGGCATCCTGCACTCGGACGACTACGACAACGCCATCCGCCTCATCGTCGAGGCTGTCAAGCGACTCGATGCCAGGACCGTGCGCACCTTCTATCCGTGAGCGTCCGCGGGAGTGGAGCGGTGTTCGCTGTTCGGCGTGAAGAGTCCTCGTTCGAGCACTCGGCGAGCCACCGGTGCGCGGGGTCGTTGCTCCGCTTCGCTGCCATCCAAAGCGGCATCTGCGATGCCGCACTCCATATTCCTCCCTCGTTGGAGTGCGGGGCACTATGGAGTGCGGTGACGCGTCACCGCTTTCCTTCCCAGCGGAGCGGCCAACGGGCCGAGTCCCTGTCGAGCCCTCAGCGGCTCAGGTTGCTGGACGCCGCGAGGCGGAAGCGCCTTGAAAACGTGACCCTCGGCTGGTAGAATCATGGCGTGAGGAATGCACAGGGGAAAGAAGCCATGAGCATGACGGTGACACTTGAGCTGCCGGACGGGGTTCGCGCGGCGCTCGGCGCGGCGGGATACACCCCAGAGCGCCTGTCTGAAGAGGCCCGCCAACAACTGGCGGCCAGGTTGTTCGCCCGCAAGGTGCTCAGCCTGGGCAAGGCCGCGGAAGTGGCAGGCATGTGCCTCGCCGACTTCATCCCTTTCCTCGGCGAGCAGGGAATCCCTTACCAGGACTATGACGAGGACGACTGGAAAGAACAACTGGAAGCCGCTCAATGCCTGTTCCAGCAGTCCAAGGGATAGTTGCGGTCGCGGATGCCTCCTTCGTGATCGGGCTCTCCGCCGTGGGTCAGTGGCGATTGCTGGAGGGTCGAGTGCGTGAGCTGTACGTTCCGTCTGCTGTGTGGGCTGAGGTAGTCGAGCAGGGGCGCGGGCGGCCCGGGGCCAGCGAACTCCAGTCAGAGCCGATCGTTCGGCGGCGCGCCGCCAGGGATCGCAGGGCGGTCGGTCGCCGCAGGGCATTCCTTGGTTCCGGTGAGGCCGAGGCTCTCGTGCTGGCCCAGGAACTGGGGAACGTCACCGTCCTGCTGGACGATCCCAGGGCTCGGAGGGCCGCGAAGGAAGCAGGACTGCCAACCACTGGGCTGCTCGGCTTCCTTGTCGGCGCCAAACAGCGTGGCCACCTGCGCGAGATTCGGCCCTTGCTGGATGCTCTCCGCGCCCACGGTTTCCGGCTGAGCCGCGCCTTGATCAAGACCACCTTACGAGACGCCGGGGAAAGCCCCGGCTGCTCCCGTCCTGAGCAAGGAGTATTCTGGTGGTGAAACCGCCTGAGTTCCTCTGCTGTGCGCTGCTCAGTCTGGGCCTGCTCCAGAGGGCCGGGGCGGCAGAGGAGGGTGGGCCGCCCATCCGGCCGCAGGGGCAGGGGCTGCCGTGCATGGCCGTGTGGGGCTGGACGCCTGAGGAGTTCAAGCCCGAGGGCTACCGGCCATTCCTCGATATGGTGGCGAAGCTCTCGCCTTACGACCTCATCACCACCACCATCCGCGCGCCGCTCGTCGAGGTCACGGACGAGAGCGTCTACAAGCAGATCAAGGAGGGGACGGCCTACGCCCGCAGCCTGGGCATCCGCATCGCGTTCGACCTCGACGTGCGGCTCGCCCGCCGAGCCTTTCAGAAAGCCTATCCCGACGAGCTTCAGGAGATGCTGCGGCTCCGAGAGTTCGACCTCAAGGACGGCGGCGAGGTCTCCGCCGCCATCGCGAGCACCGACCTCGGCGACCACTACACCTTCCGCACAACCCACTATATCCCCCTCTCAGGCCGCCTCGTGCGCGTCTACTCCTACCTCCGCTGGCCGCAGGGGATCGAACCCGACAGCATCGAGGACATCACGGCGAAGGGCTGCAAAGTCGTCGCCGCCTCGGAGCGCGAGGTCAAGGTGTCCATCGCCTGCGGTGAGGCGACCAAAGGCCGCAAAGCCTGCGTCATGGCGGCCTTCACGCACCTGACACCCGACGTCTTCTCGCCCCACCTCCTCGAGTTCCAGCGCGCGATCATCAAACGCTACGCCGACACGGGGCTGGCGGGCGTGTGCAAGGATGAATGGGGCTTCCCGCCCTGCTACGATGGCTGCCCCGCCAAGAACGACTACTGGTTCTCCAAGTCCCTCGCCGAGGGATACGCGAGGCGGAGCGGCGGGCGCGACCTGGCCCGCGACTGCCTCCTGATGTGGGCGGGCGAAAAGGGCCGCGTGCCCGAGCGCCAGGCCGCCATCAACCTCTTCCAGGAGATGTGCCGCGCCCGCAACGGCGAGATCGAGGACGACTTCTACAAGGCCACGAAGGCCACCTTCGGCCCCGCGGCCATCGTCGCCACGCACCCCACCTGGTATCCCTACCCAGGCGTCCAGGAGTTCAAGAAGAACGGCCTCGACTGGTGGGCGGCGACCCGTGACCTGGCGCAGACCGACGAGGTGACGCCCTACCCCTGCCGCACCTCCCTCGCCAAGAAGTGGGGCAGCCCCGTCTGGATCAACATGTATTACTCCGCGAACCGCGCCGACTACGACAAGGCGCTCTGGGCGCACGCACTCGGCGGCGGACGCATCAACTACCATCCCGTCTACCCCGCCCCCCAGCAAAAGGGGCGGAACTGGGCCTACGACTCGCTCCTGCGCGGCGGCCTGATGCGCGGCGAGTGCCGGGTCCGCCTCCTCAACTTCATCACCAAGGCCCCCCTCGACTGCCCCGTGGCGGTCGTCTTCGGCCACGCCTGCGCCATGAACTGGGCTGGCCCCCACTACGCCGATGTGGGCATGGCCCTCACCGATGCCCTCTGGCGCGCCGGCTTCCCGACCGACCTCATCCCGTCGAGCGACATCGCCTGCCTGAAGCTCAGCGACGACGGCTTCGTGCAATACGGCCCGCAGCGCTACGCCGCGGTGGTCCTCTATCAGCCCGAATTCGAGCCGCCCGCCACGGCGGCATTCTTCCAGAGGGCTGCCGCGGGCAAGAGCGCTCTCTTCCGCCTGGGCAACTGGGCGGCGGGTCCCGATGGCAAGCCCTTCGATGGCAATGCCGCTCTGCCCAAGGCTATGGCCGCCCTCGCTGACGCCGCGTCGTGCGCCAAGGCGGTCCTCACCCTTCTCAAGGAGCGAAGCATCACGCCTCAGACCGGCGCGACCGAGCGAATGGTCGGCTTCGGCTACGGCATGAGCGCCCCGCCCGCCGCCGGCCGCTGCCGACTCATTGATGGCACTGCCATCCTCCTGGCCGGCGCCAAGGATGTCTCGGGCGACCCAATCCAGGAGAGCTTTGAGATCAGCGGCCACAAGGTAGCCGTGGATGCCATCGGCGTCATGGGGATTCGGCTAGCAGCGGATGGGAGCGTTGAGGCCCTCGCCGCCGGCGGCCTCAAGCGAATCGAGGTCGGCGCCTTCAAGTTGGCGCTCGACCCGCCGGCCGATATCGCCCTCTGGCGCGACGCGGCGGGCAAGTGGCACGGCGTGTTGCAGGACTGGGCCGGCCCCATCCCACCCGGCCTGTCCGCGTTCACAGCCGATTGGCTCCTTCTCTCGGTGCCTTCGCCACTTCCCTGATTCGCGCCTGTGTAGCCTTGGGTCGGAGGGCCTGGACCTCTCCCTTGGGGAAAGGTCGCCCGCCAGCGGCGGGCGGGTGAGGGTGCCTTCCGTTCTGCTTGCGGGAGCCCAAGCACCCTCACCCCACCCCTCTCCCCGTGGGAGAGGGAGGAGGGTTCTCTCCTGGCTGAACGCGTGCCCCGATTGGGGCGTAGATTATCGTTGCATTCAACTGCTAAGTGCTTCCATACCAATGGCTTAAGGTGTCTGAGAAAAAAGACGCCCTAGCAGCCTCTGTACGCCCCGATCACGACCTCATTAGACCCAGAACACCTATGGACCCCCCGCGCGGGGCGGGCGATCTCCATAAGTGCAGTATAGCGGGCAACTTGCGGACATGACCCGCCCCCCTTGTCTCCCCAGTAGTCAAGGCTAGAATCGCCTCCTACGCGATCCCCGGCGGGGCGAGCCGCGCGGAGGGGTGGACGCGGTGGACAGGGTAGCACGGGCCAATCGCCGCTCGGATGGGTCACTTGCCCGATGCCGGGGCCTTCTCCTTCACAAGCCAGATGCGGCTTGTGCCGGGGGCGAGTTCCACCGTCTCGCGGAAGGCGAATGGCGTGCAGCCCGGGCCCGAGCGAAGCTCGGTCCTGACCGCGTCGTCGGTCGGGTTGTGGGCCTCGACGAACCACACCCCCGGCTCTCGCCACCCGACCTGAATCTCCACGCCCCTCTTGTCGCACGTGACCGGGTACCCGATGAAGAGGTCCTTGTCGCCCTCGCCGGGCTCGAGCAGCGCGTTGGCCTCGTAGCTGAGGTTTCGCAGGGCGCGCAATCTACACGAATGAGTGGCTATGTCAGGGTAGCGCGGTTGACGACTCTTGCGGAGTCGTTCAACTTCGCAAGAGTCGTCAACCACGCGTGGCCCCAAACTGACATCGCGTTCGGGGGCACGGCTGCGGTGGCTCCGCGCGCAAGTGTACATGCCTCGTGGTCACAAGGCGCGCGTGTCGGCAGGACGGGGGAGGCCGAGAAGTCTTGCGGAGTTGTTCAACTCCGCAACAGTCGTCTGCAGCGCGTGGCCCCAGAATGACATCGCGTTCGAGGGGATGCCTGCGGTGGTTCCGCGTGCAAGTGAGCATGCCTCATGGTCCCAAGGCGCACCTTTGGGCGGAAGGGGAGAGGCCGAGGACTGTTGCGCAGTTGTTCAACTTCGCAAGAGTCGTGAAGCGCGCCCGGCGCCGAAATGACCTCGCCTCCGAGGGCACGCCTGTGGAGGTTCCGCGCGCAGGTGTGCATTCCGCGTGGTCTTGAAGCGCACCTCTGGGCGGAAGTGCGGATGCCGTGGACCTTTGCGGAGTTGTTCAACTCCGCAAAGGTCATGAGCCACTCGCGGCGCGGAAATCGTCTCGCCTTCGAGGGGACGCCTGTGGCGGGTCTGCGCGGGAGTGCGCATGCCGCGTGGTCTCAAGGCGCACCTCTGGGCGGAAGTGCGGATGCCGGGGACCTTTGCGGAGTTGTTCAACTCCGCAAAAGTCGTGAGCCGCGCGCGGCGCGGAAATGGTCTCGCATTCGAGGGGACGCCTGTGGCGGGTCTGCGCGGGAGTGCGCATGCCGCGCGGTCTCAAGGCGCACCTCTGGGCGGAAGGGGAGAGGCCGAGGACTGTTGCGGAGTTGTTCAACTCCGCAAAGGTCGTGAGCCGCGCGCGGCGCGGAAATGGTCTAGCATTCGAGGGGACGCCTGTGGCGGGTCTGCGCGGGAGTGCGCATGCCGCATGGTCTCAAGGCGCACCTCTGGGCGGAAGGGGAGAGGCCGAGGACTGTTGCGGAGTTGTTCAACTCCGCAAAAGTCGTGAGCCGCGCGCGGCGCGGAAATGGTCTCGCATTAGAGGGGACGCCTGTGGCGGGTCTGCGCGCGAGTGCGCATGCCGCGCGGTCTCAAGGCGCACCTTTGGGCGGAAGGGGAGAGGCCGAGGACTGTTGCGGAGTTGTTCAACTCTGCAAAGGTCGTGAGCCACTAGCGGCGCGGAAATGGTCTCGCCTTCGAGGGGACGCCTGTGGCGGGTCTGCGCGCGAGTGCGCATGCCGCGCGGTCTCAAGGCGCACCTCTGGGCGGAAGGGGAGAGGCCGAGGACTGTTGCGGAGTTGTTCAACTCCGCAAAGGTCGTGAGCCACTCGCGGCGCGGAAATGGTCTCGCATTAGAGGGGACGCCTGTGGCGGGTCTGCGCGCGAGTGCGCATGCCGCGCGGTCTCAAGGCGCACCTTTGGGCGGAAGGGGAGAGGCCGAGGACTGTTGCGGAGTTGTTCAACTCCGCAAAGGTCGTGAGCCACTCGCGGCGCGGAAATGGTCTCGCCTTCGAGGGGACGCCTGTGGCGGGTCTGCGCGGGAGTGCGCATGCCGCGCGGTCTCAAGGCGCACCTCTGGGCGGAAGTGCGGATGCCGTGGACTCCTGCGGAGTTGTTCAACTCCGCAAGAGTCGTCAGGGGCGCGCGGCTGCGAGCCGGCGCGAGGGGGACGCCTCACTTCTCTCTCGCAAGCCATATCCTGCTTGTGCCGGGGGCAAGCTCCACCGTCTCGCGGAAGGCGAACGGCGTCCAGCCGGGGCTCGAGCGAAGCTCGGCCTTCACCGCCTCGTCGGTCGGGTTGTGGGCCTCGACGAACCACACCCCCGGCTCCTGCCACGCGACCTGAATCTTCACATCCTTCTTGTCGCACGTAACCGGGTGGCCGATGAACAGGTCCATGTCACCCTCGTTCAGGTCGAGCTGGGCGACCGCCAGCCAGTCGCCGATGGGCAGCGCACGGAAGTTGGGCACTGCCCGCTTGCGGTCAAGAAGCCAGGCGGACCAGTTGGCGTTGACATTCATGACGAAGGCCGGAAGGAAGCCCGGCATGTCGGCCTTTGGCACCTGGGCCTCGATGGCGACGCCCTCCGCGTCAAGGTCCCAGGTAAGGTAGTTCTTGAACTGCTTTCCCCGCGTGATGTTGGGAGCATAGCCTGCTGTCCCCGGCTCAGCGATGCCATACTTCCGGGCGAATTCGAGCATCCGCTCGGTCTTCGTGCCGCTGGCGGCTCCGGCGAAGCCCACCCGGTAGAGGAGCATTTCGCCCGCCCGCAGCTCCCCTGCTTCCGGCGCGTAGTGCAGCGAGATGTGGCCACCCTTGCGGTAACGGTACCGGAGCTTTTCGTCGAGGGCAATGAGGACCACTGAGCCTCCCTTCTCCTCGAGGGTGGCAAAGGTGCCGCGGGAGAACACCCCTGTGCTACAAACATGCAGAATCTTGTTTTCCGGAAAGATTCTTCCTCCGCGTTTGGTTGCGGCTTGCCGCGATGGGGTATCGGCCGAATCAGGCGACGCGATGACCTTGTTCCCCTGGTGGAGCATCCAGCCGGGCATGTTCGCGGACATCACCTGGAGGCCCTCCTTGCCCAGCACGATGGTCTCTTTCGGTTTGATGCAGGTCGCATGAATGCCGATGCGGAACTCGCCGGGAATCCAGTTGAACACGGTGGTGGACGTTAGTCCGGAGAGCAGCCTTGTCGGAACGACTCTGTGCCACCCGCCCCACGAGTTGCCCCAACCGTGCTGAGGCTGCTCGTAGGGGTGGCCGAGAGGGGTCTTCTCGGCCTTCTCCTCCGCGGGGTCGAAGCCGAACACGTAGTCCGACCTGGCCATGGCCCCATCGGGGCCGACCATGTCGGTGATGGGGAAGGCGGCGAGGTACTTCAGCTCGCCGGGCGGATGGAAGCTGAAGTTGAGGGCGACGGTGGGGAAGCCCATCGGCTGGCCATCTATGGGGAGGGTGGGGGAGTTGAAGGTGAGGGAGACGGCGGGCTGGACGCTGATGTTGAGCAGTCCCTTCGAGGGGGTGGCGCCCATGTTGCCCTGGAAGCCGACGGGGGTCCATATCTGGGCTCCCTGGCGGGTGCGGAGCCGACAACTGCCCAGGAAGTTGCAGCGGTCGGAGCAGAAGAACTCCTCGCACAGGAGATTGCGGTTCCAGAACTGGTCGCCGATGGCCTTGCGGCCGTTGATGTCCTCGACTTCGAGATAGAGGCCGAGCTGCTGGCAGTTGGAGAAGGTGATCTCGGTCTCGAAGGTCTTGGCGCCCTTGGGCAGCCAGCGGCGGAGGATGCCGCGGTCGCCGTCGTGGAGGATGACCGACTTCAGGCCGTCGTCGGAGGCGACGCGCAGGCCGAGGCGGAACTCCCACAGGTCGGGCCGCCACCACAGGCCGTTGGTGAAGGTCAGGCAGTTGGGCGCGCGCCAGGCGAGGATTCTCGGGCCGTTGGTGATGTACTGCGCGCCGTTGCCGCTGAACGACCAGGCCTGCTCGTGCCACTTGGTGCGGAGGCGCTCGGGCGGGCGGAAGGAGACGACCCGCCAGCCCTCCCTCGCCCGCTTCGCCACCTGGGCGGGGCTGGTCATAATCTCGAAGGCCAGCGGGGCCTGGCAGCCCCCGAGGCCCATGAAGTAGCGATAGGTGTCGAACGCCTCGTCCACGGGCTTGCCGTCCTCGAAGCTCACGATGGGGAACGAATTGTAGAGCTTGTAGTCGGCGGGGTGGAGCCAGTTCTCCTTGTGGCGCCAGAAGCCGCTGAGGATGTGCTGCTGCATGTACTCGTTCACGTAGTCGAAGTAGGCGGCGGTGCGGTTCGAGCGGTTGGTGGCCAGGCGGCCGTCCTTGAGCACCATCGAGGGCTTTGGGAACTTCACCTCGTCGGCGAAGGCGTAGAGGTGGTCGCCCTGGGCGTCCTCGTAGGTGAGGCCGGGGATGGCGGCGAAGGTCTTGTCGGTCGCGGCGGCGCACTCGGCCACAAGCTTGTCCCACTTCGCCTGGTCGCTCTTCAGGGTGTCTTCGAGGAACACGATGAAGGCGAGGCCGGCGGCCTTGGCGGCGGCCACGTAGTCGGCGACGGTGCCCGTGCCTGACGAGAGGGCGGTGCGCGCGCCAATCAGCCCCGCGTATTGCGGCTGGTCGGTGAGCGGGCCGTGCTTCGTCCAATCAATCTCCTTTGGGATTTCCCAGGGCGTGACGGGCGGGTTGAGGACGGCCTCGGGCGTGGTCGCGCCGCCGAGGCCCGCCTTGAGGGAAGGCTCGGCGAGCCAACTGAAGGCGTTGGCGAAGACGCGGAGCCAGTCGCTCGGCTTGCCGCCGGCGCCTGCGGTGAGCATCGCCTCGGCGGTCGGGCAGTTCGGCGGCGGGGTGAAGAGCCAGTAGTAGCGGATGGCCATGACCGCGAGACGCCCCTTGCCGACTTCCCGCACCGCCATCAGGGGCGGCGCAGAGGTGATGCCCGTCTTCGGAATCCAAGGCCGCAGATAGTCGTCGTGGCGCTCGGCGGGCACCGACTTCGTCGAGGCCGCGCCGCGAACCACCACCTTCCAGTCGGGCGAGAGGTCGAACGACATTGGCGGCTCCCAGCCCGTCGTGCTCCCGGCGGTCAGGGTCAGCACCCCCTTCACGCCGTCGTTGAAGGGAGCCGCGACGTCGCTCGTCCAGAAGAGGCGGCAGCCCATGACGTCGGCGGCGAGGTTCTTGGGGTCGGTTTCCTGGAAGATTTCCCAGCGGCCGCGGGCACCGAGCTGGGCGAGCCATCCGAGGGTGGCCGTGAAGTTCCTGCTCTCGGACCAGGCTTCTGGATTGCAGAGAAACACCCCGCCGCCCTGGGCCAGGAACTCCTGCGCCGCCTTGCGGTCGGCGTCGTTCAGCGTCCCCGCAACGACCACATTGAACTTTCCCGTTGCGAGGCGTTCCGCGAGCTGCCCGTGCTTGCACGTGTCGAGCTCAACTCCCATCTTGTGCAGCGGCTTCGCCGCATAGTCCCCATGCACCCCACCCACAAAGAGCACGGCGGGCCGGGCCTCACCGCCGAAGGCATTCGGCGAGACCAGCGCCAGCGAAACCAGCCCGCACCACAACTGCCTTGTGCTCATCCTGCTTGTCTCCAGAGGCTCACGCACTTTCCCCTGCCAGAATGTGCCTGCCTTGTGTTGCGCCGCCAACGCGCGTGCGAAATAAGGCCCGGAGCTTTTCAGCTTCGGCCGGCTCCATAAGCCGCTTCGGGATCGCAAGCCAGAGATGCGGGGAAAGGTAGAGGAGGAACACGGCCTCATCCTCCTTCCACCTGATGAAGCGCTGCCAGCTCATCAGGCCCGGGTTTCCCGCGTCATCGGTTCCGAACACACCCTCGTCCCCGAAGGTCAGGTCCAGCGGCGTTTCCCGCAAGGCCGGGTAGTGTGCCCAGCGTCTGCGGACTCTGAACGTGAACAGTGTCTGGTTGAAGTAGAGTCCCCAAGCGATCATCAGCATTCCTGCCGCGCCCTCCAGAGCGGAAAGGCTGTTGGGGAAAATGGAGGCGTAAGAGACGAGGACAGCGCCCCAAACGACCTCCGCCACGCTGAATGCCATGCGTGCGCCGCGGCGGTTGAGGCGGTGAGCCGCCAGGTAGTCCTGAAACTCATATTGTCCCTTGACGACTACCTTCACGGTTTCCCCTTTGGCGATTGAGTCTCCTCGTCTGGGCGGCGACAGGCGGGCCGCCCGCCGCTACGCTGCGAGCTATACCACCCGGAAAGGACGAACGTCGAGCCCAGCAAGAGGCGGGAAGTGCTTTGGGTTGCCGGTGGCCAGGGGCAGGCCGAATTCGACTGCGGTAGCAGCGAGCAGGGCGTCATCGGGCGACATGTCGATTCGCAGGCACCATTCCTCGATGTAGAGGGCAGCCCGGTTTCCGATGCTCTCGTTCACGGGCAGCATGCGGAAGTTGAACTCGGCGAGGAACGCCTTTACCTTCAGAAGTTCTTTCTTGTCCCGCACGCCGCCCAAGACCTCCATGTACGAGACAACCGAGACTTCGCGTGTCGGCTCTGCCTCCATGAAGCTCGTGGCGCTCGCGTTGCCGCGCAGATGCCAGATTATGACGTCGGCATCAAAGATCACGGAAGCGCCGCCTCTTCATCTTGTCAAGCCATGCATGCACGTCCTCCATGTCCTTGCGGTCGGACCACATGCCAAAGGATGGATGATCGCGCATGCCCCTCTTGGGCTTCGCCTGTATGGCCGGAGGCACGATCGTGGCGCGCTCCTTGCCGCGGTCGAGCACGTGGACGGTCTCGCCGCGGTCAACGGCTTTGAGGATTTTGCCCGTCTTGCGGCGGAGGTCCGTGGTCGTTGCGTTCATATCTGGCTCTCCTCGATCAGCTTCCATCACTAGAGTATACCCATCGCGCGCAGGGTGTCAAGCCGCCCCAATCGTCCGAGTATGGCCCCCAGTTGTGGTGAACTGCTCTGGAGCCCCGACAGGGGCGTACTATAAGAGCCCAGGGCGAAGCCCTGGGAACGGAGGCGGTTGGCGGGCCAGCCCTGAAGGGGCGTACTGCGTGGTCCGGGCGCGCATCCTGCGTGAGGTGGCCAGTACGCCCCTACAGGGCTGAGCTGGGCCGCTCGCCCGTCCCAGGGCTTCGCCCTGGGCTGTTATAGTACGCTCCCTTCGGAGCTTCGGAGGCGAAGAAGACAACCACAACTAGGGGCCATGCTCCAATCGTCCTCGCTTGCCCCAAGCCGCCCTTCACGCTATGATATGGACCTCTGCAAAGGCAATGTCACGCGCGGGCGCTCAGTCACCGCATCGCGTCCGCGCGCCGGTGGGTGGCACCCTCAAGCGACCTCGCTTGAGGGTGGCTTTCGGGGGCCGCCCCCGTTCACACCCTCAACGGAAGCCGTTGAGGATGCCACCCGCCCTGGGCCAACCCCCCGGCGTTACATTACTTTGGCAGAGGTCAAGATTGGCTCCCGAAGGCACCGGAGCCTGAGGGTATCCCACAATCCCAGGAGGAGAGGCGGACATGGCAACGGCGAAGGGCAAGCTGGGCATCCTGGTCGGCGGCGGGCCGGCGCCAGGCATCAACGGCGTCATCGGAGCCGCGACCATCGAGGCCATCCAGAACGGCCTGGAGGTCGTCGGCATCTACGACGGCTTCAAGTGGCTGATGCAGGGCGACACGGCGCACGTGACGCCGCTGGCGATCGGCGACGTGTCCCAGGCCCGCGTCCGCGGCGGCTCCATCCTCCACACCTCGCGCGAGAACCCGACGAAGAAGCCGGAGACGATGGCCCACGTGCTCAAGGCGCTCGAGGGCCTCGGGGTCCGCTACCTCGTGACCATCGGGGGCGACGACACGGCATCCAGCGCCATCCAGGTCGCAAAGGCCGCCAAGGGCGCACTGCGCGTCGCGCACGTCCCGAAGACGATTGACAACGACCTGCCGCTGCCGGGCAACATGCCCACCTTCGGCTTCCAGACCGCGCGCACCATCGCCGCCGAACTGGTCCGCAACCTGGTGGAGGACGCGCGGACGACCCGCCGCTGGTATCTCGCCATGCTCATGGGCCGCAGCGCCGGGCACCTCGCGCTCGGCTCGGGCAACGTCGCGGGGGCAACCCTCAGCATCATCCCCGAGGAGTTCGCCGAGGGCCAGTGCTCGCTCGACCTCCTCTGCGCCATCATCGAGGGCGGCATGGCAAAAGGCAAAGCCGTCGGCCACGACTACGGCGTCGCCTGCATCGCCGAGGGCGTCGGCCTCCTGGTCGCCGAGGAGATCGCCAAGGAATACGATGGCAACTGCTTCGTCGAGATCGAGCGGGACCAGCACGGCAACCTGCGCCTGGGCGAAATCCCCCTCGGCCTCATCATCAAGCGCGAGCTCCAGGCACGCGCCAAGGCCCGCGGCGAGAAGGTCACAATCGTGGACGTGACGATTGGCTACGACCTGCGCTGCGCCTCCCCCATCCCCTTCGACGCCGACTACACGCAGGAGCTCGGCTGGGGCGCCGTCCGCTACCTCCTCGGCATCGGCGAGGAGACCTTCGGCGTCCAGCAGGGCGCACTCATCTCCGTCCAGGCGGGCGAAATCGTCCCCATTCCCTTCTCCGACATCCTCGACGAGAAGACCGGCCGCGCCCCGACACGCCTCGTCAACATCAACTCCGACGTCTACCGCGCGGCCCGCGCCAACATGATCCGCCTTGAGCGGAAGGACTTCGACGACCCCGCCTGGGTGGAGAAGCTCGCCAAGGCCGCCAAGATGTCGGTTGACGACTTCCGAGCGAAGTTCGGCCCCGTCGTTGGGCTCTGATGGGCTATGCCCCGTGGCTGCTGAAACCCGACAGTGCCCCCTCCTCTCGCTCGGACGCGGCGTGAGCGCTGCGTCGGACTGGGAGGTGTTCCGCGTTGCAGGCGAGCGCATCGCGGCACTTCATCCCGGTATAGACGCCGCGGAGCTCTTCGCGCGCATGACCTCGCCCAGCGGACACCATGCGAACCTTCGGGGAAAGCTGCTCTTGATGGAGGTCCCCTGCCCGAACCTGGGCAGGCCCAACGCCTTCTACCTGCTGGGGACGGCGCATCCGGTCTCTTGGCACGGCGCCCCGGTGCAACTCCTCCTCTTTGGCCTCTACGAGCGAGATGCCATAGAGTCCTATCTGCCCGCCAGCGCGCAGCTCTTCGGGGAACTGCTCACCCCGGAGCATATCGGCGCGTGGCTCGACGGCAGGCTCTGGCCCCCAGCCGCCGCGAGCCCCGGCGGTTGAACCCCTCAGCCGCTGGTGAGGAATGCGGGCTAGCGGCGTTCTCCGCGCTCTGGCGGCTCGCCGCGGCCCTCGCGGCCGCGTGGCGCGAGCGCGGGCAAGACCTGTCCAAGACCCTCCTGGAGCGCCGTGGCCTGCTGCTCGATCTTACCCTCAAGCTCGTCGAGCTGGGCCTTGAGGGCGAGGAACTTGTCGAGGGCTTCGAGCGCCTTGGCCGCGCCCGCCTTGGCCTCGTCGCCCGTCACCTTCTCCTTTGCCACGCCTAGCCAGGCTTTCGCCAGGAGGAGCTGGAGCTCGGCCTCGGCGTCGCCCGCGGCGGCCTGGGCCTTGGCGCCCTTGGTCATGAGGTCGCGCGCGGCGGCCATGCGCTCGCGCCCAGTCGCGGGGTCGGGCTGGCCGCCAGCCTCGAGCTGCTTCAGCTCTGTCTCGATGGCCTTCTTCTGTTCTTCGAGGACCGGCAGGGCCGCGGTGTAGGCATCGGCGGCCTTGGCGATGGCCTTCTTCAGCTCCTCGGTGGTGGGCACGTCGAAGGTTCCCGGCGCGGCGGGCGCGCCTTCGCGGCCAGGCCCGCCGCGGGGGTCAGGGCCGCGGCGGAGCATGGCCATGCGCGCGGCGGCCGCAGAGCCGCCGCGGGCGTCGCGCGAGCCGAGAAGCTGCGGGGACGGCGGGGCAACGGGGATGGTCTCCTTAGCCGCCATCGCCTTCAGTTCGTCGCGCCGGGCCTCGAAGCCCTTCGCCATGTTCGTGACGAACTCGGTCTGGCGCTCGAGGTTGGCCTTCATCTGCTTCTGGCGTTCGGCCAGTTGCTCGGGCGTCAATGGCTCCCTGCCCCGCTCGGGCTCCCGCCCTCGGGGCGGTTCCCCGCCCCGCTCCCCGGCCACCGCCCCCAGCGGCCAGAGCAGCGCCACGACCGCTAACACAGCCGCCACTCCTCGTCCATTCCTCATCTCGGTCCTCCTTTCACTCCCCATCTGGTCCAGGATCATACACCAGACAGGCGACGCAGGCAAGTGGGCACAATAGCGGGTCCGCACGCCAGGGACCCCCTGCTCGGCTCCACCTGGGCCGCGCAGGCCGGGGCCACCAGCGGTGCGATGCTCCGCCGCTGCACCATGGAGCTCGTGGGCAGCCATGGGGTGATGATGGGGAGCGGGTAGCGTTCGACGTTCCATGAGAAGCTCGAGTATCCGATGGCACGGGCAGCGGGCAGGGGGCCGGGGGGCGGTGGCGTTGCAGCAGTGACGTTCAAACATTCTATAGAATGATTGAATATCATCGCCCGCGGTACGTGGGTGATTGGAGCAGACCACCCGCCGAAGGGAGTGAGGACATGATCAAACATTCTGTAGAATGTTTGATTATCACGCCCCGCGGTAGGCGAGCGGTCAGAGCGCAGCATAGGGTACGGTAGGCCCGGGGATGTTCAAACATTCTACAGAATGTTTGAACATCCTCTGCCACAACCGCAAGAGACAGGCGCCCGACCTCGGTCGGTGCCGCGTGGTCGCGGCCACCCATCGCCCCGTCGGAGTATGCTCGGCGAAGGCGACCCGCGGTGCGCGAACCCGCTTCTGAATCCCAGGCTAGTGTGGACCTTGACAACCGCTCAGCGGCGCGATACTCTACCGTCTGGTTCCTGTCAGCCCCTTCGGGCATGACCTGCGCTCGCTTCGCGGGTATGTGTATGGGACTGGCAAATGGATGGGTGGATGCGCGCCAGACGATTGTCCATCCACCCATCCAATCATCCTCCTTGGTTGCGGCTAGCGGCCGCGTTAGGAACAGACCAATGGCCAGGCCAGCTAGAGCACAGAAGAAGATTGCGAAGTCAAGCGAGGCGGCCACGGGCGAACGACCCGCGCCCGAAAAGGTCATCATCCTCCGCCGCACCGCGGGCGACATGAGCGACTACCGCGAGTTCGCGGCCCTGGCCGCGCGCCTGAAGCCCTACGGCCGCGTCTGCGTGGAGATCAGCGACCTGGCCCAGAAGACCGCCTACCCCGACCTGCCACCCGGCGGAAGCCCCTGGCACGAATACTCCACCTACATGCCCGTCCTCCACAAAGTCTTCCCGCACCCCCTCATCGCCCCGCACATGCCCGGGGACTTCGTGGCCCGCAACCGCGAGCTGGTGCTCGCCAAGCAGGCGGTGCTGGCGGAGTTCGGCCTCGGCGCCTTCTACAACGACGCCCTGCCCTTTTTCCTGCCCGAATCCTTTTTCCGCGAGCACCCGCACCTTCGCGGCCCGCGCGTTGACCACCCGCGACGCTCCACCAAGGCCGAGTTCGCACCCTGCTGCGACCAGCCCGAATACCTCGAAATGCTCGCCTGGATGCTCGGCGAGCTGAAGCGCAACGTCCCGCAGCTCGAGGTCTACCAGTTCCTCTCCAACGACTGCGGTGGGGGCTTCTGCTGGTCCGACTTCCTCTACACGGGGAAGAACGGCCCGCGCGACTGCCAGGTCCGCCCGATGGGCGAGCGCATCCGCGGCGTCCTCCAGGCCATCCACGACGGCGCCACTCGCAGCGGCGGCGACGTTGACGTCCACTACAAGGGCAACCTCAGCCGCTTCGAATACGACACCCTCCAGCCCATCCGCCCGCCGCGCACCTACCTCGGAGCCGGCTCCCGCTCCGACCCCGAGACCACCCACATCGCCAACATCTATGCCCCGCCCGCCCGCGGGCTCTTCGACCCCTTCGCGGTCGTCGCAGGCGTCGAGCGCCTCCGCGACCCGAAGACCCACACCTGCTTCCTCAGCTTCTCCACCCCCTACAGCCGCGGCCGCGAACTCCTCTCGACCGCCGAGAAGATGATTGACGTTGTGGTGGATTGCCTGGAGGAGCCGACCCATTCGCTCTTCGAACGGATGGCGAGGGTCCGCAAGCTCTCCGCCAGTTGGGCCGGCGAAGCCAACGCTGACAAGGCGATGGAGGCATTCTACAGCCTCCACCACTCCTTCGGCGCCACCCGCGCCCACAGCTCCTTCTACGAAGGCGTCTCCACCCGCCACATCACCCGCCCACTCGTCGTCAATCCCCGCCTGCTTACGCCCGAGGAGGAAGCCTACTTCCTCCCCCACGTCTGGAACGTCACCCGCGAAGGCGCGCGGGACGACTATGCCGACATCCACGGCGGGCGCAAGGACACCCACTGGCAGGGCAACTGGTTCTGGAACGCGGACGTCCAGGGCGCCCTCGCCGCCCTCCGCGGCGTCGCCAAGACCTTCGAGAGCCTCCAAGACGCGCCCGAGAAGGCCCTTTTCCGCCAACTTGCCACCGCCCTCCGCATCCACGCCAGCGTCATCCGCTCGTGCAGCAACTTCTTCTTCGGCCAGGTCTTCCGCGACCGTCACCGCGACGCCATCGCCGCCGGCCAGATATTGACCCCCAAGGTCCGCACCGAGTGGGGCGACGACGATTTCGCCGCCTGGTACGAAACCGCCCAGGACGAACTCCACAACGTCTCCGAGCTGATCGCCCTCCTCAAAGACCGTGGCCCCGAGTGCATCGTCACCGCCGCCACCCCCGAGCAGGAGGACACCTTCCTCCTCGGCCCGAACCTCATCGAGCAGCTCGCCCGCAAGTCGCAGCTCATGGTCGCCCATTGGCGGGATGTCGAGACCTACGTCCTCTCGCCGAACAAGTAGCCCGAAATCAAGACTCGCGCCCCTGGCCCGCTGGGGGGCGCGAGTCTTACTTTGCCACCGGACCTCACTCGGCGACTGCTATAAGTCATTGCCGAGCAGCCACTTACATTGCGCTCTGGCGCGACCCTAATGCCGCCCAAATCAAGACTCGCGCCCTTCCGCTCCTCGGCGGGCCATAAACGGACTTGACAAACGCCCCCCTTTTGTGATATGAAGGAAAGATGAGGAATAGTGGCATCAGACCTGTTGGGACAGACACGATTCCGCGCGCTTCGGTGGAGCAGTTCTTCACAGCACTTAGCCACTTGGCATCCAACGGTGGGTCGTCTTTCGACCTCCTGCGGCGGGTGCTGTATGCCCAAGCCGGCCGGCGCGCCCCCGGTAGCGAGTGCGCGCTCTGGACCGTCGCAAGGGATGTATTGGCCGAGTTTCACCGCCTCGGCTATGCCACCGTGGGGGTACTGCCCCGTCGTCGCTCGGATGTCGGGCGGCTGGGCGGGTCTCCGTGCGAGATCACGAATCAGGGACAGCGCCTTGCTGAGGCTTTTGCCACTAACCGTGGCCAGGCATACGACTCACTCCTCCTAGCCTGGATGGCGGCCCACCCTTACTTCCTGGGCCTCATCGTTCGCGTCCTCGCCGGCCCGATCTATGTGCCCGATGTCACCAACGCAGCGCAAGCAGGGGAAGGGCGCTCGGTACAGGCGGTCACCGCGGCTGTCGTCAAGAGCTGCCTTGGGCGGCTTTCGGGTGTTGGTTTCCCCCCCGACAAAGCGGCCCGTTTTGAGAGCTCCGCGCGACACAGGGTTGAGGCGCTGGGAAGGTCGCTCACGTCGCCAGACCTTGATAACAAGGCGTTCGTGGACCTTATCCAAGACGGCGTAGTCATCCCATCTCTGCTTCACGCAGAGGGACTGCCGTTCGACGCCGTAACGTTTAAGCATCTGCTGAAGGCGGCCCACGAGTTCTTCGCAGCGGCATCTACAAGCGCCCATCCCGACTTCGTCGGACGAGTCGTCTTCTCCACCTGTGATTTCACCCCGACCCCGGCTGACGGCGGGTATGCGCCTCCTTCAGCCGTTCAGCACCACGGCTACTCCTATGCACGGCCACGATTCGCCGACGCGCTCGTCAAAGCCTACTCTCGCACTGCGGGCGTGTCAGCGGGCTATGCCGACGCGTACGCGCTTCGCGCGATCGTCTGCGTCGGCATCAGGATTCAGCCGCTTGTGTTTGGGGCCTGCCTCAGGGATCTCATCGCCGCGGGCGAAGTGGCGGACCCCATGGTTTACACCGAACTGCCCTTCACTCCGCCTCCCCCGGGAGAATCGTACGTGGAGAGCGGAACTCGGCGGATCGGCAGGATCAAACTCAAGTCCAACCAAGGAGCTTAGAAAATGGCGTTGAGGTCTTTTCTTCAGACTAGCTATGGCCTCTCGCAGAACCCTTTCCCCGGCAACGCCACGTACGGGGAGGATACGCAGCGCGTGTACGTTCCTGAGATGTTCGGTCCGCAACGGCAGGAGTTCCTGCGGAAGTTCGTGTTGGCCCCGCTCGAGACCGGACAACCGCTGATCGGGGCCGTATGGTCCGTGGTTCCAGGCGACCCGCAGGCGCGCGGCTTCGGGAAATCTACACTGATGGGTGAGGAAGCCAAGCTCATGAATCGTGACTTCGGTCACCAAACGCTGACAAGCCTAGGGGTCGAGTCGCAGGACGCTCGGGAGAATCCGGTCCTGGCCAGCTATGTCTCCTTCAACGTTAGGGCACAAGGAGGCATCGCGAACATTGACGCCGCAGCTTTTCACCTCACGCGTTTCATGCTGCGTAGCGACCACGAACGTGGCGCGAGCGTGCACCAATGCCTACGCGAGTTGGCTGCGGCGCGACTTCTGGGTGATGGCAAAGCCAGGGAAGGGGATGAGGGCGACGCCATCATCGAGGCCATTCGCGAGCGATTCCGTCGGCTATCTGTCCCTCTTGACATCCGTAACCTGCTCGAAGACTACGTGTTCCACCTCGCCTCGCCAGATACCACGGCGCTGCAGCGCTTTCTTGCGGATGAAGTTGGCACGTGGCACCATGACCGCAACGGCCTCAAGTACCTCCAACTCTTCGTTGCCTTTGCCGAGTTGGCCGGGATCAAACACTTCACCTTCTTCATCGACCAGGTTGAAGACTTCACAGCCAGCGCGGGTGCTGCGAAGTTGCAGAAGAACGTCAAGATAATCCGAGACGCGCTGATCGAGACTGAGCCTTTTGCGTCGCTGGCATCGTTCGTCTTCCAGTTCCACCCAGATGCTTATGAACGCTTGCGGGACGCTTGGTTGCATGAGGACCTTCGACCTCTGGAGTGGGATAACCCACTCAACGGTCCGTACGTGGTGGTTCTGAAGGGGCTCGAGAACTACGAGTCGGCCCGGCTACTGGCTGAGCGTTGCCTCAACCACGAGACGTTTGCCGTATCCCGCCCCGTTGGTGGTATCGCCCCCTTCACCGATTCGTCTCTCCGCAAGGTCTGGGAGCACACGAAGCCGCGCCCGCGCTGGTTCCTTCGCGTGCTCCACGATCTGCTGCACTTGGGTAGCAGTGACCGAGTTGCGCTCATTGATGATGCCTATGTCGCTCCGAAGCTCGAAGGGCTGAGTGCTGAGGCCCGGAGTGTCGAGGCGACACCCAGCGGAAGCGACGACCGTTTGGGGTAGGGGGCGCCAATGTGGTGGAAGCGGCCCCGAAAAGCCGACTTCAGGCGTCTACTACCGCCAGGCATTCTGGACGTCCTCTTGCGCGCCTACGCCATCGTAGAGGTAAGAGGAGTGTCCGGCACCGGGCCCCAAGCTGGGCGCAGGTTCGAACAGCTCTTCTATCTGGTATGCGAGCGTCGCGGTGTCTCCCTGTCTGAGAAGGCCGGGTCAAGAACCTTGGGCGGCAGATCCAGCGCGTCCGGCTTGGGCCACGAGGTCGATGCCGCTGGTCGCGCCGTACAAGCTGCCACGATGTGGGAATTGAAGCATCTCAGTTCGCCGCTTGAGAAGAATGAACTCTTGATCTTCAACGGCAAAGGCATAGATTTTCTCCAGGGCGGTGACATCCTGACTGTTCGGTCTCCGCTACTTCGATTTCTCTTGTCGGCTGGGAATATCCGGGAGGATTGCCGGCGCTTTGCGCTGCTTTGGGGAATCACGGTCATTGAGCCTGGGAGGTTTCCCCTTCCGCTGATCTACGAGGCCGTGGCGCGTGGCGCATCAGGGAACTTGAGGCCGGCCGACGAAGATGCGGTTAGGCTTCGTGTGCCTTGGGCGTGTCGCTCTTTGCAGACCGCCGTGGCCGACCTTGCACAGCGACTTGCCGATCAGTCCGAAGGTCGAGCACCCGCTGTGGCCCTGGATCGCCGCGTGAGCGAACTCCTGGATGTGCAAGAGCAAATTGGTGTGGATGTGCTGGACAGCTTGGACGAACTATCGCCCGATTGGCTGGACGACCTCGCGCAGGAAACCTGGAATGAGGTCGGTGGCTGGTGAAGGCGACCCCGCCACTTCTGGACCCACCTTGGCGAGGCCCTTCGCAGCCAAGAAGAGACTGTTCTGTCGCTGCAAAGGAGACGATGACATGACCCGTCCGCTCTATCGGGACCGCGTGAGGCCGTCCAGGCCGGCGGCTGGGCGACCGCTCCTCCTCACACTCGGAGTTCTCTCCGTCTGTGGGTGGGCGGGGGATGCCTCGGCGCCTGGGGAGGTGCAGGAGGAGCCGGCGACGCTGCACTGTCTGGCCGTGCGTTGGCCGGTGAAGGGCGATGACAACGCGAATGCGACTATCGCGGTGCAATACAGAAAGGCGGGGGAGCCCGCGTGGAAGCAGGGGTTCCCGCTCTTTCGCACGCTTCGCTCAGTGACCAGGGACCAGCGCGGCCAGTGGAACTTCCGCGGCATCCCCGCGGAGCGGCTGCCAGGGGGCCAGATTTTCGCGGGGAGCATTGTTGACCTCGATCCTGAGACTGAATACGAGGTGAAGCTGTCGCTGAGCGATCCGGATGGTGTAGTGCAGGCTCCCGGTGGCACAGGCCTCCGGCCTGTGTCCCCCACAGGCGGGACGCCTGTGCCACCGACGCCTGTGCCACCAAAGCCATCCATTGAGTGTGTGCTGAAGATGAAGACGATCGGCGAGCCGAAGGAGCCGCCAGGGATGCGGGTGCGCCACGTGGTGCCCGAGGACGCCGCCGGCGGCCCCGCCGATGCCATCAAGGGTCTCCCCGGTGCCATCGCCGCGATGGAGCCGGGCGACCTCTTCCTCCTCCACAAGGGGCGCTATCTGATCAAGGGGGCGCTGGAGTTCAAGAAGAGCGGCGAGCCAGGGAAGCCGATCATCTTCCGCGGTGTGGCACAGCCGCCCTCGGCTGTGGAGCGCGGGGCAGGGACGCCCCGCCTACAGCCACAGGCGGGGGCGCCTGTGCCACACGAACGCGACGGCGAGGCGGTGATTGACGGCGGCGGCGACGATACGGCGAAAGGCCGCCTCATCAGCGCCAACGCCATCAAGCACGTCTGGCTCGAGGACCTCACGCTCCAGGGCCGGCAATACGCCATCGTGGCGCACGAAGGCTCGAATTGGGTGATCCGCCGCTGCAAGTTCCAGAAGATGGAGAAGGGCTTCACCGCCCACAACGGCGGCTACAACGTCTCGCGGGGGCACTTTATCACCGACAACGTGTTCATCGGCCCGACCTCGTGGCCACGCACGAAGGGCATCGAGGCCCCCTGCGCGACCTACGTGAGCGGCTCAGGCCACGTCGTCGCCTACAACCGCATGCAGAACCTCGGCGACGGCACCCACGGCACAGGCTATGGCAACTTATCCGCATCCGACATCCACAACAACGACGTGACGATCTGCACCGACGACGGTTTCGAGGCCGATTACGGCGAGACCAACGTCCGCGTCTTCCGCAACCGCATCCTCAACGTCGCCCACGGCATCACGGCCCAGCCCTCGCAGGGCGGGCCGCTCTACTTCTTCCGCAACTTCATCTTCAACGCCACCTACTCCCCTTTCAAGCTCCACAACGACACCTGCGGCGTGCTGCTCTTCCACAACACGTGCCTCCGCAACGGCCACTGCTTCATCATCCAGCCCGCCACGGAGACCGTGACCGACGTGTGGACGCGGAACAACCTCTTCCTGGGCACGGGCGGCACGGCGCTGCCGACGACCGGGCGGATGATCACGTGCGACTTCGACAACGACGGCTTCGGGGGCTTCACGGGCGGCTTCGCCCAGTGGAACGGCAAGGGCTACAAGACACCTGACGATGCGAAGGCCGCCGGCATCATCTACCGCGAGCACGGAGCCATCGTCCTCGACCCGAAGGCCGTCTTCGCCTCGGGCCTCGTCCCGCCCGCCGACACCAAGGTGACGTACAAAGGCGAGGAACTCGATTATCGGCTGAAGGCCGACGGCCCGGCGATTGACCGCGGCGTGGTGTTGCCGAACTTCAGCGACGGCTTCAAGGGCAAGGCGCCCGACCTTGGGGCGCTGGAGCTCGGCGAGCCGATGCCGCACTTCGGCCCAAGACCCAGGTAGCCCGCCCCTCCGGGGCGGAGGGACTCCGCGTCGGAGACGCGGGCCACGTGGCCACGCCGCTCGAGGAAGCGCTCACCGCTCCGGCGGGTCGGGGGACTCGCTGAGGTAGAGGCGGTCGAGGGCCACGCCGCGCTCGCGGACGGCGATGACGATGGCGTTGATGCCGGGCCGAAGCTGGATGGCGCTCGGCTTCGTGCTCCCCTCGTCCACCGACGCGGCGGCGTTGTACGGCTCCCAGTGCCAGCCGGCCTGCGGGGCGAGGTGCCAGGGACGCAGGTTCGGCGTCTCCGTGCCTTCGGGCGCCAGGGCGAAGAAGAAGGAGTTGGCGTCGGCTGAGGGCGAGCGGACCCGCGCCCAGAGGTAGGCGGTGGCCGGCTGGTTGGCGAGGACGTGGAAGACCAGGCGGGAGGAGGGCTTGCCGTACTGGGCGTCGCCCTCGCCGCGCGGCTCCCAGACGAAGCGGCCGCCGGAGGCCGCGGCGTCCTGCTCGACGACGAGTGCCCCGGCTCGGACGGCGGCGGCCTCGGCCTCGATGAAGAGCGGCTTGCCGTCGAAGGCCGCACGCTCGCCGCTGATGGCCTGGGGCGGGGCGAGCTTCTCGGCGGTCGGCGGCCGCGGGATGAGGAGGCCCCTGTGGCGGGCGATGTCCGCGCCCGCCTTCGCTGCGAGGAGCAGGTCGGGGAGCGCAGCGGCGCGGTCGGCGCCGCCCGCGTGGAGGCGGAGGAGCGCGAGGACGAACTGGTCGCGCGCAGGCTCGGCCGGCCGCGCGCGCGCCGCGAGCGCGAGGAGCTCGTCGCCCTGTAGGCTCGCCAGCTTCTTCGGGGCGTCGGCGCCGTTGGCACGAAGGAGCAGAAGGCCGGGGCGGTACTCCTGGAAGGCGGCCTCGGCGCCACCAGCACGGATGGCGTCGCCCGGCTTGAGCTTGGCGATGCCGGCCTCGACCGCCTGCCAGAGGGCGGCGAGGGCCTGGGCGTCGGCGAGCAGCCACTTCGCGGCGAGAGGCGACTTCGCGTAGGGCTCCTGCGCCGCCAGCGCCTTGGCCCTTGCCAGCGCCTCGGCGTGCTGGCCGGCCTCCCAGAGCGGCCGCAGGAGTGGCAGAGCGCCCTGGTAGAGGCGGAGCGCCTCGAGCTGCCGCTCGACGCCCGGATTCGCCGCGAGCCATTGCGGGTCGGGGCGCCCCAGGAGCCAGAGGCCTCTGAAGCCCACGCGCGCCCGCCACGCCCTCAGGAGCACGCTGCCCTGGTGGAACGCGGGGTCGGCGCCGCGCAGCAGGAGCGCGTGGTCGAGCCAGACGCGCAACCAGTTGCCCGTGCGTGCGAAGTGGAAGGAGTGGGCAGTGCGGGGCCGGAGCCTGAGCGCGCCATCGGCCGCGAACGCCGGCTCGGCACCCTCGCGGTAGAGCTCCTGGCGCCAGTCCCGCAGGTGGAGCCAGTAGCCGCGCCAGGGTCCGGCGCACAGCGCGACGCCGCAGTGGCCGTGGGGGGCGAGCTCCTCCTCGATGCGGAAGGCGCCTGCGGCCTCGGCGGCTCCGAGGAAGGAGGCGGCGTGGCGGAGCAGATGGCTCTGGGCCGAGCCGAGGCGCAGTTCGCCATCGGCCACCCGCGGCTCAGGCCCGGCCTCCACGCGCCAGTCGGCGAGCTGCGCGGGGTCCGACCAGTCGTAGTAGAGTTCCACCCGGCCATCGTAGAGGGGCCTGATGTCGCCGCGGAGCGCCGCCAGCCCGGTCACGGGTGGGAACGCCGGCTCGGGCGGCCCCTTCGGCTCGGGCGCGGCCTCGCCGCCCGGCACGGCACCCACGGACGCCTTGAGCAACAGCCCTATGGCCAGCAGTCGCACCATGCCCAAAGGATACCGAGGCGGGCCGGCGCTGTCAAACCCTGCGCACCCGCAGGGCATGGCCCTCGGTCTTTGAGGCCACCTGCACTTTCGCCTTCTCGTGCTCGTGGAGTCTTCAGGACAGGGGAGGCCAAGCGTCTCGACGACAACGCGCACGAGGGTGCGCCAACAGCGACAGTCGGCACGACTGGGGAGCCACATAGACGTGGGGTCATGGGGGCTCTGCCCGGGCAGGTCGCGCGGGGGGGCGCTCAGGTCAGCGTGACTCTTCCCCCTACGTCCAACGCCCGGCAAGTCTGTACCAGGTGGTTGCGAAGCCTCCCACGGCGAATGCGCGTTGGCGCCCAGGCGTGGTGGGCCGGTCGTCCACGGCGAGCGGTGGGCAGATAATTGCAGAGTCATATGACTCTGCAATCATGTTCCACAACCACGCCGAGCGATGGCGCGCGGGCAGAGGACCCGGGATCACCGTCGGCTGCCTTCTGTCCACGCTCCCCAAGAGAGACGGGGGTCGTATGGCTGCTGGGGGGCCGCGGCCAGATAATTGCAGAGTCATATGACTCTGCAATCATGTTCCACAACCACGCCGAGCGATGGCGCGCGGGCAGAGGACCCGGGATCACCGTCGGCTGCCTTCTGTCCACGCTCCCCAAGAGAGACGGGGGTCGTATGACTGCTGGCGGGCCGCGGGCAGATAATTACAGAGTCATATGACTCTGCAATTATGTTCCACAACCACGCCGAGCGATGGCGCGCGGGCAGAGGACCCGGGATCACCGTCGGCTGCCTTCTGTCCACGCTCCCCAAGAGAGACGGGGGTCGTATGACTGCTGGCGGGCCGCGGCCAGATAATTGCAGAGTCATATGACTCTGCAATTATCTCCCGGAAGCGACCTGAGCGATGGTGTGTGGCCAGGGAACCTGCGCGGGCCCCCCTGCTGTGTTGCACAGTCGGCAGCCGCGACGCCTTCGGATGGCAACCGAGACGGTTGCGGCGTCACGGGCGTGAGCGCGCAAGTGAGCTATTGTGTCCATCGTCCTTTGGGGCACTTGTCTTTGCCTGCTTTTCACGCTATGCTGTGCGGCTGAGGGAGGCCAGGAAGGAGCACGCGGGATGCCGAAGATCGCGTTCATGGGCGCAGGGAGCACGGTGTTCGCGAAGAACGTCCTGGGCGACTGCTTGCTGAGCGAGGTGCTGCGCGAGTCGCACTTCGCGCTCTACGACATTGACGGCGCAAGGCTCGAGGAGTCCAGAATGATGCTGGACAACATTAACCGCAATGTCAACAGCGGTCGGGGGACGATCAGCGCCCACCTGGGCGCCGAGAACCGCAGGGAGGCCCTCCGCGGCGCGAGCTACGTGGTCAACGCCATCCAGGTGGGCGGCTACGAGCCGAGCACGGCGATCGACTTCGAGGTGCCGAAGAAGTACGGCCTCCAGCAGACTATCGGCGACACGCTTGGCGTCGGCGGCATCTTCCGCGCGCTACGCACCATCCCCGTCGTCCTCGCCTTCGCCCGCGACATGGAGGAGGTCTGCCCCGACGCGCTCTTCCTGAACTACGTGAACCCGATGGCGATGATCACTGGGGCGGTGCTCCAGGCGAGCGCCATCCACACGGTGGGCCTCTGCCACTCAGTGCAGGGCTGCGCACGCGGCCTCCTCTGGCAGGTGGGCATGCTCGACCAGGTGAAGAAGCTCCAGTGGAAGATCGCCGGCATCAACCACCAGGGCTGGCTGCTCGAGATAACCGACGGCGGGGTGGACCTCTACCCCGAGATCAAGCGGCGCGCCGCCGAGAAGAACGCCGAGGCACGGAAGAAGGGCGCCAAGAAGCACTGGGACATGGTCCGCTTCGAGCTCATGCTCAAGTTCGGCTACTACGTCACCGAATCCTCCGAGCACACCTCAGAGTATATGCCCTACTGGATCAAGCGGCTGTATCCCGAGCTGATCGAGGAGTTCAACATCCCGCTGGACGAATATCCGCGCCGCTGCGTCGCCCAGATCGAGGGCTGGAAGAAGCAGCGCGACGAGCTGGTGAACAACGCCCGGCTCACCCACAAGCGCTCCGGCGAATACGGCTCCTACATCATGGAGGCGATGGAGACTGACGCGCCGATCCGCGTGGGCGGGAACGTCCTCAACGGCGGCCTTGTCACCAACCTGCCGCGGAAGGCCTGCGTCGAGGTCGCCTGCCTGGTTGACCGCAACGGGGTGCAGGGCACCCACGTGGGCGACCTGCCCGAGGTCTGCGCCGCAATCAACCGCACCAACATCAACGTCCAGCTCCTCACCATCGAGGCGGCCCTGTGGCAGAAGCGCGACGCCATCTACCACGCCGCCTTCCTCGACCCGCACACCTCCGCCGAGCTGAGCCTCGACCAGACCGTCGCCCTATGCGACGAGCTCATCGCGGCCCACGGCGCCATGCTGCCGAGCTACAGTTGAAAAGCCCTGCCCGCGGTGTACAATCAACTGCGGGCATAGGGAGGCACGGAGGCATCGGCAATGCTACTCGAGTACGTGCAAGCGGCTCTTCGCCACGCAAAGTATGAGATTCTGCCGGACGACGGCACCTATTGCGGCGAGATCCCCGAGTGCCAGGGGGCATACGCCAATGCCGGCACGCTCGAAGAGTGCCGCGAGCAGTTGCGGGAAGTCCTTGAGGAATGGGTTCTCTTCCGAGTCCACAAAAACCTCCCCCTGCCTGTCATTGATGGCATCGAGTTGACCATCAAGGAAGTGGCCTGATGCCTGCCTTCGGGCCAGTGAAGAGGAGGGACCTCATTCGCTACCTCCGGCAGCTTGGCTTTGTTGGCCCGTACTCGGGCGGCAGGCACGAGTTCATGGTCAAGGACGACATCACCCTCTTCATCCCCAATCCTCACCGAGGCGACATCAGCAGCGGGCTCCTGGCAAGGGTTCTGCGGCAGGCGGGAGTGGACAGGTCTCGCTGGGAGAAGCTCTGACGGGTGAGCTATCTAGTCCCTGTTGCGGAAGACACGGACAAACGAGTTTGTCCGTGGCACCCCCTCTTGCTTGGAGGAGAATCGTGGGTGCCACGCCCAAACTTGTTTGGGCGTGTCCGCAGAACCACTTTCCGCAACAGAAGCTATCTAGCACTACAACGCTAGAAAACATTGAAGCACTTCCTGAGTTGGGACAGTTTGATGCCTCGTAGTCTGAGTTCACGACGCCGCCGCTTGCAGTGGCCACGATCGGCCCGCTGGTTAGACTCCTGCCAGTA
>Ga0194112_10001989_pt1 | contig 29681 bp, 20 predicted proteins | sample TA2MahC400mmetaG_FD_146191 | JGI IMG/M metagenome (GOLD analysis project Ga0194112, IMG submission 146191) | Freshwater microbial communities from Lake Tanganyika, Tanzania - TA2015016 Mahale Deep Cast 400m | ecosystem: Environmental > Aquatic > Freshwater > Lake | place: Tanzania: Lake... | reverse complement strand
CTCCTCAAGTGCTTCGAGCCGGTGAATGCCATGCTCGCCGCCAAGCCGCGCATGGACATGCCCGGCTCCCAGGCCGCCAAGGTCAACAACTCGTGCCAGTAGGCGCGAAGCCGGGTGTTCGGGTGCGGAGCAGAGAGCTCTGGGCGCACTGTAGGGCGTGCATACTTGCACGCGGAATCTTCTAAAGCGACCAGCCCTCTCGATACGGCGGGTTGATGAACTGGTTCGCCTCCGGGCAGTTGGTGAACTGCACCTTCTCGGCGTCCCACTCGAGCTTGGTGCCGTGGAGCTTGATGGCGATGACGCCGAGCATTGCGAGCTCGGTGAGCGGCCCGCCGTAGAGGGCGAAGTCGCTCCCCGCCTTCTTCCCCTGGCGGATGGCCTGGAGCCAGTCCCCGTGGTGGCCGGGCACGCGGGGGATTTTCTTCTCGGGCAGCTTGTAGGCCTTCATCGCGGCCTCGGGGATGATGCGGACGCCGCCGGCGCCGTGCGAGCCGTACATGATCACCCCCTTGTCGCCGTAGACGACGGCCCCCGTCTCGTGGTGGTTCCTGCCCTCTTCGAGCTCCTTGGGCCGCGGGATTCGCACCGTGCCGCTGTGCCAGACCATCGTGACCGGCCCGCGCTTGCCCTCCTTGGCGGGGAACTCGTAGGTGATCTTGTCGCCCTTCGGGAAGGCGTCGCCCTGGGTCTCGAAGTCCCAGCCCTTCACCTCGGCCTGGATGGACTTCGGCGCGCCCAGGTCGAGCGCCCAGAAGACCGGGTCCACCACGTGGCACACCCAGTCGCCCACCGTGCCGTTGCCGAACGGCACCCAGCCGCGCCAGGAGCCTGGGCAGTAGGCGGGGTGATAGGGCCGCTCCTGGGCGGGGCCGAGCCAGAGGTCCCAGCTCAGGTGCTCCGGCACCGGCGGCCGCTCCTTCTTCACCCGCTCCAGGGCGTCCACGGCCGAGTTCACCGCCGCGCAGCCCAGCTCGATCCGCTGCACGTTGCCGATGGCGCCGTCCCATATCCACTCGCAGAACATGCGAATGGTCTCGGACGAATGCCCCTGGTTGCCCAGTTGGGTCACGACGTTCTTCTCCTTCGCCGCCTTCATCAGCTCGCGGACCTCGTGGACCGAGTGGGCGAGGGGCTTTTCGCAGTAGACGTGTTTCCCCCGCTTGATCGCCGCCATCGCCACGACCGCGTGCGTGTGGTCGGGGATGCCGATCGTCACCGCGTCAATCTCCTTCTCCATCTCGTCGAACATCTTGCGGAAGTCGGTGTACACCTGGGCCTTGGGGTAGCGGGCCGGAACCTCCTGGGTCTTCCCGTCCGGCAGCTTCTTCGTCTTGGGGGTGGTTGCGTCCTTGAGCGTGTTTGTATTCACGTCGCAGAGCGCCACGATGTTGTTCCCGCCCGACACCGCTCCGATGTCCCCTCCGCCCATCCCGCCGGCGCCCACGCCTGCGATGTTCAGCCTATCGCTCGGCGCGTTTTCCCGCGTGCCCGCCACGGCGTTTCGCGGCACGATGGCCAGCACCGCCCCCGCCCCCACGCCCCCGATGAAGTCCCGCCGCGTCACACGCACGCCTCTCATCATTCTCTCCTTCAATGGTTAGCGCAACGACACGCGGCCCGCGTGTCGCACGAGGGACGGGCGAGCCGCCCGTCCCCACGACCCTCTGCAACAAGAACCAGGTAGCCCAAGTGTAGCGCGGAGCGCTGACGCGGTCAAAGTCACCGCACATCCTTCTTCGCGCCTTGTAGCGCCCTTCTCCCTGTCTCCGTAGTCATGTAGCGCTGGAGCCGGCTCCTGGGCCTATCCGGAACGACCATTTTCAGAAAGCCCAGCGCCATCAACCTCTTGAGACCCCGCTTGAAGTTCCCCGTTCGGTCCGCGTACCCCAGAGACTCGAGCAAGTCTCTCGTCCCTCTGGGTTCCTGGCTGCATGCCGCGAGGAGAGCTGCTTCGCTCGCCGCCAGACGAACATGGGCCTTCACATGGGCCTCATGGGCCTCCTCATGGGCCTCCTCACGGGGTGCCTCATGGGGTGTCTCATGGGGCTTGACAGTCTGGCCCACGGGCACCCGAAAGGTCACCGTCGCGGCGCCGGCACTTTCGGCAAACTCAGGAGGTCGAACCCCAGCCGCGCGGCACATGGCGATGACGCGATTGGTGCCACGGCCCCACTTCTCGATCAGGCCCGCTCGGAAGAAGACCTCCGCGATGATCGGGTTTCGCAGGACGGACGGGTGCTCGCGCGAGAGCATCTCGGGTCGTATCCCGGTCGGGAACGTGCCCGTGCTCGCCACCTCCACCCGGTCATCGTATATGGCGAGAAAGACGGCACCCCCGGCAATCGAGTAGTCGCGGTGGATCAGGGCGTTGACCAGGATCTCGCGCATGGCGTCGGGCGGGATGAGCGGGATGTCAACCCGTTGGAGCTTTCCAGGCACGATCTTCCCCGGGAGCGGGAAGTGCCGCTGGCAGAACAGCTCGGCCTCTTCGAGCAGCTTGAAGGCCGGGCCGCGAACCTGGCGCTGGTCCAGGAACTCCGTCTTGTCCAGGCCACGGAAGCGGGCCATGCGCAACTCGCACTGAGGATAGTCGGGCAGGAACGTCTTCCCGAAGAGAACGACCGCGGCTTGTAGGATTTGGCCATCCCTGCGGACGGCGAGCCGGTCCAGGACATCGGCCACCCGCGAGCCGATCGGCCCCACGAGCCGCCCGGTGGAACGCGCCGCCTCCACGATGCGGTAGACCTCGTCGCGGTCGAGGTGGCGCAGCTCGACGCCCTCGGCGGGGGCGTTCTCCCAACGCCGCGTCCCGTGAGCACGGTCCAGGAGGAGCTTCTCGTAGCGGGCCTGGGGCATCCGCCGCGTCGTCGCGCTCACTCGCTCGTAGGGCCGCCCCTCGTAGGTGAACGGCCCCGAATCCACGGGTCTATCCACGGCCAGAACAACGACCTCTCTGCCTGATTTGACCTTGGCGCGTTGCACGGAGAGTCCGGCAGGCGGCTCGAAGCGTTCGGCGGCCTCCGCGATCTCGCGCAACGTCTGGTCCGACACCTGCTGCCCGTCGGCCTGGCCGTCGGGACGCACGCCGAAAAGGACCTGGCCGCCGGTGCCATTCAAGAAGGCGCAGACAGTCTGCAACCCCTCCCGGAGTTCGCCCGTGGAGCGCTTGAACTCGAGGGTTGGCCCTTCGCGTTGCTTGAGGAGCCGCCTGAGGTTATCGGCAGGGAGCAACGCGCCCAAGGTTCTGGCTCCTCGATCAATCGCGGCCCGGCGCGGGCATTCTTGGGGGACGCAGTTCCGCTACGCCTGGGCCAAACACGCCAATGGTTGGCGTGGTACGCTGCCCAAGTGTAGCGCGCGGCAACCGGGCGGTCAAGCGCAGCGAGCGCCGGCGGTTCGGGCTTCCGTGCTGCAACAGGCCCAGCTTGGCGCAACAGACGCGCGCTCTTTGGGGAACCCAGAGCGGCCCTCTCGCCCACACGGCCCGCAGCCAGGGCTCACGGGGTCGCCCGCAGGCAGAGGATGGCGATATCGTCGTCCTGGGGGGCGCCGGCGGCGAAGGCGCGGACCTCTTGGTAGAGCTGGCCGGCAATGGTCTGGCTGGCGAGGTCGCCGTGGGTGCGGGCGAGGGCGGCCTCGAGGCGCGGGAGACCGTATGCCTCGCCCGCGGGGCTGCGGGCCTCGATGAGGCCGTCAGTGTAGAGAAGGAAGAGGTCGCCGGGGCGGATGCTGATCTCGGCTTCGCGGGTGAGCTTGTCGAAGAGGCCGCCGCGGTAGACGCCCATCGCCATGCCCTGGCTCTCGAGGTGGCGGATGGGCGGGCTGCGGCGCGGGTTGTAGAGGACGGGCCGGTTGTGGCCCGCGCGGGCGAAGACGAGGGACCCGGCGCGGGCGTCGAGGACGGCGTAGCAGGCGGAGACGAAGGTGCGGGCGTCGAGGTCCGCCGTGATGTCGAGGTTGGTCTGCCGCAGGACCTCGGCGGGCGAGCGGTGGTGCTGGGCGTGGAGCTTGAGGGACTTCTTGACCATAGCCATGATGAGGGCGGCCTCGAGGCCGTGGCCGGACACGTCGCCGATGAGGAGGGCGACCTCGTGGTCGGAGAGGCGGATGAAGTCGTAGAAGTCGCCTCCCACCCGCTCGGCGGGGTGGTAGAGGCAGTAGAGGTCGTAGCCTTCGAGCTTGGGGACTTCGGCGGGGAGCATTTTCTGGACGATTTCGCGTGCGCGTTCGAGGTTGCGTTGGGCTGGCTCGGCGTCGGGGCTGGGCTTGGCCACGGGAGCCGGCGCCGCCTCGCCTCCGAGCTTGCAGCGCTCGACGAGGTGGTGGGCCATGCGGGCGGGGGCAGTGGAGGTCAGGAGAAGGTCGGACGAGATGTCCACCTCGGGCACGGGGCGGTGGCATTCGGGGCAGGTCCATTTGCCGTCGGGGCTGGCCTGCCGCCAGGCGGGGTCGGATTCGATGTTGCGGCGGAGCCTGGCGGTCAGCTCGCCGAGGCGGCTGGCCTCGCGGACGATCCGCTCCATCGCTTCGGGGGCATAGGGCTTCCGCTTGTCGCGGTGGGCCGCGCAGCGCTCGAGGTGCTCTATGACCCGCTCCAAGGGGGGCGGGACGTCCTTGGTCTCCTTGCGCCAGGGGACGGTGGTGGCCTCGGCGCAGAATGGGCACCACCAGCGGCTGAGCCAGTCGGTGAGGCGCCAGGCGGGGTCTTTGAGGAGGAGTTCCTCGATTTCAAGGCGGCGCGCCTTGGCTTCGAGCGCATCGTGGCCGAAGCGGGTGCCGGCGCCCTCGGACCAGTGGCGGCAGTCGTTGAGGAGGTGGCGGAGGATGTCGAGCGCGCCCCGCCGCTGCTGGAGGGGCGACACGCCGACCTCGCCGCAGTAGGGGCAGAGCCAGTCGCGCTTGTGCACCAGCACCTGCCAGCCGGGGTCGCGCCCCATGCGGTGCTGGATGGCCTGAAGGATGGCCCAGGTCCGTGCGTCCACGGTCTCTCACATCACGGCGGCCTTGGGCCGCGGAGAAGGACGGCCGAATACTCAATGCTCAATACTCAATGCCCAATGTCCAAGTAAGCGCGTTGATGCGTTGCCCGGTCTTTCACTTGATCATTGAAGATTGGATATTGAGTATTGGACATTGGACTTCCCCCGTCTCGCGCGCGGGTCACGAAGGGAGCGTTCACACCTTCAGAGGATATGAGCCCAGCGCGAAGAGCGCGTCGCGCATGGCCTTGTAGTTAGCGGGGTTCACGCCCGAGGTGATGCTGTTGGAGCTGGAGAGCATGAAGGCGCCGTCCTTCGCGCCGTCCTTGAGGCACTGTCGGACGGTGCGCTTGACCTCGGCGGCCGTGCCCCAGCAGAGGAGCGGGCCGCAATCCACGTTGCCCACCAGGCAGATGCGGCTGCCGTAACGCTCGCGCACCCGGGCGAGGCTCATCCCTGCCACGGGCTCGAGGGGGTTCAGCCCGTCAATGCCGGTCTCCACGATCATGTCGAGGATTGGCATCAGGTTGCCATCGCTGTGCTTGATGACGTATGCGCCGGCCCGGTGGGCGTTGTCCACCGCCCGCTTGAGGCCGGGGAGGAAGAACTCGCGGAAGTGCGCGGGCGAGAAGAAGGGGGAGTTCTTGTCCGCGTAGTCGTCGCCGAGGACGACGACCTCGACGCCCGCCTTGACCGCGCGCTCGGTCAGGCGAAGGTCATACGCCAGGGTGATCTCGACGAGTTGGTGGACAAGCCCCGGATTCAGGTGCATGTCCATCAAGAAGTCCTCCACCCCACGCAGGTGGGCGGCGTTGAAGAAGGAGTCGCGGCCAACCCACATGATTGCTTTCCTGCCCTTGAACTGCTCGACGGCCTTCGGGAGCTCGCCGAGCGCGTTGGGCGCGTCGGGGTCGGGCGGCACGTAGTCCTTCAGGTCCTCCGGCCGCTTGATTGGGGCCTCGACGGGGTATGGGGAGCTCTCCGGGCCGATGGCGCGGATGACGCCCCAGTGGTCCCTGAAGAGCCCCTTCTCCCTGTCCACGAAGTTCAGCCCGTCCTTCGGCCAGGAGGAGCGGTTCATGCCGGCCACGTCGAGCCCGAATCGCTCGACGAACTCGGCATAGGAGCAGCCCGGGTAGATGCCCTGCATGACCTTCGGCTCGACCACCATCTCGAAGAGCGGCACGCGGTCGGGCATGCCGCGCTCCAGGGCGCAGAAGACGCGTTCGCGCGAGTCCACGGCTCTGATGCCTCCGTGAGAAAATTGGAATCGGGCGCGGCCTCATGATACGATACACATTATACAAATTCTCGTCCTCGTCGTCGTCCTCGTTGTCGTCGTCGTGTTTTCTCTGGGCTCTGCCCGTTCTGGAGATTCGAGGACGACGACGACAACGACGACGATAGGGGAGCCTGCAATGAAGATCGCCGTCACGTCCCTCGCCGACCGCCCGACGTCCCTCGAGGCCACCCTGACGCCGAAGGAGCTCGACCTTGTGGCCGAGCGGGTGCGGTTCGAGGAGCCCGTGGAGGTTTCCGTGACGCTCACCCGCATGCAGGAGGACGTTCTGGCCGAGGGCAAGGCGAGCACGCGCGCCGTGGTCGAGTGCGGCCGCTGCCTCGAGGACGTGCCGGTGGAGCTCCACGGCGAGTTCGAGGCCCTCTACGTGCCCGAGACAGGCCCCTATGCCGCGCGCATGGGCCGCCGCGACTTCGAGTGGGGCGACCAGAGGGTGAACTTCTACTCGGAGCTGACGGTGGACCTCACGGACGAAATCCGCCAGTGCCTTCTTCTCGAGCTGCCGCTGAAGCCGCTGTGCCGCCCCGAGTGTGCCGGCCTGTGCCCCATCTGCGGCAGGAACCGCAACGAAGGCCCCTGCGGCTGCAAGCCGTCCGCCGACGAGAGCCCCTGGGCCGCCTTGGCCAAGTTCATCCCGCCCAAGTAGCGCCGGCCATTGCGGCCCCCATCTGTATCACCTCTTTCCCCTCACAAGCTGATACAGTTGGGGTGCTTTGGCCATCCGGGGGCTTCCGGGGCGGTCTTGCCCATCTGTATCAACTCCGCGCGCCACACACTTGATACAGTTGGAGCGTTCTGGCGATCCGGACGCTTCCGTGAGCGTTTTCGCCCATCTGTATCAACTCGCGGGCGTGACTTGATACACTTGGAGCGCTTTGGCGATCCGGCGGCCTTCAGGCCGTTCCCGGCCATCTGGCTCACCACCGCCGCCACTGTGGGGGTGGTGATACAGATGGGCATTCCGCCGCCCGCCCCCCCAGCCCCTTGACACCTCCTCCTTCTGCTCCCTCTCTGACATCTGACAACTCCGGAAGTGCAGCTCGAGACACGTGAGCACTGTGCCCCTGCTGGGAGGGGTGATTCCGGAGTTGAACAACTCCGGAACTCAGTCAGTGGACAGGCAGAGCGTGCGCCGGGGGCCAAAAGGCTATCTCCGAAGTTGGCCAACTCCGGAAGTGCAGCTCGAGAGGCGTGAGCAGCGTGCCCCTGCGGGGAGGGGTGATTCCGGAGTTGAACAACTCCGGAACTCGGCCAGCGGACAGGCAGAGCGTGCGCCGGGGGCCAAAAGGCTATCTCCGAAGTTGGCCAACTCCGGAAGTGCAGCTCGAGAGGCGTGAGCAGCGTGCCCCTGCGGGGAGGGGCGATTCCGGAGTTGAACAACTCCGGAACGCGGCCAGCGGATAGGCAAAGCGTGCGCCGGGGGGCAAAAGGCTATCTCCGAAGTTGGCCGACTCCAGAAGTGCAGCTCGAGAGGCGTGAGTAGTGTGCCCCTGCGGAGAGGGGCGATTCCGGAGTTGAACAACTCCGGAACTCGCCCAGCGGATACGCAAGGCGTGCGCCCGGGGGAGAAGGGCAGTTCCGGAGTTGGCCAACTCCGGAACCAGAGTGTGAGATATGGGAGTGGCGTGTCGCCGCGGAAAGGGGTGGCCCCGGAGTTGATCAACTCCGGAACTGCGGCTGCCGACACGCGAGCTGCGCGCCCGAGCCTGGCCCCCAATGCTGGGGCCCGCCCGCTTCCCGCGGTCCACGCTTCATCTGGGAGAGGGGGTCGTGCGGGAGAGGGAATCCGTGGCTGCCAGGATTCGGGGCCATACTGCATATTGTCCACAGGCTTGGGTCATTCGGGCTTCGGTTCTCGGGCTTCCTTGGGAATTCGTCCTTCAGATTTCGGGCTTCCTGTCGGCGGGGCGCCCAGCTCAGCGGTGAGGGCGCGGAGGGCCGCGGCGGGGTCGTCGGCCCGGAAGGCCTGGCTGAGCTTCTCGACCACTTCGAGGGCGCCCGGTGCGGCCCCGCTCTGGGCCAGTTCGTCGCGGACCGCGCGGAGCACGTCGGCCGCGGCGGCCAGGAAGCCGCGGACTTGCCCTGAGAGCTCGATGGCCGACTGGCGGAAGCGGTCCTCGGCGCGCTCCTGGGCGGCGCGCCAGGCGGCGCGCTCGAGGTTGGCCCTGATGCGCGAGGCCAGGGCGCCGAGGCGCAACGGTTTCGGGAGATAGTCGTCTGCGCCCCGACGCAACGCCTGTACCGCCACGTCCTCCGAGCCGTAGCCGGTGACGACGATGACCGGCATTGCGGCGTGCTGCCGGCGTATCTGCGCGAGGACCTCGAAGCCGTTTACGCCCGGCATCTGAAGGTCCATGACCACGAGGTCGGGGGCCTGGCCCGCGAGCGAGGCGATGGCCTCGCGCCCGCCCGCAGCCGTGACCACCACGTAGCCCTCCTTCGTCAGGAAGTCCGAGAGCAGCCTCAGAATGCCCACGTCGTCGTCTATGAGCAGGAGCCTGTGCGGGGCCTGGTTCTGTTCCATTCAGAGGATGCCTTTCGTGGAGGGGACTCCGGCCACGCGGGGGTCGAGTGCCACGGCGTCGCGGAGGGCGCGGGCGAGGCCCTTGAAGATGGCTTCGGCGATGTGGTGGGTGTCGCGGCCGCAGGGCACGCGGACGTGGAGGGTGAGGCCGGCGTTGACGGCGAGGGCGCGGAGGAACTCTTCGACGAGCTGGGCGTCGAAGCCGCCCGTCTTCTCCGTGGGGAACGTGGCGTTGAAGACGAGGAAGGGGCGACCGCTGAGGTCGAGGCTCACGTCGGCGAGCGCCTCGTCCATCGGCACGCTAGCTTGCCCGAAGCGGCGGATGCCGCGCTTGTCCCCGAGGGCCGCGGCCAGGGCCTTGCCCAGGCAGATGCCCACATCCTCGACCGTGTGGTGGGCGTCCACGTGGGTGTCCCCCGTGGCCTTGACATCGAGGTCGAGGCCCGCGTGGCGCCCGAGGAGGTCGAGCATGTGGTCGAGGAAGCCCACGGTCGTGCTAGCGGCGGAGCGCCCCTGGCCGTCGAGGTCCAGGCTCACGCTCACGTCGGTCTCTTTCGTCTTGCGGCTTTCCTTGGCTGACCGGCTCACGATGTCTTCCTCCTCAATGTGGCCTCGATTCCAGAGAGTATGCGGCTGTTCTGCTCGGGCGTGCCGATGCTGATGCGCAACCAGTCCTTCAGGCGTGGGTCGCCGAAGGTGCGGACCAGGATGCCCTCCCGCGCGAGGTCCGCCGCGAATGCCGCGGGCGATGGCTCCTGGGAGACGACGCACACGAAGTTGGCCTGGGATGGAAGGACGCGCAGGCCCATGCGGCGAAGTCCATCAGCCAGGCGCTCGCGCTCGGCGCGGAGCTTCGCAACGTTGGCCCGCATGTACGCCACGTCGTCCAGCGCCGCCACTCCCGCCGCCATCGCGAAGCGGTTGACGTTGTAGGAGTCCTTGGCCTTTGCCAGGCCGCGGATGATCTCCTCACTTGCCAGGCCGTAGCCGAGGCGAACCCCGCACAGCGAGAAGCTCTTCGAGAAGCTCCTCAGGATGATGGCGTTCGGAAAGCGGCCCAGCAGCCCCAGGCTGTCCCCCTCCGCGAAGTCCACGTAGGCCTCGTCCACCACGAGAATCCCGCCCAGGCGGCCCGCCAGGCCCCCGATGGCCGCGGGGTCCACCCACGTGCCCGAGGGGGAGTTTGGGTTGCACACGAAAGTCACCCTTGCCCCTGGCTCCGCGAGCCCTTCGGGCAGCGAGAAGTCGGGCGGGTAGTCCACCCAGCGCATCGTCGCGTCCTGAATCTCGACCAGCACCTCGTAGAGCGGATAGGTTGGGTAAGGCGCGGCCACGACGTCGCCCGGCCCCACGAAGCTCCGCACGATCATCGTCAGGAGGTCGTCCGAGCCGTTGCCCACGAGCACCTGCTGGGGCGCGAGGCCGTGGTAGGCGGCGATGCGCGCGCGCAGCTCGGTGGACATCGCGTCGGGGTAGAGCCGCAGGCTCTCGCACGCCGCCGCGCGGAGGGCCTCCAGCACCTTTGGCGACGGCGGATAGGGATTCTCGTTGGCGTTCAGCTTGGCGTAGACCGGCCCCGGCGGCTGCGCCCCGGGCGTGTAGCCCGCCATCCGCGCGATGCAGGGACGAAAGTAGCTTAGGTTCGACATGTTTGTGGCCCAGGGGCATCTTCCGGCAACGGCCAGAGTATAGCAGAAAGCGGGGGGCTTTCCAAGAGAGAAGGATGCGTGACCCGTGACGCGTGACCCGTGACCAGACAAGAGGGACTTGGTTTCCTCTTCTCACGCGTCACGGGTCACGCGTCACGGGCGCCCCAATGTGAATCTCCAACCCGTGTTTGACAACGCGCGCCAAGTCTGCTATATTTCATTGACTAGAGCGGGTGGGTAGCTCAGTAGTAGAGCGCGGCACTGAAAATGCTGAGGTCGTGGGTGCGATGCCCACCCCACCCACCAGAGAGAAGGGCAAGGACACTTGACAAATGTCCTTGCCCTTTTCATATTTGCGGGGAATCGGGAGACCGGAGCCACCTAGGGGAGCCTGCAATGGGTGCGCGAGCAATCGGACGCAGTTGGGGAGTTGTCGCCCTTGTCGCGCTCTGGGGCGCTGCGGGGGCCGAGGTGGCGACGCAGCGGTTCCGGCCCGCCGCGGGCACTGAGCCGAACGCCATCCGCTTCGACCTCTCGGGCCTGCCTGGCAACGCAAAGGTGTATCGTGCCGACCTACTCGTCGCCCGCGCGGCGCCCGTGGATGGCCGCATGGATGAGGCGATGGTGGACATCGAGGTGTTCCCCGGTGGCACAGGCGTCCCGCCTGTGGGCCACGGGCAAGATGCCCGTGCCACCGGGAAGCCGCTTGCGCTGAGGGCACCTTGGTACGATAGGCTGGACGCGACGGAGGCGGTGCGTGCCGCGTGCCGCGTGCCGCGTGCCCAAGCCGCGCAATTCCTTGTGAAGAGTTTCCCCCGTTGGGACCCGAAGGCGACCCGACTGGACGTCGCGTTTGATGGCAAGCCTGCCGAAGTGCCCGCACAGGCCAAAGGGGTGAAGGCGGTTCACCGCGCGGGGCAGACGTTCGTCACGTTCGAGGAGATTGATGAGCGGTCGGCAGCGCCCGCCCCGACCTGGGGAGAACTGAAGAAGCAGTTGGAGACAATGGATGCCGAGCGGGAGGTCCGCTACCGCGTCTATCGCCACACAGAGCCTATCACCGCGGCGTCGCTGCCCGAGTCGGAGTGGCTGGGGGACGTGCGGCCCATGTCGGCCTACAATGCCGCCGGCCGCTCGGTGGACCAGCTCATCGCGCTCCACCGCCGCAGGGCGATTGACGACCTCGACTTCGCCAAGAGGCTCGCCCGCCAGGACTACTTCTCGAAGTACCATCCCGACATGCCCGAGATGGGCGAGGTGCCGATCGCGCGCCTGGCCATTGAGGACGGCAAGCCCCTTCCGCCGACGGCTGGCCTCTGCGTTCACCACCCCACCAAGGCCGGAAGGGCATATTACGCTGTCGTCTCTGCCGTGGATGGCGTGGCGAACACGCGGGAAGTGCCGTGCGTTGGGCCGATCGAGGAGACGGTTGGCCTCGGCGAGCCGGTGTTCCAGCGCTATGCGGAGGTGACGGTCTTCTTCGACTACCCCGGCCGGAGGTCGCTCTATGTGCAGTGGGCGGCGCCGCCGCTGGCGAACCTGCCGAACCAGTACTTCAACTGGGGCGTGTTCGTGCCGAGCGGCTTCAAGGGCGCGGCGACGCGGCGCCTCGGCGTCTTCTTCCACGACCAGACGCAGCGGTTCCTCAAGCCGCCCTGGCCGCACCGGCGCGACACGGCGCTCCTCTCGCCGCACGACGCGCCCTGGCGCTCGTTCGGCTACGGCCACCACGAGGCCCTGGGCACACTGAGGTCGTTCCGCCAAGGAACGGTCCAGCCCTTCTTCGCACGCCGTGTGGACGCGATGGTCTCCTGGGCGCTGGCTAAGCTGGGGGCCGAGGCGGGACGTGTCTCCTGCGGCGGCAGCGGCGCCTGGGGCGGCACGGCCGCACTCCAGTATGGCCTGCGGCGCCCGGGCAAGACCGCTTGTGTGATGGCGGACGCCTCGCCCGACCCGAACCCGCAGGAGACCCCCTACGAGTACGAGATGTACGGGAGACGCAAGACGCCGCGGCCCGAGATGGACGCGGTCTGGGGCAAGCCCGAATGGCGCATCGAGGCCGAGAGCGGCAGGCCAGTCTGGGACGAGTTGAACCTGATCGCCTACGTGTTGGCGAACGGCAAGGCGACGGCTCTCCCCTTCCTCTCCCTCGGCGCGGGAAGCCTGCACCTCACCTGGAAGCAGGAGACCGCCCTGATGAAGGCGTATCTGGCGACCCGCAACGCCTTCATGGCCGAGTTCTTCTGGGGCGGCTCGCACCACCTCCACCTGCCGGTGAGTGCGGACCAGGGCGACCACCCCTTCGAGCCGCGCTCCGACCGCCCCCTCCTCGCCTGCGCCTCGAAGGACCGCGGGCCGAATCCTGAGTTCTTCCCCAAGCACTTCGACACCGGCGAGCGCGGCTACAGCTCGGGCGGACGCCTCAACACCCAGCCCCGCTGGGACCCCGAGGACATCGTGGACGAGCCCGACCGCCTCGAGATGGCCTTCTACTCCGCCCAGCGCGTCGTCTACGCGGGGCGGGTCACGTGCGACGTGGCCGTGCGCAACGCCCAGAAGTTCCGCCCCAAGCCAGGAGAGAAGCTCCTCTGGACCGCCCCCGACCCACGCGAGAAGCGCAAGACCCTTCAGGGCGAGGCCACGGTGGACAACGATGGCCGCATTCTGATCCAGGGGCTGACCTTCGGCGAGCCGGGCAAGCTCATCATCCGCAGGAAGGGAGGTGACCAATGAGCCGAAGCACGCTCATCTTTCTGGCCTGCCTGTCGGCGATGCCGGTGCTCGGGGCGCAGCAGTTCGTCACCGAGCCCTTTCCCGCCGAGGCCCGGGGTGCGATCCTGCGGTTCGACCTCAAGCCGCTGCCCCCAGGCACCAACGTGCTGCGCGCCATCCTTCGCGTGCCCACGCAGGGGCACAGGCACGGCGCCGCCGTCCGCCTGGCGCCTGAGGGCGTGGCGAACGCCGAACCGTTGAGATCCCTGCCGCCCGACCACGTGAGCTTCGACGCCACAGCCGCGGCGAAGGCGTGGGCGGCGGACCCCAAGGCGAACGAGGGGCTCCGCATCGCGGATGCCGGCGGCGTGGACTTCGCCAAGGCCGTCCTCGAGGTCAGCTACCTCGGTGAGGGCAGGGAGCCGATCAAGCCCGTTACCGGCCTCAAGGCCATTCACCAGTCGGGCCAGACGTTCCTCACCTGGACAGAGATCGAGGACTTGGTGGGCGACGACGCGCCGCGGTTCGAGGACTTCGACAGGGCGGTGCTGGGCGCCCCCGCGAGGCGGCGGCTCGCCTACCGCGTCTACCGCCACACGGAGCCGATCACCATCGCGAACCTGGGCCAGGCCGAACTCGCCCGCGAGGTGCCTGAGGTGGTGACCGCGTGGAACCTCAAGGCCATCCGCAACACGGAGCACCCCAACCAGGGGACGCCGACGAAGAACTCGCCGCTGCGCCCCGGCTACAACCTGGCCCTCAACCACGCGATGACCCGCTACCGCATAACTGGGGTGGCACAGGCTTCCAGCCTGTGGCCCACAGGCAAGATGCCTGTGCCACCAGGCAACATCGGCGAGCCACTGCCCCGGGCAACCGGCCTGGCGGTATCCACCGCCACCAAGCCTGCAAGGCACTACTACGCCGTCACCGCGGCCATTGACGGCCGCGAGGCCGCCGCGGAGCTGGCGAGTCTCAAGGAGCCTGTGGATGAGAAGCCATCCACTTTCCCAGCAATCGTTTACCAGCGAACCATCAAGTCGGACCCCAAGCAGACGAGGTCGTGCGACATAGACGTCTACAACTCTTGGATCGAGCCGCCGCTTAACAACGTGCCGACGGTCTCCGAGACGTTCATCGTGCGCTGGAAGGACCTGCCTGCGGCGAGCGCCGAGAGCCGCCAGCCGCTGATGCTGAGAATCGGCACCTACGGTTGCACAGCCACAGAAGCGGCCAGCCCAGGCTGGCACGACGCCCGCCGCCACGTCAAGGGCGCACCATTCATCGCACTCAGCGAGGGCGGCCTCTGGCAGGGCTTCCACGACTGCATCGGCACCCTCCGCGGCTACGACGACGGCGTCGTGTGCAACTATCCGCAACGCCGCGTCCTCGCCGCCGCTGCCTGGGCAGTGGCCGAACCCGGCCTGTTCATTGATCCCGAGCGCGTGTCGCTCTGGGCGCAAATGGGCGGCTGGGCGCTCCGACACGGCGAGGTGTTCTCCGCCGTCATGTCCGAAGGCCACTGCAACTTCGCCATCGGCAAGGTCCCGCAGCAGCACGGCTGGAAGTGGGGGCCATACCCCAAAGGCGCGAAGAACTGGCTCGGGATTGACCAGTGGGAGTACATGGACCTGCCGAAGTGGATACGCGAGAACCCCACGGTGGAGCTCCCCTATTGGCTCTGCTGGCCGGCCTACGGCGCCTATCCCGCGCACACGGTGGGCGATTTCGGCTTCATGCCCTGGCCCGAGATGATCCACGCGATGGCCGTCACCAAGCGCGCCTTCGCCGCCAACTGGTCCACGAACGGCCCAGGCCCCGTCGGCCCCCTCCGCGACCTCGTGCCCCGCGTCCGCCTCCGCCAGAGCCTGCCCGCCTTCTCCAACTGCTCGGTTGACCACAGCCCCGGCGATGGCGACCACGACGACGCCGAGAAGGGCGGCGGAATCAACCTCTACCAGCTCTGGGACCCCGAGACCCTGGTGGACGAGCCGGCCCGCTGGGAGATCACCCTCTACCTCCGCGACGACTGCCCCTACCCCGACCTCACCACCGACCTCACCCCCCGCCGCTGCCAGAAGGTCAAGGCCAAGCCCGGCGACGCATTCAAGTGGACCCATTCTTCCGTCGAGGGCAACAAGGAACTCGGCGCCGGCACCGCAACTGCTGACAAGTGGGGCCTCGTCACGATTCAGGGCCTCAGGCTCACCAAGCTCAAGAGCCGGCTCGCCATCGCGCGGCGGTGACTTGAAGCTGCCGTGGGCTCGGCGCTATAGTACAACGCCCGGCAAACAAGGGGACGAAACCCCAGTCCCGAAGGGACAGCAGTGGTTAGCCGGCGGCTTCAGCCGCCGGATTGGGGCGCACACGCCCCAGTCCCGAAGGGACGGCAGAAACCCGCGGGAGACGAGCCGGCGCACGTGTCTGCCGTCCCTTCGGGACTTCCCTTCTTCCGGCTCACGAGTCCGGCGGCTGAAGCCGCCGGCTACCCACTGTGCTCCCTTTGGGAGCAAGGGAGCGAAGCGCCAAGGATTCTGTCCTGTTGTCTCCGTGGCGACTTACTGTAGTATTCCTGTCGTGGAGAATCGTCATGGGGCGCCGTGCCGGTGTAGCCCGCCTCTCCGAGGCGGATTCTTCCCGCCCCGGAGGGGCGGACTCCCCCAAGCTCAATGAGACCCGTCCGGCACCAGCCGGCACACCGGCAGCCGACCTGCCACGGATCCTCAAGTCCCTGCCGCATCTCACGGATGAGGAGGCGGACGCGTTCCTCAAGGACATCGAGGAGGCCAGAGCCGCAAAGGCGAAATGGAGGCCAAGAGACCCTTGGGAATCCTGAACTCTGTGTCAAAGCGATGTGCTGCCATTGGGTTTGTGCTCTGCCTTCTCGCCTGCCCCTTGCACGCGGAGATGGTGACGCGGCGATGGGGCAAGGCGCCCACGGGGCCGCCCGCGGCGGCGAAGGTGAAGACGCCGAAGGCGGAGGCGCCGACCTGTCACGTGGTCGAGACAAAGGCGCCGCCCGAGCTGGACGGGAAGCTCGACGACGAGGGGTGGAAGCAATCGCCAGTCTGCCAACTGGCCCGCACGCTCGACGGCGGGGGCGACGCGGCCCAGCCGACCGAGCTGCGCCTGGTCCGCGACGCCAAGACGCTCTACCTCGCCTTCCGGTGCAAGGAGCCGCTCGTCGCAAAGCTCCAGGCCACCCGCCGAGGTGCCGACGGCGCGGTGTGGGACGACGACTCCGTCGAGTTCTTCCTCGGAGCGGGTGGCGCCTACTACCATTTCGGGGTCAACGCCGTCGGCAGCACTTACGATGGCAAGGCGAAGGACGCCTCGTGGAACTCGGGCTTCAAGGCCGCCGTGGGACGCGAGACGGGGGCGTGGACCGCCGAGGTCGCCGTCCCGCTCGCCGCGATGGCCGCCGACGGCAAGGTGCCAACCGAGTGGATTGCCAACTTCAACCGCAACCGCCACTGCGCGGGGAGCTGGCAGGAGTCGGCCTGGTCGCCCACCTTCTCGGGCGACAGCCACGTGACCGACCGCTTCGGCAAGATGCTCTTCAAGGCCCCTCCTGTGGGCGGGGCGTCCCTGCCCCGCGAAGAAACCGCCAAGTCGCCAAGCCGCCAAGTCCAGATCACTGCGGCTGAGGGGGGCGAGGGGATCGTCACATTCGACCTATCCGACCTGCCGAAGGACGCGAAGGTCTATCGGGCCGACCTGCTGATCTTCCGCACCACGCCTCTGGACGGGCGAATGGATGAGGCGATGATTGACATCGAGGTGTTCCCCGGTGGCGCAGGCGTTGGTGGCACAGGCGTCCCGCCTGTGGCCGCCAGGCCCCTCGCGTTGCGCGCGCCCTGGTTCGACCGCTTCGATGCGACCGAGGCGGTGCGTGCCGCGTCCCGCGTGCCGCGTGCCCAGACAGCGGAGTTCTTCGCCAAGGCTTGCCCGTTTTGGAATGCCGAGGCCACCTGCCTGGATGTGGCCTATGAGGGCAAGGCCGAGAACCTGCCGCAACAGGTGACAGGCGTCCAAGCCCTCCATCTGGCCGGGCAGACCTTCATCACGTGGAAGGAGATTGACGACCCCGTTGGGCGCGACGAGATCACCTGGGGCGAGATGAAGCGCATCGTGGACACGCTGGACGCCCGCCGCCAGGTCCGCTACTGCGTCTACCGCCACTCCCGCCCCATCGCGGCCGCGAACCTCCACGAGGCCGAACTCCTCGCCAGCGTGAAGCCGCTCTCGGGCTGGAACCTCGACGGCCGGAACACCGACCGCCCGGTTGACCACTTCATCGCCACGAACGACGTGCTGATGGTGGGCCACTGGGACCCCTTCCAGCGGGCCACTGTGGACGGCGAGTACGGACGCGACTGCCCGATTGACCGCTTCGTCATCCCTGTGGGAGGCGTGCCGAATGTGGGCGGCGTGTCCCCACGCCGCGAATCGCGGGACGGGGACGTCCCGCCCACACAGAAGCCGCTCCCACGCGGAACCGGCCTCTACGTTCACACGGCCACAAAGAACGACAAGGCTTACTACGCCGTTGTGACATCGGTGGATGGCGCCCAGAACACAGTGGAGCTGTCGAAGGCCAATGCGACACAAGAGGCGCTGGTCGAGGAGGCGGGCGCGCCTGAGCCCGTGCTCCAGGGCGAGCTGCCGAAGATGCCCTTCTTCAACTACGGCCAGAGGCGCCTCCACTACGTCCAGTGGGCCGCCCCGCCGATGGCGAATGTGCCCTATCAATATCACAACTGGTCGGTCGGGGTGCCTGAGAAGATACGGCCTGAAGGCCGCACTACGAACGTAAGGCCGCCTGAAGGCGGAACTGCAAACGGGGTGCCGCTGGAGCTGAACCTGCACAGGGATGGCCATTCGTATTGGCGGACGCACTACCGCATCGAGCGCGACAGCATCGTGCTGTGCCCCTACGACTTCCCGATCAAGTCGTGGTGGCACGGCTACCACGAGGCGGTGGGCACGCTCCGCTCGTTCAGGCAGGGCGCCATTCAGCCCTACACGGAGCGGCGGCTGCTCGCGTTCATCGAGTGGGCGTGCCGCAAATGGCCAGTTGACCGCAGCCGCGTCCTCGTGACGGGGTGCCGCGGCGGGGCCTCGGGCAGCGGGGTGCTTCACCTGGCCATCCGCCACCCGAGCGTCTTCAGCCTCGCCATCGCGGGCCACCCGATCATTGACTACGCGGCAGCCGCCCGCGACACGAGCCGCCAGGGCCTCCCCCAGGCCCTCAGCATGCAGGCGGTCTGGGGCAAGCCCGAATGGGACATCAAGGCCGATGTAGGCGGGGCGTCCCTGCCCCGCGTCTCCTTCTGGGCGCAGCACAATCTCAATCAGCTTGTCCAGTCGCTTCCGCCTGGCGCCGACCTCCCCTTCATGACCATAACGTCAAACCACGGCTATGCCGACTGCCGCAAGTTCTACGAGCTTCTCCTCACGCGCCACTTCGGCGTCATCGCCGAGTTCTCCTGGGGCGGCGCACGATACGTGCCTGTCTCGAATAGCGGCACCTATCCAAACGTCATCCGCCTGGACATTCGCCGCGACATGCCCCACCTCGCCTGTGTGTCGCGGCAGGGCCTGGCTCTGGTGACGGAAGGGAAGATGGGCGAGTTCAACCACCAGTTCCGCTGGCGCGACGTGGCGGACGAGCCCGGCCGCTTCGAGGCCACGCTCTTCTCCGTCGGGCGCGGTGAAGGCGTCGCAGATGTCACCCCCCGCCGCCTCCAGAAGTTCAAGGCCGAAAAGGGCAAGACCTACGCCTGGAAGTGCGGCGCCCAGAGCGGCGAGGCCACCGCCGGCGACGACGGCCTCCTCGTCCTCAAGGACGTGAAGTTCAGCCCCGAGGGCAATCGCCTCGTCATCACACCGAAGGGGGCACAGCAATGAGGCCGCTTAGCACAGCGCCCCGTACCAATGTGCACGAACAGCTCAGCGCTGCTCCTCTCCCCAGTCCCGAAGGGACGGTAGTGGGTAGCCGGCGGCTTCAGCCGCCGGAGAGGGGACGCCCCCAGTACAGCCCCGTAGGGACGGCAGAACCGCGCGGCGAGTCGGCACGCGGTCGCTTTCTGCCGTCCCTTCGGGACTTCGGGTTGCTCTGGCGCCCGCGTCCGGCGGCTGAAGCCGCCGGCAACCCACTTCGCTCCCTTCGGGAGCCAGAGCCCGACACGCGCGCGGTTGGGCCGCGCCATTCGTGGGGCGCCGTGCTCAGCGCAGCGCTGTTCCTCTTCACCGTGTCGCTCGCCCAAGCCGGCGCGGTCAGCGAGCGCTGGGGCGGGAAGGGCACGCCATGCACACACCCCGACACACTCAAGATCGTCCAGGGCAAGGCGGGACCGAGGCTCATCTTCGACCTGTCCGCAATCCCAAAGGGGGCGACGGTGCGCCGCGCCTCGCTGTTCTGCTTCACCCAGCGCGGCATCCAGCCCACCGAGCCGGCCCGTATTCACGTGGCCGAGGGGCCCGACCCCGATGCGGCGAAGGGCGAGCCACTGAAGCTGGAGGCCCCCTGGTATCGCTCGTTCGACGCCACGGAGGCGGTGAAGCGCTGGGTGGGGGCGCCGGAGAAGAACCTCGGCTTCGCAGTGGCGCAGTTCGAGCGCCTACTCGCGCCCCAAAGCTACCTGGAGATTGCCCACGAGCCTGTGGGCGGGCCGTCCCTGCCCCGCGAGCTCCCCGCGCAGGCCAACGGCCTCCGCGTCAGCAACCACGACGGCCAGACGTTCATCGCCTGGACCGAGCACTCCGCCTTCCGCCCGAAGGCCGAGGAGATCGTCTGGCTCGCGAAGTTCAGCGAGCGGGGCGACAAGCTGGCGGCCGGGCCGGGCCAGGGCGCCTACGACATGCCCAACCACCCCGCCATCACCCTCCGCACGCTGCGGAACCTCCAGGGCCTCGGGCTCCGCGACAAGCCGAGCGGCTTCCAGGGCATCAAAGACCTCGCCCGCGTCCGCGAAGTCGCACCCGTCACCTACCGCGTCTACCGCCACGCCGAGCGCATCACCGCCGCGAACATCCACAAGGCCGAACGCCTCGCAGAGGTCGAGCCGCTCTCCGGCTTCGACCGCGACCTCTACCAGATTCACTTCAAGGGCGAATACCTCGACCAGTGGGAGGAGCCATCGTCCCCCATCCCGACCTTCTGCACCGACAAGGGCAAGGCGCTCGCCCCCGGCGAGGGACTCTACGTCCACACCGTGGGCGGCGTGTCCCCAGTGGGCGGCGTGTCCCCTGTGGGCGGCGTGTCCCCACGCCGCGACACGCGGGACGGGGACGTCCCGCCCACAACTCGCGGGACGGGGACGTCCCGCCCACAAGGGAAGGCGTACTACGCCGTCACCGTCGCGCTCGCGGGCACGGAAAACCTCTCGCAGATTTCCGAGGCCAACAGCCTCGCGGCGCCCGTCGAGGAGACGCCTGCGGTGCCACAGCCGATCCTCCAGTTCGTCCAGGAGGACCGCTACAAGGACGACGCGGCCGAACACTGGTATCAGTACTGGGCCGCGCCGCCCTACTACCACCTGCCCGGCCAGGCGTTCCGCGTGGCGGTGGCGGTCGGCAAGAAGCGCAAGGAGCCTTGCCCGCTCATCATCGGCTCGATCTCGGGCGACTTCAACCTGCGCGGCGAGCTCAACCTCCCCAGGGGCGACGCCGTCACGCTCCACGTCCAGGAGCAGCTCGACTGGCTGCCCACCCTCTTCTACAACGAGGGCCGCGGCACGCTGCGCGGCATGGCCGAGTGCAAGGTGGACTACTTCTGCGAGCGGTATATGGACTTCATGATCAAGTGGACAATGGCCCGCCACCAGATAGACCGTTCGAAGATCGTGGGGAGCCTGCTCCATTTCGGCCTGCGGCACCCCGAGATATTCACCCGCATGTCCTTCGGCGCCTACACCGCGGGCTACGACATCCGCTTCGCCCCAGGCGGCCCGTCCATGCCAGGCGTCCTCGGACCCCAGGGCATCAAGACCACCACCGGCGAGGACGCCTGGAAGATGTACAGCGTCGCCGAATACGTCAACACCTATCCCGACCGCGACATACCGTTCCTCGTCTGCATCTCGGGCACGGGCAAGGACAGCGGCCACACGAGCGAGTTCGGCTGGCAGGACGACCCGCGCGGCTGGCGGGGCCTCCTCCGCGCCCGCCAGCCCTTCGTCGCCACCTGGAGCCTCGGCCCGCCACACGAGCTCTCCGAAGCCTTCAATCAGATGCGGTGGGACACCACCCTCCCCGCCTTCTCGGCCTGCTCGCTCGACGACAACCCCGGCAACGGCGACCCCGCCGATGGCGACTACTACGGCGGCATCAACGCCTGGCTCCTCTGGGGCGACAAGGACCCCGTGGACGAGAAGGACCGCTGGGAGATCACCGTCTGGCTCATCCCCTCCTGCCCCGAGGACACCTGCACGGTTGACATCACGCCCCGCCACTGCCGCGCCTTCAAGCCCAAGCCCGGCCTGGCCCTCAAGTGGGCCAACACCTCCCTGGCCGACAACCGCGTCGTCCAATCCGGCACCACCGAGGCCGACAAGCACGGCCTCGCCACCCTCAACGCCGTGAAGGTCGCCAAGGGCAGGAACCGGATCGCCGCCTCGGCCCAATGAACATCGGGCCACGAATCACGCGAACCTCCCCGAATCCTCAACGGTACACGCGATTCTCACCAGGAACTCCGAGGCCGTTGACATCGTGAGCCCAGACGCGTACAATCCAACTTGCTGTCGTGGACCGTTCACACGCCCCGGAGGGCGCGACTTTTCCGGTCAAGTATGGGGGAACACCGGTGGCTGACACGAACGCCGAAGTGGGCCAGAGAATCCAAGAGAAATTCGACTTCTACATCGTGGCTCTCACGTTCACAATACTTGGTTTGTCGGTACAAACGGCCAAGTTTCAGCAGTCGCGGGTGAGTGATGCTCTCGAACTGCTGGCATGGTTGGCCTTGCTGTGCTCGGGGATCGCGGGCCTCACAAGGATTGCGAGAACGGCGCTCTTCTACCACCTGTCCCACGTCAAGGGAAGGCTTGAGCGTCGGAGAGAGGATTACCAGGTGGCTGCCTTAGAGGGCAAGACTGCGGTCGATCCTGACACAGGGGAGCGTTTCTCACCTAAGGACGAGGCAGCGCGCATCGGGGCGACAGTTGAGCTTGGCGACCAGCGGATTCGGCGCAGGCAGAGGCTCCTGAATGCCCTGTATACAGTCCGTGGCGGAGCCTTCTATTGCGGCATTGTCCTGTTGGTGATTGCGAGGGCCTATGTGCCATTCACCAACCTCCTCAGAAGTACCCGGTGAGCCAGTTCGGTCTAGCGAGGAGGAGTCCATGGGTGTCGGATCCTCGCCTTCCATTTATCGGCTGGGCGGGGTGCGCATTGCGGGACCCACAGCGGCGTCGAGCCGCCGCACTCCGACAGGCTGTCGCATTGGCCGGGACGCTCCTGGGGAACGGGGGCGGCCCCCGGCTCCCTCGGCGAGCGCCTGACTCCTCTCCTCTCTCATCCGCGTCATCCGCGTAATCCGTGGTCCGGTCTTCCTCTGTGTCTTCCCTCTGTGCGCACCGTGCCCTCTGTGGTCAAGCGAGTCTGGGTTCCCGCGCTCTGGTTTGGCGGCTTGCAATCCGGCTGGATTGGCGTATACTGTGGGATAGCAGGAGTGGAGAAGATACGTATGGAGGCACGACGATGAGTGGGTTGGACGCATTGCAGTCGGTTCAGTTCGCCACGATCAAAGGGGAGCGGTTTGCGGTCCTGAGGGCGGACGACTGGGATTCGCTCATCGATTGGCTTGAAACCCTCGAGGACACGCAGATCGCGCGCGAGGCCCTCGCGGAGCTCCACGCCGCGGGTGACGACCCCGAGAAGGCCGGGTGGCTCCCGTGGGAGAAAGTGGCAGGTGAACTCGATTGAGAATGCCCTTCCAGGTGCTCGCCCATTGCGAGGACCAGTCCGAGGACGAGCAGTTCGCCGAGATCGAGGCGGCACTGGAACAGCAGGACGCAGCGATGATGGCTGTGCCGAACGATCTGGCCCCGAAGGTCCGGGCCCTCGTCGCCCGCAGGCGGAGCGCGTGAGCAGCACCCGATGAGAATGCCGTTTCAGGTGCTCGTGATCGCATCCCGGCGAGCGGGGGTGGGGGGCAGGCGGGTTTGGCAAGAATCGAAGGGCAGCGGCAAGAAATGGCCGGACTTGCGCAACGGCCCAGCGCCGCGGCGTCAGGGCATGTAGAGGAGGCGGGAGCAGGAGGGGCACTTGACGATCTTGCGTCCGCCGCGGAGGGTGTGGCAGAGCTCGGGGGGGAGTTGCATGAAGCAGCCCTGGCAGGATTCGGCGACGACGGCGGCGAGCGCGGAGGCGCCCTTCTTGGCGGCTATCCGCTCGTATTCCTCGAGGAGGGGCCGCTCGACGGAGTCGGCTGCGGCCTGGCGTGCCTGGCGGAGGCCTTCGATCTGGGCGTCGAGCTTCGCGATGTCCTTGGCGACGCCCCTGGCTTCGTCGGCGTGCTGGCGCTCGAGCTGGGCGATGGCGCGCTCGAGCTCGCGGGCGTCGGCCTCGAGGTCCTCGGCCTCGGCCATCATGGCGAGGAGTTCGTCCTCGACCCTTGAGGCGTCGGCCTTCTTGGCGGCGATCTCGTGCTGGAAGGCGGTGTATTCCTTGTTGGTGCGGGCGGTGTTGAGCTGAAGGGTGAGCTTCTCGACCTCCTGCTCGGCGGCGCGGAGGTCGAGCTCGCGGGTGTGGGTGTGGGCGCGGAGCTCCTTGACTTTTCCGCGCTTCTCCTCGATGGTCTGGCGTTGCTGTGCGAGGAGGGTCTCGATGCGGCGGAGAGCGACGGGGAGGAGGTCCTTCTGCGCGGCGAGCTTGGCGGCCTTGCTGTCGAGCTCGTTGAGCTGGAGGAGCGCCTCTAGGTTGGGGTTGTTCGCCATTCAGGGTTCCTGTAGATCGAGGACGACGACGACGACGACGAGGACGACGAGGAGGACGACGAGGACGAGTTCATTTCAGAATGTCCTCCATGAAGCCTTCGAGCTTGCGGCTGCGGATGGGGTGTTGGAGCTTTCGGATGGCCTTGGCTTCGATCTGTCGGACGCGTTCGCGTGTGACTCGGAAGCGGCGGCCGACCTCTTCGAGGGTGTAGGTGTAGCCGTCGCCGATGCCGTAGCGGAGCTTGATGATCTCGCGCTCGCGGTAGGTCAGGGTGTCGAGCACGCTGTGGATTTTGTCCCGCAGCATCTCGTGCGTGGCCGCGTGGACGGGGTTCTCGGCGTTCTCGTCCTCGATGAAGTCGCCGAAGTAGCTGTCCTCGCTCTCGCCGATCGGCCTGTCGAGCGAGATGGGGTGCTTTGAGATCTTGAGGACGCGGCGCGCCTCCTCGATCGAGATGTCGGCCTCGGCGGCGATCTCCTCCACCGTGGGGTCGCGGCCGAGCTCCTGAAGGAGGCGCTTGGAGACGTTGCGGAGCTTGCTCATCGTCTCCATCATGTGGACGGGGATTCGGATGGTGCGGGCCTGGTCGGCGATGGAGCGTGTGATGGCCTGGCGAATCCACCAGGTGGCGTAGGTGGAGAACTTGTAGCCGCGGCGGTACTCGTATTTCTCCACGGCCTTCATGAGGCCGGTGTTGCCCTCCTGGATGAGGTCGAGGAAGGAGAGGCCGCGGTTGCGGTATTTCTTGGCGATGGAGACGACGAGTCGGAGGTTTCCGCCCGAGAGCTTGCGCTTGGCCTGCTCGTATTCCATGAAGCGCTCGCCGACGGCGGCGACTCGGCGTGCGAGCTGCTCGCGGCTCTCGAGGCACTCCTCCTCGATAGTCTTGATCTCCTCCTGGCACGTCTTGATGCGTGCGCCGTCGTCCGCGTTGGCGTTCCTGATGAGCTGTTCGAGTGTGGCGGCGGTGCCTTCGAGGCGCTCGTGGACCTCGCGGAGGGCGTGCATCATGGGCGGGATTTTGTCTATGTTGATGTTGAGCTCTTCGAGGAGCGTGACGGCCTTGTGGCGGGTGGCGTGCATGCGCCGGAGCAGCTCGGCCTTCTCGGCCTCGCTGATGTTGGGCCTGGCGATGGCGTGGTAGGCCGCCTTGTTGCGCTCGTGGAGCTTGCGGAGTGTGGCGAGGTTGAGTGGGAGGAGGCGCATGATCTCGTCGCGCCCGATCTCGATGGCGGTGGAGAGGCGCAGCGTGCGGTCGAAGGGCAGCTTGCCGCTCGCCACCTCGTCGAGTATCCGCACGCCGGTCCGCAGCGAGAGGTCGGATTCGAGCACCTTGTTGCGGTAGCGCTTGCGTGTGACCTCGATCTTCTTGGCGAGGGCGATCTCCTCCTCGCGGCTCAGGAGCGGTATCTCGCCCATCTGGGTGAGATACATGCGCACCGGGTCGTCAATGCGGTCCGTGACCTCCTCGTCCTCCACCTCTTCGACGAGGTCGCTCTCCTCCTCCTTGTGCTGGCCGGCCTCCTCGGTCTCGTCGAGGATGTCTATGCCCAGCTCGTCGAGGGTCATGAGGATCTTGTCAATCTTCTCCGGCGACGCGGCGTCGTCGGGGAGGATGTCGTTGAGCTCCTCGTAGGTGACGAAGCCCTTCTCCTTGCCGCGCTCGATGAGGAGCTTGAGGCTGTCGTCGAGGGAGCCGGGAACTGGGGCTGGCTCTGCTTTGGCCATCTTCTACTCCGCAGTGGCGGTGCTGGGCCGTGTGGCTCTGCGCCGGTGAAGCTCTTGGATGGCCGCCAGCGCCTGGGGGTCGGCCCCCAGGGCCTGGGCCTTCAACTGCTGGTACTCGCCCTTCTTCTTTCGCTCCGCGAGGCGGCGGAGGCAGTCCTGAAGCGTCCGCTCCCACTTGCCCGCCTCGGCGTCGCTCATGGCCATCTCGGCCACGATGCCCGCCAGCTCGCGGTCCTGGAGCAGGGCCGTCAGCATCGCCGGGTCCACCTCGCCCTCGCGGTCGTAGAGGCTCACGGCCTGCTCGACGATGCGGCGCACGCGGGCGTCAGCCAGGTCCTCCAGCGAGGCGTTTGCCAGGAAGCAGGGGATGAGCTCGTTGGCCGCAAGGAGGCAACGCAGAATCTCCTGCTCCACGGGGTCGAGCGCCGGGCCTCTGGCAGCCTGTGGCGTGGCGTCGGCTGTCCGCCGCTGGGGCTTTCGGAGGGTGGCCAGGCGGCGCCTGACGGCCTCGCGGTCAGCTCCCGTGCGGCGGGCGATGGCCTCGGTGAGGAGGTCGGCCTTCGCCACGTTGCTCACCTGGGCGGCGACGCCGAGCGCCTCGTCCACCGCGCGGGCGCGGCCGTCAGAGGTCGCCATGTTGTACCGCCCGCAGGCGAAGTCCAGCTTCACGTCAAAGAGCTCTCTGGCGGCTTCGAGCCGCGCCACGAATGCCTCGGCGCCGTCGGAGAGCAGGAAGTCGCAGGGGTCCATGCCCTCCTTGAGCGAGGGCACGCGCACGTCCAGGTCGGCATCGGCGAACACCTCGAGGCTGCGGTCAACCGCCGCCTCGCCCGCCGCGTCCGAATCGAAGAGGAGCACCACGCTCTCCGCGTAGCGGCGGATGAGGCTCACGTGCTCGCGCGTGAGGGCGGTGCCGAGGGTGGCGACGGCCCACGCGATGCCGGCCTGATGGCACATCAGGGTGTCGGTGTAGCCCTCGGTTATCATGATCCGCTTGCCCTTGATGGCGGCGTCGCGCGCCTTGTCCAGCCCGTAGAGGCAGCGGCTCTTGGCGAAAAGCGGCGTCTCCGGCGAGTTGATGTACTTCACCTCGCCCTCGGCCAGGGCGCGTGCGCCGAAGCCGATGACGCGGCCCTGCACGTCGCGGATCGGGAAGGCCACGCGATTGCGGAAGCGGTCGTAGTACCCGTCGCCCCCCTCGCGCTCTACCACGAGGCCCGAGGCCACGAGCTCTTTCGCTGAATAGCCTGCCTTCAGCGCGGCGCGCCCGAGGGCGTCCCAGGACTCCGGGGCGAAGCCGATGGTCCAGCCCTCGAGGGTCTCGCTGGTGAAGCCGCGGCGGGCCATGTAGTCGCGCGCCTTGGCGGCCTCAGGGGCCTCGGCGAAGAGCTTTGCGAAGTGGCGGGCGGCCCAGGCGTGGAGCTCGTAGAGGCGGCCCTTGAGCTCCTTGCCCGCCGCCCCGCCGCCCTGGCGGTCCCAGCGGTCGGGCAGCGCCACGCCAACGGCGGAGGCCACGATCCGCACGGCCTCCATGAAGTCCACCCGCTCGTGCTCGCCCACGAAGCTGAACACGTCGCCCGACTTCCCGCACCCGAAGCACCTGAAGAACTGCCGCTCGGGGTTGACGATGAACGAGGGGGTCTTCTCCGCGTGGAACGGGCAGAGGGCCTTGAAAGTCTTGCCCGCCTTCTTCAGCGTGACGTAGCGGGAGACGATGTCCACGATGTCCGCGGCGCGCTTAACCTCGCCCACGATGTCGTCGGAGACGCGTGCAGGCAATCTGCTCTCGCCCCTTGTCTGCCCGCAGGAGGTGAGCGGACAGCCTCAACGCCGGTTCGCTCGCCCCAGTTGAGCGTTTTACCTGCCCGGCGGCACCCTTAATCCCAATAAATATAGCACCAAAACCAGGGAAAGTCAAATCGCCTTCAGGTATAGCAGGCCGCTACACCAGCGCGCCCTGAATCCACACACGCCCAACTTGTTTGGGCGTGTCCGCAGAACCACTTTCCGCATCAGAAACTGCTTAGCGGACACACTGGAGGTCGTAGGCGAAGTCCTCGCCGTCGAGGAAGCCGGTGTGGGGCACGCGGGCGTCGGGGGCGTCCCACCAGAGGGTGGCGCGGAGGGCGAACCGGGCGTTGCGGGAAGGGGCGATGCCGATATCGGGCCGCGCGGGGACGGCACACTCGAGGACGTGCCAGTCGCCGTCGCGCCCCGCCGCGGCGCGGATGTCGCCAGGCTTGTAGGCCTCCCGATACCAGTGCTGGCCGTTGTGGAGGTTTATCTTGTTGCCCAGGAAGTCCCAGATCGCGCCCGATGCCTCGATCGGCCGGTTGCCCATCGGCGGGCGGACGGAGAACAGCAGGTTGTCCCTGCCGTGGAACCAGCCGTCGTTCGCGCCATCCAGATGGAAGGTCGCGGCGACCTGGCCGCTGCTCTTGACCGCGAGGTAGTAGTTGGCGGCGTCCCAGGCGAGGTAGAGCTTCGCCTTCAGCCCGCGGTTCGCCTGCGGCGTGGTGAGGTTGGGCACGGAGTAGAACTCCTGCCACTCGTCGGGGGCGAGGCGCCCGTCGAGGGCGATCTTCCCCCTGGGCACCTTGCGGCTGAACCAGTAGAGCTCGCCCGGATTCAGCTTGTGGGTCTTCCCCTCGAAGTCGGTGTCGCTGTCGCCGGGGTAGCCGGGCATGCGCACGCCGGCCATCAGGCGCCTCAGGCAGTCGGGGCCGCTGTACCCGAAGCGCTTCTCGTCGAGGGGCACACGCGGGTCGTCGTCGGGCACGCCGTTGCCGTTGGCGTCGGCGCTCGTCTGGACCGCGGTCGTCCGCACGGCCAGCCAGGAGCGGGGCGCCTGCCGGCGGTAGTTGGCCGCCATGAAGCTGAAGTCCTCGCCGAACTGCCCAGGCATCGTCCAGGGCGCGTCGGGAAAAGCGAAGGAATCGAACTCGCTGTTCATGTACATCGAGTGGACGAGGTGGCCGTGCTCGTGGACTGGGAACCACCACCAGCCGGGCTTGGTGCCGTGGCCGAAGCCGGTGAAGCAGGCGGCCATCTCGCAGTCGGTGCCGCCCGCCGGCCCGTCGAGGTAGTGGGCATACCAGCCGTGGGTGGCCACGACGATGACGTTCCAGAAGGCGTGGGGGTCCTTGCCCTGGGCGGCGAGGCCGGCCTGGATGTCCTCGAAGACCGGGCGGCTCCTGTCGCCGAGCACCAGGTGGTCGCGCTCGTCGCTGACCACGACGTAGGTGAAATCGAGGTTCAGCTTACAACTGGTGTGGCGCCAGGCCCAGGTGCGATAGGTCTCCATCTCGCCCTTCATCACCGCGATGTCCGCGTCGTCGAGCACCCGGTTGGGCGGCTGCTTGCCGTCCTTGCCCGCGGGGAACTTCACGTTCCGATAGACCATCACGAGGACGGGCAGGCTCGCCCAGTCGGTCTTCCCCGGCTCCGGGAGCGTGACGAAGGTGGCGTTGCGCGAGACGTTCCCCTCGAAGAGCCGCTGATGGTACTTCTTCTGGTGGCGCAGCGAGAAGCCGGGCTTCGGCTCGGCGGCTTCGGGCACCATCTCGAAGGGCCTGTGAATCCGGAAGTAGTAGCACGTCGAGGGCGAGAGGCCCGTCAGCACGGCCCTGTGCCGTCGCGTCAGGCCCTGGACCTTGAACAGAGTCCCATAGTCATCCGTCTTCCCGTATTCCACGGCGGTTGGCAGTGGGGCAGGGGACTCCCATTCCACCGTCGCCGCGGTCGGGCCGTTAACCACCACGTTCGGCACGGGATCGAGGAGTCCGGCATTGGTCACGAAGACGCGCGACGTGCCCCTGTCCGCCGCGAGGACGTTTCCCTTG
>Ga0194112_10001987_pt1 | contig 29693 bp, 9 predicted proteins | sample TA2MahC400mmetaG_FD_146191 | JGI IMG/M metagenome (GOLD analysis project Ga0194112, IMG submission 146191) | Freshwater microbial communities from Lake Tanganyika, Tanzania - TA2015016 Mahale Deep Cast 400m | ecosystem: Environmental > Aquatic > Freshwater > Lake | place: Tanzania: Lake... | reverse complement strand
TCATCGTGCGCAACTCGCTCGACGGCTTCACATACCGCCTTTACCAGTTGCTGCCGGTCGAGGAAGAGATCCTGGCGACGGCCCCGACGATGGAGACGGCAAGCCCATGAGCAGGCGGCGCAACAGGAACGCACGACCCGGCGGGCAGGCCACGGCGGCCGGCCGCCGCGCACGCAGAGGTTTTACGCTGCTGGAAGTGGTGCTGGCGGTGGGTCTTGCGCTGGCGCTGATGGCGGCGATGCTCACGTTCTACCAGCAGGCGACGCAGGTGCGGGCGAGTCTGAGCCTGGAGGCGGAGAAGATCGGGGCCGAGCGGGCCATCATGAACCTGATAACCGACGAGTTGCGCTCCGCCATGGCGCCGCGCGAAATGGGCATGGGCCTGGAGGGCGGCCTGGGCGGCCTGCGCGTCCCGACGACGTGCCTGCCGGGTGCGGCCGCGTGGATCGTTACGGCGGCCACAGAGACGCCGCCGCCGGCCGAGCGCGACGTGCAGATCGTGGGCTACCGCCCGCGCATCATCGAGGACGAGCAGGGCCAGCCCGTCATCGTCGGCATCGAGCGCACGTGCCAGAAGAACATCACCGCGCGCGTGGCCGAGGAGGGCAGGGAGATACAGACGCTCCTTCTGTCGCCGCACTTCAAGTTCATCCGCTTCCGTTACTGGGACGGCAATGCGTGGATCGAGAGTTGGGGCGGGGGCGACCTGCCCGGAGCGGTCGAGATCGTCCTGGGCGAGCAGCCGCTCCCCGAGAACGTCGAGCCGATGGACTATCCGTACCCGATCTTCCGGCGGGTGGTGTTCGTGCCGGCGGGCGCCAGGACGACCGCCGGAACGGTCGTGCGCGGCCTGGAGGAGGGCGGGCCATGACGCGCACGGGCCGACATGCCGGCAACGGCATCGTGCTGGTGGCGGTTCTGGTGGTGGCGGCGCTTGTGGCGGTGATCGCCGCCGGGCTGATGTTCAGGATGCGCGCCGAGGTTGCGGCGTCTGCGGCGGGCAACCGCGGCGAGCAGGCCTACGAGGCCGCACTCTCGGGCATGGCCCGCGCGGTGGCCGTCCTGCGACTCGCCCCCGACGACCCCACGCTCTGGTACGACAACCCCGACATCTTCCTGAACCAGCCCGTGGCGTACGACGGCGCCAACTTCTGGTACTTTACCATCTATGCGGACCCGGCCGACCCGCAGCAGGGCCTGCCGCGATACGGCCTGACGGACGAGGCCGGCAAGATCAACCTCAACTCCGCCCCGGCCGAGACGCTGCTGGCGCTGCCGAACATGACGTCCGAACTGGTGGACTGCCTGCTGGATTACCGCGATTCCGACAGCGACACGCGCCAGGAGGGCGCCGAGCAGGATTACTATGACAACCTCGACAGCCCGTACGTCATCGCCAACGGGCCCCTGACGAGCCTGGAAGAACTGCTGATGATAAAAGGTTTCAACGCGCGCGCGGTGTACGGCGAGGACGCGAACCGCAGCGGCCTCCTGGACGCCAACGAGGACGACGGCGACGAGCGGTTCCCGCCCGACGACCGCGACGGCCACGTGAACTGCGGCCTGCGCGCCCTGGCGACCGTCGTCTCGAAGGAACCGAACGTTGACAAGGGCGGACGGCCGCGCACCAACATCAACGCCGACTCGCCCCCCAGCAGGGTCTCCGGCATCTCCACCAGGACGGCCGAGTTCATCGTCCTTTACCGGCTTGAGGGGAACACCTTCAAGCACCCCAGCGAACTGCTGGAGATGCGCTATCAACTGAAGCAGGAGCACAAGGAGGTGCAGAACGCCAGGGCGGGCACATGGATAGAGTCCGGCGTCGCGGGCGAGCAACTGGCCGCCGTCCTGGACCGCCTGACCACGCAGCCGGCCGACCGCAACAGGCCCCTGGTGGGCCTGGTGAACGTGAGCACGGCCCCGGCCGAAGTCCTGGCCGCACTGCCCGGGATGGACGCCAACCTTGCCCAGCAGATTGTGGATGCGCGCCGCGACCTTGACGCCGAGACGAAGTCGTCCGTCGCATGGCTGTATACGCAGAACCTTCTTGATGCCGCGGCGTTTAAGCAGGTGGCGCCCTATCTGACCGCGCGGTCGCTGCAATACTCGGTGCGGTGCGTCGGCTTCGGCGTGCCGTGCGGGCGGTACCGGGTGCTGGAGGCCGTGGTTGACCTCGGGGGAGGGGTCCCCCGGGCCGTTTACCTGCGCGACATCAGCCGCCTGGGTCTGCCGTTTGCCTTGAACGTGGAATCTCTGGAACGGACACGATGACCATGGCTGCGATACTGAGAAGACTGGGAGAAGCGGTGCGGCGGCGTCAGGGCCGCTTTATCGCCATCGACTTCGACAGCCGGCAACTGCGAATCGTGCACGGCGAGCAGACGGTGGGCGGCGGCGTCCGCATCCTCCGGCTCGCCACGGCCGACGTGCCGGACGGCCTCGACGTGGCCGACGCCCAGGCCGTCGGGGCACTCGTCGGCCGCACCCTGGAGCAGATGCGCCTCAGGCACACGGCCATCATCATGTCGGTGCCTCGGGGCACGGCGGTCCTGAAGCCCATGGTCCTGCCGCCCGCCGCCACCACGGGCGAACTGGCCGGCATGGTTCAGTACCAGGCCGAGAAGGAATTGTCGTTCCGCCCGAACGAAGCGGTGGTGGACTTCGCGCTGGAGAGTCACTACGGCGTCGAGAACGCCCAGGGCCAGCAGGCCGAGGGCGAGCACGTCCTCGTGGCCGCCGTACGCAAGCCCGTGGTGGACTACTACCAGGCGCTGGCCCAGGCGGCGGGGGCCCGGCTGCTGAGGCTGGGGCTGCGACCGTACGCCAATATGCGGTGCATCCTGGCGTACGCCCCGCAGGAGGCCCAGGGCCGCGTGGCCCTCGTCCACATTACCGCCGACGAGGCCGAGATCGACGTCTGCGAGGCCGGGGCCCTCTCATTCAGCCGCTCGGCCGTCCTGAAGGTGCCCGCGGCGGCGCCCGCCGACCCGGCCGCTCGCGAGGCCGTCGCCACGGTCGTCACGGAAGTTGCGCGGAGCCTGCACAGTTACCTGGGCGTGGAGCGCGACAAGCGCATAGACGTGCTGCTCGTGGCGGGCGGCACGGGCCAGGAAGCGTCGGTGGCGGATGAACTTTCTCGCCGGCTGTCCGTCCGGTGCGAACTGCTGGACCCCGCCAAGGCGCTCGGGCTGGAGGAGCGCGGCCCGGCGGCGTCGGCCTTCGTCTCGGCCCTGGGCCTGGCGCTCGGCCAGGCGCGCGACACCGTTCCGCCGTTCGATTTCCTGAATCCGAAGCGGCCGACCGTCAAGCGGGACCTGAAGAAACTGGCGGCCGTGGCGGTGGCCGGGGCCGTCGTCCTGGCGATGGTCTCCGTCGTCGGGTCCTCATCGCTTTACTACTACGCCGCCGAGTCGCGCGTGGGGGCCCTCTCCGAAGAGTACAACAAGTTGAAGGAAGGGAACCGCAAGACCAGCGCACTTACCAAGCGCATCGAGACGGTCGACGCCTGGGTCCGGGCCGGACGAGACTGGCTCGACCACTGGGCGTTCCTCAGCGCCGTCTTCCCCTCGTGCACCGAGGTCTATGTCACGAGCGTCAAGACGAACCCCGACGGCTCGCTGAACCTCACCGTCAAGGCCAAGAGCAACGACGCCATCAACGACCTCGGCAGGCGCCTGGCCGCCGCAGAGTACGACTTCAAGCCCGGACAGGTTACCACCGGCTCCGACCCGTACGGCTACCCGTACACGACCACGATCAAGGTGATGGTCAAGCCGGGGATGAAGGTGGACCTGGCGTCGGCGTCGCCCGCCCCGCGGCCGGAAGACGACGTGTCGGCCAGGGAGTTCGGCAGGCCGACCGCGACGGCCGGCGGCCAGGGGTCGCGCGGGCCGCCCGGCGGCAGCGCGCCGCCCAGCGGCAACGCCCCGCCCGGCGGCGGAACGCCGCCCGCCATGTCGCCCTACCAGGCGTGGCAGGCCAGGTTGGGGGCTCTCTACAGGGAGCGCCCCTCCAGCCAGGGCGAGGCCCGCCGCATATGGGACCAGAAGTACATGGCCCTGATGAAGGAACGTCCGCAGCCCGACCCGCCTCAACAGCAGCCTCCGCCCTCGTCGAGGGACAAGGACAAGCACCGCCGTGACTAAGCGCGAAAAAAGCCTGGTGGCCGCCATAGGTGCCGTCGTCGTGGCCCTCGTCACGTACATGGCCGTCAGCAAGGTCTTCCTTGAGCCCGCGGCCAACGCCGAACGCCAGGCGCTGGACCTGGAAGAACGCATCGCGCGCGCCAAGGCCGAGAAGGGCAAGGAGAACACTTACAGGGCCCACCTGGCGGCCCTGGCCGCACAGGCCTTCGGCACAGACGACATGCGCGTCAGCGAGCAGGTCCGCGCCGTCGTGACCGATGTTCTTACGCTCAGCGGCGTGAGCAGCCAGAACCTGTCGCTTAAGCCCCTCGTGGGCGCCCGCGTGCCGGGCGTGTACAAGGAGATCGGATGGAGCGTGCGGGTGCGCGGCAAACTGGCGCAGGTAATCAATTTCCTGTACCTGATGTCGCGGGAGCCGCACCTGCACCGCGTGGAGAACGTGGTCGTTACGCCCGTGCCGAACTCGCAGGACGTGGAACTCCAGGCCAAGTACGCCACGCTGCTGCTGGAGTCGCCCCCGACCGACAAGAACGAGAAACTCGTCACCGACGAGATCGGCAACGTGCCCATGGAAGTGGCGATGCTGGAGAGCCCCGAGCGCCAGCAGTATAACGTTATCGCGGTGCGCGACGTGTTCCGGCCGTACATCGCGGCCAAGCCGCAGCCGCGGGAGGAGCCGCGGGAAGAACCGAGGCCGCGGTCCGAGCCGCCGCCGTCCAGGGGCGGCGACGCCAGGTTCCGCATCGTCGGCCTGCCCACCTGGGGCGGCCACAGCGACGTCCTCGTGCGCGACGGCGGCAGCGGCCGCGTCACGAGCCTCAAGACCGGCGACGAACTCGGCGGCGGAAAAATCGTCATGGTCGACTACCGCATGCTCCCGCTGCCGAAGAACCCGGAACTCCTCTCCGGCAGCCGCGTCGTCCTTCAAATCGGCGGCGAATACTACGCCGTCGAACTGGGGCAGAGCCTGGCCGATAAACGCGTCCTGCGCGAGGCCGACCTGCCGCCGGGCCTGCCCAGACCCGTGCGCCCCGGCCCGGGGGGACCGCAGCCCAACGCCGGGGCCGCGAAAGAATAGAAATATGTGAACGGATTCTAGGGGAGACGTGCCATGCGAACCCCAATGCTGATCCTCGCCGCCGCCGCGGCGGCGCTTCTGTGCCTGCCGGCGGGCCTGCGCCCGGCCGCGGCACAAGAGAAGCCGGCCGCGCCGCCCAGCCCGGGCGGCGCTGCGGCCCCCGCTGCGCCGCCGTCTGCCGCGCCGCCCGCCGTGCCGGCCGAGCCGAAGGCGGAGTCCGCGCCGCCCGCCCCGGAGGCGAAGCCCGCCCCCGCCGCGCCGGCCGAGCCGAAGGCGGAGTTCGCGCCGCCCGCCCCGGAGGCGAAGCCTGCCCCGGCCGCGCCGGCCGAGCCGAAGGCGGAGTCCGCGCCGCCCGCCCCCGCCGCGCCGGAGGCCAGCCCCGCCCCCGCCGTCCAGGCCCCCCCGCTGCCGCGCGACCAGTTCCGGTTCCAGTTCGACGGCATCCCGTACGACGACATCATCCGGCGCTTCGCGCAGATGGCCGGCAAGCCCCTCCTGGGCGACGTGCGCGTGGAGGGCACCCTGACCTTCTTCGATTCCGAGCCGTACACGTTCCAGGAGGCGTTCGGCCTGTTCAACACGCTGCTCCAGATGAAGGGCTTCACGATACGCGAGACGCCGCGGTTCCTCCAGGTGCTGTCTCTTCAACCTCCAGGTGTTATTCAGAAGTCTACGAATATCTATTCCGGCCTTGAGGCGGCCAGGGACGTGCGGCCGGACCAGATCATCACGGTCATGATCCCCCTGAGGTTCATCACGGCCGACGACGCCGCCAAGGCCCTTCAGACGCTGGTCTCCCAGTTCGGCAGCCTCACCTCGGCCGGGCGGGGCAGGGGCCTTTTCATCACCGACCGCATGGAGAACATCCGCCGCGTCAAGTCCGTCCTCGACCAACTCGACACCAGCACCCTCGCCCCGGCCGGCGAGCGGCTCCTGCGGACGTTCGTACTGAAAAACGCCTCGGCCAGGGACATCGCCACCATCATCAACAACATCTTCGGCGCATCCGGCCTCGGCGTCGGCATGGGCGGCGAAGGCGGAAGCGGCGGCGTGCCACGCTACATCCGCAACCCGGAAAACGGCGAGTGGATGCGCAACCCCGAGTGGAACCCCGAAAGCGAAAGCCGCCGGCCCTCGACCCCGGCGACCGACACCTCCGTCAAGTCCACCGCCGACGAACGCACCAACACCCTCTTCGTCGCCGGCCCCAGCGACAAACTCGCCATGGCCGAGGAACTCATCCTGAAACTCGACCAGATACGCCCCGAACAGACCGGCGACATGCGCATCTTCGAACTCAAAAACGCCAAGGCCGAGGAGGTCGCCAACACCCTGCGCCAGATGCTCATCGGCACGTCAACAACCTACCGGTCCCCCTATGAAGGCCAGCGGTACGAAGGCTCGCGCTACCAGCCGCCGGGCATGGGCCAGCAGGGCATGCAGACCCGCGTCGTTGCCGACGCCGCCACCAACCGCATCATCGTCACCGCGCCGCTCGACCAGATGACACGCATCGAGGAACTCATCAAGCAACTCGACCAGGCGAACATCAAGTACGTGGGCGGCGTGAAGGTCTTCCCCCTGAAGGTGGCCGACGCGCAGCAACTGGTCAGCATAATGTCGAATTCGCTCCGCCGCGCAGCACCCCAGGAGATGACCAGCCGCGGCATGCAGCCGACCTCCGCCGCAGCACAGGTCAGTGCCGACACCCGCACCAACAGCCTCATCGTGGCCGGAAACGCCGGCGACCTCCAGGCCGCCGAGACGCTCATCCAGGAACTCGATAAGCCCCTGGAGGGCACGGCCGCCGCACGCGAAATTCGCGTCGTACAACTTAAGGCCGGCGACGCTCGCCAGGTGGCCTCGGCCCTCCAGAACCTCCTCCGCCAGCAGCAGGAAGGCGGCGGCGTTTACGGACGCTACGGCTCGTCCTCCGTCTCATCCAACATCCGCGTCGAGGCCGAGACGGCCACAAACAGCCTCCTGATCTCCGCCGCGCCGGGCGACTGGGAGACCATCCAGAAAGTCCTCGAACAACTCGAGGCCTCGGTCATCCCGCAGACGACCGCCTCCACGCGCCTGCTTCCCCTTAAGTTCGCCAAGGCCACCAGCCTGGCCGAGACGCTCAACCAGATTTACGGCGCTGCCGCGCGCTCGCGATACGGGTCGGGCATGGGCTTCTCGCGCTATTCATCCACGCCCGCGCCCGGGGCAATCCAGGTGCCCGTGGTCATCGCCGCCGACGAGCGGGCCAACATGCTCATCGTCTCCGCCGCAGAGGACGACCAGAAGGCCATCGCCGACCTCGTCGCCAAGATGGACGTGCAGGGCGCAGAGGCCGCAGACCAGGTCCGCATCATACGCCTTAAGGCCGGCGACGCCGTCAAGATCGCCGAGACGCTGCGCGGCCTGTACCAGCCCCAGGGCGGCCGATACGGCAGCCAGGCCCAGGCGTCCCAGGTCTTCATCCAGGGCGACCTGGCCAGCAACTCGCTCCTGGTGCGCGCACCGGACGTGGAGTTCAGGATCATCGAAAAAATGGCCTCCGACCTGGACCAGGTCATCACGCAGGTGGGCGGCATAAAGACCTTCCGCCTCAAGGTGGCCGACGCGCAGCAACTGGCCACCGTTCTACAGAGCGCCCTGGCCAAGCGCGAGACCTACTCGCGATACGGCAGCGGCATCCAGCAGACGATCGTCTCCTCCGACGTCCGCACCAACAGCATCATCGTGGCCGGTCCGGCCGCAGACATACAGACTGCGGAGACTCTCATCCAGGAACTCGATAAGCCCCTGGACGAGACAGCCCGCGAAATCCACGTCGTCCAACTCAAGGCCGGCGACGCCAGGCAGATGGCCACCTCCCTCGTGAGCCTCCTCAGGCAGCAGGAGGCCGCCGGCCGTTACGGCGGCACGACCTCTGTTAGCAACATACGCGTCGAGGCCGAACCGGTCACAAACAGCCTCCTCATTTCGTCGGCGCCCGGCGACTGGCCCGTCATCCAGAAAATCCTCGACCAACTCAAGGAGGCCGCCGGGCCGCTCTCCGTCGCCGTCACGCGCCTCATTCCGCTGGCGCACGCCAAGGCGAGCGAACTGGCCGAGACGCTGCGACAGGTCTTCTCGTCGCAGGGCGCTTACGGGGCCTCCGCCTACGCCTCCGGCCGCGGACGCCTCTTCGGCCAGTCGTCGGCGGCCGCCATGCCCGGCCAGTCAACCGTGCCGGTGGTCATTGCCGCATCCGACGCCAACAACAGCCTCCTCGTTTCCGCCTCGGAAGAGGACCACAAGGCGATTGCCGACCTGGTGAAGTTGATGGACGTGCCCGCCGCCGAGGGCGCCGCGGGCGTCCGCATGGTCCGCCTGGAATCGGCCGACGCCGTCAAACTGGCCGAGACGCTCAAGGCCATGATCCCCGCGCCGACGCGGGGCCAGCCGCCGTCCGTCGTCATCCAGGCCGACCCCGGCTCAAACACGCTCCTGCTCCGCGCCGCGGAGGCCGACCGCAAGTTGTTCGAAGACATGATCGCCAGCCTCGACAAGGCCGCCATCCAGCAGGCCCGCGAGACGCGCATGATCCCCCTCAAGCACGTCTCCGCCGCCACGCTGGCCGCAATGCTCACCCAACTGTATCCCCAGTCGTCGGGCATGACCATGACCATGAGCGGCTTCCGCCGTCCCGGCAGCACGAGCGGCACGAGCGAGGACGCCGGCCGCGTCGTAATCGCCGCCGCGCCAGGAGACCGCGCCATCGTGGTCGATGCGCCGCGCGACAAGATTGAAGAGATCGTGCACCTTGTGGCCGGCATCGACGTGCCCGGCGGTCCGGGCGAACTACAGGTCCGCACGTACCGCCTCGCGAGCGCCAAGGCGGCGGAAATCGCCCCGGCCCTGACGCGCCTCTTTGCCCAGCAGCAGTCCCGGACCGGCCGCCAGGTCGGGCCGGAAATGGAACTCCAGCCGCGCTTCGAGGCCGACGTGGCCACCAACCACGTCATCGTCGCCGCTGGGGCCTCGCAGTTCGAGACCATCGAGAAACTCATCAAGGAACTGGAGGCCGGCACAAGCCTGGCCCGCGAGACGCGCACCTGGCGCCTTAAGTTCGCCAAGGCCCCCGAAATCGCCGAGATGCTTCAGACGATGCTCGTGGAGACGCCGGCGGCCGGCCCGATGGGCCCCCGCGGCATGCGCGGCGAGACTTTTTCGGCCGCGGCCGACGTCCGCGTCGCCGCCATGGCCGAGACCAACGACGTCGTCGTCCAGGGGCCGCCCGAAAAAATCGCCCTCGCCGACGAACTCATAAAGACCTTCGACGCGCAGGCCTCCGAGAACCACATCGTCGTCCAGATCGTACAGTTGAAGAATGCGCAGGCCGTCACGCTGGCCGAGGCCGTCAACGCCACCCTCGCCGAGAGGCCCGTGACCGTCAGCATGGGCGGCCCGCGCCGCATGGGCCCGGGCGCCGCGGCCGCGGCCCGCGCCGTCGGCGCGGCCCCGGAGGCCGAGCGCGTCATCGTGACGCCCGAAATCAACTCCAACAGCGCCATCGTGCGCGGCCCGGCCGCCGACGTGCCCCCCGTCGTCGAAATGATAAGGCAACTCGACGCCGGGTCCACCAGCGGCGGCGCTCAGGTCCGCGTCTTCCCGCTCGCCAACAGCGACCCGACGACCCTGGCCGCGTCGCTCGCCAAACTTTTCCAGGAGATGATCCGCCAGGCCGGCGCCGGCGGCCGCGGCCAGCCGGCCATCCCGTTCTCCATCGCGCCCGACGACCGCACCCGCAGCCTCGTGGTGACCACCACGCCCTCGTACTTCGCGCTCGTGGAGCAGATACTGAAGCAGGTCGACCAGTCCGAGGCGGCCCCCGCCCAGGACGTGCAGTACTTCTCGCTCCAGAACGCCGACCCCACCGAAGTCGCATCGCAACTTACCGACATGTATAAGGACCGCAAGGGCCCCGACAAGCCCATCATCACCGCCGACGCCTTCTCCAACGCCGTCACCGTCATCGCCAAGGGCGCCGAACTGAAGGCCGTCGAGCAGATCATCGCAAAACTCGACGACGTCGCCAAGGACACCTCCTTCCGCGTCCGCATCATCCCCCTGACGCAGGTCAAGGCCGAGAAAATGGCCGCCGTACTCCGCACCGTTTACAGCCAGGCCACCGGCGCCGAGGTCAACGTCACCGACGACCCGTCGTCGCTGCTGCCGGACGGCGGGGCCGGCGTCGCGCCCGTCCGCGACCTGGCCAAGCCCCCGGCAACCCCGCCCTCCGCCGCGACCCCCGCCCCAGGCGGGTCGGGGTCGACCAAGCCCGGCCCTGCCGCCGAGCAGAGAGAAAAACCCTCCGGCAAGGAGAAAGGCGGCGGCGGTTCACCCAGGGAGCGCTCCAAGGGCGGCGGCGGCAGAAGAAGGCAGCCACAGGCCGACGAATTCCCTGAGTTCTTCATCTACAAAGCGCCCGCCGCGCAGCCCGCGAGCCCTGCGCAGCCCCCGGCCGCCCCTGCCGCGTCTGCGGCCACCGCCGGGCCCGGCGCCCCCGCGGCGCCGGCGGCGTCCGCGGCCATCGCCGCGCCGGCCGTCGTCGGACAGCCGGGCGCACCCGCCGCGCCGGCCGGGCAGCCCGCGGCCGCTGCTCCGAACGGGCAGGCCCCGCGCGTTACCATCGGGGTGGACAAGACTTCCAACTCCATCATCCTCTCCGGCAAGCGCCAGGACCTGGACTACCTGGAATCGCTCATCAATCAACTTACGCCTTCCAGCGCCACGGCCGAGGCTGAGTTCCGCATCTTCAAGATCGCCAAGGCCGACCCGACGGCAGTCGCACGCACGCTCGACGCACTCTTCAACCCCAGGCCCGTCCTCCAGATGCAGCGCGGACCCCAGGGCCAGCCGATTCCCGTGCCCCCGCCGCCGCCAGTCATCAACGCCGTGCCCGACGTCCGCACCGCCAGCCTCATCGTCCGCGCCAAGCCCCTGGACTTCGAACTCCTCGAACCTATCATCACGCACCTCGACCAGATTCCCACAGTCGCCAGCGATATCCGCATCTTCACCCTGAAGAACACCGACGCCACCGAGGTGGCCACCAACCTGAAGGAACTCTTCGGCCTCACCCAGCAGCGCCAGCAGTCCCAGGCGCCGCAGCCCCAGCCACAGCAGCAGGGCCAGCAGGGCGGACGACCCTCGCCCCAGGACCAGCGCTCCGCAATGATCCGCCAGATGATGGAAGTGGCCAACAAGGGCGGCATCACACAGATCGATGTCACCAGCATGATGTCCATCACGCCCAACCGCCAGACGAACTCCGTTGTCGTGGCCGCGCCCAGCGAGGTCATGGTCATCGTGGAGCGCGTCATCCAGGAACTCGACCAGTCGGGCGTCACGGGCGTGGCCTCGGTCCGCCTGTACCCCGTCAAGAACGCCGACGTGAAGACCCTTGTGACGGCCCTCCAGGAAATATTCGTGAGCGGCGGGGGCGCCGGCGGCGCCATAGCCCGCCTGGCGGGACGCATGGGCGGCGGACCGGCCCTGGCCGCGAGGCCGTCCGTGCTGGAGGCCCCGGTCGTCATCACGGGCGACGAGGCCGGACGGCTCATCATCGTCTCCGCGCCTCCGGAGAAGCACGAGGTCATCTCCAAGGTAATCGACGAAATGGACCAGGCCCAGGCCGCCGGCGACGTTACCGTGCGCGTCTATCACCTTCTGAACGCCGACGCCACCACGGTGGCCCCGGCCCTGGCCTCCACCATCGAGCGGGCAGGTGCGGCGGGCGGCGCCGGCGGCGGCCGCGGCGGCCCGGGCGCCGCCCAGGCCGCCGGGCAGGTACGCATCAGCGCCGACCGATCCTCCAACTGCCTCGTCGTGCGCGCAAGCGCCCTGGACCACGAGAAAATCGCCAAGTTGATCGCCGAGATGGACGCAGGCTCCGAGCCCCTCGTCCAGATGTATCCCCTGAGGAACGCCGACGTGCGCTCTACGGTGACCGCCCTCCAGGACATCTTCGGCTCGCGCGCGGGCGGCGGGGCCGTGGCCGTCGGCGGACGCCGCGGCGGCCCGGCCGGCGCCGGCGGCGACCGCAGCCAGATACTCATCGCCGGCGACGAGGCCGCTCGCCTCGTCATCGTCTCCGCCCCCGCCGACAAGCAGACCCTCGTGGCTCAGGTCATAAAGGAAATTGACGAGGCCCAGGGCGCGGGCGACGTTACCGTCAAGGTGTACCGCCTCGAAAACGCCGACGCCACCACGATGGCCACGGCCCTCATGGGCGCCCTGGAGCGGGCCGGCGGGCCGGCGGGGGGCGGCGGCGGCGGACGCGGGGCCGCCGCGGCGGCGGCCGGCGGGGGGGCAGTCCGCATCAGCCCCGACCGCGGCTCGAATTCGCTCGTCGTCCGCGCCAGCGCCGCCGACCACGAAAAAATCGCCAAGTTAATTGGCGAAATGGATATCTCTATTTCCGAGCAGTTCGCCGTCCGCCTCATCCCCCTCAATAACGCCGACCCGGCGGGCATGGCCGCCGTCCTCGGCCGCGTGTTTGCCGCCCCGGCGGCCGCAGCGGCCGCGGGGCCGCGCGGGGCTCGCGGCCAGGCCGGCCCGACGGCGCCTCCGGCCTCCCGGTCGCCCGTCGTCATCGAGGCCGACCGCGAAGCCAGGATGCTCATGGTCCGGGCAGATGATGAGATGTTCGAGAAAATCAAGGCCCTCGCGCAGCAGTTGGACGTGGCCAGCCAGGGCGGAGAGGTCACCACCACGGTGCTGGCACTCAAGTTCGCCCAGGCCGTGGCCGTGGCGCCCGTCCTGAACCAGGCGTTTGCCGTGCCCGGAACGGCGGCCGGCGGGCGTGCCGCGGGCGGCCGCGCGCCGGGCGGAGCAGGGGTCGCCGCCGCCGCCAATCCCGACGACTTCGTGTCCGTCCTGGCCGAAGCAACCACCAACAGCCTCATCGTTACGGCCAGCGCAAAGAACCTCGGCAAGGTCAAGTCCCTCCTGGAGAAGTTGGACACCGAGTTGGCCGGGGTCATCCGCACCGAACTTCTGATTCTTAAGAACGCCCGCGCGGCCGATGTCGCGCCTGTGCTCCAGCGCATGGTGCAGGCGGGGCAGGCGGCGGCGGGAGGCGGACGCGGAGCGGCCGGCCGCGCGGCAGGCGGCGCGGCGGCCGGCGCGGGAGAAGTCGTCGTCTCCGCCGATTCAGGCTCAAACGGCCTCGTCATAAGCGGCCCGTCGGCCGATGTCGATAAGGTCCTCAAGATGGCCCGCGACCTGGACCAGGCAACCGGCGAACCGCTCGTCAAGATGTATCCCCTGAAGAACGCCGACGCGCGGGCCACCGTCCAGGCGCTTCAGGAAGTGTTCGGGGCGCGCGGCCCGACGGGCGCCGCCGGCCCGCGGCGCGGGGCGGGGGCGGGCGGCGCGGCCGCAGCCGTCGCCGGCGGACCGGCGGAGGTCGTCATCACCGCCGACGAGGCCGGCCGCCAGGTCATCGTCTCGGCGCCCGAGCCGAAGCACGCCCTTATCGCCAAGGTCATACAGGAAATCGACGATGCCCAGGGCGCAGGCGACGTTACCGTCAAGGTGTACCGCCTGGAGAACGCCGACGCCACGACGATGGCCACAGCGCTTCAGGGAACCGTGGAGCGGGCCGGCGGGCCGGCCAGCGGGGGCGGCGGCGGGCGCGGCGGCGCCCAGGCGGCCGCAGGCGGCGCCGGCGGGGGCGCCATACGCATCAGCCCCGACCGCGGCTCAAACTCGCTCATCGTTCGCGCCAGCGCCGCCGACCACGAGAGAATCGCCAGGTTAATCAGCGAGATGGACGTTGCCCCCGGCGAGCAGTACGCCGTCCGACTGGTTCCCCTGAACAACGCCGATGCCACGAGCGTGGCCGCCGTCCTCCAGCGGGTGTTCTCCGGCATAGGCGGTTCCGGGGCCGCCGGGGGACGCGGGGCGCGGGGACAGGCGGGGCCGGCGGCTTCCGCACGCCAGGCCGTCGTCATCGAGGCCGACCGCGACTCGCGCATGATCATGGTCCGCGCCGACGACGAAACCTTCGAGAAAATCAAGGCCCTCGCCCAGCAGTTGGACACCGCCAGCACCGGCAGGGCCGCCCCCACGGTCATCGCCCTGAAGTTCGCACAGGCGTCGTCGGTGGCGCCGGCCCTGAGCCAGGCGTTCGGCACGGCCGGGCGCGGCGGCGGCGCGGCCGGGCGCGCGGTCGCCGGCCCGGACGACCTCGTGACGATCGTGGCCGAGCCGACATCAAACAGCCTCATCGTCACGGCCAACTCGCAGAACCTCGACAAGGTCAAGGGACTCCTGGAGAAACTGGACAACGAGGACAGCGGCCGCGTCCGGACGGAACTCCTCATACTGAAGAACGCCCGGGCCGCCGAACTCGCCCCGATTCTCCAGAGGATTTCCCAGGAAGGGCCGCGAGGCGCGGCCGGCGTTCGCGGTTCGCGGACGCAGCCGGCCCCTGCGGGCGCGGCCGCCGCGAGGCCGGCAGGCGCATCGCCCGCAAGGCCGACTGGCGCAGCGCCCGCGAGGCCGGCAACATCCGCGACCGCCACCGGCGCCGCAGTCGTCTCTGCCGACGCCGGCTCCAACGCGATCGTCATAACCGGCACGTCGCAGGAAGTTGACAGGATTCTCAAGATGGCCCGCGACCTGGACCAGGCCACCGGCGAGGCGGTCATCAGGCTGTACCAACTGAAGAACGCCGATGTCCGGGCTGCCGTGGCCGTGCTCCAGGACCTCTTCGGCGGCCGTGGCGGCGCATCGTCCGCCACGGTCCGCCGGACCGCAGGTGCAGCGGCGATGGCCGTCGCCACCCTTCCGGGCGAGGTCATCATCACCAGCGACGAGACGTCGCGCGTCATCGTCGTCGCCGCGTCCGAGGCCAAGCACGAACTTATCGGCAAGATCGTCGAGCAGTTGGACGAGTTGCAGGCCGCAGGCGAGGTCGCCGTCCGCGTGTACCACCTCCTTAACGCCGACGCCACGACCGTGGCGGCGGCGCTTCAGTCCACGGTGGATCGGGCCGCGCCGCCGGGGGGCGGCCCGGCCAGGGGAGCCGGCGCCGGCCCGGCGGGCAGTGCCGCCCAGGTCAGAATCAGCGCCGACCGCTCCTCCAACTGCATCGTGGTGCGCGCAAGTGCCGAGGACCATGCCAAGATAAGCCAACTCATCGCCGAGATGGACGCCGGCTCCGAGGCCGTCGTTCAGATGTACCCCCTGAAGAACGCCGACGTGCGGACCACGCTGGTCGCCCTCCAGGAAATCTTCGGGCAGCGGGGGGGCGCCGCTGCATCCGGCGCCGGAGCGGCCCGGCGCGGCGGGGCCGCCGCCGCGGCCGCCGAACGCGCGCCGGTGGTCATCACGGGCGACGAGGCCGCAAGGCTCATTATCGTCTCCGCCCCGGCCGAGAAGCAGCAACTCGTCGCCAAGGTCATCAAGGAAATGGACGACGCCCAGGGCGCGGGCGACGTCACGGTCAAAGTGTACCGCCTTGAGAACGCCGATGCCACGAGCATGGCGACGGCCCTGACCGCCACGCTGGAACGCGCGGGCGGCCCGGCGGCGGGGGGCGGCGGGCGCGGCGGCGCGGGGGCCGCCGCAGCGGCCGGCGGCGGGGGGGCGGTCCGTATCAGCCCTGACCGCGGCTCCAACTCGCTCGTTGTCCGCGCCAGCGCCGCCGACCACGAAAAAATCGCCAGGTTGATCGCCGACATGGACATCTCGCTCACCGAGCAGTACGCGGTGCGCCTCATTCCGCTCGCCAACGCCGACGCGGCCAACGTGGCGGCGGTCCTCCAGCGCGTGTTCGCCGGCGTGCCCGCCGCCGCAGGGGCCCCCGGGGCGCGAGGCGCTCGCGGCCAGGCGGGACCGACGGCGGCGCCGGCGTCGCGTCAGGCGGTCGTCATCGAGGGCGACCGCGACTCCCGCGTGCTCATGGTCCGTGCCGAAGATGAAACGTTCGAGAAGATAAAGGCCCTCGCGCAGCAACTCGACACCGCCGCCGTGGGCAAGGCCGTGCCCACGGTCATCGCCCTGAAGTTCGCGCAGGCTGCGGCGGTCGCGCCCGTGCTCACGCAGGCGTTCGGCCTGCCGGCGCGGGGCGGCGCGGGCGGCCGCACGCAGGCCGGGTCCGCGGCCGTCAACCCCGACGATCTTGTCCTGGTCGTGGCCGAGCCGATGTCCAACAGCCTCATCGTTACCGCCAACGCCGCGAACCTGGAGAAGGTCGAGGCCCTGGTCGCAAAGTTGGACACCGACGTTGCGGGCGGCATGCGGACGGAACTGCTGATACTGAAGAACGCCCGCGCGGCCGACGTGGCCCCGGTGCTCCAGCGGATGGTGCAGACGACGCTTGCGGCGGGCGCAGGCGGCCGGTTCGGGGCCGGCGGCGCGACGGCGGGCGGCGCGGCGGCGGTCGTCGTCTCCGCCGACGTCGGCTCAAACGGCCTCGTTGTCAGCGGCCCGGCGGCGGAGATCGAGAAGGTCCTGAAGATGGCCCGCGACCTGGACCAGGCCACGGGCGAGCCGCTCGTCAAGATGTACCAACTCAAGAACGCCGATGTGCGAGCCACGGTGACCGCGCTCCAGGAATTGTTCGGCTCCCGCGGCGCGACCGGAACGATGGGCCCGCGCCGCGCTCCGGGCGCGGCCGCAGCCCCGGCCGCGTCGGCCGGCGGCGTCGGCGACGTCGTCATCACCGCCGACGAGGTCGGACGCCAGGTGATCGTGTCTGCCCCCGCCCAGAAGCACGAACTTGTATCGCAGGTCATCAAGGAGATGGACGACGCGGCGGCCAGCGACAAACTCATCGTCAAAATCTACCGCCTGTCAAACGCCGACGCAACGTCGGTAGCGCCCGCCCTCTCGTCGGCGCTGGAGAAGACCGCGCCGTCGGCCATGGGCGGTGCGGGCGGGGCGCGGGGAACTACCGCCTCCGGCACGCAGATCCGCATCAGCGCCGACCGGTCCTCGAACACGCTCGTCGTGCGCGCCAGCCCCGAGGACCACGAGCGCGTGGCGCAGTTGATTACCGAAATGGACGTCGCCCCGACCGAGCAATACGCCGTGCAACTCATCCCGCTGAACACGGCGGATGCCACGAACGTGGCCCAGGTGCTGACACGCATCTTCACGGGCGCGGCATCCGGCGCGGGGGCGCTCGGCCGCGCGGCCGGGGGCGGGGCCGGACCGCGCCCGCCCGTCATCATCGAGGCCGACCGCGACGCACGCATGCTCATGGTACGGGCCGACGACCCGACCTTCGAAAAAATCCAGGCCCTCGCCCAGAAGATGGACGTGGCCAGCAAGGGCCAGGCGGCCCCCACGGTCATCCCGTTGAAGTACGCGCAGGCCGCAGGGGTCGCCCCCACGCTTGCGGCGGCCTTCGCCCCGCGGCCGGGGGCGGGCGGACGCACAGGCGCACCGGCCAACCCGGACGACATCGTCACGGTGGTGGCCGAGCCGATGTCCAACAGCCTCGTCGTCACGGCCAACAGCATGAACCTGGAGAAGGTGAACTCCCTGCTGACTCAACTCGACACGCAGACGGCGGGCGGCATGCGGACGGAACTCAAGATTCTCAAGAACGCCAAGGCCAACGACATAGCGCCGGTGCTTCAGCGAATGGTCCAGGCCGGCGGCGCAACGGGCAAGGCCGCCCCGGGGTCCGTCACCGTCTCCGCCGACGTCGGCTCGAACGGCCTCGTCATAAGCGGCCCGTCCACGGAGGTCGACAAGGTCCTGAAGATGGTCGTCGAGATCGACGACGCCACGACCTCCACGGTCTCGAACGTTTACGTCGTCGCCCTCCGCAACGGCGACGCCACGACCGTGTCGCAGATGGTCCGCGACCTGTACGCCCAGCAGGCCACGGCCGCCGTGCGCGACAAGAAGAGCATCGACCCCCTGGCCGTGTCGGCCGATACGCGGTCCAACGCCGTCGTCCTTGCGACCACGAAGCAGATGTACGAGCAGGTCACGCAGTGGGTGAACCAGATTGAGACGATGACGGCCCCGCGCGGCGCCGTGCGCATCATTACCCTACAGAATGCCGACCCGGCGGAACTCGACAAGGCCATCAAGCAAATCTTCGGCCCCGCGACCGGCGCCGGGACGACGACGATCCCCGTGCGCGGCCCTCGCGGCGAGGCGGGGCCGACCGGCGCGGCGGCGCCTTCCGGGGCGACCACCGCCGGCGGCAAGGTGGAAACCACGGTCCTGTCGGGCCAGAAGTCCGTCCTCATCAGCGCCAGCGAGGAGGACTACGAGACCATCCGCAAACTGGCCGAGGCCCTCGACGCCGCCGCCGCGGAGGCGAAACGCCAGGTCCAGGTCTTCCCCCTCAAGAACGCCAACAACACCCGCGTGGCCCTTGCGCTGACGAACCTGTACCGCGCGGCCGCGGCCGCACGGCCCGGCGTCGCCGCCCCCACGGTGGAGGACACCGTTACGGTCGTCGCGCTGCCCGACACGAACGCCGTCGTGGTCACCGCCTCGAAGATCAAAATGGAAGAGGTGGCGCACCTGATTTCCGAACTCGACAAACTGGAGATCGCGCCGCAACTGGAGTACCGCGTCTTCCCGCTCGCGAACGCCACCCCCACGAAGGTCATGCCGCAGGTCAACCAGATGCTGACCCAACTGAAACTGACGCGGCCGGACGAGCCCGTGAACATCCAGGCCGACGAGCGGACGCGGTCGCTCATCGTGACGGCCCGCGGCCCGATGTTCGACCAGGTCGGCAAGATCATCGAGACGCTCGACAAGGCCCCCACGTTCGCCCAGGTCGACGTGCTGATTGTGCCGCTGAAGAAGGCCGACGCCGCACGCCTGGCCGCCGTCCTTAACGAGATGCTCCGCCCCAGCGCCACGGGCGCCGTCACGCCCGAGGCCCTGGCCCTCCAGGAGCAGATACGCCTCCTGCGCGTCCTCAAGCCCGACGGCGCCCAGATTCCGGACCTCGACCTGACGAAGCCCATCAAGGTCAGTTCCGACCCGGCGGCCGTCGGGGCCGGGGCCGCCGCCGGCGCGCAAGGCTCGAACTCCCTCATCATCACCTCCACGCCCGACAACCTGAGGGCCATGAAAGCCGTCGTCGAAATCCTCGACACGGTCCCCGTCATCGAGGGCGTCAAGGTCCGCATCATCCACCTCAAGAACGCCGACGCCGCTTCCGTGGCGAACGTCCTGCGCGAGGTATTCACCCAGGGCCTGGCCCTGGCCGGCAAGCCCGGCACAAGCGTCGCCGGCCGGGCCGAGCCGGAGAGCGTCGTCGGCAAGGCCCTGGTCAATCCGTTCAACGTGTCGGCCGACCTGAGGACCAACTCGGTTGTCATGAGCGGCCTGGAAGAATCGCTCGCCCTGGCCGAACTCATCGTCAGGGACCTCGACCGCGATGCCGGCGAAATCGTCACGGAAGTGCGCCTCTTCCGCCTCAAGAACGCCGACGTTACGCGCCTCGTGCCCATCCTCCAGCAGGTCTTCGCCGAGGGAGCGGTGACCGGCGCGGCCGCTCCGGGCGCCGCGGCCGCGGGCGCCATCGAGGGCCTCCGCACACAGGTCACGCGACTCAAGACCATCCTGGAGAAGCAACTCGGCCACGTCTCCGACATCCCCAAGACGCGCGCCGCCCTGACAATCCAGGGCGACCCGGCCACGAGCATCATCGTCGTGGCCGCCCGAAGCGACGTCATGCCCCTCATTGCCGACGTCATACAGACGATGGACGTGGCCGGCGCCGGGTCGCTTAACACGGTGCGCATCTTCCCGCTCGTGAACGCCGACGCCACGCGCATGAAGACCGTCATCGACGGTCTTTACACGGGCCCGAACGCGCAACTGGTGCGCATCGAGGACCGGCCCACCACCCAGGTCGACGTGCGCACCAACGCCCTGGTCGTCAATGCCAGCGACAAGACGTTCGCCATGCTCGAAACGCTCCTTAAGACCCTCGACGCCAAACTGCCGATCGAGATGCGCGACATACGCCTGGTGCCCCTGACGAACGCCGACGCGGCCACGCTCGCGCCCGTCCTTCAGCAGATGATGGACGCCCGCGTCCAGCGCGTGCAGACGCTCGGCGCGGCCGACGCCGAGGCCCTCCGCGTCATCGTCATAGCCGACTCGCGCTCCAACTGCCTCATCGTGGGCGGGTCCGCCGAAGGCTTCGAACTCGTCAAGTCCCTCGCGGAGCAACTCGACGCCGCCGGCGCCGCCATCGCCGGCCAGATCCAACTCATGCCCCTCAAGAACGCCAACGCCGGCGCAATCTCCACCACGCTCTCCGCGTTCTTCACGCAGCGGTACGCCCTGGCCCGCACGCCCGACATCGCCCGCCAGCGCCCCGTCATCATGGCCGACGTCCGCACCAACGCCATCCTCGTGGCCGCAAACGCCGACGACACCAGGATCATCGTGGGCCTCCTGGAGAAACTGGACGTTGAACTGGCCGACCCGGCCGTGCAGTTGGTCCTCGTGCCCCTGAAGTTCAACGACGCGGGCGTCGTGGGGCCGGAACTCCAGCGCCTCTTTGCTGCACGCCTGGTCAGCATGACCCTGCCCGGACAGACGCCCGTGCCGCAGGACCGCGTGGACATCGGCACCGATGCGCTTTCCAACTCGCTCATCATCTCGGCCAGCAAGGAGAACCTGGCGCTCATCAAGGGACTGCTCGAGAAACTGGACGTCGAGCCGCCCCCCGAGACGGGCATCGTACGCATGTACGCACTACAGAACTCCGACGCCTCGCGCATCGTCACGCTGCTCCAGGGCCTCATCTCGCAGGGCCTCTACAAGCCGGGCGCGGCAGTGGCGGCGCAGAACCCGCTCCTTGCGGCCCGCGAGAGGGTTGCCATTACGGCCGACGTCCGCACGAACGTCATCATCGTGTCGGCCTCCAGGGAGAACTTCGCCGTCATCGAGGAAATCATCAGGAAGATTGATTCCAGCGAGGACTACTCCCTCCTGGGCGACATCCGCATCTTCATCCTGAAGAACGCCACGTCCACGCGGCTGGCCCCCACGCTCCAGCAACTCTTTGCGGCCAAGCGCGCCGCCGAGCAGGCCGCCGGAGGAACGGGGCGCATGCTCCCCGTCAGCGTCTTCGCCGACGCTCGCACAAACGCACTGCTCGTCACGGGCAGCAAGGAGAGTTTCAACGCCATCGAGGCCATGATCCGCGAACTCGACACCGACCAGGTCCTCGCCGCAAACGAGTTCCAGGTCTTCTACCTCAAGCAGGCCACGGCCCAGGTGCTGGCCCCCACCCTCCAGCAACTCTTCGCCCAGCGCGTGTCGCGCGGCGTGCCGCTGGATCCCGTGACGGTCGTGATCGAGCAGCGCACCAACGCCCTCATCGTGTCCGCAAGCCCCGAAGACATGAAACTGGCCGAGTCGCTCATCGCACGGCTCGACGCCGAGGCCGACCGCCCCGGCACAGCCGTGCAGGTCTTCCCGCTCGTCAAGGCCGACGCCACACAGGTGTCCACCACCATAAACAACCTGTACCGTGCGCAGGCGGCCGGCGTGGGCGCGGCCGCGGCCGGGCCGCCCGTCGTCGTCAGCGTCGATGAGCGAATCAACGCCCTCATCGTCTCGGCCGGGCCGGCCGACCAGAAACGCATCGGCGAACTCGTCCGGCAACTCGACTCCGACACCGTGCCGCGCGTAACCGAAATCCGCGTCTTCACGCTCGAAAACGCCGACGCCACGGAACTGGCCGCCATCCTGACGGCGGCCCTGAACAATAAGCCCGTCCCGCTGACCGCCCAGAGCCCCAACCGCCAGACGCTGCTCCAGTTCATCACCAAGACCCGCGAGGGCGGCGAACTGGTGGCCAGCGCTCTCCAGGAAGGCGTCCTTATCAACCCCGACAGGCGCACGAACTCCCTGGTCGTCTCAGCCCCGCTGGAGAACATGCCCCTCCTGGAAAGCCTCATCAAGGCCATGGACTCCACCACGCCGCGCATGGCCGAAATCAAGGTCTTCCAGTTGCAGAACGCCGACGCGCGACAGATGGCCACGGTGCTCCTGCAACTGTTCCGCTTGCAGACGGCAACGGGGGCCGCCGCCCCGGTCACCGGCAAGCAGGCCATCGAGTACACCCTGAAGACGCAGCCCGAGCCGGAGAAAGGCCCCGCGGCCGTCATGGGCAACGCCGAGGAGATCGCCCTCTCTGTGACCGTGGACATCCGTACGAACAGCCTCCTTGTGGGCGGCACGAAACGCTACGTGGACCTGGCCAGCAAGGTCATCGAGGAACTCGACGCCAGCGCCGCCGATGAGCGCCTCACCGAGGTCTACCGGCTGCGCAACGCCCAGGCCGCCGACATCCAGACCGCCGTGTCCAACTTCCTGAACCAGGAGCGGACGCTGCTTACCCAGGCGCTCGGCACAGGGATGGGGGCCACCCAGTTCATACTCGACCGCGAGGTGGCCATCGTGGCCGAGCCGACGACCAACACGCTCCTTCTGTCGGCCAGCCCGCGGTACTTCGACGTCATCGCCCAGTTGATTGCCGAACTGGACCAGCCCCCGCCGCAGGTCCTCGTCCAGGTTCTCCTGGCCGAGGTCACGATCGGCGATTCCACCGACTTCGGCATGGACTGGTCGTTCACCGAACGGACGGGCGCAAACACCACCAGCCGCTTCCGCACCGACTTCGGCGTCTCGGCCAACCTGACGCCGGGCTTCAGCGTGTCGGTTACCGGCGGCGACATCAGTTACTACCTGCGGGCGCTCCAGGCCCAGAACCGCATGGAAGTCCTGAGCCGCCCGCAGATCCTCGCCTCCGACAACCAGATGGCCACCATCAACATCGGCCAGCGCGTTCCCTTCATCACCAACAGCCGCGTCACGGAGACCGGGACCACCATCAACACCGTCCAGTATGAGCAGATAGGTATAATACTGAACGTGATCCCGCGCATCAACCCCGACGGGTTCGTCAAACTCACCGTCGCGCCCGAGATATCCAGCCTCTCCGACGCCGACGTCCAGATAAGCCCCGGCGTCAGGGCCGTCATCATCAACAGCCGCTCGGCCGAAACCACCGTGACCGTACAGGACGGCCACACCATCATCATCGGCGGCCTGATTACCACCAACGACCAGAACGTCGAAGACAAGGTGCCCATCCTCGGCGACATCCCCATCCTGGGGTGGCTCTTCAAGTCCACCCATGTCTCCAAGGAGCGGACGGAACTGCTCATAATCCTGACGCCCACCGTCATCCGCAACATCCAGGACGCCGATAACTCGACGCACGCGCAGGTCAAACGCCTGAACCTCCTGCGCGAGGGCAAGCGAGACATGCTCCAGCGGTCGATCTTCAAGCCCCTGGAGGACACGATGGGCGAGCCCATCAACGGCCCGGCGGAATCGTCGGGCAGGCCGTCGGGCGGGGCGCCGCCGGCTTCGCCCCCCCGGACGCCCGCCGATGCGCCGGCCACGAAACCGCCCGCTCCCGCGCCCGCCGCCGCGGCTGCCGGCGCGCCCGGACCGAAGGAAACGGTGAAATGACCCCTCCTCTTGGCCGGAGCCTTCTGCTCGCGGCGGCGCTGTGCCTGGCGGCCGGGTGCGGCGGTCCCCAGCGCAGCGTCTCGCGCATGCCCCCGAAGCCGGTGGACCGCGTGGACGCCATCGACTTGTGGGCCGTTCCGCCCGCCGCCATCAACTGGGACGACGTGCCCGGCCCGGACGGCGTCCAGGTGAGCGTGTACCTGTACCAGGCGTCCCGGGCGGAGCCGGTGCTCGTCCGCGGGAACCTGGAGTTCACCATGTACGAGGGCCGCCGCCCGCGCGAGGGCCTTCAGGCGGCCACGCCCCTGCGCACCTGGCAGTACGGCGAGCAGGAACTGGCGACACGCGAGACGCGCGGGCCCGCCGGCTGGGGCTACGCCGCACAACTCGGCTGGGGCAGGGACGTGCCTCCCTCCAGCGTCATTACTCTGACGGCCCGTTACGTCCCGCCGGTCGGCCCGCCCGTGACGTCGGCCCCCGTGGTGATTGCCGTGCCGAAGTAGCACTCCTCACGCGTGCCGTCGAGATTCAGGCCGACGACTTCAAATACGCACCCACGCTTGCCGCCCGAGCGTGACAAGGTGACTCATGGACCCGGGTATGAACCGCCGGAAGTTCCTCGCATCCGCTGCGGCGGGGGCGGGCGCTGCCCTGGCTGCCGTCTCCCGCGGTTCCGGCGAGGCATCGCCGCGGCGCAAGCCCAACCTCGTCTTCGTCCTGGCCGACCAGTGGCGAGCCCAGGCCGCCGGCTACGCGGGCGACCCCGGCGCCCGCACGCCCAACCTCGACCGCCTTGCCCGCCAGTGCGCCGACTTCACCGGCGCCGTGTCGTGCTGCCCCGTCTGTTCGCCGTACCGGGCGTGCCTCATGACCGGGCGCTACCCGCTGACGCACGGGGTGTTCCTCAACGATGTGTGCCTGAGCACCGAGGCGGTGTCGCTGGCCCAGGCGCTTGGCCGGGCGGGCTACGACACAGGCTACATCGGCAAGTGGCACCTGGACGGCCACGGCCGCAGCGCCTTCATCCCGCGCGAGCGCCGGCAGGGGTTCCAGTTCTGGAAGGCGCTGGAATGTACTCATAACTATAACCGTTCGTTCTACTACGGCGACGCGGACGCCCGCCTCCAGTGGGAAGGCTACGACGCGCAGGCCCAGACGCAGGAGGCCTGCCGCTACGTGCGCGAGCACGCGGGCGGCGCAAAGCCCTTCGCCCTGGTCCTCTCCTGGGGGCCCCCGCACGAACCGTACGAAACCGCCCCGGAGGACTACCGCAAGCGGTTCCCGGCGGAGGGCGTTGCGCTGCGGCCGAACGTGCCGGCGGACCGCGCTGCGGCGGCCCGCAGGGACCTTGCAGGCTACTACGCCCACATCGCGGCCCTGGACGACTGCGCGGGGACGCTCATGGCCGCGCTGCGCGACGCCGGCATCGAGGACGACACCGTCTTTGTCTTCACCTCGGACCACGGCGACATGCTGCACTCCCACGGCTTCGCCAAGAAGCAGCAGCCGTGGGACGAGTCCGTGCGCGTGCCGCTCCTTGTGCGCTACCCGGCGGTGCTGGGGCGCGACGGGCGGCAGGTTGACGTGCCCGTCAATTCTCCCGACATCATGCCCACGCTTCTGGGCCTCGCCGGCGCGGAGATTCCCGCGACGGTCGAGGGGATCGATTTCTCCGCGCTCCTTCGCGGGACCGGGAAGCCCGACGCCGACGGCGCCCTCATCATGTGCCCCGCGCCGTTCGGCCAGTGGCCGCGAAGCCGCGGCGGCAAGGAGTGGCGCGGGGTGCGGACCCGGCGGCACACTTACGTCCGCGACCTCGCCGGGCCGTGGCTTCTCTACGACTACCGGGAGGACCCGTACCAGGAGCGGAACCTCGCGGCCGACGCCGGGCGCGAGGCCCTGCGCAAGGAACTCGACGAACTCCTTGCGGCCCTGCTGAGGCGCACGCGCGACGAGTTCCTCCCGGCCCGGTCTTATATCGACAGGTGGGGATATAAGGTGGACGACACGGGCACGGTCCCCTACGCGCCGTAAGGCTCCGCCGCCCGCGAGCGGTGACTGCGCCGCGTATGGCGGGGCGGCCGCAAAGAGGGGCTCTTGAAGTGGCGCCAAGCCGTTCGGAACTGCTGTATCGCGAGGTCCCTCCGGACCTCGCGGCGCTCGTGAGGTTGGAGGGCGTTGACCCCGACGGGGCGTGGCTCCGCACCGACACGGACCTGAGTCTTGCCGGCGCGTACGAGCAGGTCTTCCTGCTTGTGTTCGAGGACCGCCTGATGACTCTCGGCCGCCCGTGCGAGCGGTGGCCGAAGCCCGTCCGCATTCACATCCCCCGCGGTTCCATCAAGGAGGTCCGCACGCGCCAGGGCGTGGGCGGCGGGTTCCTGGAAGCCCTCGTCGATGGGGTTTACGTGGAAGTCCTCTCCTACTCCAACGCCCGGGCCGACCTGTTCCACAAGGCGGCGGCCAAACTGAAGGCGTGGGTGGCCGGCCTGACGCCCGCCGTTACGGCGGAGGACGACTATAACCCGCGCAAGTGCTCGAAGTGCGGGATGACGCTGGAGTTCAAGGGCGACATCTGCCGCCGGTGCATCGACCGCGGGGCCGTGGTCTCGCGCGTCATCCGCTTGATACGGCCGTACGCCGGGTGGGCGGTCCTGATGATCGCCATCCTCCTGGCGGTCATCGGCCTCCAGATGGTCCCGCCGCGACTGCACAAAATCCTGGTTGACCAGGTGCTGGTGCCGCTGCTGGAGGAGGGCGGCGTGTCCGACGCGGGCACCCGCGAGTTGTGGCTCCTGTACCTGGTGGCGGCGCTGGTGGGAATCCTGGTGCTGCGGAACGTTCTGAACAGCCTCAACGGGCGCCTCTCCAGTTACGTGGGCACGCAGATAACCACCGACATGCGCGAGACGGTCCTGGCGCGCCTGACGCGCCTGAGCGTCGATTACTACGACCGCCACAGCGTGGGACAACTTATCAGCCGCGCGGGCTACGACACCGCCGTCTTCAACGAACTGGTGCGCAACGTGGCCGGTGGGTTCCTGGCGCAGATCATCGTGGTCATCGTCACAGGTGCGATGCTCTTCAGCATCTCGTGGAAACTGGCGTTGTGGACGCTGCTGCCCGCGCCGCTGGTGATCCTGGCCTCGACGTTCTACTGGCGTCGCGTGTACCCGCGGTACTTCCGCGTGTGGGACGCGCACAGCCGCCTGATGAACTCCCTGAACTCGATCCTGTCGGGCATCCGCGTCGTGAAGGCGTTCGGCCAGGAGAAGCGCGAGGAGACCCGCTACGCCCGGTCGAACCGGTACGTGCGCGACTCGGCCCGCCGCGTCGAGTATGCCACGAGCATCTTCAACCCCACGATGAGCATGATTTTCGAACTGGGAGGCCCCATCGTGTGGTTCGTGGGCGGCCGCGACGTCGTCCACGGGGAAGGCCTGACCCTGGGCGGCCTGATGGCCTTCCTGGCGTACCTGGGCATGTTCTACGGGCCGCTGGCGCACATGACGCAACTGACGGACTGGATGACGCGGTTCTTCACGGCCGCCCAGCGCACGTTCGAGATAGTCGATACCGTGCCGCAGATTACCGAGTCGGCCGAGCCCAAGCGCCTGCCGCAGCCGCAGGGCGCCATCCGGTTCGAGAACGTCACGTTCGGCTACAACCGGCACGAGCCGGTCGTCAAGGGCGTGTCGTTCGAGGTCCGTCCCGGCGAACACGTCGGCATCGTCGGCAAGAGCGGGTCGGGCAAGACCACGCTCGTCAACCTCCTGGCCCGGTTCTACGACGTGGACGAGGGGCGCGTGCTTATCGACGGCCTGGACGTGCAGGACGTGGGCATGGACGACCTCAGGCGGACGGTGGGCGTGGTGCTCCAGGAGCCGTTCCTCTTTCGCGGAACGATCTACGCCAACATCACGTACGGTCAGCGCGAGGCCACCGCCGAGGAAGTGCTGGCCGCGTCGAAGGCAGCCAACGCGCACAAGTTCATCATGCGCCACCCGCTGGGGTACGACACGTACATCGGCGAGCGCGGGGCGGGCCTGTCGGGCGGCGAAAGGCAGCGCATCAGCATCGCTCGGGCGCTCCTTTACGACCCCCGCATCCTCGTCCTCGACGAGGCCACAAGCAACGTTGATACCGAGAGCGAGCAACTTATCCAGGAGGCCCTGGCCCGCGTGACCGCCGGGCGGACGACCATCGCCATAGCCCATCGCCTGAGCACCCTGAAGAACTCCGACCGCATCCTGGTCATCGACAAGGGCCGCATCGTGGAGCACGGCACGCACGAGCAACTGCTGGCCCTGGGCGGCCTGTACCACCGCCTCGTGAAGATACAGACGGAACTCTCGCGCGAGCCGAGCGTCGACGCCCTCGCGCTTCGGAAGAAACGACCATGACCGCAGCCGACCCCGGGACCGACGCGGGCCAGCCCAGCCCGACCGCGCTGCGGTTCCTCACGCCTGAAATCTGCCGCATACACCTCGGCACCCACGAGGCGCTGCACGTGACCGTGAAGGGCGAACGCATCTACGGCGGGGTGTATGCGGCGTATGCGTTTCCGGTGGCCCACCCGGACGAATACATCGCCCTTATCCACACGGGCGGCGAGGAAGAGGTTGAGATCGGCATCATCCGCGATCTCTCGGAGTTCCCGGATGCCGATGCGGCCCTGGTGCGCCAGGCGCTGGAGCGCCGCTACTTCGTCCACACGATTACCGGCATCCGGCGCGTCGGGTGGAAGTACGGCTTTGTGAACATGGATGTGCAGACCGACAAGGGCCCCGCCGACATCCTCATCCCGTGGCGGCACGACCGGGCGTTCGATTACGGGCGTCGCGGCAAAGTGCTGATAGACGTGGAGGGGAACCGCTACCTTATCCCGGACCTTGAGGAACTGCCCGTCCGCCAGCGCGAAGAGTTCCAGCGGTACATCTACTGGTAGAAAGAGTCGCGGCAGGTCGGGAGACCCGCCGCAACAGCGGCTCTGATGTGCACCGCCGCGCGAAGATTGGCGCCCCCCGCGTAACTACGCTGTTCGTCCTGCTACCCGGCGGCAGCAGCGGCCTTGGCCTTGTCAAGGAGGGCCTTCATGGCGTCCATGCGGTCCTGCTGGGGATGGCGCCAGTTGGTCGGGAACGCCCGCCCCGCCTGCTGTGCGTCGGCCTTTAACTGGGCCCGAACGCGGTCGATCTCGGCCTGCGTGGCCGTGTAGGTTTTTTCGAGGTCCGCCAGGGCGACGAACTCGCCTTCCCACTCGGCGATGCCGTGCTTGAGGCGCATTGTTTCCGGCGCCGACTTCAGGGCATCTACGATGGCCTGGACGCGCGTCTCCACGGCGCTCATCTTGCGCATTATGCCGCCGGCTTCCTCGTTGGCGGCCTTGTACTTCTCCATGAAGGGCGCCTGCTTGACGGTGAGGTCGGCTGCGGATTGTTCGAGTTTCTTGTCGAGGTCCTTGATCTGCTGGTCCACCTTGGGAAGTTGGTTCTTGGCGTCGTCGCGGGCCTTTCTCCAGGCGGCCAGGTCGGCCTGGTACTTCTTCGTGGCGGCATCGTTGGCGCGGTTGACGGCGTCGGCCTGCCGCCGCCAGTTCCGCATCGCGTCGTCGTACGCGTTGTTCGAGTTGCCGGACGAATACGTGCTGCGGATGTTGGCGGAGTAGTCCCTCGGTTGCGGCGGGACGGCCTGGAGTTGCGGCTTTGGCGGTTCGAGGGCCTCGGCGGCCTTGGCGAGTTCGCGGCGTTTGACGTTGGCCTTGCCCATGTCGGTGCGGATTGGCCGCTCGGACGCCAGGTTGTCGTTCTTCATGTTGTTCATCTGGAGTTGGATGGCGGCAGCGTCGCCGCGGGCGGCCTTGAGTTTCTCGTCCAGGGGCTTCAGTTCCTCCTTGGCCGCCAGGTAGTCCTGGAACACCTTCTCGGTGGTCGCCGAGC